>Ga0316601_100001119_pt1 | contig 12694 bp, 10 predicted proteins | sample OWC_soil_day5_no_FD_207663 | JGI IMG/M metagenome (GOLD analysis project Ga0316601, IMG submission 207663) | Wetland soil microbial communities from Old Woman Creek delta, Ohio, United States - OWC_soil_day5_noCT | ecosystem: Environmental > Terrestrial > Soil > Wetlands | place: USA: Ohio...
TTACCGATGCCACCGACGACCGCGGCGACGAACGCCTTGAGGCCGAGCAGGACCCAGGTCGCGTCCGCCGACTGCTTGATGCTCTCGTACTTGAGCGCGAACAGCAGGCCGCCGGCCGCGGCGAGCGCCGAGCCGATGCCGAACGTGATCGAGATGATCCGGTTGACGTCGATGCCCATGAGCGAGGCGGTGCGCTCGTCGAACGACACCGCGCGCATCGCCCGCCCGAGCTTGGTCCGGTAGATCAGCGCCTCGAGCGAGAACAACAAGAATCCAGCGAGCAGCACGACGGTGACGTCGACGAGCCGGATGTGGACGCCGAGGATCTCGACGAGCGAGCGATCCTCGATCAGCGGCGGCATCCGCTGCGGCTGCGTGCCGAACACGAACTTGAGCTGGCCGACGTTCTGGAGGAACAGCGAGACGCCGATCGCGGTGATCAGGACGTTGAGCCGCGGCGCGCGCCGTAGCGGACGGTACGCGAGCGTCTCGATCGCGATCCCGAGGCCCGCGCAGATCGCCATCGAGGCGAGCAGGATCAGCGGCATCGCGTACATCGGCGTGTCGGTGACCGCGAAGCCGAGGGTCGTCGCGAGCACGAACGATGCCCAGGCGCCGACGGTGAACACGTCGGAGTGCGCGAAGTTGATGAACCGCAGCACGCCGTAGACCAGCGTGTAGCCGAGCGCGATGAGGGCGTAGAGACTCCCCAGCGCGATGCTGTTGACGAGGGTCTGAAGGAGCTTGCTCACGAGCGCCGCGCGGGGATCCGCCGGTTACTTCGTCGCCGCGCTGCCGGCGGCCGAGCCATCGGCGGGCTTCGCGGCGCTGCCAGCAGCCGAACCGTCCGCGGGCTTGGTGGCCGCGGCAGGTTCGGGCCAGCCCTTCGGCACGACCGTCGCGACGTAGCGCGGCTGGCCGCCCTTCATCTGGACGACGACCGCCTGCTTCTGCGCGTCGCGGTTGGCATCGAGCGTGATCTTGCCGGTGATGCCGGGGAAGTCCTTGGTCGCCGCGATCGCGGCCGCGAGGTCCTTGCCGCCGAGCGTGGGGGCGCGGTCCATCGCGTCGAACATCACGCGCGCCGCGTCGTAGCCGAGCGCCGCGAGGCCGTCCGGCACCTCGCCCCACCGCTTCTTGTACTTGGCGACGAACTCCTGGACCTCGGGGCGCGCCTCGTCGAACGAGTAGTGGTTCGAGTAGTAGCTACCCTCGATCGCGTCGCCACCGATCTCGGCCAGCTTGGTCGAATCCCAGCCGTCGCCGCCGAGGAACGGCACCGTGATGCCGAGCTTGCGCGCCTGGCGCACGATGTTGCCGACGTCCGTGTAGTAGCCCGGGAGGAACACGGCCTTCGCGCCCTTGCCCTTGATCGTCTGGAGCTGCGCGGACACGTCGGCGTCGCCCGCGGTGTACGCCTCGGCCGCGACGATCGTGCCGCCGAGCCCGGTGAACTCGGACTGGAACGTCTCCGCGAGCCCCTTGGAGTACGGCGCCGCCTGATCGAACAGCACGGCGACCTTGTCGAACTTCTGGTCCTTCGCGAACTTCGCGACGACGTAGCCCTGGAACTCGTCGAGGAAGCACACGCGCGAGACCATGTCGCGGCCCTCGGTGACCTTCTTGTTCGTCGACGACGGCGAGATCATCGGGACGCCGAACTGCTGCGCGACCTTGCCGCCCGCGAGCGAGCTCCCCGAGGCGACCTCGCCGATCAGCGCGACGACCTTGTCCTCGCTGATCAGCCGCTGCACGACGTTGCCGGCCTCGCTCGACTTCGACGCGTCGTCGAGGGTCTTGACCGCGACCTGACGGCCCTTGATGCCGCCTGCCGCGTTGCGCTCTTCGAGCGCGAGGATCACGCCGTGATCCGTCGACACGCCGAACGTCGCCTCGGCGCCGGTCAACGAGGCGTAGTGACCGATCAGGATCGGGCCGGTCTCGGGAGCCTTGACGCCCGCCGAGCCCGTGGCGGATCCGGCCTGCGATCCCTCCTTGCCCTTGCTCTTGCCGCCCCCGAGGTTATCGCAGCCCGCGATCGCCGCGATGCTCGCCACGGCGATAGTGATCGACTTCCAAGCGCTCAGATTCACGGCACTCTCCTCGTGGTCAGGGGATGCGATATCCGACGCTCTTTGCGGTGTCAACACGCCGGGCCCACCCATTGGTTTCGCGGATCGCCCATGATACCTGGTGGGTGGCCCCGTCGGCCGTGCACTGTCTCGAATGAGCGATACCGCCAGATCGGATGCGACGGGCACGAGCGAGACCCATGGCTCGCACCACAAGACGCCGAAGAACCGCAAGGAGCTGACCTGGCTGTCGCTCGGTGCCCTCGGGGTGGTCTACGGCGACATCGGCACCTCGCCGCTCTACGCGATGAAGGAGTGCTTCGGCCCGGTCAACCCGCACCGCGCCAACGCCACCGATCCGGAGGCCGTGCTCGGCGTGCTCTCGCTCGTGTTCTGGTCGCTGCTCCTCGTCGTCTGCGTCAAGTACCTCGCGTTCGTGCTGCGCGCCGACAACAAGGGCGAGGGCGGCACGATGTCGCTCGCGGCGCTCGTCCAGCAGAAGCTCACCGGGAACCGCAACCGGATCGCGATCCCGATCCTGCTCGCGCTGTTCGGAACCGGCCTCCTCTATGGCGAGGGCCTGATCACCCCGGCGATCTCCGTGCTGTCCGCGGTGGAGGGGCTCTCGGAGCAGAGCCCGAAGCTGTCGTACCTGATCATCCCGATCTCGATCGGGATCCTCGTCGGCCTGTTCTGGGTCCAGCGCTACGGCACCGGCAAGATCGGCTCGGTGTTCGGCTGGGTGATGCTCGTGTGGTTCTTCGCGATCGGCATCGCCGGGATCCCCGCGATCATGCGCGAGCCCGGCATCCTCGCCGCGGCGAGCCCGCACCACGCGATCGGCTTTCTCCTCACGCATGGGGTCGACGGCTTCCTGCTGCTCGGCTCGACGGTGCTGTGCGTCACCGGCTGCGAGGCGCTCTACGCGGACATGGGCCACTACGGCAAGACGCCGATCCGCATCGCGTGGTCGACGGTCGTGTACCCCGGCCTCCTCCTCAACTACTTCGGCCAGGGCGCGCTCTACCTCGAGGGAGGCGCGACGATCACGAACCCGTTCTACGGCCTCGTCGAGGGACCGATGCTGATCCCGATGATCATCCTCGCGACGATGGCCGCGATCATCGCGTCGCAGGCCCTGATCTCGGGTGCGTTCTCGCTGACGAACCAGGCCGTGCAGCTCGGCTACCTGCCGCGCGTGACGGTCATCCACACGTCGCACAAGCACGAGGGGCAGATCTACATCCCCGAGGTGAACTACGTGTTCATGATCGGCTGCGTCGCGCTCGTGCTCGCGTTCAAGACGAGCTCGAACCTCGCCGCGGCGTACGGGATCGCGGTCACCGGCCTGATGATGATCACGTCGTATCTGATCTTCCTGGTCTGCCGTCGCAACTGGGGCTGGTCGCTCGGCGCATCGCTCGCGCTCTACCTCCCGCTGGTGATCATCGACGGTGCGTTCTTCTCGTCGAACTTCGTCAAGATCGCACATGGCGGCTGGTTCCCCCTCGTGGTCGCGGTCGGCGTGTTCGCGGTGATGACGACCTGGTTCCGCGGCCGCGTCGAGCTGTCCAAGACGATGGAGATGGGCTCGATCCCGGACCAGCTGTTCCTCGATGACATCCCGGCGAACAGGCTGCCACGCGTCCCCGGCACCGCGGTGTTCATGACGTCGGGCACCGACGGCATCCCGAACGTGCTCCTCCACCACGTCAAGCACAACAAGGTGCTGCACCAGCAGGTGGTGCTGCTGTCGATCACGACGGAGAACATCCCGTTCGCCGTCGGCAACTCGTCGCTCCAGGTGCGCGAGCTCGAGCACGGCTTCTATCGCGTGCTCGCGCGCGTCGGCTTCATGCAGCAACCCAACGTCCCGAAGATCCTCGCGCGCTGCGCGAAGCATGGCCTCGAGACCGCGACCTCCGACACGACCTACTACCTCGGGCGGCAGACGTTGCTGACCACCGGCAAGAGCAAGGTCGCGCGCTGGCGGAAGATGCTGTTCTCGTTCCTCGCGCGCAACTCGCGCCCGCCCTCCGCGTTCTTCAATCTGCCGCCGAACCGCGTCGTCGAGCTCGGCCTGCAGATCGAGCTCTGATCGTCACGCGCCGACGCTCCTGCCCGTTCGGACCATCGCTGGGTAGCGACATGCGAGGACGGGTGTCCCCCGGGAATGGGCGTGAGCGTCGGCGCCGTCGATCGCGGAGCAACGACGTGCAGTGTCGATGCCGCAGCCTCGCTCGAGCACCCGCAGGCGCTTGCGACGCGGAGGGTCGGCTCCGGGCGAGCGGGGACGCCACGCGTGAGGCGGGACGCGCGGGCGCAGCCGCGCTCGGAGTCCGCCGTAGGGGTTCGTGTAGGATAGCGCTCGCCGCGACGGGGTCCGCGATATGCTCGCGCCCGTGAGTCGGGCACGACGGTTCGTGGCCAATCGCGCGGCCGTGGCCGGCGCGATCCTGGTCGTCGTGCTCGTCGCGATCGCGGTCCTCGCACCGTGGCTCGGGAAGGACCCGCTGTCCCATGACATCGAGCACGGCCTGACCCAGCTCGGCGCGCCGCTCGCACCGTCGGAGGATGCGCTGCTCGGGACCGATCACCTGGGCCGCGATGTGTGGGCCCGGCTCGCCGCAGGTGCCTCGACCTCGCTCGCGATCGCCGCGCTGGCGACCGCGCTCGCGCTCGCGCTCGGCCTGACGATCGGCCTGGTCGCCGGGTACGCGGGCGGCTGGATCGACGACGTGCTGATGCGCACCGTCGACCTCGTGCTGTCGTTCCCCGTGCTGCTGCTCGCGATCCTGCTCGCGGCGCTGCTCCGCGAGGCCGGGCTCGCCTCCTCGATGGCGCCCGTCGTGCTGACGCTCGCGGTCGTGAGCTGGACGACGATGGCGCGCGTGATCCGCGGCAAGGCGATGACGCTCGCGCGCAGCGAGTACGTGACCGCCGCGCGCGCCCTCGGCGCGAGCCCGGTGCGGATCATCGTGCGGCACATCCTGCCGAACGTGATCGGCGTGCTGATCGTCGTGATCGCGCTCGGGTTCGCGCAGAACCTGCTCGCCGAGGCGGCGCTGTCGTACCTCGGCCTCGGCCCGCCCCCTCCCGCGCCGACGTGGGGACGGATGCTGTACGAGGGCCGCGTGTTCTACCGGACCGCGCCGCACCTGGTGCTCGCGCCGGGGCTCGCGATCCTGCTCGCCGTCGTCGCCTTCCACCTGGTCGCCGGCGGCGTGCGCGATGCGTTCGACCCGAAGGAGCGCCGGTGAGAGCGCTCGCCTTCGCGCTCGCGCTCGTCGCGTGCAACGCGCCCGATCGCGGTCCGCGGTGGAAGCCCGCCGGCGCGACGACCCCGCGCGCTGGCGGCACGCTGCGGTTCGCGGTGCCCGACTCGATCCGCACGCTCGATCCGACGATCGCCTACGACGAGGTCAGCTTCTTCGCGATGCAATCGATGTTCGCGACCCTCGTCGGATACGGCCGGGACTCGCTCGTCCTGACGCCCGAGCTCGCCGAGCGCTGGGAGGTCGCCGACGGTGGCACCACGTACCGGTTCTGGCTGCGCCCCGGGATCACGTACAGCACCGGCGAGCCGATCGTCGCCGCGGACTTCAAGTTCGCGCTCGAGCGCGCGCTGACCACCCCCGACTCGCCGTTCGGCCCGTTCCTCTCCGACGTCGCCGGGGTCGAGGCCGTCCTCGCCGGGACGACGCGCGACTGCGCGGGCATCGTCGCGGTGTCCGACCGCGAGCTCGTGATCCGGCTCGCGCGTCCCGCGCCGGCGTTCCTCTACGTCCTGGCGCTCAAGTTCGCGACGCCGCAGCGCGCGGATCACGTCACGGCAGCGGGCGCGCAGATCCGGATCCGGCCGCTCGCGAGCGGACCGTACGAGCTCGCGAGCTGGGACGAGGGCGTGCGGATCGTCCTGCGCAAGAACCCGCGCTACTGGGATCCCGCGCGCGGTCACCTCGCGACGATCGAGATGCTGGAGAACGTCCCGCGCGACACCCAGTTCCTGATGTTCGAGCGCGGCGAGCTCGACGCGGCCGCGCGGCTGCTCTCCCCGGACTATCTGTGGATCACGAGCCAGCCGGCGTGGCAGCCGTACATCCACCAGCGCGCGCCGATGATGGCGCAGGGGTCGCGGATCAACGTGCGCGTCAAGCCGTTCGACGACCGCCGCGTGCGGCAGGCACTCAACTACGCGGTCCACAAGGACCACCAGCTCAAGCTCCTCAACGGCAGCGCCGTCGCTTCGCACGGCCTGCTCGCCCCGGGAATGGTCGGCCGGGACACCGAGCTCGCGCCCTATCCGTACGACCCGGCGAAGGCCCGCGCGCTGCTCGCCGAGGCCGGGTATCCCGACGGCTTCCGCGCCGAGTACACGATCATCCCCGACCCCGAGGTCGAGATGCTCGCGATGTCGATCCAGAGCGATCTGGCCGCGGTCGGCGTGCACCTCGAGATCGCGACGATGTCGTTCGCGACCTACGGCATCGCGATCGGCAAGCCCGCCGGGCCGGCCCTCGGCTACTACGCCTGGGTCGGGGACCTGCCGGACCCCACGAACTTCCTCGACGCGAAGTTCCATTCGCGGATGATCTCCGACGAGAATTCGAGCAACGACTCGTTCTACGCGAACCCCGAGCTCGATGCGCTGCTCGACGCGGCACGCACCGACGTCGACCCGGTGTCGCGGGCCGCGACCTACCGACGCGCGGAGCGCGTGCTGTACGACGACGCGCCATGGATCTGGGGGTTTCACCGCCTGTCGACCGAGGTGACGCAACCGTACGTGCGCGACTACGAGCCGCACCCGATCTGGCTCCGCGACTTCACGTACGCCTGGCTCGACGTCGGTGACGACGGGAACCCGGTGCCGCGATGATCGGGTCGGCGGTGCGGCGGCTCGGCTGGTCGTTGCTCGTCATCTGGTTCGTGGTCAGCGCCACGTTCGCGATGACGATGGCGATCCCCGCTGACCCGGGCAAGACGCTGCTCGGGCCGCATGCGAGCACCGAGGCGATCGAGCGCGTGCGAGCGCAGTACTGCCTCGATCGTGGCTTCGTCGGCCGCTACGGCTGCTGGATCGAGCGCGTCGCGCACGGCGATCTCGGCGAGAGCTATCGGACCCGACGCCCGGTCACCGCGATCCTCGCGGATCGGATCGGTCCGACGGTCCAGCTCGGCCTCGCCGCGATCTTCCTCCAGCTCGTCCTCGGCGTACCGCTGGGCATCCTCGCCGCGGTCCGGCGCGGGCGGTGGCCGGATCACGCGGCGAACGCCGTGAGCTTGATCGGTCAGAGCGCGCCGACGTTCGTCGTCGGCACGCTCCTGCTCTACGTGTTCGCCTACCGGTTCGGCTGGTTCCCGATCAGCGGCCACGGCACCGGCGGCTGGGACCGCGTGCACCACCTGGTGCTCCCCGCGATGACGCTCGCGACCGTCGGTGTCGCGTACTACGCGCAGATCGTCCGCAGCGAGCTGGTCGATGTGCTCGGCGAGGATTACATCCGCACGGCACGCGCCAAGGGCCTGTCCGAGCGCGCCGTGGTCCTGCGCCACGCGTTGCGCTCCGCGCTCGGGCCGCTGGTCACGCTGATCGGCCTCGATCTCGGGGTGCTGCTCGGCGGTGCCGTCGTCACCGAGTTCATCTTCGCGTGGCCCGGCCTCGGGCGCGAGGTCCTGCTCGCGATCCTCGAGGTCGACCTGCCGCTGATCCTCGGCGTCGTGCTGGTGTCGGCGATCGCGATCGCCCTCGCGAACCTGCTCGTGGATCTCGCCCACCTCTGGCTCGACCCGAGACTCCGTGACCGCTGATCCCTCCCGCACGCGGCACTACGTGATCCTGCTCGGCTGGGTCAGCCTGTTCGCGGACCTCTGCTACGAGGGCATGCGCGGCGCGATCGGTCCGTACCTCGCGATCCTGGGTGCGAGCGCGACGGCGGTCGGGATGGTCGCCGGCACCGGCGAGGCGATCGGCTACGGCCTGCGCTACGTCAGCGGGCGCCTCGCGGATCGCACGCAGGCCTACTGGACCCTGACGATCATCGGCTACTCGACCAACCTGATCGCAGTCCCGCTGCTCGCGCTCGCGGGCAGCTGGCCGATGGTCGCCGTGCTGGTCGGCCTCGAGCGCCTCGGCAAGGCGATCCGGTCCCCCGCGAAGGCGACGCTGACCTCGTTCGCGGCGAGCGAGTTCGGCGCGGGCAAGGCGTTCGCGATCAACGAGGCGATGGATCAGATCGGCGGCCTGCTCGGGCCGCTGGTCGTCGCCGGGGTCCTCGCATGGAAGGGCGAGACCGTCACCGGCTTCGCGTGGGCATTCCTGATCCTCGGGATCCCCGCGTGCCTCGCGGTCCTCGTGCTACTGCGCGCGCGGCGGCTGTACCCCGATCCGCGCGCGCTCGACACCAGTGGAGACGACGCCCACGGCGAGCTCGGGTCCCGCTACCGGGTCTACCTCGTCGGCGTCGCGCTGATCGCGATCGGCCTCGCGGACTGGCCGCTGCTCTCCTATCACATGGAGAAAGCCGGCGTCCTCTCCACGACCTGGCTGCCGGTCGCGTACGCGGCGGCGATGGGGGTCGACGGGTTCGCCGCGGTCCTCGCCGGCACCGCATTCGACCGGCAACGCGCGAAGGGCCGCACCGGCGCCGGCGTCGTGTCGGTGTGCGTCCTCGTCGGCGCGGGCTACGCACCGCTCGTGCTGGCATCGGACGCGGACACGCCCTACCTCGCCGTCGTCGGGATCGCGCTGTGGACGATCGCGCTCGCGGCGACCGAGTCGATCGGCAAGGCGATGATCGCGACGATCGTTCCCAAGGGCGAACGCGGTCGCGCCTACGGCCTCTACTTCCTCGTGTGGGGCCTCGCGTGGTGGGGCGGCAGTCTCCTGCTCGGCTTCCTCTACGATCGCGATCGAACGCTCGCCTCGATCGTCGCGACCTGTGCGATGGCCGCCGGGGCCGGCGTCGTCGCGTGGTCCGCGCGCGGCCGCCGCTCTCCGCCATCCGCGTAGACGTCCGCTCGGGCGTTCTCGGAGCACTCCCGGCGCGCCGAGTGCATCGCCTCCGGGACGTGCGCACGGGAACGCCTGGCATCACGGTCCGTTGGCCGCATCGCCGCCGCGCGATCCACGTCATGCCGTGTGGCACGACCGCGCGCACCGTGCGGATGCGCTCGCGAGGCAGCGCGCACTTCCAGGAGGACCTGTCATGGCCATTCCGACCGACGTGACATTTCATGATCTCCCGCACAGCGACGCCGCGGAGGCGGCGATCCACCGCTGGGTCACGCGCCTCGAGCACGTGCACGACCGCATCGTCCGCTGTCAGGTCAAGGTCGAGCAGCCGCACAAGAGCCACCGTCGCGGCCGTGAGTTCGAGATCCACGTGGTGCTCGAGTGGTGGGGCGAGAACATCGCGACCTCGCGCCACCGCCACGAGGACATCTACGTGGCGATCGCCGATGCATTCCGCGCCGCCCGCCGCCAGCTCCTCGACCACCGCGATGCGCGCCGCGAGTTCGTGACGCCACCCGCCGGCGCGCGCGACATCACGAGCTTGTAGGCGGTCCGCGGCTAATCGCCGTCGAGCGCGCGGTCTTCGCGACCGACGCGCTTCTTCTTCATGCCGAGGTCGGCGAGCTTCTTGCGGAGCGTGTTGCGATTGAGCCCGAGCAACTCGGCCGCCTTGAGCTGGTTGCCGCCGGTGTGCGCGAGGACGAGATCGAACAGCGGGCGCTCGACGCGCGCGAGGACCTTGTCGTAGAGATCGTGGACGGGATAGCCGTCGATCCGCGCGAGCAGGCCCGCGAGCTTGGACTTGACCATCTCCTCGAACGCGAGGTCCTCGAGCGGGACCCGCGACGCGACGACCGGCAGGATCTCGTCGACATCGCCCGCCTCGAGCTTCTGGCGGGTGACGCGCACGACGAGCCGGCGCGCGATCGACTTGAGCTCGGCGACGTTGCCGGGCCACGGGTAGGCGGCGAGCCGCTCGAGCGCGCGGGTCGAGACGCTCGGCTTGACGCGGCCGATCTCGAGCGCGTAGTGCTTGATCCAGCGCTCGAACAGCGCCGGGAGATCGTCGAGGCGATCGCGCAGCGGCGGGACCTCGATCCGGCGCGGCTTGAACAGCTCGTAGAAGTCGCGCGACACGATCTCGGCGTCGACGGCGCGATCGACGTCGAGGTCGCCGGTCGCCACGACGTGGACGTCGAACACCTCGTCCGCGTCGCTGCGGCGCTCGCGGATCGCGCGCTTGAGCGTGCGCTGCGAGCGCCGGGACAGATCGCTGAGGTCCTTGACGAGCAGCGTGCCGCCCGCGGCGGAGCGCAGGGCGCGGCGCGCTCGATCGCACGCGTCGTCGGTCTCGACGCGGCCGGGGACGTCCTCGAACGACGGCCGCACCGCGACGAACCGTCCACCGGTCCGGGGCCCGCGCTGATGGAGGACGCGCGCGACGAGCTCGCGGCCCGTGCCGTGCTCGCCGCAGATCAGGACCGGCGCCTCGCCGTCGGCGTACGCCTCGACCTGGAGGACCACCGCGCGCATCGCCGCGCTCTCGGCGACCAGGAAGTCCTTGGCCTTCAGGCTCGGACGGAGCACCTACGCGGCCTCTTCGGATCCCGCGTTGAAGCCACCGTCGATCTCGTCGCGCCCCGGCGCCATCTCGGGCGACAGGCCGAGGCGGCTCTGCCGCTCGATCAGCTGGGTGAAGTAGTCCTCGACGAGCGCGCGCGAGGTCGCGAGGTCGGTCGTCTCCCACACCTTGAGGCGCAGCGAGTTGCAGCCGTAGAGGCCGCGCGCGTACCACGCGCACGCCTTGCGGACCTCGTGCAGGGTGCGCGGCCCCTTCTTGAGCTGCTCGATCAGATCGACGTGGCGGCGGAACACGGTCAGCCGCTCCGCGAGGCCCGGCGGTCCCGGATCGGGGCGGCCCGAGGTCACCTCGCGCAGGCGCGCGAACAGCCACGGGTTGCCGAGCGCGCCGCGGCCGATCATCACGGCGTCGCAGCCGGTGTGCTCGCGCATGCGGAGGTAGCCTTCGACGTCCGTGACATCGCCGTTGCCGACGAGCGGGATGTGCGATGGCAGTGCGTCGCGCACGAGCTTGATGATGTCGGGGTCGCTCTTGCCCGAGAACCCCTGGGTCCGGGTGCGGCCGTGGACGGTGATCATCTGGGCGCCGGCCTCGACCATCGCGCACGCGAACTCGGGTGCGTTGCGGTGGGCCTGGTCCCAGCCCGCGCGGTGCTTGACCGTGACCGGGATGTTCGCCGGGATGGCGGCGACGACGGCGCGCACGAGCTCCTGCGCGATCTGCGGCTCGCGCATCAGCGCGGAGCCACACTCGCCCGCGACGACGCGCTTGGCCGGGCAGCCCATGTTGATGTCGACCAGCGACGCGCCGATCGAGACCGCGAGCTTCGCGGCCTTGTCCATCATCTCGGGCTCGCGGCCGAAGATCTGGACGCCGAACTTCCGGCCCTCGAGCGACGCGGTCAGCTTGCCGGTGGTCTTGGGGTCGCCGGCCGACAGCGCGTGCGCCGACAGGAACTCGGTGATCGTGAAGCCGACCCCGAACTCCTCGCACACCGTGCGAAACGGCAGATCGGTGACGGCCGCCATCGGTGCGAGGAGCACGGGCGTGGTCACTTCGAGGTCGCCGATCCGCATGACGCTGACTTGTACAGGATCGAACGCGGAGAGAAAACCCCGAACTTAGCGCTTGGTTTCGAGGTCTTCGGGCACGTTGACGTTGAACAGCGCGCGCAGCTCCGGATCGATCGCGCGCAGCTCCGCCTCCTCGATCCAGGCGAGGCGCAGGCCGTCGTCGGTGAGCAGCGCACTGGCCTTGAGCTGGCCGGTGGCGAGCCGGCGCTCGAGGTGGGGGCGGACCGCGGCGACGCGCAGGACGCAGACCAGCGGCTCGGGCAGCCCGCCGATCCGGATCCCGACCGCGTCGACCTCCTCGGTGGCACACGCGAGCAGGCGATCGATCAAGGCGCCGCTGATGTACGGCATGTCGCCCGCGATCACGAGCAGCCACGGTGTCCGGGCCTCCGCGACGCCCGCGGCGATGCCGGCGAGCGGCCCGGCGCCGGCCACCCGATCGGTGACCGTGCGCTGGCCCGGGATCGCGGCCTGCGCGGATACGATGATGCCGGCGACCCGCGGCAACAACACGTTGCACTGGCGGTCGAAGATCGACAGCCCGTCGACGACGAGCGCGCTCTTGTCGACGCCGCCGAGGCGCGTGGCGCGGCCGCCGGCGAGGATCAGCGCGGTGACGTCGGTGCGGATCATCAGCGCTTGAGGAGCAGCTCGATGTCGTCCTGCGCGGGCGTCGTGACCTCGGGTCCGCCCGGCGACAGGTAGACCGAGACCTCGGTGCGCACGCCGAACTGGCCCGCGAAGTAGAGGCCGGGACCGACGGTGAAGCCGGTCCCCGCCGTCAGGATCCGCGTGTCCCGCACCTCGTAGTTGTCGAGGTCGGCGCCGCCGCCCTGGAGGTCGTTGTCCATCGAGTGCCCGGTGCGGTGCAGGACCTTGTCCGCATAGCCGGCCTTCTTGATGAAGCCGCGGGTCGCGTCGTCGACATCGGCGCCGGTGATCGGGCGGTGCT
>Ga0316601_100001123_pt1 | contig 12676 bp, 16 predicted proteins | sample OWC_soil_day5_no_FD_207663 | JGI IMG/M metagenome (GOLD analysis project Ga0316601, IMG submission 207663) | Wetland soil microbial communities from Old Woman Creek delta, Ohio, United States - OWC_soil_day5_noCT | ecosystem: Environmental > Terrestrial > Soil > Wetlands | place: USA: Ohio...
AGGAGAGGGTGCGAGAGAACATTCGCCAGGGTGCGGAGCTGAATGCGGCGTTCGTATCGATGAATGCCCTGGCGGCCACCATTGCCACCTATGGGCTGTTCGCCAACAGTCCGGCAATCATCATCGGCGCCATGATCGTTGCTCTGCTGCTGGGGCCCATTGCCGGCATCGCCCTGGCCCTGGTCGACAGCGATCTCAGACTGCTGTAGAGGAGCCTGCTCACGCTGTCCGCGGGCACGCTGGTGGTCATGACGACTGCATTCATCATCGGCCTGTGGCACAGCGACATTCCGGTCACTGACGAGATCGTGGCGCGAACTTCCCCCAATCTCATGGACCTGATGGTCGCCCTGGCCGGTGGTGCGGCAGGCGCCTACGCTTCGACTTCCCCGCGACTCAGTGCCGCGCTCGTGGGTGTTGCGATCGCGACGGCCCTGGTCCCGCCGCTGTCTTCCGCGAGCGTCCTCATCGCTCACGGCGAGACGGGCCTGGGACTCGGCGCCTTGCTCCTGGCGTTCACGAACATGGTGGCCATCCAGTTTGCCTTTTCCTCCGTGCTGTGGCTCACCGGCTTTCGCCGGCTCTCTCACGCCTCAGGGTTGTCCGTGCTGACGTTTCTCAGGCGAAATGCCGTCAGCCTCGGGATTCTGTTGCTCCTCTCCATCGTGCTGACCGCAAGTCTCCATCGGGCGATCGCGCAGCAGCTCTTCGAGACGGCAGTGCGGACGGCCTTGGGACAGGTGGTCGACCATTCAACCGGAAGCCACCTGGCAGAGGTGAGGTTCGACACAGTTCCGAGCAGCGCCGGCCCGGGGACAACCATCGTCAGGGCGGTCGTTCGCGGCCCGCTGCCGCCGTCCGCTTCCCAGGTTGCCGCAATGGAGGCCCAGCTGCCGGCTGCTCCTGATGGAACAGCGCTGGAGCTGCGGGTGCGATTCGTGGAGACCACCGTCATCAGTCGGGACGGGCGGTTGTACAAGGACGCTGGATTCCGACTCGACTGATCCGGAGCTCTCTGTCAGGAATTTCCTGACATGGCCGGCCTTGGCAACTGCGATACGCTTCGGAAAACCAAGCCGCATCTCAATCGACCGAGAGAGGAAGGCCGCTGTGAAGAGATTGTTGCTCGCCGTCGCTGCAATGCTCGTGGCCGGCACCGCCAATGCTGGCGTGCCGCTGTTCGCCGCGAAATGTGGGCCGGACCTGAACGTCGACACGAACACGCGCGGACAGGTCTACATGAACGGCAAGGTGGCCAAGGTCACCAAGCGTCCCGACGGGCAGATCTCAGCAAACTCACACGGGATGTGGGTAGACATCACGCCGCAGGGTGACCAGCCGCCGCGGATCACCTACACCGCCAAGGACAAGACCGTCGGCGCTTGCGAAATCTTGTCGTTCAAGGCGCCCGGTGGCTCCTCGCACTCGTCCGCGCTCGCCCACGACGCGAAGGTCCCGGGCACCAACTACCACGCGACGACCGAGATCCCGTGCTCCATGCCGGGCGCTCCTCCAGCCTCCTGCTTCGCCGGCGTGACACGCCAGGGCGGCGGTTCCGGCGCGGTCATGGTGACCAAGCCGGACGGCCGCACCCGCACGATCTTCTTCGACAAGGGCCGGGCCACGGGCTACGACCAGAGCCAGGCCGATCCGGGCAAGTTCAGCGCCTCCAGACAGGGCGACACGACCATCGTCCACATCGGCCAGGAGCGGTACGAGATCTTCGACGCCATGCTCTTCGGCGGCTGACCCGACCACCCGCTGCGGTGGTTCGCCGCCGCAGCGGTGCTGCCCGTTGCAGCAGGCCGGGCTCGGGTGGGCTGGACACCGACGGTGGATCCGGCAGCTAGCGAGGCCCGGGTCATTGGTTGATCAGGGTTGCCGCGAAGCTTCCTGACTTCTCAGCCCGTCCAGTTCTTTCATGGCAGCGCGGAACCTCGCCACGTCGCCACCCTTGTCCGGATGGTTCCGTTGGATCACTCGGCGCAGCTCGCTGATCCGCTCTTTCTTTTGCTCCTCCTTGCTTCTTTCGTCGCCAACAGATGCACGAAAACGCGCCCTACACAGTGCTTCCTGATAACGCACCGTCTGTTCCCTGGGGGTTCTGCCCCAGGGGTTGAGATACGCGTGCGTTGCGCGGCGCTGCCGCGCTGCATCGTATGAGCGGAATGCAAGGCCCCAGTAGGTGCGAAACCCGCCCGCCCTCGCGTCGTAGTACCCCAGGTAGGCTTCCAGCCGACCGGCATTCCGAGCGACGAAGATGTCGTCTCTCCAATGACGCAGCTCGGTCAATTTCGGAGTGGAACGGCAGGTTGGGGCTGCATTCGCCCACGCGGCGTATCTCTCACGAGTCTCCTCCCACCACTCTGTGGCGGAGAAACCGCGCGAGAGGCGAAAATCGATCGGGTAATAGGCGAGCATGTCTCCCCTGTCTCGCTGGCAGGACGGCGGGGCCAGGCCGGCTCCACGATTCCTTGCCTCATGCTGAAGCGACCACAGTACCTGCGTATCAGGAGAGCGCCAAGGCGGCTATCAATCGCGCCCTGCCAAAGAGCATTCATCCGAGAGTCAGGCGAAAGATACACACCGCCGCTTCGCCATGATGCGTTTGCGTGGCGATTGACCTATCTTGCCGGAGCAGTCGCTCCATCCGAAACGGAGACCGTCATGGCAGCGCCCATCACCAAGAAGGAGATCCAGAAACTTCCGATACACCGTTACGACACCATTCGCGACGACATCCAGACCGGCGACCTGTTCTTCTGTTCCGGCTCCTATTTCTTCTCGCACGCCATCCAGAAGTTCACTCGCTCGGTGTGGAGCCATGTGGGCATGATCTACAAGGACCCGACCCTGCAGCGCGTCTTCATTCTGGAGAGCGAGACCCTGATCGGCGTGCGTCTGGCCCCGCTGTCCAAGTACCTGAAGGACTACCACGGCAAGAATCACCCCTACAAGGGGAATGTCGTGGCCGCGCGGGTGGCGCCGCAGGTCGACGAAGGCAAGCTCAATCGAGCCATCAGTTACGGCATGGATGAGCTCACCAAGCCCTACGACAACTTCGAGATCCTGCGCATCGGGCTACGGATCCTGTTCCGCGTGAGCCGGCACACCCGTGACCGCAAGTACATCTGTTCGGAGCTGGTGTACGACTGCTTCGATCGGATCGGCGTGCCGTTCAGCCTGCGTGACGATTACGTGAGCCCGGACGACATCTGGCTGGACGACCAGGTGCAGCTGCGATATCGAATCATGTGACGATCTTGGCGTCGGCGGTTCGCAGTACCAGCGATGCCCAGGAACACCATCGTCGCCGCACGCCAGTGCTGCAATACCGGCAACGTGCCGCTGTATGCATGGCGTCGCCTTACCGGGTTTGGTGGCGAAACGCCGTAACGAGCGGGCTAGGGCGCGCGGGAGGCTTGCGCATCGCCAGTCAGACTCACGACTCTCGCGGTCACATACATGGTCAACACTACTGCGATCGCGAAAGCGTACAGGCCGAACCGCAAATCGACGCTCGCAATCGCGCCGAGCTTCACCGCAGCGACCAGAACGGCCACCACGAACACATCCAGCATCGACCATTTGCCGTACAGATGCATCCAGCGCAGATGCTTCTTCAGCCTGTCGGTGTCCCCGTCCCTCGCTCTGAGCAGCTTGTCCAGCAAGAGGATCTTGAGGACAGGCAGCACCACGCTGAATCCGGTGATCACCACAAACAGAAACAGCTGCCCTCCCATTAGCAGCGCCAGCGCGCCACTGAGCACAGAGAAGGTATTTTCGATGAAAAGGAATTTCTTCAACGTGATGATTGGTGCAGCCAACCCGACACCCAGGAAACACACGGTCGCCGCCAAGATGAGCCGCAATCGCTTGGCCTCCCTGGGATATCGAGTTGCAATGTTCACTGCATGACCCTGGTTGGCGCCGACCCCGAATTTTCGCAGCGAGCTTCCATCAAGTCCTCCGGCTCGGAGTCTTCGGGCGGGCCTGGTCGAGTTCGTTCCCGGGCAGCGCGCCGCACCAGTTCTCCGCTTGGTCCGGCAGTGAGGCTATCTGCGTCGATTCGGGGGACAACCGCCGCCGATGGTTGACGAAAGCACTCGCTCGGCCCCGAGCCCTCCGGTCGGGTGCAGGCCTAGACGTGCGGTTCTTCTTGCTCGAGGCGACCAAGTGCTTGCAGGCGGCGGCCGATGGCGACCAGCAGGTAGATAGCGGCCCGGCGCAGGTTCTGCAGCCAGAGATAACCAAGCGTTGCAGCCGTCAGAAGACCCAGTACCGCGACACCCCCCCAGCCCGGTGAAGTCCCGGAAACTCTCTTCCACCCAGGCAGGCCCAATGGGCGTGCCCGTGTCACCCGCTACCCGCACGGCGAGGAGGATGCGCTCGTCCAGACACCGCGGAATCGGCGCGATCCGTGGCGCGCCTCGAACGCACCGTTCAATTTCTCCGCGAAGAGAACCCGCAAAGGCCCCGGACGGTGACGCACAGGACAAGTCGCCTCACTGTGCGGCAAAGGTGTCGCAGTCGCCCAGCCGACCGTTCTTGACGCCCCTGGCAAACCATTCGACTCGCTGCTTCGAGCTGCCGTGCGTGAACGTGTGAGGGATGGCGAACCCCCGCGCCTGCTTCTGCAATCTGTCGTCACCGATAGCGGCGGCCGCAACCAGGGCCTCCTCGAGATCGCCCTCTTCGAGGATGTCGAATTGCCGATCCGCGTGGTTCGCCCAGATGCCGGCATAGCAATCCGCCTGCAACTCCAGGCGCACCTGCAGCTGATTCTGCTTCGCCTCGCCCCAGGCCTGCTGCTTTGCCAGCTGCACCTTGGCGAGGGTCCCTTCCAGGTTCTGAATGTGGTGGCCTATCTCATGCGCCAGCACATAGGCCTGCGCGAAATCGCCACCCGCACCCTGTTGATGCTCGAGGTCTTCAAAGAACCCGAGGTCCACATACACCTTCCGGTCCTCCGGGCAGTAGAAAGGCCCCATGCGGGAACTCGCAAGCCCGCAGCCACTGGCGGTCGAGCCGCGGTAGAGAACAAGCGTCGGGACGGGGTAACGCGCCCCCGCCTTGGCAAAGATCCCGGACCAGACGGCCTCTGTATCCGCCAGCACGGTCTTGATAAAGGCGGCTCGCTCGCTGTCCGCCTCTTCATCGACGACCTTGCTTCCGCCGCCATCCAGGAGCGGCAGGGGGAGAAACCCACCAAAGTAGGCCAGTGCGGCGACCCCCAGAATGGCGAGGCCGATCTTCGAACGGAAGAGGGTCTTTACGACTGGCCAGAGGAACAGGATCGCCCCGATGGAAGGCAGCCTGGGCCCCTCGCCGCCGCGGCTTCGCCTGTCATCGACATTCGAGCTCTGCTGTCTGTTTCGCCATCTCATGATCGGGAATCGACTCTTCTATCCGTTCCCGTTCCGCCACTGCCGATTCCGAGCAGCGCGAGACCATAGCCGCCAACGACCCCGCCGGCGATGCCGAGGATGATGTCTCCAGCGGTGCCAAAGGGCGGAACACCACCGACGACGCGGCGGGCAAGCAGTCCTGCCAACGCGCCGATCGCCAACCACACCAACAAAGCCCATGCCGGCATTTTCCGGTCTCCTCTCAGAACAAGGCATTGCCGCGCGAGTATAACGGCAACGTCGTCTGCACGATCCCTCGTGGCATACTCCGGCGACCACAGCCGGTGTACAGGCTCGCTGGAAAGAACGCGCCTCGACGCAACCTTGCGGTGCCGGCTGGTGACTGCCGCAGATCGTCACAGGCGCGGATGCAGGCAAGCGGTGGCCTTATGCTCGATTGCAGACATTTGTCGGGTTTGATCACCTTCGGTCTGCCGCCGTGCGTTACCGGCGGCATCGGGCGGCTTGCGTGAGCGGCGGCATCGACGTCAGTTCGTGGCGGGCGCTGCTCTCGACGCTGGTCGGCCTGGCCGTCGTGACACTGGTGATTGTCGGCATCCGTCTGCTCGTCATGCAGACGGTTCAGCAGCGGCGGGAACGCCACAATCGCCAGATCAACGAGCGGCTGCGGACGCTCATCGCCGCCTACAAGACGCTGGGTGGCTCGTTCACCGGCGACCTCGCAGTGGACCCAGCCCACTTGCGCGATCTCCGCGTGAAGACCGATGGCGAAGCGGTCATCGCCTCGCAGGCAGGGTCAGCGGGGTCCGCGACGATGGCAGGGCCGTCGACGACGGGAATGCCGTCAGCGGAAGTCGAGTCGCCGGGCGCGGAGCGACGGCGGCGGGTTCGCGACGCGGTCGAGGCCGCCCTGTCAGACGTCATCCTGCTGGGCACCGAGGAACAGGTGCGCCTGGCGACCAGGGCTGCGACCGACCTTGTCGCAGGGCGGGTGGTGGAGACCGCCGAGCTCGTCGTTTCCTTGCGAACGTTCATCCGCGACGTCCTCGACTTGGATCCTGTGCCGGTTGAGCTCGTCATCCCGAAGCAGGGTCCTCTGCGTCCCGCTGCTTCGGGTTCGCGTCGAGGTGGCCGGAGTGAGGGCGGCAGTGGGAAGGGCGGGCGCGCCGGCCAGGGCGGAGAGGGTGCGGGAATGGGCAGTGCGGGGCTGGCCGCTGGCCTGGACACTGACGCCGGATCGGGCACATAGGCCCGGCCGGGATTGGTACGCGCCTTGGCCGGATGCGGCCGCCATGCAGCCGCCTGGGGCTTAGCCTTGTTTCGCTGTGCAGTCCGTCGGTATGAGTTTTGCCATACTCACCGAGTTGCCGTCATGAGCCAGACAAAGCCGGCACGGTGATCGCCATGGCGCTCACCAGCCAGGAACAACGCGCCGGTTTCCCGCGGACCCATGAACTTGTGAAGTCGAAGCTACCGAAGCGATCGTGGGTGAAGATCAGTCAGATTCGTACCCTTTCGACGGAACGTATTGGCAAGAAGATCGGCAGTATCGATTCCGAAGAGCTTGCTCACGTCGTTGAAGGGTTGAACGAGATCATCGGCGGCTGACAGTTCGCCGCAGACCCGACGTCCCTGACCGGCCGCGGCCCAAACGTGCACTCCTGACACCTGTTTTTCCGAAAAGGCGGGACAGGCGGCTTGACGAAACTAAAATCGGATTTCAGTTTCGTCAGCATGTACCAGCACCGCGCATTGTCCAACGCACTCCGGCGTTCCCCCGACTGGTCACCACGCTGACGCGCCAGCCGGGCGCCGAGGCGGCACTGGCAGGCCCCATCGAGATCAAGCGCACCGCCACCCCGACGCCGAGGCACGTGGAGCCGATCACCCGCCTGCGCGCGCTGCTCGGCGACGAGGCCGCGGATGAGGGCCTCTTGGTCTGCGGCGTCGAGCGCGAGCGGCCCATGCCGGGCGGTCACAGGGCGCTGCCCTGGCAGGTGTTTCCCGCTTGGCTCGAGCAGTTGCTGGACGGCGCGCGCTGAGCCGCATCGGGGGCGTCGGTAAGGACAGCTGCCCGGCTGGCGGCTGCGGATTCAGCCGAATACCGCAAACCCCTGATCGATGCGCGCGAGTGCTGCAATACCGGCGACGCTCGCCGCGCACCTCGGGCCGATGGGTCACCCCCCCCTGCAGTCAATCAGGTTGGCCACCTGCTGGCCGGCAGCGTAGGATTCCATCCTACTCATGACCGACGGAGGCAGACCGTGCGCTCAACCCAGCAGTTCAGTATCACCTTACCCAACGAGATGGCCGACGCCGTTCGTGCCAAGGTCGCGTCTGGTGAGTACGCCACCGAGAGCGAGGTCATTCGCGATGGCCTGCGCGCTCTTCTAGCGCGGGATCAGGCCGTAGAAAGATGGCTGAAGGATGAAGTCGCCGCGGCCTACGACGCGTTGAAGGCGGTACCAAGCCGCGCCGTATCCCCCGACCAGGTTCGGGCTCGGCTGGCGACCAGCCGCGACCCGTCCGCTAACGAGTCGTGACTGCCTACACGGTTGTCTTTGCGCCCGAGGCCGAAGACAGCCTTCTTGAGCTCCAGGAGTACATCTCCGAGCATGGTTCTCGCGCGCTGGCGCAGCGCTACACTGATGCCATCGTGACGTACTGCGAGAGTCTGGCCATATTTCCTCTGCGCGGCACGCAACGCGAGGACGTGCGGCCCAATCTGCGGATCACCAACTACCGTCGCAGGACCGTCATTGCGTTCGAGGTCGACGAAGCCATGCGGCGGGTAGCAATCCTTGGTGTCTTTTACGGCGGACGCAACTACGAGAGCGCTCTCGGCGCAGCAATCGACGCTGAGAGCAGTCCGGAGCAGCGCTGATTCGGCCGAAGCCGATTAACCCCGGCGGCCACCAAAACTCCCTCAGCTTTGGCCACCCCAAATTCCCCCACCTGACTGTGTCTGACCGCGGCCGCCGCGGCCCAGCCAGCGGCGGCCGCCGGGCCCCACATCCGCGCCCTCACCGAGTACCACACGTTCTGGGAGACCCACTCCCGGACCCAACCCCTCGAGCAGCTGCTCGAGGGCACGCGCTGAGCCGCAGCGGCGACGTCAGCACGGACAGCAGCACGGCTGGCGGCTGCAGGTTCAGCCGAAGACCGCGAACCCCTGATCGATGCGCGCCAGGATCGCATAGGTCATGACGCCGAGCACTGCGCAGAGAAAGGCGCCACCGACGAGGAGGTACACGAGAAGCCGGCTGACGTGGGTCGCCAGCTCGCGTGCCGGCTCGCCATCGTGGCCGTATGCCAGTGCCGCAATGCCAGCGACGTGCCGCTGTATGCCCAGAAGCAGCACGCCAACGCCCAGGAAGGAGGCCGCGACGGCGATATGGATGCCGAGGGATTCAGTGCTCTGCGGGGCGCGATCCGCAATGAACAAGCTGGCGATCACCAGCATCCCGGCGGCAGTCGCGAGGAGGGCCGCGCAGAGATAGAGGAGCCTGAAGACGACAATCATTGTTCACGCCGGCCCGCCGTATTGCTCCCAGAGTTTACCTGCGAAGGTCCTGCAGGCCGATCTTCTCGCTTCTGCGGATCAAGGCTTCAAGGAGGACGAAGGTCAGGAGCGCACTGAAGCCCGTCACCCAGAGAACCAGGTCGAATGAGGGATCCTCGATGATCACGGGCGCGAGCGAAGGGAGCACGTCGATGTCCGTGCCGATCAGCACCGAGTTGCCCAGGTTGTTTGCCCAGTGCAGGCCGATGGCCATCCACAGGGCCCCGGTGCGGTAGGCGAACCAGGCGTACAGCAGCGCCGCGACCAGGTAGGGCAGCAGGACATGCCAGTGCCGGCCGAAGGCGGCGATGTTCGCGATGTGCATCGCGGCGAAGATCAGCGCCGGAACGCCGATGAATGCGACAGGGTTGGCCGTGTACCTGCGCACGAACTGGGTCAGGTAGCCGCGATACATGAACTCCTCGGTGCCGGTCTGGACGAGCAGCCCGACCCCGGCGACCGCGAGCAGCAGCAGGTATTGCCCCAGGTCCGGCGTCTGGAACCTGATCTGCAGCAGCCCCAGGGCCCCGAAGATCAGTGTCGATGCCAGGCTGACGACGAGGCCGACCGCAAGGGCGATGCCGACGGCCCGATAGTCGATCCGCGCCTCGGGAAAGCCGAAGCTCCACCAGGGGCGCTTCAGCAGGTAGCGGGTGACCAGCGGCACCGCAGCGGCAGCGGCGAAGAACGAGGACACCACCCCCAGGGTCTTGCCGGCGACGCCCCCGCCGAGCACCGTCACGCCAAGCACGGTGAAGGGGATCGCCAGCAACGCCCCCAGGACGAACCAGCTCGCGAAGATCAGGACCAGGCCGATCGCATAGCGGGCAAAGGTCGAGGCGCCCTTGTCGGACCAATCCAGATAGCTCGCCAGCGTCGCGGGTGCGGGTGTGTCCACTCGGGGTCCCCCGGGATCCAGGGTTTCAATGGGCGCGGACCACGACGCCAACGCTCGGACCGGAACGGCGCGGGCGGCTGCAGGGTCAGCCGAATACCGCGAACCCCTGACCGATGCGCTGCACGATCCCGTAGGTCGTGGCGCCAAGGACCACACAGAGCAAGACGCCGCCCGCGAGGAGGTACGCGAGAAGCCGGCTGACATGGGTCGCCAGCTCGCGTGCCGGCTCGCCATCGTGGCCGCGCGCGAGTGCCGCAATACCGGCGACGTGCCGCTGGATGCCAAACAGCAGCACGCCCACGCCCAGGAAGACGGCGCCGACCGCGAGGTGGATGCCGAGGAATTCAGTGCCCTGCGGAGCGCGGTCCGCAATGAAGCGGCTGGCGATCACCAGCGCGCCCGCGGCGCTCGCGAGGAGCGCCGCGCAGAGATAGAGGAGCCTGAAGGCGACAACCATCGTTCAGGCCCACGCCATGCGCGCAGGCGCTCAGCGGCACTTCGGGTGGCTGGGGACGTTGTCGACGTCTGCAATGCGGTCGTGGGTGCTGGTGAGCTGAACACACTGGTGGGTCTTGGCGTTGAAGTAGGTGCCGTAGATGGTCTCTCCTGCGGTGAGCGTGTCGACGTTGGTGAAGCCGCGCGCGGTCATCACGTCGAAGGCCTTGATCGCATCCATGCCCTTCAGGTCGGAAACCTTGGCCTTGCCGCCCTCGTGGGCGGCCGGCGCCGGCGCCTTCTGGCCGTCTTCGGCGGCGCGGCAGCCCTTCTTGTAGGACTCGCCGTGCTGGTTCTGGTCGTAGCGGCCCTGGGAGCAGTCGTTGTAGCCGCGCTGGTATTCGCGCTCCGAGGCGGTGGAGCCAAAGGCGGCGGGGGCGGCTGCGGCGATGAGGGCGGCGATGGCTAGGGTGGACGGTCTCATTGGTTGGGCTCCTACAGGGATTGGAATCGGGTTGGATGTCGAAGCAAGGCGACGCTCGCCGCGCACCCTGGGGCGCGGAGCTGCGCCAGATCAGTCGCAGTCCGGGTAGAGGTAGCGATCCGCCTGGCTCACGTCTGCCGGGCACCCCTTGGGGGCCGAATGCGTCCAGTGCACGACCCGGGTCCCGGCGCGGTTGAACGAGCACTGGAAGGTCTGTCCGTTCCTGGCCGTGCCGTTGACCGCGTGGGTGCCATCGGTGCGCTGCCCCTCGTACTTGACGTCCAGGATGTCGCTGGGCGTCACGTGCAGGTGCCGGGCCGCGTAGGTGTTGCAGGTCATCATCATCTGCGACGGGTCGGCCGCCAGGGCCGGGTGGGTTGCCGCCGCGACCAACGCGAAGGCGACGAGCTTGAGAGGCTGGTTCATGGAATCTCCAGATTGGGGGTGCCGACGGTCGCGGCGACGATAGCCGGGTAGCGAACTATCGTCTGTCAGGGATTTCCTGACACGCCGCGCCTGTCGACCTCGCGGCGCCCCACCGCCCTCGACCGATCGCTGCCCACCGAGTGCGCATGAGTGATCGCCCGCGGCAGGCGGCACAGCGGACCTTCGGCAAGTTTGTCGAGAACGACGGCCAAGGGCCGGTTTCGCGCCTTCGCTGGATGTCGCCGGGATCAGCCAAGTGGAAGGAGGAAGACCGGCCAAAAGCGGGCGTAGCGCCGAACACGAAACCCTCGGCACTGAGGCCGGGGTCGTGGGGCTGCTCGCGTTGCGAGTCTTACGCCGCTAGTTTCTTGCGCCGAATGGCACCGATGCCGGCGAGGCCGGGGCCTAAGAGCGCGAGGTTGGCGGGTTCGGGAACAGTTTCACCGCCGGCACCGTCTGCGCCATTGGTCCTGAGCGTGTTGGTCGCGATCTCCGTGCCGGAACCCGTGGTGGTATTGATCGACAGCGTTCTTCCGTCGAGTGTGAAGCCGTACAGAGTCCCACCGAGGTAGTTAGGCCGTATACAGTGCTGAACCCAATAGCACCGATTGATGTGCCAACACCGGTTGCACCATCTACAGAGATCAAGAGGTCGCCGCCGGCCCCGCCGGCAGCTGACATGTAGAGATTTCCGCGGGACTAAAACGCGAGATTGCCCGACGAATTGAAGCCAGTGGAGCCGACGGTGGCGGCCGCCCCAGTTACAAGGTTGACGCTGAACAGCCTAGTGCCACCCGAGCCAAGCAACGTGCCAGAGCTGTTGAAAGTCAGTCCGTTGATTAACGCTCCAGTATTACCGATCAATGCGGCAGTGGCATTGTTAGTGCTGACCGAATAAAGGGCACCTCCCAAAATCGCCCAGTCCTGCGACAATTGCTCCCGTCTTGACGCCTTGGATAACCGCTGATGCCGCAGCCCGGATTCTTCGGCCTCGATGACCGCTTCGCCAAGCTTGACGGCATTGGCGATCCGCTGGTGATGATTCGGGCAGTGGTGGACTGGGAAGGCTTTCGGCCGATCCTGGAAGCGGTACAGGCGAAGCCGCGTCGGAGCGCAGCGGGCCGGAAGGCCTTCGACGCGGTGCTGCTGTTCCGGATCCTGGCGCTGCAGCAGCTGTACAACCTGTCCGACGACCAGACCGAGTACCAGATCCGCGACCGTTACTCGTTCAGCCGGTTTGTCGATCTCACCCCTGAGGATGTGGTGCCGGATGCCAAGACGCTGTGGCGCTTCCGCGAGAGCCTGAAGTCCGCCGCGGTGTTCGATCGGCTGTTCGCCGAGCTGGCGCGGCAGATCGCAGCCGAAGGCTACGTCGCCCGGAAAGGCCAGATCATCGACGCCAGGCCTGGTGGCGGCACCGGTGCAGCGCAACCGCCGCACCGAGAATGCCCAGATCAAGGAAGGCGAGGTGCCGGCGGACTGGAGCGAGGCCAAGCGCCGCC
>Ga0316601_100001125_pt1 | contig 12667 bp, 7 predicted proteins | sample OWC_soil_day5_no_FD_207663 | JGI IMG/M metagenome (GOLD analysis project Ga0316601, IMG submission 207663) | Wetland soil microbial communities from Old Woman Creek delta, Ohio, United States - OWC_soil_day5_noCT | ecosystem: Environmental > Terrestrial > Soil > Wetlands | place: USA: Ohio...
CATATCCGCTCCGTCCGCTCGGGTGACGAACTTCTCGGCCCTTTCGTTCGCACAATAGGGGGCGTTTTCCCAAGTGTGTTTGTTTTGGGGAAAGGAAATTTCATCCTCGTTGCCAGCAAATTTCCAGTAGATAGGGATTCTTTGATCCAGGTTCTGCAGAAAGGAGCTAACGACTTCCCATCAATCCAACCCGTGGTGAACAAGGCTCTAACGGAATTTCAGGTGGCGGTAAATAGCGAGCATTGGCCCATCTTTACGGATGACAGAAACGACGTTGAGATTCGAACATTTCACACCGCTTACCAGAATGATTGAGCAGTTGACCAGTTTGCACTTTCAACCATCCGTGACAGGGCGAGGATAGTAGTAAATACCATTTTAGAGTACAGGGTGGTAATGGTGTATCGCTCAATCAATCACTAACATGATGGAGTATTTCAGCATGGAATAAAAAGGAAGCCAACTTTTTAAAATCGACATTAAGGCATTGCAAAGCACCTTCTGATTCGTGAAATGAGATACATAGCCTATAATCGGTCGCCTTCAGTGCCTGATTTTGGTGCAGTACAAATACATATTTTTTTTAATTCGCGGTTCCTCCGGAAACCATTAATTCTATGCATGTTCCGGAATCACAATTTCGTAGTATAAGAAACAGCCTGTTTTCAAACCGCCATGTGTTCAATTGATGAAGGAAGAGGCAAAACTGCAACTCTCTTAAAATTCTCTCTTTGTAGGTAGAGCGGATACCCTGAACAGCTTCAGATCAAGAGTTCATATTTTTCGACGTTAAAAGCATCCATTTTTGTCAATTTTTATTTGAATGTCTCACATCAAACGAGGTAACCGCTTTGCGCATTAGATGAAGTTATGTTGCGTTTGAAGCCAAACTCTGAAAATCACCAATTGGAGACGAATTTCATATACGAGATTATTGATTAAAGGAGTCGAGTTTACACATTTTGTAAACGCAACTCCAGACTACAGCACTTTTTTTACTATCTTACCGTTTTCTCGGTCTCTTTCAGCCATAAAAGTCTTGACCCATTGATAACTGAGGTATTTATTGATTCAGTGAACTCTTCGGGCGAGATGTCGAATTCTTCTTTTTCAGCCCATGGTCTGAACGTAATCTTCAGCTTCACCTTAGCCGTTTTCCTGACCTCATCCTCTGTCGGTCTCCGTATTTCAGCACCCATGACTTTGGCAAGACTGACACAGATATCCCTGTGGTTCAGGGATTTTCCGTACGTCTCGATGGCCTTGTACAGATGCTTCATCCTTCCCATGTAATCAATCATGGTGCCATATGCTTCGAACGATGCTGCCGACGGCAGAATAACATCTGACTGCTCCGCGAGTGCTGTCATATGTGAGGTTTGTACGATGAGGAAATCCGTATTCGGCCGATGACTGATCGGCACCTCACCAACCACATAGAGAACCTTCGTCATTCCCTCTGTCATGTCCTGATAGGACTTCCCCTCCGAAACCAGACCCATGAGGGAAACACCCTTTGCATTGCTTTCAAGGGGAACAGCTACGATCTTGCCTTTCAACAACGCAATATTAGCTGAGGCTTCAAAGAGGGCTGGAGAAGAGAATATGAGAGGTTCATGCGCCTCGTAGATAAGAGTTGCCGCTTTTTCGATCTCTTCCGTTACCTCTGCATTCTCCACAGACGCTCTCAACCTCTTATCCGCCTTCACGTCTTTGGCGATGAGGGACTTCGCAATACCCCTCAAAATTGAGACAATGTTTCCCTTCAGATTCACTGCTGCAACTTCACCGATTTTGCTGTCAGAGGAATTGACGACAATAAGCCGTGCACCCCGTTCAACCCTTCTCCGCACTGAGGCATCGAGAGCCGGCAGAATCCTCTGCCACTGTGAAGGACTCAGGTCAACCATCACAATGACATCAGACAGGTCAATATCCGCCTTCTGAGACTGTATGAAAAAATCACTGTCTCCATAAAGACTTAGGGTAGTATCAAAGTTCTTCGTTCTCACGACATTCTTCGCCAGCTTTTTCAGGGCTAAGGCGTCCTCATTTGTTATCCCTGCAACACTGATAAACCCTGTCTCCCTGCCAGCCTGTCTCAGTTTGTCAGCAACACTATTAAGAGCGTCTTCCCATGTTGTCTCCTTCAGTTCACCGTTTATTCTCTTCATCGGTGAGGCTAACCTGGTATGAGCCCCGACACTGTCAAACCCGAATCTCCCGTAAGCACAGATATACCGTTCTGCAGAGCCTGCCTTCGCACCTGCGTTGATCTTCTGTATCCTGCCGTCTTTTGTGCTCAGCAGAATGCTGCAGCTGTTACCGCAGAGGAGGCAGACAGAGTGTGTCTTCTCATATTCCCATTCCCTGCCCTTGCGGGAGCGGTCTGATTCAAGTAAGGCATTCACAGGACATGCATCCACACAGCTTCCGCAGAATGTGCATGCTGATTCCTGCAGAGGCCTGTCCCCGGCAGTGATAACCTTTGATTCAATACCCCGCCCCATAAACTCGAGGACATTTGTCCCCTGCTCCTTACAGACCCTTACGCATCGCCCGCAGAGAATACAGTAATCAGGGTCTCTCTTAATAAAGGGATTCGCCTCATCAGTGGGATAACCGAAATTTTTCCGTCTGAAGGAGGATTCCTTCAACCCGAAATCATAGGCATATTTCTGGAGGTTGCATACCCCGGCTTTTGTGCACGTCATGCAGTCCAGGGGATGCATCGAAAGAAGGAGATCGATGACGAACTTTCTTACCTCAAGGATTTTATCCGTCTGGGTTCTGATTATCATGCCATCTTTCACCTTAGTGTTGCATGCGACAACCGGGGCTTTCAGCCCCTCTATTTCTACAAGGCAGAGCCTGCAAGCTCCTATGCCCTTCATGCCTTTGATATAACAAAGATTCGGTACGTGAACCCCGGCAAGTTCCGAGGCATCGATGATGTTCAAGCCTTCAGAAACCTCAACGGTTTTGCCGTCTATGGTAAGTTTCACTGTATTTCCCACGTATACCTCCCCTTGGCCTTATGGCGACTTCTCATGAAACACCAACTTCAATAATATCCTTTTTGTCTACTACGATGATTGCATCATTCGGACATACCCTAACGCATTCACCGCACCGTATACATCTCTTCGATACGATCTCAAACGGTACATGACCGCCCAAATAAGGAATTTTCTTCTCTCCGACAACTGCATGAACTTTGCACACAACTTGACACTCTCCGCACATGACACATCTCTCAGGAACAATCCTGTATTCACTCAAAAGGCTGCACTCATGCTCAGAACACCTTCCCCCGATATGTTCGGAAAAAGCACCCGTCCTAAGCAAATCAAGGATGAACTGCCCTGTATCTTTCCCTTTCTTACACCGTGAAGCAACGGTCAATATCTCTGCAATCTCCGTTAAGGCATGGAGATCGGCTTGAGTGCCTCTCCCGACGATTATATCTCGAAGGATACTTGCTGACTCAAAGGTTCCGAGAGCACACGGGAAACACTTGCCGCACATAAGCTCTTTCAGGAAGGCATCGATATACTCTCCGGCTTTCCGGACAGGACACTGTTTCTGTTCTGCCTCCTTGATAAGATCCCCTGTTGTCCTTTCCTTCTGATTTGACATATGCCAATCCTCAGTACATCGTATCTGCCATATAACATATTTCCGGAAGAAGATAGGAGACTAAATCTCTGAATGTGACCATACCGATTATTGTTTTGCCTTCGACAACCGGCAGATGTCTGATTTTTTTCCTTGATGCGATCGAAATGGCGGTACTTACGCCGGTTGACGGATCAAATGTTATTAATTCGCGCATCATGAGGTTTTCGAGTTTTTCGGTTGTAGGAATCGAATTATACACACATCTGACAATGTCCCTTTCCGTAAAAATACTCGCTAATTTATTGTTTTCGTCAACAATGAACAATCCGCTTACATTCTTCTCCCTCATCATATTAACAGCATCTGCAACAGTATGATCTTTGGAAATCGATACAACTTCATACGGCCTTGATTCCAAAATATCCATGAGCGTCATCCTCCGCCTCCTTTCAATGATTTCTAACTTTTCAGAGGGCAGTCTCAGTTCCTCTTCAAGCCGTTCATAGGTTTTCTTTATAATTTTTACTGCATGCACAGGGCATGCGGAATAGCATGCCTTACATTTCGTGCAGATATCCTGTTCAATAAAATAATGACTCCGTGTTTCCTTCACTGCTCCAAAAGCACATGCCTGTTTGCAAAGTCCGCAGAGGATGCACTCATCCTGGTTGATAACAAATGTGCCAAGATTGCACACTCTTGCCCGGCAGTAATGTTCCTTTACATGCTCCTCGTATTCATCCCGGAAATACCGTATGGTTGTCAGAATAGGATTCGGAGCACTCTTTCCGAGACCGCAGAGAGATCCCGCTATAACGAGGTGACCAAGCCTCTCGAGCTCCTCGATATCACCATCTTCTCCTTTCCCGGATGTTATCTTCTCGAGTATCTGCAGCATCTGATAGGTGCCTATTCGGCAGGGCGGACATTTACCGCACGATTCGGCCTGAGTAAAGGATAGGAAAAACTTTGCAATGTCCACCATGCAGGTATCTTCGTCCATGACGACCATTCCTCCCGAGCCCATGATGGAACCGACCTTCAGGAGAGAATCAAAATCCACCGGGAGGTCGAGATACTGCTCAGGGATGCATCCCCCTGAAGGCCCGCCGGTCTGAACAGCCTTAAACTTCTTATTCCCGAGTATTCCGCCTCCGATATCAAAGATAATCTCGCGCAACGTTATCCCCATCGGCACTTCAACCAGTCCTGTATTCTTCACCTTGCCTGCAAGGGAAAAAACCTTAGTTCCGGGCGATCCATGGGTTCCTATCCCCAAAAACCAGTCTGCTCCTTTTTCGATAATAGGAGGAACGCACGCATAGGTTTCGATATTGTTCAGGTTGGCCGGATACCCCCATGGCCCGCCTCCGGCCTCGGAAACCCTTGGCGGCCTTGCATGGGGAAAACCCCTGTTCCCCTCGATTGAGGCAACAAGCGCTGTAGCCTCTCCGCACACAAAAGCGCCTGCCCCTTCTCTGATAAGGACGGAAAAATCAAACCCTTTGCCGAGGATGTTTCTTCCCAACAGACCCATATCCTCAGCCAGTCTGATTGCGGTACGTAAATGTTTTACCGCAAGCGGGTACTCATGACGGACATAAATGATGCCGAACCTTGCCTGAATCGCATACGCACATATGAGCATACCCTCAAGCAGACTGAATGGATCACCCTCCATAATCGACCTGTCCATAAATGCACCAGGGTCGCCTTCATCGCCATTTGCAATAACTATCTTATCCGGATGCGGAGATCTCTTCGTGTGTTCCCATTTCACCCCTGCCGGAAATCCTGCGCCACCCCTTCCCCTCAGGTTCGACTTCTTGATTTCATCAATGACTTGCTGGGGTTTCATCACAGAAAACACCTTTTCGGCAGCTAAATACCCGCCAACAGCTATGTACTGATGGATATCAGTCGGGTCTATCTTCCCGTTGTTCCTGAGCGCAATCCTCATTTGCTTCTTGTAAAAGGGAACCTCTTCCATCACCTCAACAGGTTTCTCGAGGAAGGTCCCCCGGTAGAGGAGATCCCTTACAGGATACCCTGCAGAATAAGTCGTATCGATAATCCTCTTTGCATCTCCTTGCCTGACCCGCTGATAAAAATACCCATAGGGGTCTGCCTTCATAACAGGACCCTTCTGACAAAGTCCCTGGCAACCCGTTTTTACAATCTCTATATCCAGTCCCTTTCTTAAACACTCCTCTTCAAACATCTTGACGAAGCTCTTTGAGCCGGTAGCTGTGCATGCTGTTCCACAGCATACGGTAATCCTGTTCTTATCTGGTCTGAACAGCTCTTCACGGAGAAGAGCCCTCAGGTCCTGCAGATCTTCTATCTTCTCAAGCCTGTTCATTGCTCTTGTTGATGTGAGTCTGTCTTTATAGACCGGATGAGTTTCTCCACGTTCTTTTCTCCAATAATCTCACCTATAATATTCTCGTTGATGGTGGCTACCGGTGCAAGCCCACAGCATCCGACACACCCAACGGTTTCGAGGGTCATTGCAAGGTCTTCTGTTGTTTCTCCGTTGTGCACCTGAAACTCAGTTTCGAGGGCATTCAGAACTTTTTTTGATCCCCTCACATAACAGGCGGTCCCGAGACAGACTCTCACAATCTTTTTTCCACGCGGCGTAAAGTGAAACATTCTATAAAAACTGGCCACGCTGTAAATGTCTGACAAGGGGATACTAAGAGTAACCGAAAGCCTTTTGAGAATGTCACCGGGCAGGTAGCCATTGTCTTCCTGAATCTGCTGCAGGGCGTGAATCAGTATCCCTTTTTTCTTTGCCTGGTCACTAAGGATCCGCCCCACTTCTCCTATCTTTTCATCAAGATTGATCTCGTCAACATTCATAGGTTTTCCTACCTTTTGCACTAATAGATTCCCAGGTGTGGCTTTGCTGACTTCTCGATCTCGCGTCTGGCAGCCATATCCATGAGCACCCTCACCGCCCCGAATTTACCCGGTTCATATATCTTCAGTTTAAGTGTCTCCCGCGCCTTATCGATATAGTCAATGGCAAGGGCCAGGATTTTCTCGGGGTCAGGCTCAAAGTGCAGTGCGCCCCTGAATCTTTCAAACCACACCCCCGTCATTATCCTTGTAACTTCCTTACTCGCCTCCACAGGCGATTCCCCTCCGAAAATCACTGGAACACCTGATGCCGCAAAATAACATCCGATGGCGATTGCCTTCTCCGACATCCATTCCGGTGCTATCCCAACTGCGGGCATGCCTCCTATTTCGTCTGAAAGACCACCTTCTTCGGCCATAGCGGTCGCTATCGTCAGTATCCTTGAGTTGTCGACACATGAGCCGAGGTGAAGTATTGGCGGGATACCGATAGCCTCACAGACCTCTCTCAGTCCTGGGCCGGCATATTCAAGGGCGGTCTCCGGCGTGAGAAATCCTGCGGTACCGCACGCAGCAGAGCCGCAGCCTGTCGAGACGATAAGCACATCGTTCTTGATCAGTTCGATCGCCAAAAAACGATGGAGTCCCTGCGAAGGAACCCTCGGATTATCACACCCTGCAAGACCCACCACACCGCGGATTCTCCCGGCCATAATGGCATCATTGAGGGGCCTAAATGACGCCCTCCATCTGCCACCCTGCATATACTCTATGTACTCATGTGAAAACCCAGCTATAACGGGGACAATGTCACTGATATGGCTGCCAACTGTCTTTCTGTTCGTAAAATTATCGATGGCAGTCCTGACAACCTGCCGCGCTATGTCCTTTGCCCTGTGTTCATCGTATTCAATATGGAGAGCACCCGGCATCTTTGCCTTATAAGATGTTGTAATCACTTTTGTATGGAACTTCTTCGACAGCTCGGTTAGTGCAGGCATGATGCATTGTACATCAACTGTTATTGCATCAACGAGGCCGGTCATGATTGCAAGTTCCTGATTGGTAAAACCACCCGCAGTCGGGATGCCATGTCTCATGAGTACTTCGTTTGCAGTACAGCACATCCCTCCGAGATTGATCCCCCTGGCGCCCTTTGACTGTGCATAGGCAATCATCTCAGGTTCGTTCACCACATCGACGATTGTCTCTGCAAGTGATGGTTCATGCCCGTGTACAACGAGGTTAACCTCATCCTCTTTAAATATGCCAAAGCTCGCTTCTGCCTTCACCGGCATAGGCGTGCCAAAGAGGATATCCGTAATATCTGTTGAGATCATCGAGCCACCCCACCCGTCTGCAAGCGAAACTTTCAGAGCACTTAAAAGAAGATTGTCGGGATCATGGTCAACCCCCATATGCGTGCGGTGCATAGCCTCTGTCATTTCTCTGTCTATGCCCCTCGGCATAATACCCCATTTTCTCCATCTTTCCTGTGTCTTTTTCGGAGCCCTTTTGAGGTAATTCAATTCGCCTTTCTGGCGTCCGAAGTCTTCTATAAGCTTCGTAGCTACGTCCCGGGCGACATCATTGACAGGACGATCTTGAAACCCTATTTCAAGAATTCCTGCAACCCTGTATAGTTTTTTGACATCGGTTATCCTGAAGTCAGGTGCTTCCCCGTTTGCTACTGCAAGTAAAGTAAATGCCATGTCCCTTGCATGATCAGAATGAGCTGCAGTCCCCGCCACCACCATCCTCAGGAGGTTTCTTGAAGCAATAGTAGGCAGTGTTGCACCGCACACTCCCCTTGCATCCTCCTCAGCATTCTGTCCAACTAAGCGGCATGGTCCCATATGACAGACCCTGCAACAGGCACCAGAAGCTCCTACAGGACATGGTTTCATCTTCTCTGCCCTATCAAAGCATGTCTCTATCTCATGGGATTCCCCCCACTCAATAATCTGTTCAGCAGCTTCATTTGCACTTTTGACAACCTTTTCCATATAACCTCCAACATCTCAAACAGGATTCAAGGATTCGAGGGGCCGAGTGACAAGAAATATTTTTCCTTGAACCCTTGAATCCTGTTTCTTAAAACATCGGTTCCATTTCAAGTGCGGGATGATTAACACCTGTAAGGAATTCGAGTAATTTTTCAGAATCCTCACAGATTGTTTCATCTGCTATCTTATCGAAAAGGTCCGGCACTCCTTCCTCGGCAGCTCTTTTTTCGAATGTCTCCCTGAGACTTTCTTTCAGGTTCTTTGTCATCCAGACGATTCTCCTGATTCCCCCGTCTCCGGCAAGAAATTTCTTGCTGACGATAAAATTCCTGCCGATTCCCATAAATCCCGGATTCTGAGTCCCGCCACCGACAGTTCCTGCTAATGTCGAGAATTTCATCCCCGCCGGCGTCATCCCGGTATGCCCGCGGTTCACGATCATAACACCGTTAGCCTCGGGAATGATTGCCACAATGCACTCGAAGCATCCGCATGAAGTCATGGGGTTTTCCATGATGGTGTAAAGATTCAGCGTCTCAACCGCACCACCTGATGCCTTTTTCAAATATTCATCAATGCCAGAGTATCTGCCGAACCGTGCATCGACGATCTCGCCCTTTGCAATCGGCTGATTCCCTCCTGTCGGATCTATCTCGAAAGCAGCCTTACAGTCCAGCCAGCTGTATGCACCGCAAAGGCCGAGCCGCTCAGGGCTTATGACACAGACATGACTCGGCGCAAATGACTGACAGAGGAGACATGAATAGAATGTATCCACTGCTTCATCCACCAGCCCGCCAAGCCTCTGGTCACGTTCCCTGTACGATTTCCGTGCCTCATCCTGGAGTCTCAGGACGTCCTCTTCATCCGTATAAATTGTGACCTGCACTTTATCGACAATGGATCTGAACCTGCTGTGGGTCATGGTTGCATTGATGATCCCGAGATGCTCCAAGGTGAAACCATCCTTCTTCGCATTATTGTTTATCCGTATCCAGTTGATATCGCGTTGACCCATGTGCCAGATACCCTGGGCCTCGTTGATATTTGCATGGACTTTCCTTTCAATAACCGGTTCAAAATCCTTCTGCATCTTTCTGCCACTAACATCTATGACAATGCCGAGCGGCATCTTTCCGCCCTTTTCATATCTTTCCTGCCAGTTGTTGCCGACTATTATTACTTTATTATCCTCGATCTCATCCATTTCTCTCATCCTTACCCATTCAAAAGAAGGTGTACGATTTCCGCCGAATTCTATAAACATGTCTTCTTTTCTTATCCTCTCACCTTCAAATGCAGGCCCATATGCAACTGGTATCGGAGGTTTCTCAACAGTAATTTTCAACCCTCTGACTTCAATCGCCTTCTGAACAATCTTGTTATGGTCAAACTCCTTATCAACTTCTTCATAAATACATACACCAGTCGGATGTATGACCGGTACATCTGTATCACAAATAGCAGGGAATCCCATATTTATCGCACCGGCTCCTGTTGACCATATAATGTCGTCTAACTCTCCAAGGACAATTGCTAATGCAAAAACCCTATCTTTTTGATACTTAAGATGTTCCTTAAAATCTCCCGGTTTTTTCCCGCCAAATATGAGTGATGCCCGTATCGCCCAATCAAGGGCATAAAGGGTATGTCTTGTATCATGGCCAAGAGGCACAATTCTTGTATCCCACCCGAGTTCAACACCCTTTCTGAGGAGCTGTTTCGTCACACTATTACCATTGTTGTGACCTGAGAGGAAGGTAAGAATATTCTTCTCCTGAAGTTCTCTTATGATCTTTACTGCAGTATCATCATCAGGTGCCGTTCCAATGACAGCAGCAAAACCAGGCATTGTACCGTCAACAAGCTGGATGCCTAAATTCCTCTGAATGGTATCGGTAATAAAACCATTGTAGACATAGCCGGTTTCGGGATCTACGGCCGGCTCGAGTCCGTTGATATAGCGTAATGCCATAATGATTTCTTCTGAGAAGAGAGTCGCCATACCCGAATCGAGCGCCTCTCCCAAGTATGGTTTCCATAAGTTCTCTTCGGGTTCCGGATGAAGCATTTCCTTTGTCATACTGAGTGCGACTTTCATGTCAGACAGTGTCTTCACAGGGAACCCGGTCAGTGCATAGATCATGGGCAGATAATACGCGGTATCCGGGAATTCAAATGAAAATTGTTTTCCCTTATCAGTAATAGCCTTTTCGAGCATTTCTTCAGCCTCTTTGGTAATTTTCTGAGCACCTCTTATCACCGCCGAGGCTATGAGCTTAGACATAATTACCCCCCTTTATCAGCAAGTAGCAGAGAGTAGGTAGTAGACCGGGAAAAAACCTCTCCGTAGACGTCTTATCACGATTTCTTGTGTTCAATCTCCTCCCTACTGTCTACTGACTACTGTTTTTCGATTTCAGGAATGCAGGGATTCCGTTCGCCTCACGAGGACCAACCGTAATCTTCCATCCCTCAAGCTTATCCTCGATAGCACCGCTCAATATCGCTACATAACCGGGAATGATCAGTTCCCTGTGCCGGATCTGACTCTCTATGCCGCTCTCCTTTATGAACTGGGTAATCTTCGAGGCGGTAAATTTTCCTGCTGCCCATGCCGTCAACACCGAGAGGCCCTCACAGTCCATGACAGCTAAATACCCCGGCGTCTTACTGTTTTCTATCTCACCCGAGACAATAAAATAGGTGAGTGAAAAATTCGTCGTGACAAACAAGGGAGATTCCGCAGTTGGCTCACCGATCTTATAAATTTTCTGCTCCACCTGCATGGGGACCTGTGGATCAGTGTAAATATTCTGTCTAAGCGTAAAGAGAGCAAGGTTTTTCCATTTTGCGATGCTGCTCAGGACGATTATCGAAGAGTATTTAGCGATCCCGATCGATGCAATCAGTGTTTCAAAGAGACTGTCTTCACGCTGTGCGAATGTTATCACGGGATAACCGAGTGGCTTGAAATTTTTCTTTACGGCAGATCTTCTGATAAGCGTATTACGCTCGTGGATTTCCTTCGCCTTCCGTGCCCCCGAATCAATTACCATATCATCGATACCGATCGATTTTGCCTTTTCCGTAAGCTGTGCAAGTTCGTCCAGTCCCGTTGCAGATACGCCAAGCGTAGCTTTCCACGTCTTTGCAACAGCTGCCATGGGCTCCATATTTTCTGAATTTAGTCCATGGATGATCGGTTTCCTGTCAGCAAACATCTTGACCGCACCTTCAGCAGCCTGGGGGTTCGTCGTGCACAGGATTACAGGAACAGAGGATGCACTGGATGCCACAACCGAAGCTGCGCTCTCAAATCTCACCGCATCGTGAGAATCATTCACGAGCGCCAGTGCGTCAATCCTGAGTTTCTGCCCTACCCTGTCAATTTCTGACTGAAGGACCTCCTCAATTTTGTTCCTGATTTCTTCGTCTGTCAGCGTATCTTTCACTTCAAGCGCGAAAGCGCATGGGTTCACAAACCGTTTTTCATGTCTGAACAGCACAGTCTCTTCACCTATCTTCACCGCTCTTTCCCCGACACCGAGGACGATCGGCCGCACCGGCGGAGCTGATGCCTCACCAAGCTTCTGTCTTGCCTCATCAGAAACATCAGGACACAAATCAAGAGATGCCTGTCTCTGTGCAAGCTTCATTGCAAAGGCCAGACATGTGGGGAATCCGCATTTCTTGCAGTTTGTTTTCGGAAGGAGTTTGAATATCTCAACACCGGTTAAAGCCATGAACAACCTCCTCAGTAAATCCTAAATACGAAATCCTAATATCTAAACAATTTCAATATCTGAAAGTTTAAAAACAGCTTTGTCCTTTTTTTCACTATTGTTTAGAATTTGCATTTTGGATTTAGAGTATATTCCGTTACATCAATTCTTCGATCACTTTTTTCACTGCTTCAACTGCCTTCGGATGTCTCATGATAAGGAGATCGGCACCTGCCAAAAGAAGAGACATGGCTGTAACAGCCTCCCATGCAATACCCCGTTCTTCGAGGTTCCCCCATTGGGGCACATCGGCTTCAATCGCCTGTGTCTCCTTTACCTTCCATACATACATCCCGACATCACCGAGAATCGGCTCTTGCATGGTCTGGTCATTCTGGGCAAGGGCTGCAAGACGGATCCTCTCCATTACAGAATAGGTGTATTCAAGCC
>Ga0316601_100001126_pt1 | contig 12666 bp, 10 predicted proteins | sample OWC_soil_day5_no_FD_207663 | JGI IMG/M metagenome (GOLD analysis project Ga0316601, IMG submission 207663) | Wetland soil microbial communities from Old Woman Creek delta, Ohio, United States - OWC_soil_day5_noCT | ecosystem: Environmental > Terrestrial > Soil > Wetlands | place: USA: Ohio...
GACCGACTTCGCGGTCAGGAACAGGCCGAAGGTGATGAAGCTGACGTAGTAGACCAGGTGTGCCGTGTCGACGACACCCTTGGCGAAATCCTCGAAATGCCGCGTGATGGACAGGTAGTTCACGATCTTCTCGCCCGACGGCCCGAGGAACGACCCGATCCAGTCGATCACCCACAACAGCAGGAAGACGCCGAAGGTCAGCATCCCCGCGACGATCTGGTTCCGGGTGAAGCTCGAAATGAGCATGCCCACCGAGATGAAGCACCCGCCGAGCAGCAGGAGGCCCAGGTACGCCGTGGCGATCGGCTTCCACTCGGGGTTGCCGTAGACGAACAGCACCGCGACATAGAGCAGCGTGACGAGGAGCATCGACGCGTACAGCGCCATCGCGCCCAGGAACTTGCCCAGGATGATCTGCAGGTCCGTGAGCGGCGAGGTGAGCAGCAGCTCGATCGTGCCCGACCGCTTCTCCTCGGAATACGTGCGCATGGTGATCATCGGCAGCACGAACAGCAGCACTACTGTCGCGTTCAGCAGCAACGGCCGCACGAACTGCTGGTTGACGTTCAGCGGCGCGGCCTGCATGCCCATGCCCCCGAGCATGCCCTGCCGGACGAACCAGTCGAGGATGGCGACGTAGAAATAGCCGAACAGGAGCGCGAACAGGCCGATGACCACGTAGGCGATCGGCGACGCGAAGTAGGACCGGATTTCCTTCTGCGCGATTGCCAGGATGTTGCTCATGCCGTGGCCTCCTCCGCCGGCTCCGCCTTGCCGGTCTCTTCCTCGGTGGTGACCTGGAGGAAGATCTCCTCGAGGCTCATGCGCGATGGCCGCAACTCGAGCAGTCCCAGGCCGCCCGAGACGACCGCCCGGGCCAGCTCGCGCCGCACGTCCTCGCCGCGCGTGCTCTCCACCTCGTAGCCAATGGCCGCCCCGTGCCGGTCGGCGGCCGCGACGCGCGTGACGCCGGCTACCCCCTGCAGCAGGGCGGTCGCCTCGCCGCCGTCAACGAGCACGTACATCGTCTCGGCGCCGCGCAGTTGGCGGGTCAGGTTGTCGGGTGTGTCGACGGCGACCACCTTGCCCTTGTTGATGATGACCACGCGCTGGCACGTCTGCGCCACCTCGGGCAGGATGTGCGTGCTCAGGATGATCGTGTGGTCGCCGGCCAGTTCGTGAATGAGCTGGCGCGTCTCGATGATCTGCTTCGGATCCAGACCTGCCGTGGGCTCGTCGAGGACCAGCACGTCGGGGTTGTGCAGCAGCGCCTGGGCCAGTCCCACGCGCTGGCGGTAGCCCTTCGAGAGCTTGCCGCAGTGGCGGTCCTTCATGTCGGACACCCAGGTGCGGGCCATCGCTTTGTCGACGCGGGCCTTGCGCTCGCCGGCCGCCACGCCTTTGATCCTCGCGACGAAGGTGAGGTACTCGCGGACGGTCATGTCCGGGTAGAGCGGCGGCGTCTCCGGCAGGTAGCCCATCCGCTTCTTCGCCTCGATGGGCTGGTCGAAGACGTCAAAGCCGGCCACGACCACCCGGCCCTCGGTGGGGGGCATGTAGCCGGTGATCACGCGCATCGTCGTGGTCTTCCCGGCGCCGTTCGGCCCGAGAAACCCGAGAATCTCCCCGCGCTCGACGCGGAACGAGACGTCGTCGACGGCGGTGACCCGCCCGTAGCGTTTCGTGAGGTGCTGGACCTCGATCACAGCGTTCTCCGTGAATGTGTTGACGGCAAACGAGTTGGCCGAAGCGGACGCGGGCCCGGCGGCCACGGCAATCGCAGTTTGGACGCTCGCGTCGGTCGGTCGGCCGGAGACATGTCAGACGTGCGGCACGTGATGCCGAATGCCAGTTCCCGATCGTACCGAGGGGGGAGAGAGAGTGTCAATACTGCTACGATGGAAGGGACTAGGGGCCGGTCCCTAGCGCCTGACGAGATGCCCAGCCCCGCCCCCTCCTGCCCCGTCTGCGAGATCCACGCGGAGTCGGTCTTCCGCGTCGAGGGGATGGACTGCCACGAGGAGGTCGCCATCCTCGAGCGCCGCCTCAAGCCGCTCAAAGGCCTGGAGTCGATGAGCGCGGATGTGGTTGGCGGCACGCTCCGCGTCTCCCATGACGCCGCGCAGTTGTCGGCGGCGGCGATCGCCGAGGCGGTGAACGCCACGGGCATGCGCGCGTGGCTCGACCACGACACCGCGGCGCGCATCGCCGTCAGGTCCGGCGGCGCGCGCGAGGCGTTCCTGGCGATTTCCGGTGCGGCGGTCGTGTCCGGCGTCGTGATGGACTGGTTTGGCGTACCACCCGCCGTTCCGGCCGGATTGTTCGCCGTGTCCGTGGCGACCGGCGGCTGGTACTGGGCCCGGCGCGCCTGGTCGGCCGCCCGGCTGTTCGCCCTCGACATCAACACGCTGATGCTCATCGCCGTGGCCGGGGCCATCGTGATCGGCGAGTGGTCCGAGGCGGCCACGGTCACGTTTTTGTTCGCCCTGGCGCAGTGGATCGAATCGCGCAACATGGAGCGCGCCCGCCTGGCCATCCGGGCGTTGATGGAGTTGTCGCCGAACGATGCCCTGGTGCGCCGCGACGGCCGGGACGTCCGCGTGGCCGTCGACGCGGTCGCCCTGGGCGACGTGCTCGTCGTGAGGCCCGGAGAGAAGGTCCCGCTCGACGGCGTCGTGGCCACCGGCCGCAGCGAGGTCAACCAGGCGCCGATCACCGGCGAATCGCTTCCCGTCGCCAAGGAGCCCGGCCACGAGGTGTTCGCCGGCACCATCAACGGGCACGGCGCGCTCACGGTACGCGTCACCCACCTGCGCGGGGACACGACGCTCGCACGCATCATCAACCTGGTGGAGCACGCCCAGTCCGAACGGGCGCCGTCGCAGACGTTCGTCGAACGATTCGCCCGCGTCTACACGCCCGCTGTCGTCGTGCTGGCCGCGGTGGTCGCGGTGGTGCCGCCGTTGGCCTTCGCCGGGGCGTGGTCCGACTGGGTGTACCGGGCGCTCGTGTTCCTCGTGGTCTCCTGCCCGTGCGCGCTGGTGCTGTCGACGCCCGTGTCCATCGTCGCGGCCCTGGCGGGGGCGGCGAGAAAGGGCGTGCTCATCAAGGGCGGACGGCACCTGGAAACGCTCGGCCGGGTGCGGTGTGTCGCGTTCGACAAGACCGGCACGCTGACGCACGGCACGCCCGCCGTGGCCGACGTGCGCGCGATAGCCCCCTGGTCGCGCGCAGACGTGCTGAGGCTTGCCGCTTCGATCGAAAGCCGCTCGGAGCATCCCATCGGCAGGGCGATCCGGCGGGCGGCCCGCGACGAGGGCATCCAGGTGTCGGACTGCGAGCACTACCAGGCGCTGCCCGGCCGCGGTGCCTCGGCCGAAGTCGGCGGGGTGCCCGTCATCATCGGGAGCCGGCGGCTGTTCGAGCAACAGGGGTGGAGCCTCGAAGCGGTGGACCTCGACTGCGAGCGGGCGGCGGGCGAGGATCACACCACCGTGTTCGTGGGCGCCGACGGATCAGTGGCCGGCGTCATCGCCGTCGCCGACGCCATGCGCCAGGCGGGCCGCGAGGCGATCGAGCTGCTTCGGCACACAGGCGTAGCTCATGTCGCCATGCTGACCGGCGACCACGCGAGTACGGCTGGCCGGATCGGCGATGCGCTGGGCATCGCCGATGTCCGCGCCGGCCTGCTGCCGCAGGACAAGCTCGAAGCCATCCGGGACTTGAAGACGGCGCGGGGAGCGGTGGCCATGGTCGGCGACGGGGTCAACGACGCGCCCGCCCTGGCGGCCGCCGACGTCGGGATTGCCATGGGCGCCGCTGGCAGCGATACGGCCCTCGAAACGGCAGACGTCGCGCTGATGTCCGACGACCTGCTCCGGATCCCCTATGCGGTGCGCCTCAGCCGCGCGACCGTCCGCAACATCCAGGTCAACATCGCCCTGTCGCTCGGCTTGAAAGCCGTGTTCCTGGTGCTGGCTGCCCTCGGCCTGGCAACCCTCTGGATGGCCGTCGTGGCGGACATGGGCGCTTCGCTCCTCGTCATCGCCAACGGCCTGCGCCTGCTGCGCTTCGACTAGTGGAATTGTGAATGGGAAGAGTAGTCAGTAGCCAGTAGTCAGTAGTCAGTAGAAAGACATGTCTCGCTGAACGGTGTCCAACTTCTACTGGCTTCTGGCTTCTGGCTTCTGGCTTCTGGCTTCTGGCTTCTGGCTTCTGGCTTCTGGCTTCTGGCTTCTGGCTTCTGGCTTCTGGCTTCCGGCCTACACGGGCGTCGAGAGCAGGACGCGCGCGACGCGGAGACCATCGAGCGCCTCCACCCTGATCTTGCGGCCGTCGGCATCCACGACATCTCCAAGCCGCGGGCGGCGCCCGAGCCGGCCGAGCACGTAACCGCCGATGGTGTCGTAGAGATCCTCGTCGATGTGCAGGCCGAACTGGATATTCACGTCTGTCGTGAGGGCCAGGCCGTCGATGAGCGCCGATCCGTCCGTCAGGACCGTGATGGCGGATGTCCCGCTTCCGTCGGCGGGGCCGATCTCGCCGACGATCCGCTCCATCAGCCGTTCGAACGTGACCATGCCCGCGGTGCCGCCGTACTCGTCGATGACGATGGCGATTGGCGTCCGGCGCTTGCGCATGTCGTTGAGCAGGTCATCGGCCTTGAGCGTGTCCGGCACGGTCAGCGCGTCGTGCAGCATCGGGGTCAGGTCGACGTCCTCGCCCGCGCCGGAGAGCACCCCGAGCAGGTCGCGCAGGTGCACCAGGCCGCGGATATCGTCTAGGTGGGCGCCATACACCGGCAGCACCAACTGCGTGGCCTGCGAGAGCCGCCCGACCAGCTCCTGGCGTCCGATGCGCACGGGCAGGGCCATCATCTCCGTACGGGGCAGCATCACCTGCCCCGCCGTCAGGTCGCCGAACGCAAACACCCGGTGCAGCATCTGCTCTTCGTCTTCCTCGAGCACCCCGGCTTCCTGGCTGGCCGTCACCAGCATCTTCAGTTCCTCTTCCGAATGGACGAGCGAGCTGCCGCTGGGCGGCTTGAGGCCGAGCATCCTGACCACCGCGCGGCCCGTGCTGTTGAGCAACGAGATGAACGGCCAGAAGACGCGCATGAACAGTTCGGTGGGCCGCGCGACGATGAGCGCCGTGCGCTCGGCGTGCTGGAGGGCCACCGTCTTCGGCGCGAGTTCGCCGAGCACGATGTGGAGGGCGGTGATGAACGCGAAGCCGAGGGCGACGGCAATCGTGTGCGACGTGGTCTCGCGCAGGCCGACCGGCAGCAGGCCGAGCGCGGGCTGGATGATGGACGACACCGCCGGTTCGCCGATCCAGCCGAGGCCGAGGCTCGTCATCGTGATCGCGAGCTGCGTGGCCGCGATGTAGCTGTCGGGATCCGTGATGGCGCGGCGCACCGGGCGCGCGAGGCTGCTGCCCTCGGCGATGAGCTGGTCGATGCGGGTCTTGCGCACCGTGACCAGGGCGAATTCAGCCGCGACGAAAAACCCGTTGGCGAAGACAAGCGCCAGTACGGCAGCCAGGCGCCAGGCAATCTCGCCCGGGCCGAACAGCGTGTGGTCCATGACCGGCCTCCGGGGGGAACTGTACTACGGCAGGGGCACGGGGCATGGGGCATGGGGCAGAGAGGGCCGAGTCCGGGGGCCCCGCCCGGTCAGTTCGCGGCCTGGACGGCCTGCGCGTCGACGAATTCCTCGACGGCGTTCTGGTCGGCGGCGTCGATGCGCTCGAACTGCATGCCCATGCCCACGCGGCGGTCGCTCCAGGCGACGCGGGCATCGGCATCGACGTCCCGCTTCGTGTTGGGCAGGCGGAAGCGGACCCTGGCCCGCGTCGACGAGTCGAGCGGGCTCATCGTGCGGATGGCGAGGCCGCCGCGGCTCAGGTTCAGCGTCACGGCGGCGGCGATGGTGTTGCCGAAGCGGTACGCCACCGGGATGCCAAGCGACACGCGCGGGCTGGTCCGGCGGTTGAAGCTGTCCGGGAACAGGTGCGGAGCCAGCGACGGCAGGATCTGCTGCGACGCGCTGTATTCGTTGACGTACCCGGCGATGCCCAGCCCCGCCAGTTCGCGGACCTCGGACGCGCCGCTGATCGTGCCGCTGAAGACCATGATGGGCAGCCGCCCGCCGTCCAGTTTGCGGATCGAGCGAACCAGGTCGACGCCGCCGGCATGGGGCAACCGCAGGTCCACCACCACCAGGTCGATGTCGGTCAGGTCGGCCCGGACACGGGCCAGCAGTTCAGCCGCGCTCTTGACGGTATACGCCCGGTGTCCCGCGTGCTCGATGGCGGCCTTGAACCGCTCCCGCACGAACGGGGTATCATCGGCGATGACGACGGTCTTGTGCACGGCGCCGGCCATGGTCATTCTGTGCAAGTGTATCGGACCGGGGGGCCGGGAACCTTAGCGGTTTCGTTGCAGCCCGGATTCGCTTGTCGCTATAATCCAGGCTCTTGTCGCGACAACCGTCGGCGTGTCAGCAGTTACGCGGACCCCGCCGCGGAAGGCCCTGGCTGGAAAAGGCCGGTCTGCGTGCGACCCGTTGAGGAGGCGGTATGGCCATCTGCCCGGAATGCGAGTTCGAGATCGACGTCGATGAGTACGACGTGGACCGGGGCGACACGCTCGAGTGCGACAACTGCGGGGTGACGCTCGAAATCATCGGCCTCAATCCCATCGAACTCGAGGTCGCGTCCGACGACGAGGAAGACGAGGACGAAGACGACGATCTGGACGAGGACGAAGACGAGGTCGAAGAGGACGACGACGAGTGACAGAACAGCCCACAACCGCGACGCCCGCCGCCCTGGAGGCCGCCCTGCTCGAGAAGGAGGCACGCCTCCGCCGTGCGCTGGCGGAGATGGGCTCCGTGATCGTCGCGTTCAGCGGCGGCACCGACAGCGCCTACCTCGGATGGGTCGCCACAGCGGTGCTCGGCCGCGCCGCGCGGTGCGTCACCGCCGACAGCCCCAGCTACCCGTCGCGCCACCGCGCGATTGCTGAGCGCCTTGCCCGCGACTTCTCCCTCAATCACGAGTTCATCGCCACCAGCGAGATGGAGAAGGCCGAGTACCGCGCGAACGAACCGGATCGCTGCTACTACTGCAAGCAGGAGCTGTTCACCCAGCTGAACGCGATTGCCCGCGAGCGTGGCGTCGCGGCCGTCGTCGACGGTGCCAACGCCGACGACCGCGGCGACTACCGGCCCGGGCGCAAAGCCGCGCGGGAACTCGGCGTGCGCAGCCCCCTCGACGACGCGGACCTGTCGAAGGCCGAGATCCGCGAGCTGTCCAGGCGGGCCGGGTTGCCCACATGGGACGAGCCGGCGTCGGCCTGCCTGTCGTCGCGCATTCCGTATCACTCGGAAGTCACGCCCGAGAAACTGGCGATGATCGAGCGCGGCGAAGACGCGCTGCTCGCGCTCGGCTTCCGCGTGTGCCGGGTCCGCCACCACGGCGACGTGGCCCGCGTCGAACTCGGGCCTGACGAGATGGCCCGGGCGCTCGAACCCGCCACGCGCGACGCGATCGTCGCCGGCCTCAAGGCCGTCGGCTACCGGTACGTGACGCTCGACCTGCAGGGGTACCGGATGGGCAGCCTTAACGAAGGCGTCCGCCTGCGGCCGGTTTGAGGCCTGTATTGAAGGACCTGTTCGCGCCGGTCGGACGTGGAACACGGGCGTGGTGGATCGCAGCCGCCCTCGCGTTCGTCTTCCTTGCGGGCCACCTGCCGTTTCTGGCTTCGACGCTCGAGGATGTCGATTCGGTGAATTTTGCGCTCGGGCTGCGCGACTTCGACCCGGGCCGCCATCGTCCCCATCCGCCCGGCTACCCCATCTACATGGCCCTCGGGAAGGCGGCGGGCCTCGTCATGAGCGAGCCGAGGGCGCTTGCGTTCTGGGGCGCGCTGTTTGGCGCGCTGTCGGCGTTCGCGCTGCTGCGGATCTTCGCGGCGCTCGACGCGCTCGACGGGGGGCTGGCCGATCCGCCGGTCCGCCTGCGGCCGCTGCGCGTCGGCGAATGGCTGGGCCGGCCGGCCGTGGCCACGGCCCTGACCATGACCGCGCCGCTCTTCTGGATGACGGCGTCGAGGCCGATGAGCGACACGGCGGGCCTCGCCGTGTCGCTCGCGGCCCAGGCCGTGTTGTTCACGGCGATGGTGCGGCAGCGGGCCGCCGCCGCCGCGGGCGAGTCGCCCGCGTCCCCGACCGCCGCCGTGTCGGGCCGGCTCATCCTGCTCGGGGCGTTCGTGTCGGCGCTGGCCATCGGGTTCAGATCGCAGGCGGCGTGGCTCACCCTGCCCGTGCTGGTGCTCGCGATTGCCGATCGCGCGGGGCGCGGTGCAGCGGGCGCGATCATCGGCAGCCTGTTCTGGCTTGCGGCAGGAACGCTGCTCTGGCTCGTGCCGCTCGTCATCGCCAGCGGCGGTCCCGGCGCGTACTACGCCGCGTTCAGTGCGCAGGCGGGAGAGGACTGGTCGGGCGTCGACCTGCTGGCCACCAACATCAGCGCCCGCAGGCTGGCCTTCGCGCTCCAAGACACGCTGGTTCGTCACTGGGCCGGCGCCGGGTGGATCATGGTGGCGCTGGCGGCGGTGGGGGCCTTCGCGCTCCTGTGGCGAGGCCGCCGGGCTCTGGCGGCCATCATCGTCGCGTTCGTGCCGTACGCGGTCTTCCATCTCCTGTTTCAGGAGACGGTGACCACCCGGTACGCACTGCCGCTGGTGGCGCCAATGGCGTACCTCGCGGTTCGCGGCATGTCGCTGCCGCCTCGCCTTGGCGGGCTCACGCTCGGAGCCGCGCTGGCCGTCGCGTTCGGGGTCACAACCGTGCCGGTGACCGCGGCCTACGCGCGCGGCGGGCCGGTGTCGCGGGCACTTGCCGAAATCCGGGCGGAGGCCGACGCGAAAGGGGGAGCGGCGGTCGCGATGCACCACCCGTTCGCGCGGCCGGTCGAAGCCGAGGGCGTCGGACGCGCAACGGCCCTGAAGGCCCCGCCAAAACACGAGTGGCTTGAAGCGGTGAAGCAGTGGCAGGCGGGAACGGCGCGGCAGGTCTGGTTCCTCGCCGACCCGCGGCGCACGGACCTGGCGCTGGTCGACTCCCGCGCACAGGTCGTGAGAGGCGAGTACGCGTGGCCGTTTTCCAGCCAGGTCTATCTCGGCGGCATCCGCCCGGACGGCCTGCGATGGATCGTGATCGCTGACCCGGGCTGGTTCGCTGGTGAAGGTTGGCACCTGACGCCGGAGACTGCCGGGATCGCCCGCGCCGACGGCGCCGGCCTCGGGAAAGGGCCGATCCGCGCCTGGGTGAGGCCCCGCGACGGCGCGGCGGTATTGATGATCGGCGGCAGGCACCTCGGGAGCGGGTCGGGGCCGGAGGCCCGCGTCACCGTGCGCGTCGAGGGCCGGGACGTCGGGAGCTGGGACATCGGTCCCTCGACGCCGTCGTTCCTCCGCTTCGTGCCGCTGCAGGCTGGTTCGCTGAGCGCCACCGCCCGTTGGTGCGTTCTGGAGGTGGAGGCGAAGGCGCAGGGGGGCGTGGCCACCGACATCATCGCCATCGACCAGTTCGATCTGCAGGCGCCCGGCACGCCGATGCTGGGATTCGGTGAAGGCTGGCAGGAACCGGAGTACGCGCCGCTCCAGGGCGTCTCGTGGCGGTGGGCGAGCGGGAGCTCCGTGCTGCGCGTCGCGGCCGCGGGCCGGGACGTCGAACTGCAGGTCGTGGGCGAGTCGCCGCGCCGCTACTTCGACCGCCCGTCGCGCATCACGGCCACTGCAGGCGCCACCCGGTTGTTCAGCGCGGAGGCCGCGAGCGACTTCGCATGGTCGTTCCGCGTGCCGGCCGCCGCTCTGGACGCATCTGGCGGCGCGATCACGCTCGAGACCGACCAGGTCTTCAGGCCCGCCGATCGCGGCCAGGGCGCGGACAAGCGCGCGCTGGGGCTTCGCATCTACGCGGTCAGGATCACGCCGGCTTCCTAGCCAGGCAGAGCAGCGAACTGCCGAACGGCATCGGCGCGACGCGCACGAGACCGGCCTCGACGGCCAGCAGCGCGCTCAGCGCGAAGTTGATGGGCGGGGGCGGGACCGTGATCTCGGCCTCGGCGTCGCTCTCGGGCGCAAGCCCGACGACACGCTGGACGCCGCGGACGCCGAGCATGAGCGGGAAGAGCGCCGCGTTGGTGTAGCTCATCCACTCCACGCGGAAGCCGGCGCGTTCGAGCCGCCTGCGCAGGTCGGCCCGGCTGTACCGGCGCAGTTCGGCCGACAGCACCGAGTGGTTGCCACGCAGGATGTCCATCGCGGCCACGTTGATGACGGCGGCTCCTCCCGGCTTGAGCACGCGCCACATCTCCGCGATCGCCTCGCGTTCCACGTCGTCTGGCAGGCAATAGAGCACGTCGAACGACGTGACGATGTCGAAGCAGGCCGATGGATAGGGGACGGCGCCGGCGCTCGCCTGCGCGACCCGCGAAATGCCGGACGCGCGGGCGAAGCGCAGGCCTGTCCAGGTAAGATCGAGTCCGAAGGCCGTGCCGTAGGGCGCCAGCAGCGTGCGGAGGTTCGTGCCCGTGCCGCACCCGCAGTCGAGCAGGCGCAGATCGCGGCGGCCCGAGGCGGCGCGCGCGAGCAGCGGCGTAACGAAGCGCCGGAACCCTCGGAACCAGAAGTGATCACGTTCGGCGCGCGCGGTGGCTTCGAGCAGGCGATCCACGCGTGTATTGTATGCCGCGCCCGATTGCGCTGGTCTCGTCAAACGCCGCGTGCCAGAATACCAACAGACTGCTCGACGACCGTGGTCTACGGGATGCTCCAGCTCAGTCCCAGCCAAGGAGAAAGGTGATGATGCGACCGTTGAAAGCGCTCATTCCCGCCGTCGCCCTTGCCGTGGTGACGCTGTCGGTTGCGTGCTCCAAGAAGCCGCCTGTGACCGCCCCGCAGCCTCCGCCAGCCCCGGCGCCGACGACGCCGGCTCCGCCGCCCCCGCCGCCGCCGCCCCCGCCGCCGCCCGCCCCGGCGCCCAGGCCGCTCTCCGAAGACGAGGTGTTCGCGAAGAAGACGCTCGCGGAGCTCAACGCGGAGAAGCCGCTCGAGGACGTCTACTTCGACTACGACAAGGCCGACCTGAAGGCCGACGCCCGCGCGTCGCTGGCGAAGAACGCCGAGTGGCTCAAGCGCTGGGCCTCAGCCCGGGTGCTGGTGGAAGGCCACTGCGACGCGCGCGGCACCAACGAGTACAACCTTGCGCTGGGGGAGAAGCGCGCAGCGGCGGTGCGGGACTACCTGGCCAGCCTCGGCATCTCGGGCGACCGCGTCCAGGCCGTGACGAAGGGTGAGGAATCGCCCTTCTGCCTCGAGGAAACCGAGGCCTGCTTTGCGCAGAACCGGCGAGGCCACTTCATCATCTCGGCGAAGTAGCGCCGCAGCGGGGACACGTTCTGTTTCCATCCGAACCGCGGGAAACGGACGGTGTCCCCGCAGCCGTCAGGCTCCCGCGTCGGCGGCGATCTTCTCGGCCGCGGCGCGAGGGTCGGGCGCGGCGATAATCGGCCGCCCCACCACGATGTAGTTTGCTCCGGCCGCCACGGCTTCGGCGGGCGTCATGGTCCTGGCCTGGTCGTCCCTCGGCCGCGGCGCCGCGCCCGGCGGGTCCGACGGACGGATGCCGGGCGTGATCAGCACGAACCCCTCGCCCCGCGCGGCGCGCAACCGGGCCACCTCCTGCGGTGACGCCACCACGCCGTCGGCCCCGGCCTCTTGGGCGAGCCAGGCCAGCGCGTCGACCTGTTCGATGACCAGCCGCGGGACCCCGATCGAGCCGAGCGCGTCCTGATCGAAGCTGGTCAGCACAGTGATGGCGATGATGAGGGGCGGCGGCACGCCGGCCTTCGCCGCGCTCGCATGGGCCGCCTCCCGCGCGGCCTTCATCATCGCCAGGCCGCCGCTCGCATGGACGTCGATCATCCAGGCGCCGAGCTTGGCCGCCTCGGCCGCCGCATTGGCCACGGTATTCGGGATGTCGTGGAACTTCAGGTCCAGGAAGACGCGGTGTCCGGCCTCGGCGAGCCGACGGACGATGTCGGGGCCGGAGGCGGTGAAGAGCTGGCTGCCCACCTTGACGGCGCCGACCGCCCCGCGCAGGCTGTCGGCCAGCGCGAGCGCCTTCGCCGGGCTGTCGACGTCCAGGGCGACGATGACGGGATTCGCTGCTGCCATGTCTGCTCACCCCAACCTGAGGCCGCGGGCGTCAGCGGCCGAACTGCACGGTGCCCACCAGGTCGGCTGCGCGGGACACCCCGTGGCGGGTCATGTAGTCCTCGAGGCCCGCCAGCAGCTTCGGCCAGATGAACGGATCGACGAAGTTCGCCGTGCCCACCTGCACGGCCGCGGCGCCCGCGATGAGGAACTCCAGCACGTCGCGGGCGCTGCTGATGCCGCCCATCCCGATGACCGGGATGCGCACCTGCTGCGCGCACTCGTAGACCATGCGCACCGCGATCGGGCGGATGGCCGGGCCGCTCAGGCCGCCCATCCCGTTCGAGATGGCGGGCCGTCGCGTTTCCGGATCGATGACCATCGCCAGGAACGTATTGACGAGCGACACCGCGTCGGCGCCATTCTCTTCGGCCGCGCGGGCG
>Ga0316601_100001127_pt1 | contig 12665 bp, 10 predicted proteins | sample OWC_soil_day5_no_FD_207663 | JGI IMG/M metagenome (GOLD analysis project Ga0316601, IMG submission 207663) | Wetland soil microbial communities from Old Woman Creek delta, Ohio, United States - OWC_soil_day5_noCT | ecosystem: Environmental > Terrestrial > Soil > Wetlands | place: USA: Ohio...
AACACGAGGTGGCGGATGCCGTGCCGCACCAGGCCCTGCATCAGCTGAAGTGAACCGGCCAGATTGTTCGCATAATACTTCCCCGGGTCCGCCACCGATTCGCCCACCTCGATGAAGGCCGCAAAATGCATGACGGCTTCGATTCCGGCCTCCGCCAGGCATTCGTCCAGGCGCTCGCGGTCGTTAATGTCGCCTTGGAAAAAATCGCCCCAGCGGACGAACTGCCGGTGGCCCTTGACGAGGTTGTCATAGGCCACCGGTTGGAACCCACGGCCGGCGAGCTCCCGGCAGCAGTGGGCGCCGATGTATCCGGCACCGCCGGTGACAAGAATATTCATTTGAATCCGATGCTACCGTTAACGTCAGGCACGATCCGCACTTAAATATATGCTTTCTGTCCCAAGTAGAGCAGGATCTCCTGAGCAGCTTCGTCCGGGGTGATGTGGGTGGTGTCGAGGCGCACCTCCGGAGTCTCCGGCGGCTCGTAAGGGTCGTCGATACCGGTGTATCCTTTAATCAGGCCGGCGCGTGCCTTGGCGTACATGCCTTTGCGATCGCGCTGCTCGCAGACCTCCAGCGGCGTCGCTACAAAGACCTCGATGAAGCCACCGTAGGCATCGATGGCGCGGCGAATTTCAGCCCGCGTTTTGGCATACGGCGCGATCGGAGCGCAAATGGCGATCCCCCGGTTCTTGGTGATCTCGGAGGCGACGAATCCGATGCGCTTCACATTGATGTCCCGGTGCTCCTTGGAGAAGGTGAGTTCGCTCGACAAGTTCTGCCGCACGATGTCGCCGTCCAGCAGCGTCACGGGCCGGTCGCCGCGCTCCAGGAATTTGGAGTAAAGGATTTTGGCGATGGTGGATTTTCCGGCGCCGGAAAGGCCGGTCATAAAGATCGTGAAGCCCTGGCGGTCGGGCGGCGGATAGGCCTTTTCCAGTTCTGCGATCACCTCCGGAAAGGTGGCCCAGTCCGGAATGCGACGGCCTTCCCGCACGCGTCGGCGGATATCCGAGCCGGACAGGGAAATGGACTGAGCGCCCTCCGGGACTTGGTCGCTTCTGCGGTACTCGTCTTCGAACGGCAAATAAACCATTTCCGGAAAAGAGACGATGCTGATGCCGACCTCAGATGCGTGATCCTCCACAAAGCGGCAGGCATCCTCGCTGCCATAGTAGGGCGTGCCGTCGGGACGGCAGCCCGGGCCGGCGTGGTCGCGGCCGGCGATGAAATGCGTACAGCCGTAATTTCGGCAGACGATCGCGTGCAAGAGCGCTTCACGCGGGCCCGACATGCGCATGGACAACGGCAGCAAGTTCAGAATGTAGGAATCCGGCGGATAATGCTGGACCACCTTGCGGTAGCAGCGGACCCGGGTGTAGTGGTCAAAATCTCCCGGCTTGGTCATGCCCGCCACCGGCAGGATCAGCAGGTTGGCTCGGGCCTGGCGCATGGCCTGGATGGTCATTTCGAACTGCGGCCGGTGGATGGGGTTTTCGGTGACAAATCCCACCATGCGCTTCCAGTTCAGCCTGCGGGCGGCCGCCCGAATCTCCTCCGGAGACAGCCGGATCTTCTTGAAGTCGAAATGCAGTGGCAGGCTAAGGACTTCCAGCTTCCCGCCGATGTAGTAATCGCCGGTGCGGTTGAAGAGATAATCCGTGCCGGGGTGCGAGGGGTCCCGCGTGGCGTAGACCTGGGAGGCTTCCATTTCGCGGTCCACCGGCCAGATGTCCTCGATGTGGATCACGGCCAGCAGAAATCCCTCGGCGTCTCGCAATGCCGCAGATTGGCCGGCTTCAAGTCGCCGGGCCTTGACTTCGCTGACGTCCAGGCAGATCGGGAGGGGCCACAACGTTCCGTTTTGCAGCCGCATACGGTCCAAAACCGGTTCATAGTCCGCGCGCGTCATGAATCCCCGCAGCGGCGAGAAGCCGCCCGTGGCGAGCAATTCCAGATCGCACAGATGGCGTTCGATCAAGGTGATGTCGGGCAGATTGGCGGCGATATCTTTCAAAAGAGCCGCCCGGCCTTCATCCACGACCAGATGGACCAGATCGGCGCCGCGCGAGTCGGTCGATTTCAAGATCTCACTCATTTTAGGGGTCGTCCGCAGGCGTAACGGTTTTTGACATATTTTGGGAAAATTATATCAGAATTATCCCATGAAATACAGGATTGTGGAAATTTGAATGCGGGCGTGGTATTCGTTGATCCTAAAAGGGTTTCATGAAGGTGAACCTTTCTCAGCACGCTGACCCCCGCAATCCACCGCCAGCCGCTCCCTTGATTTTGGCGCCGGCCGGCAGCCAACCCTCCTTTATGGCGGCGCTGGCGGCCGGGGCCGAAGCCATCTATTGCGGTCTGAAATCGTTTTCGGCGCGCATGGAGGCGAAAAACTTCACTTTCGAGGAATTGCGCAGGCTGGTGGACCTCGCGCACGAAAAAGGCGCGCGCGTTTACGTGACGCTGAATACGCTCATCAAGCCTGACGAGCTGGACGACGCTGGCCGGCTTCTGGACCAGCTGGGCCGGCAGGTGCGACCCGACGCGGTCATCGTGCAGGACCTCGGCATGGCGCCTTTGGTGCGGCAGACCGGCTTCAAGGGCGAGGTCATCTGGTCCACCCTGGCAAACATGACCTTTCCGGCGGCGCTGCCACTGGTGCGGGAAAAACTGCCGATCGACAGTCTCGTCCTGCCGCGGGAGCTGACCGTCGACGAGATCAAGGCCATGGGAGCCGCCTGTCCGCCCGCGCTGGGGCTCGAGGTATTTATTCACGGCGCCCTCTGCTACGGCGTGTCGGGACGGTGCTACTGGAGCAGTTTTCTGGGCGGGAAAAGCGGGCTGCGGGGGCGGTGCGTGCAGCCGTGCCGAAGGATTTACACCCAGGAAGGTGAAGGTCGGCGGCTTTTTTCCTGCCAGGATCTGAACCTGGACGTCCTGGTCAAGGTGCTGCTCGCCATCCCTCAGATCCGCGCCTGGAAAATCGAGGGCCGCAAGAAGGGTCCGCACTACGTGTATTACACCGTTGCAGCCTACCGCATGCTACGGGACCATCCGGGCGATCCCCGAATGAAAAAGGCGGCGCTGGACCTTCTGGCACGGGCGTTGGGGCGGCCCGGAACCCACTACCACTTCCTACCCCAGAGGCGCCAGGACCCCGTGAATACCCAGGATTCCACCGGCTCCGGCCTTCTCGTCGGAAGAATCAAGGGCCAGGGTCGCACCCCCTTTTTCAACCCGCATGAAGACCTTCTGAGAGGGGATCTGTTGCGGATCGGATATGAGGATCAGCCCGGCCACGCCATCGAGCGCATCAACCGGGCAGTTCCCAAGGGAGGCCGCCAATTTCTTTCGACATCCTCACGGTCAGTCCCCAAAGGCACGCCGGTCTTTCTGATCGACCGGCGCGAGAAGGACCTGGAGGATCTCATCAAAGGCCTCGAAGCCGAATTGGCGCCGGTGGCGGAGTTGCTCCGCCCCTCCGCCTTTCGGGCGAAGCTGCCGGCGCCGGCACGGGCGCTGATCCCGGCGAGCGAACTGCGGGTCTACCGGCGCCCCCCGCGGCAGGCCGGCCCGGGGCAGATGGGGCTGTGGCTCAGTGCGGACGCTTTGGAGAACGCCCCTGAAAGGCTGTGCCGGCAGGCGTGGTGGTGGCTTCCACCGGCCGTGTTTCCCGATGACGAATCCTCGATGCGGGCCCAGATCCGGGCCGCCTGCGACCGGAGCGGCCGCACTTTCGTGCTGAACGACCCCTGGCAGATCTCTCTGTTTGCGTCCGAGGCTCGCGAGGTAAAGCTCTGGGCCGGGCCGTTCTGCAACCTGGCCAATCCGCTTGCACTGGAAACCGCCGCGTCGCTCGGCTTCCGCGGCGCCATCGTCACCCCGGAGCTGGCCGCAGCGGATTTCCTGAAGCTCCCCGGCCGCAGCCCGCTGCCGCTGGGCGTGGTGGTCGGCGGAAATTGGCCGCTTTGCGTCGCCCGGACAGCTGCCGCCGATCTGCATCTGGAGACGTCGTTCCGCAGCCCTAAAGGCGAAGAGGCCTGGACGGCACACTACGGAGCACTTTATTGGGTTTTCCCCAACTGGGAGCTGGATTTGCGGGAGCAGACGGAATCGCTGCGCCGGGCGGGCTACCGCCTGCTGGTCCACTTAGTGGAACCTTTACCTCAGAACGTCAGGCTCAAGGGCCGGCCAGGGCTTTGGAACTGGAATGGAGAACTGTTGTGAAAAAAGTGCCGAAAGTTGGGAGTGCCTAAAGTGCCTATAATGATGAAAAGCAAATAAGATAGAAAAATGTACTCTTTTCCCATCAAACTTAATCCCGGTTTGCTCTGTTCTCATTTTAGGCACTATAGGCACTTTAGCGCACTATGGGCACTGCCCTTATTTCTTTTTCCTCAGCCTCTCCATTGCCATTCGCAGGCTGGTCTGCATGCGGCCAAGAGCCCCGGCCAGCTGGCCGATTTCGTCGCGCGACTGGACGTCGATCTTGACGTTCAGGTCGCCGAGGCTCATGCGTTCGGCCGCGTCGGTCAGCTTCAGGATAGGAGTTGCCAGGGCGCGGGCCGAGAACCACGCAATGACCGCGGCCAGCAGCACCGTGACGGCCAGTAACGCCAGCGCGAAATTCTGGATGACGGTCAGGGCCTCCAACACCTCTTGCTCATCCTGTTGGAGCGCAAGGATCCAGCCGTAGCTGTTGCTGCGGGCATGCCCCTGAGTGGGCTCCCCGTTTTCGTTGGCGAAAACGGTGGTCACGGTCGTCCACCCTTTTTTGCGGAAATCAGCCAGCAGGGGATGCGTGCTCAGGTTTTCCCGTTTTTCCACCAGCTGCTTCCTGGGATGCGCCAGGACATATCCCTTGTCATCCACCAGGAACGCCAGCCCGGTGCGGCCCTTCTTCCAGATGGCGATCTGCTTGGACAGGTCCTCCACGGTCATGGCCGCCGCTAAGACCCCCATGAGGCGGTTGTCGTCCTTGATCGGAATCGCCAGCACCAGAGCCGGCACGTTGGAAGTCCGTCCGATTACGGTCTGCCAGCCGATGGCTTTGCCGGCCACGATGTCCTGGATATACTGTCGGTCGGCGTAGCTCACCAAGGGCTGACCATCGCTGCGGGCGACATTCATGCCGTTTGGCGCGACGGTGAACACCAGATACATCCAGGGATATTCGCGGCTAATGGCCTTGAGGATCGCTTCCTGCTGGTCGCGGTTCATGGAAAGGATGTCGGGCAGCTTGGTGGCCATACGCAGCACGCCGAAATTGGCGTTGATCCACCCGTCCATCTGATCGGCCAGTCCCTTGGCGGTCTGAGCCAGCAGCGCCTCGGAATCGCTGCGCATGCGGTCGCTGGTTTCCCGGAAGGTGAGGAACCAGAAGATCACAAACGGCAGAAGGCTGATCAACAGCATTACGATGAGCGTCTTGCCGAACAACCCGAACCGAACCTTCTGCGGCGTACCGAGGGCCGGCTGCTCTTTGCTTTCCGCCGCGGATTCAAACGCGCTCATACCTGCCATCTGCACGGCCGCGCCCGGGCCGTCCGCCGCCGCCGCAGCAGGTGGGGGGTCAGAGATGGCCGCGGGTGTTTCCGGCGGTGCGGCCGCGTCGAAAATGGTTTCAGCCAACGGGACCAGCCGGGGCTTGGCGACGTGAAGCATGTGTCCGCAGGCTTTGCACCGGACTCTGGCGGTTTCGGATTTCATGCGGGTTTCGTCGATCCGGTACTTTTTGCTGCAGGCATCGCAGGTGATATCCATCATGGGCGAGCTCCTCGTTCTACGGTTTCACCTTGTTCTTGTGGAGGATCGAAATCATCGCTTTCTTGAAACGGATGCGGCTGTCTTCATCCGGTATTTCGAGAGCCATGTGGTTGATGAGCTCGGCGGCCTGCTCCAGCGCGATGCTGGCGCCATCGAGTTTCAGCTGGGCCAGGCTATCGTCGACAACGATGTCCGCGATCGGTCCGATGACCCGGGCCAGGTTCATCCGGACCGACGGCAGAAAGCCGCTGTCCACCTGCACGGTGGTCTTCGGCACGGCCTCGATGAGCCCCTGCTCCAGAAGGCTTTTCAGGCTTTTTTTGAAGGCAGCCGCATCCATCTCCACTTCGGCGGCAATCTGGTAGAGGCTCTTGCGTTCGTCGATCGCCAGCAGCAAGCGAATCATGTCCGCATTGAGAGAGACGGTCTGCAGATCCTTGCGGATCTTCTTACGGAAGTACAAGGCGGCGGCTTTCTTTGATGTGAAGTCCATGCAGTCACGCTTCCCACATTGCGGCTCGCAACCGGCGGCTGAATGAGCCGCTTTTGCCTTGTCGGGGGCGGGGTGAGGATCGTGCGGGCAGGCCCCCGGGGCATGGCCGCCTGCGGAACGGGTGGCGAGGCGGCCTTTATACCCATCAGATCGGGGGCTTGGATTTTTTTTCGATTTCCTCCTTAAGCTTTTTTTCCATCTCCGCGAAGTGGTTTTTCTTCTTTCCCGTGTGTTCGGACTTAAGCGACTCGATCTTCTGGGTGAGGTTCCGCTGCAGGTCCTGGAACTTCTTGACCTCATCCTCTAGGGTGCGACCGACCTCGCCCCGCGGAATGTCTTCTAGCTTGCGGTGGTCGCGGAGGAACAGCCGCGCTCCGAAAGAGCCCTGCACGGATTCCACGATGCCCAGCTCTTCGAGCCGGCGGCAAATGATCCCCGCGTGCTCGCTCGAAAAGGCCAGCATGTGGCAGAGCTCTTCGATAGTGGCCGGCCGCGCATGGGTGTGCTCGAATAGCCGGATGGCGGCGACCAGCAGGTGGGCTTCGGTGTAGAGATCTTTGCGTTGGCTGGTAATCGCCACCGGTGCTATCCTCTCTTGACTTACCTCTTTGTTCAGACTAACATTTTTCATTGATTTGTCAAGGCAGGATCCCTTCCCCAAAAATCCGATTGAGACGGCCGATGGAGGACGTGATGACCGAAATAGTCGAGGTGAAAGCTAGAGAAATATTGGATTCGCGCGGAAACCCCACGGTGGAAGTGGATGTCCATCTGGCCTGTGGGGCGCGGGGCCGGGCCGCCGTCCCCTCGGGTGCATCGACCGGTACCCGTGAAGCCCTGGAGCTGCGGGACACGCGCGCCAAGCGTTACGGCGGAAAAGGTGTCGGGACGGCGGTCGCCAATGTCATGCGCCGCATCGCTCCGGCGCTCTGCGGCCTGGATGCCGCCGATCAATCGGCGCTGGACCGGCGCATGATCGAACTGGACGGCACGGCCAACAAATCCAAGCTCGGCGCCAACGCGATCCTCGGGGTCTCCATGGCCGCGGCGCGCGCCGCCGCGGAAGCCTACGGGTTGCCGCTTTACCGTTATCTCGGTGGGGTCTTGGCCCATACGTTGCCGATCCCCATGATGAACATCATCAACGGCGGCGTGCACGCCGCCAACAACCTGGATTTCCAGGAGTTCATGATTATTCCCTTCGGCGCCGGGTCGATGGCTCAGGCGGTGCAGATGGGAGCGGAAACGTTTCACTGTCTGAAGGCCGTCCTCAAAAAGAAGGGTCTGAACACGGCGGTCGGCGACGAGGGGGGCTTCGCCCCGGATCTGGAGTCGAACGAGGCCGCCATTCGATTCATCATGGACGCCATCACGGCCGCCGGCTACCGGCCCGGCAAAGACATCGGGATCGGCATGGATGTGGCGGCGAGCGAGTTCCATCACGCTGGCAAATACGTCCTGAAATCCGAGAACAAGCGCCTGAGTTCGGGGCAGATGATCGGCCTGCTCGAGGGGCTGGTCGAGCGCTACCCGATTATCTCCATCGAGGACGGGCTGGCCGAGGGCGACTGGACCGGCTGGAAATCCCTCACCGACCGGCTGGGCGGCTCGGTTCAAGTGGTGGGCGACGATATCTTCGTCACCAACCCCGAGATCTTCCGCAAGGGCATTGAACACGGGATCGGCAACTCGATTCTCATCAAGCTCAACCAGATCGGCACCGTCACGGAAACGCTTGAGGCGATAGAGCTGGCCAAGAACGCCGGTTACACCACCGTGATTTCGCATCGCTCCGGGGAGACCGAGGACAGCTTCATCGCGGATCTGGCGGTCGGAGTGAACGGGGGCCAGATCAAGACCGGTTCACTGTCTCGCAGCGACCGGATCGCTAAGTACAATCAGCTGATCCGGATCGAAGAGGAACTCGGCGAGGCGGGGCGCTTCTGTAAGACCCTATTTTAGGCGGGGTGAGATAGCGCGTTGGTTTTAGATCCACCGAGGAATTTATGCCATTCAACACCAAGTTCATTTTCGTGACCGGCGGGGTATTATCCTCCCTCGGCAAAGGGCTCGCCTCGGCCGCTATCGGCGCGCTGCTGGAGAGCCGCGGCCTCACGGTGTCGCTTCAGAAACTCGACCCGTACATCAATGTGGATCCCGGCACGATGAATCCTTTCCAGCACGGCGAAGTGTTCGTCACCGACGACGGCGCCGAGACGGATCTGGACCTCGGGCACTACGAACGCTTCACCTCCGCCACGATGGGCAAACGCAACAACTACACCACGGGCCAGATCTACTACTCGGTCATCAGCAAGGAGCGGCGGGGCGATTATTTGGGCGGTACGGTGCAGGTCATCCCCCACATCACCGACGAGATCAAGAACTGCATCAAGGGGGTGGCCGACGGGGTGGATGTCGTCATCGTTGAAATCGGCGGCACGGTCGGCGACATCGAGAGTCTGCCGTTTTTAGAGGCGATTCGCCAGTTCCGGGCCGACGTGGGCAAGGACAATGTGATTTACATCCATTTGACCCTCGTGCCCTACATCAGCACCTCGGGCGAGGTCAAGACCAAGCCCACCCAGCACAGCGTGAAGGAGCTGCGCAGCATCGGCATCCAGCCGGACATCCTGCTGTGCCGCACGGACCGGTTCCTCTCCAAGGAACTTAAGGCCAAGATCGCCCTTTTCTGCAATGTCGGCGTTGATGCCGTCATTACCGCCAAAGACGTCGGCTGCATCTATGAGGTTCCGCTGGTCTTCCACCAGGAAGGGCTGGATCACAAGATCGTCGAGCTGCTCAACATCTGGACGCGCGCGCCGAAGCTGGACGCGTGGGAAGAAGTGGTGCAGCATTTCAAGGAGCCGACGTGTGAGGTCACCATTGCCATCGTCGGCAAATACGTCAACCTGACCGAGTCCTACAAGAGCCTGAACGAGGCCCTGCTTCACGGCGGGGTGGCCAACCGCACCCAGGTCAACCTCTATTTTGTCGATTCGGAGAAGATCACGCCGGATAATTGCGGCGAGATCCTGGCGAGAGCGGACGGGATCCTGGTGCCGGGAGGATTCGGGAGCCGCGGGGTCGAAGGCAAGATCTGCGCTGCGCGCCATGCCCGCGTGAAAGGGGTTCCGTATTTTGGGATCTGCCTGGGGATGCAGATCGCCGTGGTGGAATTCGCCCGCCACGTTGCCGGCCTGGCGCAGGCCAACAGCTCCGAGTTCGACGAGTTCTCCCCCGACCCGGTGATCTACCTCATGACGGAGTGGTTCGACGAGCGCACCCGCACGGTCCAGCGACGGGATGCCCGCTCCGAAAAAGGCGCCACCATGCGGCTGGGCGCCTATCCCTGCCGGTTGGCGGCCGGAAGCCTCGCGCACCGGGCCTACGGTTGCGACGAGATATCGGAGCGCCACCGGCATCGCTATGAATTCAACAACGCTTACCGCCCGCCGCTCGAGGAGAAGGGGCTGGTCTTTTGCGGCACCTCGCCTTCGGGGGATCTGGTGGAAATCGTCGAACTTTGCGACCACCCTTGGTTTTTAGGCTGCCAGTTCCATCCCGAGTTCAAATCGCGGCCGATGGCCGCTCATCCTCTCTTCCGGGACTTCATCCGCGCCGCACTGGCATATTCCAAAAAACAGTCCCTCCCGTGAGACCTTATTTCGGGGTGGACTGTTTTCCGAGCTCCTTGGCTACCGCCGCGGCCATGGATTCATAGCTGCGGTCCCGCAGGCGCTTGCCGTTGATGAAGACCGTCGGAACCCCGCGCACCCCGATACGGACCGCCTCGTTGACGTCCTCCTGGACATGGGCGGTCACACGCGGGTTTCTGAGATCTCGGTCGAGCTGCTCCGGGTTGATTCCCCGCGAGCGCACGGCCTCCTGGATTTTCTCGTCGGTCAACTGGTCGTTGTACTTGAAGAGCTCATCGTGGAGACCCCAAAACTTGCCCTGGAGGTGGGCGGCCTGGGCAGTCAAGGACGCCTTGACGGCCAGTTTGTGACTGCTGAGCGGATAGTGCTTGAAAACGATCTTGACCTTGTCCGGAAAGCTCTCGAGCACCTGCTCGAGCACGGGGACCAGCCCCGCGCAGTAGGTTCACTGGAAGTCGCTGAACACCGCGAGGACCACCGGCGCCTTCTCCTGGCCTTTGAAAGGTGCGCCGGACAAGTTGATCTCGCGGAGGGTGTCGATCTGAACCACGTCCACCCGCTTGGCCTGGCGGTTGGTCACATAAAGCCGCTCGCCTTCAGGATCCGCGGCGATCCGCTCCGCCTGAGGCCCGACGGCAATTCGATCGATCGGGGTGCCGTCAGCGCCGAAGATGAAGACGGTGCCATTCTCGGTCAGGACGAACACCAGCTTGCCGTCGGCGGAAAGCGCCACATCCAGAGGGCGGGAGTCGGTGTTCAGACTCTTCAGAAGCTCCCATTCGACAGCGGCTGAACAGGGGGCGTTGGAGGATATCAGCAGCACTCCCGCCACAAGGGCGCTTAAAGGCTGGATGATTTTTTGAAGCATCGCGAGCATGTTTGACACCGAACCGGAAAAAAAGGAACCTCCACCCACTTTCACCGGTGGGGGGCTATTTTTTGATGAATTCATGTAGGGTGCGCCGGGCGCATTCCGGACAGTAGCTGGATGTAATGTCCAGCTGGGCGCGATCGTGGATGAACTGCTCCACCGGAACCCACTCGCCGCGTCCGGGAGACGTGCCGGTGTCGTCCCGAATCTTCTTGCAGACACAACACATGGGCAGAATCTTCTGGTAGAGGTGGATTTGGCGCGCGAGTTCCAGTTTCTCCAGGCAGCGTTCGACCCGGAAGAACATCTCGGAGGATTCGCAGGGCTTGAGCATGTAGTCGTCCGCCTGGTAGCGCAGGGCTTCAATGGCGGAGAGCATATCCCCGAAGCCCGTCAAGATGATAACCATGACGGTGGCATCGATCTCCTTGGATTTCTTGAGCACCTGTATGCCGTCGGTGCGCTCCATGACCAAATCCGTGATGACCAGATCAAAATTGGTGTGCTGCAGCATTTCCACGGCTTTCTCACCGCTGTTCACGCGCGTGACCTGATATCCGCGGCTTGCAAGATCTTCGCCGATCCCCTCGAGGATGAAGGGATCGTCATCCACCAGCAGCAGGCTGTACTTTTTTACGGCCGTTTCTGTCATCGGTGCCACCCCGTCTTCTCATCGGACGCGCGCAAAGCTTCCCGCCGGCAAATATGTTTCTGGCTGGATATTGCTCAGGCCGAGACGCTTCGCAGGCCGGCTTTGCTTATCACAACCGACGGAAAAAAACTAACCATTTTTCTCAGCGCCGCTTCGCTTCGGCGACAATTAACTCGCCGATCTTTTCCGCCGACCGCCCGAAGAGCTCGTCCATGGGCAGTCCATCGAGCCTCTTATCATCCCAGCTGACGCTGTTTTCCTGGACGATGCTTTTGATGTGCTCGTATTTGCCGCCCAAGGCCCTGATCTTCTGATTCAACGGCACCCGGTCTTTGAAGGCCACGTGCAGCAGCAGCAAGTGCTCGATGCGGTTCGCTCCGGACGACGAAGAGGACAGCAGCGGGATCACTAGGATGCTGCGGTCGTCCTTGCGGCCCTTGCCGATGTAGACGTTGCCCTGGCGTACGATGATGCGTTTGCTGCCCTTCAGCGTGCGGTCCGTTTCGACGCGAGAGGGGATGTGAGCGGTCTGGCCGCGCTTGTTCATCACTTCGATGGTGGTTTCCTCGTCCGCCTCGCCTAGGAAATTCAATCCGGCAATCCGGTACAGCACCGATCCCTCGATCACACGGATGATGCCCTGCACGTTTTTCAAGACGATCAGGTTGGCGGGGGTGAGCTGCGAGATGGAGAAGTTTTCAGCTGCCAGCGCCGCGAACAGGATGCCCTCCAGGTGTTCACTGATGCGGCTGGTTCCGACCGTGACGGTCTTGGCTTGGTGTTTGATGGCATCCACCGGACGGGCCAAGAACCCGATGGCCTCCGCCAGCCGGTGGAACAGCATGTGGATCATATTGGCGGCCGTGCCCCTCAGGCCGAAGTCGAGCTCGAAATCCGACACCGCCAGGCGACCCGCCAGGTACTTGAGGAGCAATGTCAGGTCGGAGGCGACATCGAAGCCCACCGTCGCCGGGAACTGCCGGCGGGCCCGCCGTTGCCGGAACTCGGAATAGAAAGCGGCGACTTTTTCGCGGAAGTGCCGGTTGAGAACCAGTTCAAAAATGTCGACCCCATCTCGGGCCGCCTCGTTGATGGTCTGCTGCAGGTCCTCGTGGAAGCCAAAAAGGAACCGCGATCCCTCGTGAATCGACAGGGCGGCGTAATAGCCCCAGAGATGGCCCACCAGGGTGTTCAGGATCGGAGCCAGGTGTTCCGCGA
>Ga0316601_100001128_pt1 | contig 12665 bp, 11 predicted proteins | sample OWC_soil_day5_no_FD_207663 | JGI IMG/M metagenome (GOLD analysis project Ga0316601, IMG submission 207663) | Wetland soil microbial communities from Old Woman Creek delta, Ohio, United States - OWC_soil_day5_noCT | ecosystem: Environmental > Terrestrial > Soil > Wetlands | place: USA: Ohio...
CGAGGTTACGCCGGCCCGGCTCGACGCCGAGCACGAGCTCGACGCCCCGGTCGGCGATCGGACCGACGAGCGCCCCGATCGCCGACGCGGCGGCCGGGCGATCACCAGGGATGAAGACGAGCACGTCGGGGACGCGCGGCAGGCTCGAGAAGTGGGCCTTCGCGCGCAGACAGGCCGCGCCGTAGCCACCGGTGGCCTCGTGGAGGACGAGCGCCCCCTGGTCGCGCGCGATCTCGGTGGTGCGATCCTTGGAAGCGCGATCGACGACCACCACCGAGCGGATCAAGCGATGCGGGAGATCGCGGAGCAGCGGGACGAGGCTGGCCGCGTGGTCGCGTGCCGGGACGACGACATCGATCAACAGCTCGGACGGCACTTGCGCGCATCATATGGTAAACGGGGCGGCGGATGGCGATCACCTATAAAGATGCGGGCGTCGACATCGATGCTGGCAACGCGCTCGTCGACCGGATCAAGCCCCTGGCGAAGTCGACCATGCGCCCCGAGGTGCTCGGCGGGATCGGTGGCTTCGCGGCGCTGTGCCGGATCCCGACCGCCTACACGAACCCGGTGCTCGTCAGCGGGACCGACGGCGTGGGGACCAAGCTGAAGACCGCGCTCGCCGCGAAGCGGCATGACACGATCGGCATCGACCTCGTCGCGATGTGTGTCAACGATGTGCTCGTCACCGGCGCCGAGCCGCTGTTCTTCCTCGACTACTTCGCCACCGGCGCGCTCGACGTCGACGTCGCCGCATCGGTGATCGCGGGGATCGCGGAAGGCTGCCGTCAGGCAGGTTGCGCGCTCGTCGGCGGCGAGACCGCCGAGCTGCCAGGGCTCTATCACGGCGGCGACTACGATCTGGCCGGGTTCTCGGTCGGCGTGGTCGAGCGCGACGCGATCCGGCCACAACGTGACCTCGCGGCCGGCGATGTGGTGATCGGCTTGCCGTCGGCCGGCCTGCATTCGAACGGCCACTCCCTGGCCCGCAAGGTCGTGCTGGAGGTGCTCAAGCTTCCCCTCGAGGCCAGGCCCGACCTGCTCGCTGGCGCCAGCGTCGCCGACGCCCTGCTCTGTCCCACCATCATCTACGCCGACGCGTTCGCGCGGCTGCGCGACGCCAAGGTTCCGTGGAAGGCCGCGGCCCACATCACCGGCGGTGGCCTCGTCGAGAACCCGCCGCGAATCTTCGGCGACGATCCGACGCTCGCCGTCGAGCTCGACCCGCGGACCTGGGAGGTCCCTCCGATCATGCAGCTGATCGCCAGCGCCGGCGTCGAGGAGCTCGAGATGCGGCGCACGTTCAACATGGGACTCGGGATGGTCATCATCGTCCCGGCGAACCTCGCCGTGCAGGTGGTCGAGCTGCTGCGCGACTCGCGAGCCCGCGTGGTCGGCAAGCTGGTCCCTCGCGGAGATGGCGAGCCGTCGCGCCAGATCTGACCCACCCCATCATGAAGCTCGGCGTGCTGGTCTCGGGCAACGGGACGAACCTCCAGGCGCTGCTCGACGCCGAGCGATGCGGCGAGCTCGCTCCAGCGACCATCGCCGTGGTGATCTCGAACAAACCTGACGCCCCCGCGCTCGCGCGGGCCACGGGGGCCGGGGTCCCGGCGGAGGTCATCGACCATCGCGGGCTGGAGCGGACCGTGTTCGAGGACCGGCTCCTCGAGGCGCTGGGACGTCATGGCGTCGAGGCCGTCGTGCTCGCCGGGTTCATGCGGGTCCTGACGGCGCACTTCGTGGACCGGTTTCCGCACCGGATCCTCAACACCCATCCGTCGCTGCTCCCCGCGTTTCCCGGGCTCGACGCGCCGGCCCAGGCGATCGAGTTCGGGGTCAAGCTCTCGGGCGTCACGGTGCACTTCGTCGATACCAGCCTGGACCTCGGGCCGATCATCGCTCAGGCCGCGGTGCCGGTCGAAGACGGCGACGATGCCACGAGCCTCCACAGCCGGATCCAGCGCGAGGAGCACCGCCTGCTGCCGATAGTCGTACGGCGCTTGGCGGCCGGCGAGCTGGTGTGCCAAGGTCGTCGCGTGATGCGCGTGGGCGAACGTGCCGACTAATTCCTACGACCTGGTCGTCCTCGGGGACGACCTGGCTGCACTCGTCTGCGGCACGCTGTGCGCGCGCCGCGGCATGCGCACACTCGTGCTCGGCGACGACCGGCCCGCGCGGTACTTGCTCGGCCCCCACAAGCTGCCGGTCGAGCCAGCCACCTGGCCCACCGTGCCCGGCTCCGCCGGCGAGCGCGTGCTCAAGGAGCTGCACGCCGAGCTGGCGCTGCGTCGCAAGCTTCGCGAGCCGAAGATCGCCGCGCAGCTCGTCGCGCCAGAGCTCCGGCTCGACCTCGGGGCCGACCGCCTCGCGACCGAGCTTGGCCGCGAGCTCGGTGCCGAGGGCAAGCCGGGGTTCGCGCGGTGGGAGAACAGCGCAGAGCTCGCACGCCTGTTCGATCCGCTGTTCGCGAGCGAGCACGCGTTCCCGGGGGTGGGCTTTTTCGAGCGCCGTGAGGTCGGTCGGGTCGCCGAGAAGCTCGTCGAGGATGCCACGGCCTGGTGGACCGAGGCGCAGGCGGCCCCGGGCTCGTCGCTGTGGCGACACCTGGCGGCGATCGCGTTTCGTCACCCCGATCCGCCCCCCGCCGCGATCGTCCGGGCCGTCGATGCATGGCGGATCGGCCCGGCCTCGTTGCGCGGCGATGGCGACGCGATCCGCGAGCTCCTGATCGAGAAGCTGACGACCGCCGGTGGCGAGCTGCGCGCCGGCCGCGTCACCGAGATCGGCGTGTCGTGGGGCAAGATCTCGAGCGTCACGCTGGCCAATGGGGATGACCTCGGTGCCGGGCAGATCGTGTCGAGTCGCCCGCCCGCCGAGCTCGCGGAGCTGCTCGGCAAGAAGGCGCCGAAGCGGCTCGGCGAGCTGGCCGAGACCATCGCGATCGTCGGCTATCGCTACACCTTGAACCTCGTCCTCGACGAGGCCGGGCTGCCCGAGCACATGGCGCCTAGCGTCGCGGTGATCTCCGATCCCGCCAAGGAGCCGGTAGGCGACGCCGCGTTCTCGATCCACCTCGGTGACACCGACGACGCGGGCCGCGTCGTCGTGACGATCGCGGCCGTGCTCCCCTCGGAAGGTCCGGTTGAACCCGCGCGCCTCGCCCCGATGTGCGCGGCGCTGCGTGCCGGGCTGTGGAACCGGCTGTCCGACGTGATGCCGTTCTTCGAGCGCCACCTGGTGCTCGCGCACTCGCCGTTCGAGGCCACCCTGCCGCATGTCCCGGGTGGACGGGGCAGCTACGACGTACCTCGCCAGCTGCCGCTCGCGATGACCCCGGTCTGGAAGGGCCAGGTCCAGACCGCGGTGGACCAGATCTGCGGGGGGTCGCTGCCCTACATCACCGGGCTCAAGAACCTGACCCTGACCGGCGAGCAGATCCTGCCGGCGCTCGGCGTCGAAGGTGCGCTCGTGGCCGGCTGGAGCGCGGCGAAGGTCGCGTGCGCGATCGCGGGCAAGAAGAAAGACTATCTGCGCGACGAGGTCGTCGGCGCGGCCTGATAGGTCAGCTCCAGCGTCACGCGAGCTCGCGGCGCGCCGATCTGATCCGAGAGCCCTGCCCCGGCACGCACGCCGAGCGTGACCGAGGGCAGCGGCCGCGTGACGACGCCAAGCCTCACCTCGGCCGGCGACGGCCCCCTCCCCATCCCGACGTCATCACCGAGCACGCCGGAGATCTCGGCGGTGAGCTTGACCTGGTCGGCGACACACCACAGCGGCCGGATCGGCGGGATGGGCACCGCGAACCCGGTCGCCGCGAGGACCTCGTTGCCGACCAGCCGGTCCGCGACGATGACCTCCTCGCCGCGGAACCGGATCCCGGCGGTCGCTGCGACCACGATGCCGTGTGGCAGCGTCGCGCGCCCGATCAGCCGCCACGCGAGGCTCCAGCTCGGGTCGCCCGAAAAGTCGAGCTCGTCGCCGGTCGGCAACGTCAGATCGCCGCGCACGAACACGGCGCGCGCCGCGGAGCCGGCGACCCGCAGGCGAGTCCCGATCCGGAGATCTCCCGGCACCCAGCGATCGAGCGGGCGCGGGTCGCCCTGCCCGCGCAGCCGATCACCGACCTGGTGCGCGAACGCAAGGCGCGCGTCGACCACCACGCTCGTGCCAAGCGCGAGCGCGCCGCCGAGCGATCCGGTCTCGCGCCTGCGGACCGGCAGCAGCCCGCCGGCGGATCCTGGGAGCGCCAGCGGATGCTCGAGCCAGCCCGCCGCCACGGTCACGCCCCAGCCCTCGATCGGCGCGCCACCATCGAACCCGAGCTCGGTGCGACCGGCGGACGGCTCGGCGCGATCGAGCTCGATCTCGGTCGGCGCCTCGCGCGGCGGATCAGCCGACGCCGTCACGGTTCCGACGAGGATCGTCGCCACCGCGACCCTCGACGCGCGCAAGATCATCCCATGATCCGCGAGCCGAGCTCGTAGACGCGCGCAGCCGGCATGTGCCGGTACCGCGTCACCTGCACGCGGAGCTGCGCGATGTGATCGATCACGTCGCGGCGCGTCCCACCCTTCGCGAGCATGCTGCGTGCCCGCTCGACGATCGCGACCCGCGCTGCCTTCGGGTGATACACGAACGTCCGCCCGAACCGCACCTCGCCAGCGACGCCGATCAGCCGCAACTCGGCGACATCGCCGACCTCGACGCCATGGAGCGCCCGCTGCTCGTGCACCGAGAACGTGGCGCCACCGAGCAGATCCAGCAGCTCGACCCGCCCGCGCGCGACGGCGCCCACCTCGAACAGGCTGCGCTGCGACGTCACGAGCGCGCTCACCACCTCGGCCCGTCGATCCCCCGCCGCGACGAGCTCGCGATACGTCAGCGCCGCGGGCGGCACCTGGTGACCCGGCGCGACGCGCTCGACCACGAACCATTCGACGAACGCTGCGCTCCACGCCTCCCACAGCTCGTCATCCTGATGAACCTTGCCGCGACGTTCCTCGTACTCGCGGCGTGCGGTGGCCGCGAGCTCGAAATCGGCGGTGTGGCGCGCGTACAGCTCGTCGGTGACCTGCTCGAGCAAGGCAGCGGGGCTCTGATCCCGCCCCTCCCCGCCGGTCACGAACGCGCCTTGCGGAGGAGCTCGCGAAACCGGACGAACAGGTAGCCGGCGTCGTGGGGTCCAGGGCTCGCTTCGGGGTGGTACTGCACGCTGAAGATCGGCCTGCCCTCGACCGCGATCCCCTCGTTGCTGTGATCGAACAGGTTCTCGTGCGTGACATGCACGCCCGACGGCAGCGTGTCCTGGTCGACGACGAAGCCGTGGTTCTGCGAGGTGATCTCGACCTTGCCGGTCGTGCGATCGAGTACAGGGTGGTTGCCGCCGTGGTGGCCGAACGACAGCTTCGAGGTCCGGGCGCCGAGCGCGAGGCCAAGGATCTGATGACCGAGACAGATCCCGAACACCGGCTTGCCGCTCGCGCAGAGCTCCTTGACGGCTTGCACGCCGTAGGACACCGCGGCCGGATCGCCGGGACCGTTGGACAGGAAGAACCCATCGCCGCCGAGCGCGAGCGCCTCGCGCCCAGGCGTGCTCGCGGGCACCACCGTGACGCGGCAGCCGATGTCGCGTAGCTGGCGCAGGATGTTCTCCTTGATGCCGAAGTCGTAGGCGACGACGTGGTACGAGATCGGCGGCGTGGCGATCGCGCGGCCGTCGTCGAGCGCGTGCCAGCTCGGCTCCGCCCATTCGTAACGCGCCGTGCTGGTGACGCGCGGCACGAGATCGAGGCCTGCCATCACGGGCGCGGCTCGGACCCGGGCAAGCACGGCAGGCAACTCGGAGACGTGCGGCGTGATCGCGCCGCGCATCGCGCCCTGATCACGCAGCATCCTCGTCAGCGCGCGGGTGTCGATGCCATCGATTCCCGGCACCGCGCTCTGTTCGAGCCAGTGCGGCAGCGTGCCCTGCGAGCGCCAGCTTGCCGGCAGCGGCGAGCTCTCGCGCACCGCCAGCCCTGCGCACGCGACGCGCCTGGCCTCGAGGTCCTGGGGATTGACGCCGACGTTGCCGATCTGCGTGGCCGTCATCACCACGATCTGCCCGCAGTAGGACGGGTCCGAGATGATCTCCTGGTAGCCCGTGATCGACGTGTTGAACACGACCTCGCCGATCGACTCGGCGCGGGCGCCGAACCCCTCGCCCTCGAAGATCTTGCCGTTCTCGAGCACGAGCGCGACGGGCCAGCGCGTGGAGGTCGCGGTCATCCGCGGACCCTTCCGTCGAGGTCGAACACCACGCGGCCTTCGACCATCGTCAGGACGGCCCGGCCGGCCAGGGTCTGGCCGAGGAACGGGGTGTTCTTCGACTTGCTCGCGAGCCCCTCGGCGCTGATCGTCACCGGGCGCTCGGGATCGATCACGCAGAGATCCGCCACCGCACCGACGGCGAGCGAGCCTCCCGGCAGCCCGAATGCGCGCGCCGGGGCCGAGGTCAGGGCCTCGATCGCGCGCCGGTCGTCGAGCGTGCCCATCCGGACGAAATCGAGGATGATCGGCAGCGCGGTCTCGAGCCCGAGCATGCCGGGCGCGGCGCACTCGAACTCCACGTCCTTCTCGACGGGTGAGTGCGGCGCGTGATCGGTAGCGATGCAATCGATCGTGCCGTCGGCGAGCGCCTCGAGCAGCGCCTCCTGGTCCGCCGCGGTGCGCAGCGGCGGCATCACCTTGGCCTTGGTGTCGTAGTGGCTGCACGCCTCGTCGGTGAGCGCGAGGTGGTGTGGCGTCACCTCGCAGGTCACCGGCAGCCCGCGGCGCTTGGCGTCGCGGACGAGCGCCACGGTGCGCGCGGTCGAGACGTGGGCGACGTGGTAACGCGCTCCGGTCCATTCGGCGATCTCGAGGTCACGCGCCACCATGGCGCTCTCGGCGCACGCGGGCTGGCCGCGGATGCCGATGCGCGTCGAAACCGCGCCCTCGTTCATCGCCCCGCCCTCGCTGAGATCGAGATCCTCGGCGTGCTGCACCACCGGCAGGTCGAACGTGCGGGCGTACTCGAACGCGCGCCGCATCAGCCCGGAGTTCATCACCGGGCGACCATCGTCGGAGATCGCGACGATGCCGCCCTCCTTCATGTCCGCGATGTCGGCGAGGGCCTTGCCCTCGAGCCCCTGGGTGATCGCGCCGATCGGCCGGACGCGTACCAGCCCGACTTCGCGAGCCCGCCGCACGATGACCTCGGTCACCGTGCGCTGGTCGTTGACCGGTCGGGTGTTCGGCATGCAGCAGATCGTCGTGAAGCCGCCGGCAGCCGCGGCGCGCGTCCCGGTCTCGATGTCTTCCTTGTACTCCTGCCCCGGCTCGCGGAGGTGGACGTGGAGGTCGATGAGCCCCGGCACGACCCACAGGTCGCTGACGTCCACGATGCGTCCGCCGATCAGGCCTCGACCGATCTCGACGATCCGGCCCCCGGCGATGCGAACATCCGCGATCATCCATGCCTCGGATCGACCGGGGCGCGGGTCGAACACCCGGCCGCCTCGCAAGACCAGATCCCCGGGATCCATGGCTGCCGGGTTTAGCAGCCACGACGAGCCACGTAAAGCCGCCGCCCCGCGGGATCTCTGCTGATCTGCAGCGCTTTCGAGACTTTCTGCGCCAGACGCCCTGCCGCGCCCCCCAAGGGGACCCTCCCCGTGGGGTGACTTCGATCAGCGCGGCGAATCGAGCAGCCGTCGGACGTCGGTCACCAGCTGGTCGCGACCGATCTCGTGCTCGGTGTTGGCCCGCAGATCCTTGATCTTCACGATCCCGCTCGCTTGCTCTCGGGCACCGAGGATCAGCGCCAGCGGAATCTTGGCGCGATCCGCATACTTCAGCTGCTTGCCCAGCTTGTCGTCGCCACCGTAGACCTCGACGTTGAGGCCCGCCGCCCGGAGCGCGGTCGCGATCGCCGAATAGGTCGACGCGAGCTCGGGCTCGACCGCCAGCACGACGACCTGCGCGACGGCGGCGACGTTCGCGCCGATCACGTTCATCTCCAGCAGCTGCGAGAACAGCCGGGTCGCGCCGATCGAGATCCCGACGCCCGGCAGCTTCGACTTCGTGTAGTGACCCGCGAGGTTCTCGTAGCGGCCGCCCGAGCAGATGCTGCCGAGCTTGCGGTGCTCGTCGAGGAAGGTCTCGTAGACCGTGCCGGTGTAGTAGTCGAGCCCTCGCGCGATCGACAGATCGATGCGCAGCGCGGTCTCGGGCACGCCGAGCGCGAGGGTCCCCTCGTAGACGCGGGTCAGCTCGGCGAGGCCCTCGACGAACGCCGGGGTCGGCTGTTCGAAGCGGCGCAGGGTCTCGAGGATCGCGCCGGAGTTCCCGGCGTCGCGGGTCAGCAGATCGAGCAGCCGCGTCGCGACGGCTGGCTCGATCCCGACCGCCTCGCCCGCGAGCCGCGCCTCGATCTCGGGTCGCGCTTGCTTGCCGAGTCGATCGACCTCGTGCAGCACGGCCGCGTGCTTGTCTCCCGCGATCCCGAGGCTGTCGAGCAGACCACGCAGCAGCTTGCGGTTGTTGACGTGGATCGTGAACGCGCCGAACGCGAGCTCCTGGAAGATCCCGTAGATCACGGCGGGGACCTCGGCGTCGTAGGCGAGCGCCAGGGTGTCCTTGCCGATCACGTCGATGTCGCACTGGTAGAACTCACGGTAGCGCCCCTTCTGCGGCCGCTCGCCTCGATAGACCCGCTGGATCTGGTAGCGCCGGAACGGGAAGTTGAGCTGGTGCTCGTGCTCGGCCACGTAGCGCGCGAGCGGGACCGTGAGATCGAACCGCAGCGCGTGCTTCGGCGTCGCCGCCGGTGCAGAGGATGTCGCCCTCGCCTGCTCGACGCCCTGCAGCTCGCCGGTCGATTGCACGAACAGCACCTGCTTCTCGGTCTCGCCGCCCGACTTCGTGAGCAGGATGTCGGTCAGCTCGAACGCGGGCGTCTCGACGGGCATGAAGCCGAAGCGCTCGAAGCCGCGGCGGATCGTGTCGAGCATGCGCTGGAACGCGAGCTGTTGCGGGGGAAGGAGCTCGAGCACGCCTGGCGGTGTTCGCGGCTGGACGGGCATGGCTACGCTTACCACGCCAGGTCGCGGAGTTCGCGCGCTACGCCTGGCCGACCCGCGCCGGCTCGTCGCGCCTCACCACGCGTGGACCGAGCAGCTCGATCAGCATCGACTGCGCGCTGCTGACATCGCCCTCGGCACGGCCCTCGAGCGTGATCAGCACCCGGAACTCCTTCTCGGAAAACCGCGGGTACGAGCCGATCCGGACCGAAGGGAACGCCGCGACCACCGCATCGAGGTCCTGCGCGATCTGGCCCTCATCGGCATCGACGTACACCCGGGCGACGGCCACGGGCACCGAGCGAAACCTGTCCCGGATGTCGACGAACTTGCGGCGAAACAGCGCCGGCACGCCGGGCAGGATGTAGACGTTGCGGTAGGCGACCACCGGCCAGACGTCGCCCGTGCCGTAGACGAGCTCGGCGCCCTCGGGGACGTCGGCGAGGCGCAGGTTCGGTGCCTCCAGCTTGTCGCCCCAGTACGCGCGCACCCTGGCCTCGAGCTCGGGCTGGCGCACGACGCGCGTGCCGAACCCCTGCGAGATGCCCGCCATCGTCAGATCGTCATGGGTGGGGCCGACGCCGCCGGAGGTGAAGACGTGATCGAACCGCGACGATGCGTCGACCACGGTGGCCGCGATGTCGTCGAGCTCGTCGGGGATCATCACGACCCGCCGCAGCTCGACCCCCAGCGCGCGGAGCTCGGTGATCAGGAACGCGGCATTCTCGTCGGCGAACTTCCCCGTCAGGATCTCGTCGCCGATGATGACGATGCCGGCCGTTGCCACGCCGCCAGTCTACCCCAACGGAACTGGCTCGCCTGACCCGCTCGCGGGCGGACGTCAGCGCCGCAGGGTCCGCACCACGACGACCGCGGCGGCGAGCAGCAGCCCCACGCCACACAACCCTACCCACAGCAGCGAGCCCCCGGGCTGCTCGGGGGTTCGAGACTCCTGCGCGGCTGGCGACATGGCCGGCTGCGGCGGCAACGGTCCGCCGGCCGCCGGGGCTGCCATGTCGAGCGGTGCCGGGCCGTCGGCCCACGTCGTGGTTTCGATCGTGGTGCCATCGGCGCGGATCCCCGTCACCTCGATTCGCTGGGCGGTGATCGTGACCCGCAGGTAGTGGAACACGCGCTCGAACTTCTTCACGGCCTCGAGATCGATGGGGTTCGACTTCGGGCGCCGGGGATAGAGCGGCGCGCCGCCACCGCCGGACACGAAGTAGCGGATACCCTCGTGCTCGGCACGCTCGTAGACATGATCGTGTCCGGAGAACACGGCGCTCACCTGGTACTTCTCGAACAGCGGCGTCCAACGCTCGCGGAGATCGCGCGCGCCACCGTGCAACGAGATCGAGAATGGTGGGTGGTGCATCACCACGAACACGTGATGGATGGACGGATCCTGGCGAGCGGCGATCAACTCGCGCTCGAGCCACGCGGTCTGGTCGGTGAGCGCGAAGCTGTAGATGTTCGAGTCGAGGACGAGGAACCTCGAGCTCGCGTAGCCGAAGGCGTAGTAACGCTCGCTGTCGCCGCCATTCTCGGGCACCGAGAAGTAGGCGCGGTACGTGTCGGCGGTCCGGCCACGCCCCTGACGATCGTGGTTTCCCACCGACGGGAAGTACACGTTGTCGCGCAGCATCTTGTTCTCGACATCGAAGAACTGCTGCCACTGATCCTGGCGCGAGCCATCGTCGACCATGTCGCCGGTGCCGAGGACAAAATCGGGGACCTCCTGGGACATCCGGTCGATCACCCGGCGGTGCGATTCCATGCCCGAGCGGCTATCGCCCACGACGATGAACGAGAACGGGATGTCCTTGCCCAGGGGTGGTGAGGTCGCGAACTCGCCGTCCCAGGTCGTCGGCCCGACCTCGACGCGATAGCGATAGCGGCTCGACGGCTGCAGCCCCTCCACGGTCGCCTCGGCGATCCGCGCCGACGCGACGTCCTGGGTGCGCTCGCCCTCGGGTCCGGTGATCACGAGCCGCGCGGGCTTCGCCTCGTCGAGCTGCCACATCACCGTGATCGACGTCGGCGCGAGGTCCTGCAGATACGGACCCTTGAGCATGCGCGGATCCGCCGCCGCAGGGCCTCCCGAGCAGACGAGGATCAGGAGACCGGTGATCCAACGTTTCATGACGGGGAACCGAGGATACCGCGCAATCAGGGCTGACTGAAGTACCTGAGATCCCGATCAGCGCGCGTCGTCCGAGTGCGTCATTTCGGAACGCACACGCACGCACCGCGATCGGTGATCGACTCCTTGCCGTTGCGTGCCTCGCACTGTGCCACGCCGTTGACGTGGCAGAACGGCCGACACACCGACCCGGCGCCCTCGTCGTGACACCCACCCTCGCCCTCATGACAGATCCCGATCTCGGGAGCAGGTGGCTGGGTACATGGCTCGCCGAACAGCGTGCCGCCGAGCGCGTCGGCGCCCGCTTCGAACACGAGTGCTGCATCGCCAGGCGGCCCCGCTCGGTTGTCACCGCAGGCCGCGATCGTGCCGGCGACGAGGAGGATCCGGACCACGACCTTCACCGATACCGGAGCGAGGCCAGCGAGCCGACGAGGTCACGCGCGGATTCACGCGAGTAGCCGTACTTGTCGATCAAGGTCGCGAGCGCGGTCTCGGCACGGGTGCGGCTGTCGGCCGACAGGCTGGATTCGTTCCCCGAGACCAGCATCACGAGGTCGTTGATGCCCTTCGCGATCGTCTTCTTGTGCTTCTCGAAGTACGCCTCGCGCAGCTTGCGGACCATCTCCGCGAAGATCTCGGTCAGCACGGGTTTCTGGCCGCGATGATCGAGCGACCACGCGCCGATCTTGCCCACCAGGCTCTGGCGAAACTCCTCCGCGCGGCCCGAGATCTCGAGCGTGCGCTCGACATCCTTCATGAACGCCTCGTCCGGCTCGTCCAGCTTGCCGGTCTGCGCGTTACGAACCTTCTCCTTCTTGAGCGCGTGCATGACGTGGTTGACGTAGCGCTCGAACACGCGCGTGTACTCGGACTCCTCGACGAGCCCGACCGCGGCGCGCACCTCGTCGTCGATGACGTCGAACAGCCGGATGCGCGCGACCTCCGCGAGCTTCTTGTGATCGTGATAGCCGCCGGGCTGGACGTCTTGACGAAGGAACTCGTACAGGCTGGTCTGCTTGCAGAGCTCGACGATCTCGTCGAGCACGATCAGCGGCGAGACGTAGTCGTAGCGGGTGGCACCCGCGGCCGCGAGCAGGACGCCCTGCATCTCGCGCGGCGACGCGCCGACGCGGCCCTCGTAGATCGGATAGGTGTCCGACTCGTGCCACAGATCCTTGATGTGTGACGCGAGCTCGCGAGCACGGTCGGGCGTCAGATCGTCGGGCAGCTGACCGGTCGAATAGAGCTCGACCTTCTCCAGAGGTGACAGCTTGCCGATGACCTCGGCGAGCGTCGACGGGAACCGCTCGATCTGGGGCTTGCGCATGCGCGTCAGCACGGCCCACAGCGCGGCGATGTACGCGGTGTGAGGCGCGACGTGACGCGTGCCAGCCGCCTCGCGCAGGCGCTCACGA
>Ga0316601_100001129_pt1 | contig 12663 bp, 13 predicted proteins | sample OWC_soil_day5_no_FD_207663 | JGI IMG/M metagenome (GOLD analysis project Ga0316601, IMG submission 207663) | Wetland soil microbial communities from Old Woman Creek delta, Ohio, United States - OWC_soil_day5_noCT | ecosystem: Environmental > Terrestrial > Soil > Wetlands | place: USA: Ohio...
CTGACGTGGTCCCCCCCCCCCCGCCAGGCGCGGTTAGCCAGCGGGTCATCACTACCGCCGCACACGTTCGGCAATGACGGACGCCCAGCAAGCACAGGACGACCGAGCGATCCGTCCGACGAGGACTTTCACAACCGATCGACATCGATCCGGAATTCGCCGAAGAAGAGTGACCGTAGTGCCAGGTGACCGGCATTGCCGCTCGATGGTCGCGGCGGGGCATTTGCGTGACCACGTCAGCCGCGGGCGCGCCGCGCGAAAGGACCCCACCTCCGAGCGCGAGTCCGCAGCGCGCACCCACGTCCGTGCGAGCACCGATCATCTGCGCGAGGATTCGAGCGCGAGCGGGGTGGGGTCCGTCGCGCCAGCAGCCCGTGGCGTTCGCGGTCTGCAGTAGCACCTCAGCCACTGTCGCCGGGCTCGGGCACCACGAACACGCTAAGTGAACAGCATTGGAACTAGCCCCAGAGCTCGGCTCGGTTGATCACGCTTGCACCTCAACCCAGCCGATCTCCCGCGCGAACGCGTCAAGATCAACTCGACAACGGGTTGAGAACGTCGCCGTCCTGGCGGCGAGCGTGATGCTCAGCCGTCGGTGACGGCGATCGCCAGCGCCGCGGCGAGCTCGGCGTTGTTGACGGCGAGCGCCCGGTTGGCGACGATCGACGCCCCCGCCGTGGCGCGGGCGAGCCGCGCGAGCAAGAACGGCGTGAGCCTCTTGCCGGTGATGGTGCCGGCGGTCGCCTCGGCGAGGGCGGCCGCGATGACGGGCTCGAGCCCCACGACCTCGGCGTGCGCGGGGATCGGGTTGCAGGCGAGCACCCCGCCGCCCCCGAGCTCCCAGTGCCGGCGCGCGATCGTGGCGAGCTGCTCGGCGGTCTCGACCCGATGCTCGAGCGCGAGGCCGGAGCTGCGCGCGTAGAACGCGGGCAGCTCGCTCGTGCGGTAGCCGATCACCAGCACGCCGAGCGTCTCGAGCATCTCGAGCGTGCGGGGCAGATCGAGGATCGCCTTCGCCCCGGCGGAGACCACGATGATCGGGGTGCGCGCGAGCGCGACGAGATCGTGCGAGACGTCCGACGCCTCGCCACGGTGAACGCCGCCGATGCCGCCGGTCGCGAACACGCGGATCCCGGCCCGTGCCGCGAGCACGGCCGTGGCGCTGACCGTGGTCGCGGCCGAGGTGCCGCGCGCGAGGTGCACGGCGAGGTCGGTGGCGCCGGCCTTCGCGAACGCGCTGCCATCGCGGGCGAGGCGCTCGAGCACCGGCTCGTCGAGCCCGAGCTGGACGACGCCTTGGACGATCGCGATCGTCGCCGGGGTCGCACCTCCCGCTCGCACCGTGGCCTCGAGCTCGCGCGCGACCGCGAGGTTGTCCGGCCAAGGCAGGCCGTGGGCGACCAGCGTCGACTCGAGCGCGACGAGGGGACGGCCCTCCGCCCGCGCGGCCGCGACCTCCTCGGACTCGATCAGCTTCATACGCGGCGAACCCTATCCCGAGCCGGCGGCCGCGTCTCGATCCACCACCACTCGCAGCCGAGCGCCATCGCGATCGCGCCACCGAACGAGACATAGGCGCCGAACATCGCGTCCTTGTCGATCGCGAGCAGGCCGAACCAGACCGCCGAGATCACCCCGGTCACGATGCCGCACCGGGCGACCATCGCCTCCGCCGTGCGCGCCGGCAGCACGATCGTCGAGATCACCACCACCACGCTCGCGAGCGGGATCAGCTGCACGGTCTCGAACTGGGCGAGCTGGAGCTCCGCGAGCGCCGGCAGCCCGAACCCGAACAGGGTGACCCCGAGGATCACGCGGATCGCGATCGCGAGCCCGGCCACGTCGCGCGACCGCACCATCGCCGCCGCGAACACGAGCGCCGCGATCACGTACGGAGTCCAGACGACCGGCACCTGCACCGGCGCCGTGGCCTCGCCACAGACGCGCAACGTTGGCAGGAAGATGCAGATCACGACCACGGCCGTCGACGGCAGCGTCAGCCAGCGATGGTGACGCGTGCGCGACCCGGGGTGTGGCGATCGGACGTCACTGCGTGCCCAGGCGGACTCGATCGGACGGCCAGTTATCGACGGATCGATCATATGCACCCTCGACATCGCAAGCCGCGGGCCACCCAGTGCACGACACCGCTGTCGCGACCCGGACGCCGCTGCGCAATTGCCGATGCGGACGCGTAAGCCGGTGCGCAGCGACGGCGTCAGCTGGACGCCGGAGCGCTATGCTCCGCCCATGAAGCGCGTACTCCTGCTGGTGCTGGTCACGGCGTGTGGTGGCAACGACGGCGGCTCGTCGGCGATCGATGCGGCTCCGCTCTCGGACGGCGCTGCCGACGCGCCGAGCACGGTCGACGCACCCGCCAGTGCCCTCACGTTGACGAGCCCGAGCCTGACCGAGGGCGCGGCGTTCGATGCCGCCAACACGTGTAACGGCGCGAACACGTCACCCCAGCTCGACTGGACGGCTGCGCCCGCTGGCACGCAGAGCTTCGCGATCGTGCTGACCGACAAGTCGTTCAATAACCTCGTCCACTGGGTGATCTACGACATTCCGTCAACCGTGACCGGGCTGCCCGCCAATGTGGAGAACAGCTTCGCGCCCGGCAGCGTCGCCGGAGCGCACCAAACTGAGAGCTACCAGACCCAGGTCCGCGGCTACCTCGGGCCATGCCCGCCGGCGCAGCACACGTACGAGTTCAAGTTGTTCGCGCTCGACGTGGCGACGCTCCCCGGTGCCACGATCCAGACGACCCGCGCGCAGGCTCTCGCCCTCCTCGGCCAGCACGATCTCGCCAGCGCGACGCTGACCGGCACCCACGCGCCGTAGCGCGCGTCAGCGCAGCTCGAATTCCTTGCAGAACGCGGCCTCGGTGGGGACGCTGCCGTCGGGGTTCGGCGCATCGAGCGGCCAGCGCCGCTGCCCTTCGTCGGGCCAGTCGTGCCAGCACGCCTGGCGTTGCTCGCTCCAGTAGAAGCAGTCGCGACACGCCGAGCGCAGCTCGAACCGCTTCGCCTCGTCGAGCAGCTGCGGGGTCAGTGGGAACTTCACGGGCTGGCCGGAACGGTCGCGCTACCGGAGCCCGCGGAGCCCGCGGAGCCGGATCCCGAGCCTTCCTTCGTCGCCGCCGCGAGGCCCGCCTCGACGCCGCGCTTGACCTTGTCGGCGGTGGGGCCTGCGGTCTCCCGCACGCCTTCCTTGAGCTCCTGCATCTCCTCGGTCTTCCAGATCGCCTGGACGTGACCGAAGAACGTGCGCTTGCCGAGCTTCACCGTCGAGCCGCACCACACGAGCCCGGCCGCGAGCGCGAGGTAGATCAGCAGCTTGATCATGAGGCAACGCTACCAGCCGGCGAGGGGATCGCCAGCGCTAGTCCGAGGCGCGCTTCAGGATGAGGAAGGCGACGCGGCGGTTCTTCGCCCAGGCGGCCTCGCCGTGCCGCTGATCGACCGGCTGGGTCTCGCCGTAGCCTTGGGCGCTCAGCCGCTTGGAGTCGACCCCCTTGTCGGCGAGGTACTTCTCGACCGAGTGGGCACGCTTGTCGGATAGATCGAGGTTGTAGGCGTCATCGCCACGCTCGTCGGTGTGCCCCTGCACCTCGATGAGCTGGATGCTCGGGTTGCCCTGCATCGTGGCCGCCACGGCGTCGAGGATCGGGTACGACTGCGGCTTGATGATGGCCTTGTTGTATTCGAAGTAGACCATGTCGAGGATCTCGATCGCGGTGTCGGTGACGACCACGCGTCCGCGATCCGGACAGCCGTCCTCGTCATCGGTCCCGTTGTAGGTCTCGGGCTCGTTCGGACACTTGTCATCCTTGTCGAGGATGCGGTCCTTGTCGTTGTCGAGATCGGGGCAGCCGTCCTCGTCCTCGAAGCCATCCTTGTCCTCGGGGTCGTTCGGACACAGATCGTCGACATCGAGGATGCCGTCCTGGTCGTTATCGGGATCGGGGCAGCCGTCCTCGTCCTGGAACTGATCGAAGTCCTCGGGATCGTCGGGGCACTTGTCGACGTTGTCGAGGATGCCGTCGCCGTCGCGGTCGTTCTTGTCACCCTCGGGGCAGCCGTCTTCGTCCTGGAAGCCGTCCTTGTCCTCGGGGACGTTGGGGCACTTGTCGTCGTCGTCGAGGATGCCGTCATGGTCGTTGTCGGGCTCGGGACAGCCGTCCTCGTCCTCGAAGCCGTCGAAGTCCTCGGGCTCGTCCGGGCACGAGTCGACGTCGTCCTTGTAGCCGTCGCCGTCGCGGTCGCCGATGTTGGGCTCGAACACGATGCCGATGAACCCGCGGAGGTCGGGGTTCGCGCCCTTGCCCGGCAGCAGGCCACGACCTGCGCCGAGCGACAGGAACGAGTTGCGGGCGAGGTAGAGCTTGATGCCGGCGATCGCCTCGAGGGGCTGGTAGTTCTCGTGATCGCCGAGCGGGACCGTGCCGAACACCTCGCCGACGAGATCGAACTTCTGCCTCGAGATCGCGTAGGCGATGCCGAGCCCGTACGGGACCTCGGTGCCGACGGTGATCGACTTGTTCGTGACCGGCGGCGTCGGCATCTCGTTCGTGCCGTCGTTGGTGAACGTCGTGGTGCTGCGGATCCGGATGCCGCCGTTGAGCGCGATGCGCAGCCGGCCCTGGCGCCCGAACTCCTTGTCGAGGATGCCGATGATCTGCGGCACCGCCTTGCCCTCACCGAGGAAGCTGTCCTTCGGGTTCGTCGACGGCAGGAACACGCTCGCGATCACGCCGAGGCCGATGTGGGGACTCCGGCTCGTCTTCAGGAACCGGGTCTTGAGGTGCAGCCCGATGTTGCCGAGGCCCTGCCCCGAGAGCTTGAAGTCCTTGTTGTTGTTCGGGTTCGGATCGCCTGTGATGTCCGGACCGCGATCGCCATTGAGGATCTTCAGCGGGATCGAGGCACCGAGCTCGAGCTCGAGCGGCCCGGCCTTGATGCCGAACGCCGCGATGAGCGTCGCGGTGATGACGTTGTCGATCGAGTACGTGGCCCCGTCGCCGTCGAGGTTGAGCATGTTGTGCCCGAACGACAGCGCGCCGAGGCCGAACGAGACATCCTTGTGCCCGAGGACCTGCGAGGCGTTGATCGTCAGGTAGCCGCGTGAGTCGATCGCGGGCCGGAACGAGTCGAGGTCGATGTTGCCGCCGACCTCTGCGGCCGCTCGAGTGGGGGTGCCGAGGATCGCTGCACCGAGTGCTGCGGTGATGACGGCTGCCGTGGACCCAACGCGGGCAGTGCGGAAAGACATGTGGTCTCCGTGGTTCAGACCATCCCGAACGCGGGGATGGGCTTTGCCCCTCGTTACACCAAGTCGTGGAGCGGGGTCAAACAAGTAGCCAACAACATTGAAGGATCTATCCCCAATGTCGGGCTCCCACGAGGCTGGCTACGGGTGGGGATCGATCCCGTTTCGCAGGCATGCCTGCGAGTAATAGCTCTGGCGGTCAGCGGGCAGCTTCGCAAAGATCGCCTTGGCTTCGGTGACATCCTTGGCGTTGCACGCGGCGAGGAAGGCCTTGCTGAGCACGCTGCCATCACCCTTGCACTTGAGGGCCTGCTTGTACGCCTTGAGCGCGGCCGCCTGGTTCCCGCTCGCGACGAAGTCGTCGCCGCGCTTGGCCGCCTCGGCGAAGTCGCACGGCGGAGGCGCGATCACGACCTGCGAGCCGGAGCCGACACCGGGGTTGGGGATCGCCGTGACCTGCGGAACGCAGCGCACCCGCGCGCGGACCTGATCCATCATGGACTTGGGCTTGGAGGAGTCCTCGAGCCGGAGCCGGGTGATGAAGTCCTTGCAGGTGCCGTTGTTGACCTGTCGGAGGTCGCCCACGATCTCGTCGACTGCCTTCTTCTCGGCGGTCTTGTAGGCCTCGACGGCATCGCGGCGATAGACCGACTCGTCCTTGATCGTATCGAGCTTGGTCTTCGCGGCCTTCCAGTTCTGTTCCTTGATCGCGTCGCTCAGGTCTCTCGCGGCGACCTCCGCGCGGCTCTCGCTGTTCGCGCGGTCGCGCAGGCTCTTGGCCTCGTTCGGATCGAGCGGCCCGAGCTTGTCCGTGCAGGTGATCAGATCGTCCCATTTGCGGTTGGTCTTGAAGTCGAGGCACTCGCCGCGGATCCGTGCCTTGTCGTCGGTCGCCGTCCGGCCGGCGGCGTCGGGGGTCTCCACCACGCGCTCCGGTGCATCGGAGGGGGCGAGGGCCACCTGGGGGGCATCGATCACGATGTCGTGCTGGCCCGTGCTGCCAGATCCGATCGCGTTCGACTCCGGATCCTTGTTGCCGCGGGTCAAGAAGAACACGGCGACGCCGATCAGCACGACGACACCCAGCAGGATCGCGACGAGCAAGCCCTTCTTGCCGCCGACATCCGGGACGTCCGTGATCACCGCGTCGCGCGCGAACACGAAGTCCTCGCCCGGCTCGACGAACCGAAACCGGACATGGCCGAGATCGACGACGTCGCCACGACGCAGCTCGACCTTGCCGTAGTCCTGGCCGTTGACCCGGACCCCGTTCGAGGACTGCAGGTCGCTGATCGTGTAACGCCCGGTGTCCGGCTCGCGGACGAGCTTGGCGTGGTTGCGGCTGATCGAGCGGTGATTGACGACGAGGTCGTTCTCGTCCGTGCGACCCACGATCATCTGGGGTCGGGACAGCTCGAACTCCTTGCCCGCGAAGTTGGACGACAGGACGACGAGCTTGCCGTAGCCGACCGGGGCACCGAGGGCAGCGACCGCTGCGGCCGTGGCGAGCGGGCGCCCCTGCGGATCGGTGTCGGCGACCGCGACCAGCGTGCGGTTGGGGTTGCCGACGGCCGCCGGGCCCGGGACGGCCGTCGCCGGGATCGGGATCGGAGCGGTGGGCGCCGAGGAGCCGACCGTGGGGATCTGGTCGGTGTCGGAGCTGAGCCGCTCGATCGGCATCGTCCGCGCTTCGTCGATCTGCTCGACGCCCTCGGCCTTGAGGTAGAGCTTGTAGTCGCCGATCTGGACCTGGTCGCTGACGCGGAGCGACACGCGCTCGGCGATCCGGGCGTTGTTGACCCGGATTCCGTTGTAGCTACCGAGATCCTCGATGTGGACCTCGCCGTTGTTGCGCAGGATGCGGGCATGACGGCGCGACACGTTCCGCTCGGTGAGCCGGATCGTGTTGCCTTCTTTGCGTCCGATCGTGATCTCGTCACGGATCAGAGGGACGACGGTCGTCTTTCCCTCGTCATCCTGGATCACCAGCTTGAACATCGATTGCGTCCCCGCGCAAAGTTGGTGTGGAAGAAGTCACGCCAACGTTTCATTGGTTGTACCAGTCCACGCTCCGCAGAAACAACCGATGGACCGACTACTTGTTTCCACTTCGGACTGCTTGGCGCGCGAGCTTTACTGCCGCGGCAAGCTGTGGATCGTCGTCGTCCTCGTCGCCGGTTTGCCCGTGAGGGCCGGACACGATTGTGACACCACTTCCCGTGCCGGCGCCACTGCCACCGGCGGTCCCCGACGAGCCCGCCACGATCTCCTCACCCGCGAACGCGTCGACGTGGACGTCCGGTTCCAGCCCCTTTGATTCCAACGAGTTGCCTTTGGGCGTGTAGTAGCGCGCGGTCGTCAGCTTGAGCCCGGCACCGTCTTCGAGATCAAAGAACGTCTGAACTGTGCCCTTGCCGTAGGTGCGAACGCCGACGAGCTTGGCGCGGCCGTGATCGCGCAACGCCGCGGCCAGGATCTCGGAGGCCGAGGCCGTGCCTTGATCGACGATGGCGATCACCGGAACGGTCGTCGCAACACCCCCTTTGTGGGCGGTCTGCGTCTCGATACTGCCTTGCCGACCCCGGATCGTGACGATCGTGCCGCCGTCGAGGAACAGATCGGCGACTGCGATCGCCTGGTCGACGAGCCCGCCTGGATCGGCGCGGAGATCGAGCACGAGCACGGCGAGCCCGTTCTGCTGGCGAAGCTGCGCGAGTGCGGTGGCGGTATCGGCGGAGGTCGCCTCGGAGAACCGCGAGATCGCGAGGTAGCCGATCCCGCGCTCGATCACCTTGTGCGTCACGGTGGGCTGCTTGACCTGCGCGCGCACGAGCGTGAACGGTCGGGCCTCCTTCCAGCCCGCCCGCACCACGTTGACGACGACCCGCGTCCCGGATGCGCCGCGCAGCCGCGCCTCCCAGGTCGTGGCGTTCGCGAGCTCCTTGCCGGCCTCGGCGGTCACCGCACCGTCGATCGAGACCACTCGATCGTCCTGCTGGAGGCCGGCCATCTCGGCGGGCGACCGCGGCACGATGCCCTCGATGGTCGGGAACGGCGCCTGGCTCGGGCGCGTGTCGTCGATCGTGCCGGGCGACAAGGTGAGGCCGACGCCGCCGAACTCGCCTTCGGTGTCCTGGCGCAGGTTCTTGTAGCGATTCGGCGGCAGGAACGTCGAGTACTGATCGAGGTTGTGCAACATGCCGCGCGCGGCGTCGTAGATCAGCTTCTTCTCGTCGACCGGATCGACGTAGCTCGTCTGCACCGCGGCGAGCGCCTGCGCGAACGCATCGAGCGTCTTGAACCGCTGGACATCGCGCGGCACGGCACGGGCGGCGATCGCGGTGGCGGCGACGGCACCTGCACAGAAGGTTGCGAGATGGGTGGCAAGCGATCGCGACAAGGCGACCGAAGCTTACCGCGAGCCGCGCCTGTGCTGCGTCGGCGACTGCGGCTGGGACTCGAAAAGCGGCTCGGGATCGACCGGGAGCCCGCCGGCACCCAGCTTGACCCGCACTTCGAGATAGACGCGGTGCTGCGAGGCTCGCCCGAGCCGATCACCGCGCGCGACGACGGCGCCGACGGGAACGGTGGGATCGCCCAGCTTCGCGACGACCGTGAGGTAGGTGCCGTGATCGAGGATCAGGCCGGTCCCGAGGCTGCGGATCGGGCCGGCATAGCGCACGGTCCCGGCAGCGGGAGCGACGACCTTGGCATGCGCGTCGACCTCGAAGTCGATCCCTCGACGCGACAGCGTGGCGTTCGAGCGATCGTGCAGGATCATCCCGAAGTGGCGCACGATCGTGCCGGCTGCAGGCCGCGCGAGGCCCGTGGGGAGCACCAGCCCGGCAACCCGCGCGGCCTCACCGGCGGTGCGGGTCGTCGCGTCGCGCAGGTGAACGAGCTCGGCGGCGAGCATCTGACGCTCGGCGACGTCGCGCTCGATCAGCAGCCGGGCCGCGGCCCGCCGACGCGCCGTGCCGAGGCCATCGGGGTCCCGCTGCGCCGGTGTCGCCCGGAGCAGGCGATAGGCCGCGGCGAGCCGGCGCGCGCGCATCGCGTCGACGCTGACGAGCTTGTCGGTCACCATGGCGCGCGCGCGATCGAGCGCCGCGGCCTCGTCGGTGAGCTGGGAGGCGAGAGCGCCCCGCGGATCGGCGTCGGCGTCGGCGTCGGCGTCGGCTGGTGCGTGGTCCGATCGCGCACCGGCGTACGCGCTGGCGACCAGCGCCACGGCCGTGAACACGATCGCGGCGATGCTCCTAACGCGCCACACGCGACGCTCCTGCGAGGCCACCACCGACGAGTCCCAGCATCGCCCCGGCAGCGATGAACCCGATCAGCATGATGGGGCTCGGCCCCGCGAGCTTGACGGATCCGAGCGAGCTCGTGAGCGAGCTCGCGATCGAGTCGCCGTAGACGTGGATGCCGATCGCGAGCATCACCGCGGAGAGCACCGCCGCGGTGATCCCCTGTGCCGCTCCGGCGAGCGCCGTCGGGATCGCGAGGAAGCCGGGACCCGCGCCGAGCAACTCGGCGACCGCGTGCTCCTGGCGACCGCGATCGAGCCGAACCCGGATCGAGGCGACCACCGTCAGCAGGGCGAGCCCCACGAACAGGGCCGCCGCACCCCACGCCAGCTTGCGCACCGTCACGAGGGCACCGGAGATCCGATCGTCCTCCTTGCTCTCGACGATGACGTCGGTGACCTGCGCAGCACCGCGCAGGGCGCGCACCGTCGGGCTCATCGCCACGATCTCGCCGACGCCTGGCGCCAGCGTGACCTCGACCGAGGCCGGCAGGCTCGCGACGTCGATGCCCTCGAGCAGCGCCTCGTCCGAGCCCAGCGAGCTGACCAGCCGGCGCGCGCTCTCGGTCGCCGGCACCAGCACGGCCCGCTCGACGCCGGGCAGCGCCTGCAGCTCGCCCACCAGCTGTTGCGCCTGGGTGTCGGCGACTCGGTCGCCGAGATACACGACCATGCTGGCCCGCGAGCCCGGGCGATCCTCGGCCCAGCGATCCACGCTGACCGCCGCGACCGCCGCGATCGCTACGGCGAGCAACGTGCAGGTCAGCGCGAGCGTGGTCCACAGCGTCGCACGTGGGCGCTCGACCGCGATCCGGGCGGTGCGGTGGAGCGTGGACGCGAGCCGTGCGATCACGCCAGGGCTCCGCCCCCCTACCGGCGCGCCGGCAGGGTTCCCCCCGCTCACGTCTCCTCGTCGCAAGCGCCATGACGCCGGCCGAAAGGTCCGGTCAGCCGATCGAATACCGCCTCGGGCGGAGTCTCGGGCTGGGGCTCGATCGTCGCGTCGGTGAAGTCGAAGTCACGATCGTTCCGGCGCACCTGACGAGGTGCCACCGAGCGCAGCCGGCGCAGCGTGCGCATCTTCATCCGACACCGCCGGCGACCGTACGCGCGGTGGTCGGAAACGCGATCACGTTCGGGATCTCCGGATCCGGAACCGAGTGCAGCGGCACCGGTTCGGAGCCGAAGTCGAACTCGACGAGCACATCCTCGATCGAGCGACCCACGAGCTCCATCTCGGCGAGCGGGCTGAGCACGCCACCGACGAGGCCGAGCTGGCGCCAGCCGTTGCGCTCGGCGATCGCGCGGAGCGTGGGATCGCGACCGAACACGAGGCAGGCGGCACCACGGCGCGCAGCGTCGGCGAGCGCACCGCACACGAGCTCGGCGCCTTCCTCATCCTGCATGCTCGTCGGGTGATCCGCGATCACGAGCTCGGGATCGCGGACCAGGGCCCGGGCGACCGCGACGCGCTGGCGTGCCGACGACGACAGGCAGTCGACTGGCAGCGAGGCCTCGGCGTCGAGCCCGAGCCGGGTCAGCGCCAGCGCGGCCCGGACGACCGAGGCCGAGCGCGGGATGCCATCGATCTCCAGCGGCAGGACGACGTTGAGCTGCACGCTTCGATCCTCGAGCAGACACAGATCCTGCGGCACGATCCCGATCCGACGGCGCAGCAGCCGCAGCGACGACCGCCGCAGCTTCGAGACGTCGCGGCCGAGGACGTCGAGCTGGCCGTTGTCGAGCCGGACCTCGCCGAGCGCCGCGGCGACGAGCCGCGAGGTCCCCGCTCCGGCCGCCCCGACGACCAGCACCACCTCGCCACGTGCCACGCCGAGGTTCGCGCCTGCGACGAGGGGCGGACCGCCGCGCGGGTTGTCGAGCCGGACATCGACCAGGTGGAAGACCTCACCGCGTGAAGGTTCATGTCCGCTCATCGCCTTCGGTCGTACGCCACTCGTCGGACGTGGGCAAAAAACCGGCGCTCCGGTGCCCCGCAGCCACTGCGAGCGTCTCGGGGTCTGTAGGATCTGCCCATGGGACGATCACGCACCCTGATCGCCGTGCTCGCGGTCACGGCGTGTCGTGCGAGCGATACCGAGCAACGGCTCGACCAGGCGACCGCGCGCGCCGAGGAGCTCGGTCGCCGGATCGAGACGCTCGAGGGCCAGAAGGCCGTCGACGCCAGGCTCGTGGCGCAGGAGCTGCTCGCCAAGGGCAAGGCTGCGGGCCTCGAGGGCCCGCCCGGTCCTCCGGGGCCACAAGGCTCGCTCGGCCCGCCTGGTCCGATAGGTCCCGGCGGCACCGGCCCGCTCGGTCCGGAAGGCCCACGTGGCGCCAAGGGCGACCCCGGACCTCCCGGCCCCGATGGTCCGCAGGGCGTCCAGGGACTCCAGGGTCCGCAAGGACTCCAGGGTCCGCAGGGCCCGCAAGGTCCCAAGGGCCCCCCCGGGCCGACCGCCGCCTATGGCCAGAAGCACGACATCGTCCGCAAGGAATCGCGGATCTCCGTCGGCGCCGGCCTCGTCGCCACCGCCGTCGCGAGCTGCGAGCGCGCCAATGATCTGCTCGTGACCGGCGGCTGCTACGCCGACCCGCAGTGGATGGCGCAACTGGTCGCCGCCCGCCCGGTCGCGATGACCGACGCCGCCGCCGCCGCGAGCTGGCGCTGCGACTATCGCAACACGTCGCCGTCGACCACGATCGAGGTCGTGGCAGAGGCGTACTGCGTGCGGCCTCGCGAGTGACGGATCAGTAGCAGACGAGGCCGCGCGTGGACCCGGGCAGAAGGCCGATCGAGAGGGCCGACGTCGTCGTCTCCGAGCCGCCGTCGTACACGCGCAAGCCATTGGCCGCCGCCGTCTGATCGGCGACGACGAGCTGCTCGTTGGGGCATACCGTGACGTCGACCAGCACCTGGGTCGGCGGCGACAGCGGCGCAGGCCACAGGCAGTTCGTGACGAGATCGAAGCCCTGGAGGTTGCCGTGGGGCTCGGTATCGAACGAGGTCACGACCATCCACTGCACCTTGAGCGCGCCGAGATCCTGGAACTCGATGCGCGACACGATGCCGTTGACGGACTGGT
>Ga0316601_100001131_pt1 | contig 12639 bp, 8 predicted proteins | sample OWC_soil_day5_no_FD_207663 | JGI IMG/M metagenome (GOLD analysis project Ga0316601, IMG submission 207663) | Wetland soil microbial communities from Old Woman Creek delta, Ohio, United States - OWC_soil_day5_noCT | ecosystem: Environmental > Terrestrial > Soil > Wetlands | place: USA: Ohio...
AAGAAGCTCGGCTCTCCGTCGGAGGGGCTCGAGCTCGCGATCGCCGATGCGTGGGCACCGAACGTCTACGCGAGCGTCGCGCTGGTCTCCGGCCGCCGCGGCCCGGGCGACAAGCATCGCCCGCAGTTCAAGCTGGGCATGGTCGAGCTCAAGGTCGCGAGCGAGCACAAGCAGCTCGACGTCTCGCTGTCGCTCGCGCAGGCGACCGTGCGCCCCGGCGATGTGGTGATCGGCAAGATCACGGTCACGCACAAGGGCGCCCCGGTGAAGGCCGAGGTCTCGCTGTCCGCCGCCGACGAAGGCGTGCTCCAGCTGATCGCGTATCAGACGCCGAATCCGATGAAGACGTTCTACGCGTCGTACGGCCTCGGCGTCGATGCCGGCACGAACTGGAACCGGATCGCGCGGCTCGCCGATCCCGAGGCCGGCGACCCCGACGAGGGCGGTGACGGCGGCTCCGAGGACAGCGGTCAGCGGGTGCGCAGCAAGTTCGTGTCGTCGGCGTACTGGGCACCGATGCTCGTGACCGACGACAAGGGCGAGATCGCGTTCTCGTTCACCGCGCCCGACAACCTGACCGCGTTCCGGCTGATGGCGGTCGCCGCGGACATCGGCGATCGGTTCGGCGCCGGCGAGCTCCGGCTCACCGTCAACAAGCCGCTGATGGCGGCCCCCGCCCTGCCCCGGTTCCTGATGGCCGGCGATGCTTCCTCGGTCGGGGTGGTGATCCACAACCGGACCGACACCACGGGCACCGCGACGGTCACCGCGAAGGCGACCGGCGCGTCGCTCGATGCGACGAAGAAGCAGATCGCGGTCCCCGCGAACGGCTCGGTGCGCGTGCGGTTCGCCGCCAAGGCGTCGGACAACGCGTCGGCGTCGTTCGAGTTCGCGGTCGCCCTCGGCGGCGAGAAGGACGCGGTCCGCGTGACGCTGCCCGTCGGACGCCCGCGGATCATCGACAACCGGCTGCTCGTCGAGACCCAGCTCGGCACGGGCGGCGTGTGGCGCGGGACGATCGGCAGCTCGCCCGACGTGCTCAAGCACGAGAGCATGCTGATGATCACGGTCGATCGCAGTGGCGTCGGGGATCTCGCGCCCGGCCTGCGCTCGCTCGTCGAGTATCCGTACGGCTGCCTCGAGCAGACGATGTCGCGGTTCATCCCGCTGGTCGCGGCGAAGGATCTCGCGAACACGCTCGACGATCCGAGCCTCAAGGGGACGAAGGCGAACCAGTTCATCCGCGCGGGCACGCAGAAGGTGATCCGCCACCAGCAAGCGGATGGGCTGTTCTCGCTGTGGCCGCAGTCGCAGACGTACCCGCACCTCGCGGCGTACGCGCTGTGGGGCCTGACCGTCGCCGAGAAGTCCGGCGAGAAGATCCCGAGCGAGGTGTTCGATCGCGGCATCGCGGCGCTGACGACCTGGGCGAACGACACCGGCACGATGAAGCCGAACGGCGACGGCGCGACCATGGCGATGTCCGCGTACGTGATGGCGCTACGCGGCAAGCCCGACGCGAGCCTCAACGCACGGCTGTTCGCGCTGCGCACGGGCCTGCCGCGGTGGGGCCAGGCGTTCCTGCTGCGCGCGCTGCACCTCGCGAAGGCAGATCCGAAGCAGGTCGCCGAGCTCGAGCAGCTGATCGTCGCGAACACGACGGTCAAGGACGGCAAGGCCGTCGTCCGCGAGTCGTTCGCGGGCGAGGAGTACGAGATGTATATGACGTCGGACGTCCGCGCGACGGCGATGACGCTGGCGGCGCTCCTCGAGGTCGACCCGACGTCGAGCCTGATCGATCCGCTGGTCGCCGGCCTCAAGGGTGAGCGCACCAAGGTCGGCACCTGGGTGTCGACCCAGGAGAACCTGTGGTCGCTGGTCGCGCTCGCCGAGTACGGCCGCCGCGGCGCGATCGGGGAGTCGGTCGCGACGGTCACCGTCGGCGGCAAGCAGGTCTACGCGAAGAAGATCAAGGGCGCGGAGATCGCGATGGTGCGCGTCCCGCTCGCCCAGACCGCGAACGACAGCGTCGTGGTCAAGGTCGACAACGGCGCGCACATCGGCGTCCGCGTCACCGAGGCGCGCGTCGACGCCGGCAAGGCGATGTCGAACGGCTTCGCGATCACGCGGCGCTACGTCGATGCGAGCGGCACCGAGAAGACATCGTTCAAGGCCGGCGAGATGGTCACCGTCAAGCTGTCGATCACCGCGAACGACAACCGCAAGTGGATCGCGCTCGTCGACCCGATCCCCGCGGGCTTCGAGGTCGTCAACCCGAAGCTCGCCGCGGGCGGTCAGAACCTCGCGCAGCCGCCGGCGACCGGCGATCCATGGGCCCAGCGCCGCCAGGCGTACTGGAATGCGATCACCTGGGACCACCAGGAGATGCGCGACGACCGCGTGATGTGGTTCGCCGATGACATGCACCAGGGCACGTACGAGCTCGCCTACCAGGCGCGCGCGACGATCGACGGCTCGTTCCGGGTGATGCCGGCGACGATCGAGGCGATGTACTTCCCCGACGTGCGCGGCCGCACCGACATGACGGCGGTCACGGTCACGCCGTGATGGGCCGGCTGCGGACGACGGCACGTGCGACCTGGCGCTACGGGCGCTGGGGCGTGGCCGTGGTCCTGCTGCCGATCGTGATCGCGATCCAGCTCGCGATCGTGCTCGTCGTCGCATGGCCGTTCGATCGCGAGGAGCTGGTCGCGACCAGCGAGCCGCTCGTCCTCCTCGATGTCCGCGGCGACGAGATCGCGACGTTCCCCGCGATCGGCGCCGACCGCACGCGCTGGACGCGGCTCGGCGAGATCCCCGCGATCGCGGTGAGCGCGGTCGTCGAGTCCGAGGACGCGAACTTCTGGCGCCACGGCGGCGTCGACGGTGCGGGCATCGCGCGCGCCGCGTGGCTCGATCTCCAGGGCGGCCGGTACGGCGGCTCGACGCTGACGATGCAGCTGGCGCGGATGCTGATCACCGCGAACGAGGCACGCACGGTCCACGCGAAGCTCCGCGAGTCGCTGCTCGCGCTGCGGATCGAGCGCACCGTCGACAAGCGAACGATCCTGGAGCAGTGGATGAACCGCGCGTACTTCGGCAACGGCGCCTACGGCTACGCCGCCGCCGCGAAGCTGTACTTCGACAAGCCGCCGAGCGGGCTGTCCGATGCCGAGGCGGTGCTCCTCGCCGTGATCCCGCGCGCACCGACGGGCTACGACCCGCGCACGCACATCGATGCCGCGCTCCGCCGGCGGGATCGCGTGCTCGCGATGCTCGTGGAGCGCGGCGTGATCACCGAGGAGCGTGCGCACGCCGCACGCGTCACCCGGGTCGCGATCGGCCACCATGCGTGCCCGAACCAGGCGCCGCACTTCGCGCGCTGGATCCTCGATCAGCTGCCGCTCGACGTCCGCGCGCGCGGCGGCACGGTCCACACGACCCTCGACCTGCGGCTCCAGCGCGTGCTCGAGCTGCGGGTCCGCGAGCAAGTCGCCGCGCTGCGCCGGCGCAACCTCGATCAGGCCGGCCTCGTCGTGCTCGACACGCAGACCACCGAGGTCCGCGTGATGATCGGCTCGGTCGACTGGCACGGTCCGGGTGGCCAGATCAACATCACGACCCGCCGCCGGCACCCGGGCTCGGCGCTCAAGCCGTTCGTCTACGGCGCCGCGATCGAGAAGGGCGCGTCGCCGTCGACGATCGCATGGGATACGCGCGACACGAGCGCCGACTACTTCGCCCCGTCGGCCGGTGTCGAGCACGGCCCGGTACGCTATCGCGAGGCACTCGCGAGCTCGTACAACTTCGCCGCGATCGACGTGCTCCAGCAGGTCGGCGTCGCGCGCCTGATGAGCGTCCTGCGGCTCGCCGGAGTCGGCGAGCTCGCGGGTGCGCCGGATGACTACGGCCTGCGCCTCGCGCTCGGTGCGGCGAAGGTCCGGCTCCTCGATCTCGCGGCGAGCTACGGGTTCACCGTCAAGGACGGCTTCGTCGGGACGCCGCGCGGCATCGTCACGGCGCGGCTCCCGGGGGGCGCTCGCTGGGCGCCACCGCGGACGCCGGAGCGTCGCGTGTTCTCGCCCGAGACGGCGTGGATGGTGATGGACATGCTCGCGGATCCGGAGGCGCGGCGCCCGGGGTTCGGGATGGAACTCCCGTTCGATCTGCCGTTCCGGGTCGCCGCCAAGACCGGGACCGCGCGCGGGTTCGCGGACACCTGGGCGATCGCCGCGACCCGCGAGGTGATCGTCGGCGCGTGGGCGGGCACGTTCGATGGTGCACCGACCCAGGGCATCGTCGGGATGGATGCTGCGGGCGTGCTCGCGCGCGATGCGCTGCTCGCGGTCGCCGAGCACGGACCGCTGACGCTGCCACCGCGGCCCGCGACGGTCGACGAGATCACCGTGTGCGCGACCTCGGGGATGCTGCCGAGCGCGCGCTGCCCGGTGATCCGCGACTACGTCGCCCGCGGCCGCGCCCCCACCGAGATCGACACCTGGCACGACGCCGACGGCAACCTCGTCTATCCGCCGCGCGCCCGGGGCTGGCTCGAGCGCCGGCGGTTCACCGCGGCGACCTGGTGATCGTAAGCCGCGTTGCGCTCGCTGCAGCGCACCGGCAGCCCGAGTAGCCACCCTGTGACACAGGCGCATCGTCGACGAGCCGCGGCCGTCAACGATTCGCTGCGTTGCGTCGTGAGGTCGGCGGAACGGATGTTGCCTCAGGCGCGCGCATCACAATGCTCAAGAATTGCTTGATGGTTCTCACGTGCCTCGGCACGGTCCTCGGTGCCGCCTGTGCGCCCGCGAAGGAGGATGCCAAGGGCGTCGTCGACGAGAGTGAGCCGCCCTCGATCCCGACCGAGCTCGGAAAATCCGATGCCGCGGACAAGACGATCACCGTCAACGTCCAGTCAGCCCACCCCTACGCCAACAACCTCGACAAGCGGTTCACGGTGCCGCTCGGCGGCCTGCCGTCGTGCGCCCAGGACGCCCGCCTCCACTTCTCCGTGCTCCGCACCGAGGCGAACTACGACTTCGTGACGGTCGAGCCGACCGGCGCCCCGGCCCAGGAGTTCGACGGCAACCTCGATGGGACGTGGACCGAGTGGTTCCCGCTCACCGGGCCGCTCAAGGTTCGCCTCGAGACCGATGGCAGCGTCACGCGCCACGGCTTCGCGGTCGACAAGATCGAGTGGGACGGCATCCCCGCCGGTTGCCCGCTCGTGCGGTTCCCGCCGTGTGGCGCCGGCACCGTGGATGTCGCGGCGACGCCGGGCACCTGCGAGTGCCCCGCGGTCCCGCAGTGCGTGAACAACTCGGAGCTCCAGATCAGCCACGGTACCCGCCGCGGCCACAACGCCCGTGCGCACTCGGTCGTCGGCTCGGTCGCGAGCGAGACGCACCCGGGTCCGACCGACGCTCCCCAGACGACCGTCATCGGGAACGTCGACTCGGCGCGCGTCGGCGAGCTCGTCGAGCGTGCCGCGAACCTCGGCCTGCTCCACGGCGCGGGCTATGAGAAGCAGCTCGACTTCAACCTCCACACCTCGACGTTCGCGATCACGGCCGGCAACTTCACCGTGTCGTTCGTCGCGAACGAGAACCAGCACGATGCGCAGGTCCAGGCGCTGATCGCCGACTTCGAGGCGCTGTTCCAGTGCGGCACGCCGACCGGCACGCTGACGTGCAACAGCGGCTTCACGTGCGAAGAATCGACGTGTGTCGAGGAGCAGAGCTGCGTGTGCCCGGCGATCTACCAGCCGGTGTGCAGCACCTCGGGCCAGAGCTACTCGAACGGCTGCGCCGCGGCGTGCGCCAACGCCGCCGTCGCCCACGACGGCGAGTGCGGCATCCCGGGCGACCCGTGCGGCACGATCCTCGGCCTGTCGTGCACCGCCGACAACAAGTGCCGGTTCGGCGCCTCGCAGTTCACCTACCCGTTCCCCGACGCGGGCGGCACGTGCGTCGCGCCGAGCTACTGCGACGCCCCGGCGGACTGCAACAGCCTGCCGCACATCGCGGTGCCCGGCGCGTGGGCGTGCAACACGAACCAGTGCGCGTGGGCCACGGGCCCGACGTGGAAGCAGGTCACCGATGGCCGGTTCGAGACCGCGCACCCGTACGCGAGCTCGACCAGCGTGTGGAAGGAGCTGTCGCTTCCCGTCGGCGCGCAGTCAATGCGCCTCGTGACGGCCGCGGGCTTCGCGCTCGAGGCGAACTACGACTTCCTCGAAGTGTGGAGCTGGGTCAACGGCGCGTGGAAGCAGATCAAGCGCTACACCGGGACCACCGGACCGGCCGCGACCGAGGAGTTCCCCGGCCGCTACCACTACCTCCGCTTCGTCTCGGACAGCTCGGTCACCAAGCTGGGCTTCCGCGTCGACGCGCAGTACCGGTAGTCACGCACCCGACCGGGTCTCGACCCCTCGCGGCGACAGCGCACGCGAGGCGGCGAGCACGCCGTCGGTGATCGCGAGCGCCGTCGACGTCAGGTCCGCGAACGCGTCCGGCCCGACGACATCGCGCGACGCCGGATAGACCAGGATCAGCGTGTCGAGCAGCTCGATCACCAGATCGCGGCGCCCGGCCTGCGCGAGGGTCGCGGCGAACCCGGCCGAGAGCAGCTCGGCGAGCACCGTCGCGTCGCCGTAGGCGCGCCAGTGCTCGGGCAGCGCCGGCACGAGGGCCGTCGCGGTCAACGTCGAGGGGAGCTCGGCGGGATACGAGGTGGCCATCCCGAACCCGACGCGCGCTGCCTTCGCGACGTGGCTCGCGCGATCGACCGCGGAGTCGGCCTTCAGATCATCGCCGCCGCCAGCGCGCTTGAGCAGCAGATGGGGAAATGCGCGATCGACCTCGCACGCGACGATGCTGACCACCCCGCCGATCCGGAACGGCCGATCGAGCGGCAGGTAGGCCCACTCACCGCGGCGCTCGCGCAGGGTCTCGAGGTCGAACGCGGTGACGTCGATGTCGTGCGCGTTGCGCGACAGCACCCCGTGGACGACGCGGCCCTCGAAGCCACCGTCGGAGAGCGTCCACAGCGCGGTGCGCTGGAGCGAGCCGGTGAGGTGGGTGAGGTCCGGCGCGGGCGACAGCCCGGCCGCGTTCGCCGCCGCGTGCTGGTGCGACCGACGGAACACCCCGCGCGTCGCGAGGAACGCGACGCCCGCGCCGAGGAGCGCGAGGAAGGACCAGGTCGCCATGTCCGCAAGCTAGCACGCGGCTCCCTCGTCGCCTGCGCGGGCGACGTTCAGCCGCCCTGCATCGTCGACGATGGCTGCGGGCACGGCTCGCTCGTCACGTGAGCGCGCTCGTGGTCGAGCAACCACCGCTTCGCCGGCATGCCGCCCGCGTAGCCGGTGAGGTCGCCGCTGGCGCCGATCACGCGGTGGCACGGCACGATGATCGCGAGCGGGTTCTTGCTGTTCGCGGTGCCGACCGCGCGGCTCGCCGATGGCCGGCCGATCGCGCGCGCGAGTTGCCCGTAGCTCCACGTCTCGCCGAACGGGATCCGGGTCAGCGCACGCCACACGAGCTGCTGGAAGTTGGTGCCCGCCGCGCCGAGCGCGAGGTCGAAGTCCTGCCGCTCACCCGCGAAGTACTCCGTGAGCTGCGCCGCCGCGGAGGCGAGCACGCGCGCCGGCCGCTCGGCCGCTCCCCCGTCGGGCACCCGCTGGTCCCGCAGGTAGACGCCCGCCAGCGCCTCGGCGCGCGCGACCAGGCGCAGCGGCCCGAGCGGGGATTGCATCGTCATCGTCGTCAGCATCGGTTCCTCCCAGGGTGCTCCACAGGTACATCACCGCGTACGACCGGAACGGTCGCCACGCCTCCGCGCGCGCCTCGGCCTCGCGCGGCGTGCCGCCGAGCGCCTTGCGCACGCCGAGATCCGCGGCGGGAAATGCGTCCGGCGCGTGCAGCGCTCGCATCGCGAGGTAGTGCGCGGTCCACGGCCCGATGCCCGGCAGCTCGATCAGGTCCGCGACGAACCGATCGAGGTCGAGCACCCCGTCGAGGCGGATCGCGCCAGTCGCGACAGCCGCCGCGAGCGTGACCAGCGCCGATGCGCGGGCGAGCGGCAGCCCGATCGCCGCGATCTCCGCTGGAGACCGCGCCGCGATCTCCGCCGCGGTCGGGAACCGGCAGCGCAGCGTGGCGTCGCCGCCGGCCGCGAGCGGCGTCCCGAACGCGGCGGCGAACCGCCCCGCGAACGTCGTCGCCGCGGCGACCGAGACCTGCTGCCCCAGCAGCGCGCGCACGGACGCCTCGAACGGATCGACCGCGCCGGGTACGCGCAGCCCGGGCCGGCGCCCGACGAGCGCGCGCAGCAGCGGATCGCGGCCGAGCACATTGCCGATCGCATCGGGCCGCGCATCGAGATCGAACAGGCGGCGCACGCGCGCGACCAGCGGCATCAGCACGGCCACGAGGCTCGGGGCGACCTCGAGCTCGAGCGCGGAGCGTGCGGACCATGGACGGACCGCGATCGTCCCGACGCGGCCCTCGACGTGCACGACCCGGCGATACGTGGCGTCGGCCACGTGCTCGACGCCGGGGATCGCGCGTGCGCGCAAGAACCCGAGCACGTGGTCCCAGTCATACGGCGCCCGGTAGTCGAGCCGCAGCGTCAGCGCGCCGGTGGTGCCGCGGCGCTCCTCGCGATCGACAGCGGCACGCCGCAGCTGGGTCGGCGCGCGGCCCATCCGCTCGCCGAACGCGGCATTGAACCGGCGCACGCTGCGAAACCCGGACGCGAACGCGATCTCGGTGATCGGCAGCGCCGTGTCCTGGAGCAGCTGCTTCGCGAGCGCGAGCTTCCGACTCAGCGCGAGCTCGATCGGGGAGACTCCGAGGCGCGCCTCGGTCGCGCGGCGCAGGTGGCGCGCCGACACGCCGAGCTCGCGCGCGAGCACGTCGACCGAGTCATCGTTGAGCGCGCCCTCGGCGATCCGCCGCGCCGCGCGCGAGACCAGCGCGTCGACCGCGTCGATGTCCGCGTTGCCGGGTGCGAGCTCGGGCCGGCAACGGAAGCACGCACGGTAGCCGGCGGCTTCGGCCTGGACGGGTGTCGGGTAGAACGTGCAGCGCGCGCGGCCGGGGGTGCGCGCGGGACAGATCGGTCGGCAGTAGATGCCGGTCGTCGACACGCCGACGAAGAACACCCCGTCGAACCGCGGATCGCGGGTCACCAGGGCGTCGTAGCGGGCCTGATCCGTCAGCACGCTCCCCAGGTACCACGCGAGATCGGTCGCGACTGGCCGGTTCCGGACCAGGGAGCAAGATCGTCAGATGAAGTCGGACGCGGGATCGTGCTCGCCGGACTTCAAGGTCGCTCCGGACTCGGGCCCCAGCTCGCTGACCTTCACGATCGCACCGGATTCGGTATCGCCACTGAGCGTCACGATCGCGCCCGTCACGGGATCGAGATCGCTGAGCTGCAGGACCGCGCCGGACTCGGGATCCGCTCCGAGCTCGACCGGGATCGGGCCGCTGCCCGCCGCGAGCTGTGGCTCGTCCTTGTGCGTGATGACTTTGACCAGCTCCGCGCGTGACGCCGGGTCGAGTGCCTGCCACTCCTCCGCCGTCATCCTGAAGCCGGCCACCGCAATGTCCCCCTTCATATGTTCACCTTCACCGTCGCCCAGCGCGCGAGCAAGTTTTCATGCTAGAGCCCTCGCGTGAGGCGTGAAGTCACACGGCGTTACATCGATCCGCTCGCGCAGGTCTGGCTCGATGCCGCGCGCCGGATCGGTCTGCGCGTGACACGCACACCAGATACATATGCATCTACGGATGGGCGCGGCACGCTCGCGATCGCGATCGATCCGGATCTCGACGCGGACGACAGCCTCGCGCAGATGATCTTCCACGAGCTGTGTCACTCGCTTGTCGAGGGCGAGGCGTCGTTCGCCGCGCCCGACTGGGGGATGGACAACACGGGGCCTGACCATGACTGGCGCGAGCACGCGTGCCTGCGCGTGCAGTGGGTGCTGACCGGCCGTCACGGCCTGCGCACGCTGTTCGCGCCGACCACGGACTTCCGGGCGTTCTGGGACCAGCTGTCGGGAGACGTGCTCGCGGATCGCACCGATCCATCTGTTCAGTCCGCGATCGCCGGCCTGCGCCGCGCCGAGCATCCACCGTGGGGGCCCGCGCTCGGTGATGCCCTCGCCGCGACCGCACGGATCGCGACCGAGGCCGCGCGGTTCGCCACCGCCGCCACGCCCGAGCTCGCGCCGCTGTGGACCGCGATCGAGCCCGTCCCTGCGCCGCATCCGACCGGCCTCCCACCTCGCGTCGCCGTCGGGGCCGTCGATGCGACGTGCGGCACGTGCGCGTGGCGCTACGACCGCCGCGGACGCACCCGCTGTCGTCAGGCCGACACGCTCCGCGACGGCATGCGCATCGATCCCGTGTGGCCCGCGTGCGAGCGCTTCGAGGCGGCGCTCGACTGCCAGACCTGCGGCGCGTGCTGCCGGGCGGCGTACCACTCGGTCGAGGTCTCGCCGCGCGATCCGGTGATCAAGAAGCAGCCCCAGCTGATCGTGAAGCGCGAGACGTACATCGAGCTCCAGCGCACCGGCGATCGTTGCGCCGCGCTCCACGGCGGTGAGCTCGAGAACGGGGCGACGACGCGCTACCACTGCGCGATCTACGACGATCGCCCGCGGACGTGTCGCGACTTCACGCTCGGCTCGGAGCACTGCCTGACGGCGCGCCGCCGCGTCGGCCTCAGCCTCTGAGCGCGAGCCACCGCGTCGCCTGCTCGGCGGGCACCCGCTCGCCCCCCGAGATCCGCGCGACCAGCCCCGCGAACATCCGCACCGCGGGGATCACGCGCGCGAACCGCAGGCCCGGCGCCTTCGGACCGACCATCGCGAGCACGCGCGCGCCGTCGCGCACCGGTAGCGTCCCCGGCAAGAAGTCCGGCGGCAGGCTGTGCGTGCCGGTCCCGCCGGGCGCGCTCCACGTGTGCACGCCATCGCGCGGCAAGCCGTCCGAGGAATCGATCGCCTCGACCGGATAGAACGCGAACGACGACGAGTACGCGCCCTCGCCTCGCTGCGGACCGGTGCCGGACATCACCTCGAGGACCTCCTGCTTCGCGATCCCCGACGCACCGATCCGCGCGAGCGGCTCTGCGAGCGCCTCCGACAGCATCACCGTCAGCTGCCCCATGTCGACCACGCCGTCCGCGCGGAACGACCACGCCTCGCCGAGCTCGGGCACGAGCACCACGAACGGCGCATCGAACACGGTCTCGATCAGCTGGGACAGCCAGTGCGTCGTCGCGGTCGTGGAACCGAGCACGGCGAGCGCGGCGCGCACCGTCGCGTTCGCCTGGACCTCGCGGAGCACCGCGGGCTCGCGCGTCCACGCAGCGACCGCCGGCCGGTACCAGGTCTCGAGCGAGATCCAGCCGTTGACGGCGTCGACGTCGTCCTCGGCGATCCCGCGGAGCGTCGCCTGGGACAGCTGGCGGTCGCCGACCGGGATCGACTCCTCACCGGGCTCGTCCGGTAGCTGCGCCGCGCGCTCGAACAGGCGCCGCGCGTTGACGAGCGAGGTCTCGAGCGGCGCGACGAGCGCCCGGCCGAGCAGCTCCGCCGACGCCCCGTTCTCGACGAGCGCGCCGCCGACGACCGCGATGTGCGCCCCGAACTCGGGATCGGGATGGCCGACGCGCTCGACCACCCACGTGAGCAGGAGGTCGCGGGTGTCGGGATTCTCGACGCACGACCCGAAGATCTCGGACAGCGATCCCATCCCGCGGTGGAGGTCTCCGGTGCGGAAGAACTCGTTGGCAACCGACAGCGCCTGCGCGAGGTTCATGGCCCTGACGTCTTATCACTGAAACGCGGAAGCGCCGCGACGTCCGTGACATCGCGGCGCTCCGGCGCGGGTCCTCAGCGCGCGCTCAGCCGTCGGTCTTGCCGCCGGTGCCCGGCTGCGTCGGCGGACGCGTGCGCGGCATCGGCGGCGGCGACACGACGTGCGCCGGCAGCTGCTTCACTTCACCGCCCGCGAACCGCTGCACCGCCGCGGCGACATCGACGCCGAGGATCTGCTTGAGCTGCTCGGCAGTGATCGCGGCCTTGACCGCGAGGTTCCCGCCGTTCGCCGCGAGCTCCTTGTCGATCACGGTGAGCTTGTCGATCGGCATCTCGCCGACCGTGCTCATCATCGTGCCGACGAGGCTCGACAGCTTCTGGGCGACGAAGATCTGGCGCGCACTGTCGCCGGCCTTCGCCCACGTCTCGCCGAGCGACCGGATCGCCAGCGCCGTCGCCTTGCCGTCCTCGATGATCTTCGCGGCCGAGCCACGGGCCTGCGCGACCATCTGCGACCGCTTCGCCTCGGCCGGCTTCACCCGGTCGGCGATCAGCTGGTAGCGGACCTGCGCGAGGCGAGCGCGCTGGACGGAGACCTCGGCGGTCGCCTTCGCGAGCAGCGCCTGGACCTGTCCCTTCGACTCGGCGACCAGCGCGCTCTTGCGCGTCTGCGCCTCGACGATGCGGCGCTGGCCCTCGGCCCGCGCCGTCGCGATCTCGGCGTCGACCTTCGACATCTCCTGGCTCATGAAGTTGGTCGCCGCGTTCTCGTTCGACAGCGCGTGGTTCTCCGCCTCGGCGAT
>Ga0316601_100001132_pt1 | contig 12635 bp, 13 predicted proteins | sample OWC_soil_day5_no_FD_207663 | JGI IMG/M metagenome (GOLD analysis project Ga0316601, IMG submission 207663) | Wetland soil microbial communities from Old Woman Creek delta, Ohio, United States - OWC_soil_day5_noCT | ecosystem: Environmental > Terrestrial > Soil > Wetlands | place: USA: Ohio...
GATCCCGCGGCGCGCGCCGTGCTGATCGCGCGGCTCGGTGACCCGGCGACGCGCGTACGGCGGGCGTGTGCGGTCGCGCTCGGCAAGCTCGCGGCGTCCGGGGGCAAGGACGCGCCGGGGCGCCGCGCAGATCGCGCCGTCGCGGCGGTACCCGCGAGTGGGGCGCCGATCGTCGAGCTCCGCGAGGGCGAGCGGCGCAACGAGACCGACCGCCGGGAGGCGGCCGGGGAGCCCGTGGTCGAGCTCCGCGAGGTCGCGCGCCGCGCCGACGCGGATCGCCGCGACGAGCTCGACGACGTGCGGGCTGCCTTGCTCGCGCGCTGGGACGCCGCCGATGTCACGCCCGACGAGCGACGCGCGCTCGCGGAGGCCCTCGGCAAGGTCGGCGGCGAGGCCGCGATGGCGCGGCTGCAGGCGCTCGATCCGAGCACCGACAAGGAGCTCGAGCGCCGGCGCGATCGCGCGGTGCTGATCGCGGATCGCACCTCGAAGCGCGGCGAGGACTCGACGATCGCGACCGACGTCGTGCCGAGCCGGCCCCTCACGGTCCGGCTCGGCTGCCGGCCCGGCCTCGGCGAGCTGCTCTACGCCGAGCTCGTCAAGGTCGACCTCGGCGGAGAAGTGCGGACGCAGCAGCGCACCGACGCGGTCGACGTCACGCTGACCCGGCCGTGGTCCGCGCTGTTCGCGTCGCGGCTATGGGCGACCGCGGCGATCCGCGTGCCGCTCACGGGCCTGCCCGAGCGCCCGCGCGGGGCGCCCGTCGACGACGGCGACCGTGCGCGCGCCGATGCCGCGGCGCGCGCGATCGCCGCCGCCGTGACCGCGCCGGAGATCCGAGATCTGTTGCACGCGTGGACCCGCGGCCCGATCCGCTGGCGCCTCGCGATGGCCAAGGGCCACCAGCGCGCCGTGGTGTGGACCGTCGCGAAGGAGGTCACCCGGATCGCACCCGAGCTGATCAACGATCCCACCGCGACGACGTGGGAGATCGTCGCCGACCTCGACGAGCAGATGCTCGAGCTCGTGCCGCGCCGGATCGACGATCCGCGGTTCGCGTATCGCGACGCCGACGTCCCCGCCGCGTCGCACCCGAGCGTCGCGGCCGCGCTCGCGTGGGTCGCCGAGGCGCGCTCCGGTGACCGCGTGTGGGATCCGTTCTGCGGCTCGGGCATCGAGCTTGTCGAGCGCGCGCGGCGCGGGCCGTATCGGACGCTGCTCGGCACCGACCTCGAGGAGACCGCGCTCGCCGCCGCGCGCACGAACCTCCACGCGGCCGGCGTCACCGCCGAGCTCGTGATCGCGGACGCGCGCACCCACAACCCCGGCGCGGTCGATCTGATCCTGACCAATCCACCGCTCGGCAGTCGTGTCCGCGTCGATGCGGCGGCGCTGCTCGTCGCCGCCCTGCCCGGCTTCGCGCGCCAGCTGTCGCGCGGTGGTCGCCTCGTGTGGATCACGCCGGCACATCGCAAGACCACGCCGGCCGCCGAGGAGTGCGGCCTCGTGCTCGCGCGCTCGATGCCGGTCGATCTCGGCGGCGTGCGCGGCCGCCTCGAGCGCTGGGACAAGAAGGGCTAGGCGTCGTGTCGCTCGGCAAGCTGTCGGTCCGGACGTACGTGCGCTACCTCGTGCCGCTCACGATGCTCTCGGTGATCGCGTTTTCGCCGCTCGTCCTGATCGCGCTGCGCGTCCCGGTGCCGGGGAACGCCAAGCAGGCGCAGATCGCGCTGAACTACGCGTGGGTGCTCGCGGGCTGCAGCGTGATCCCGCTGTTCCTCCTCGTCGGCGGCGTCGCACCGGCGGTCCGCGGGATCGCCGACGGCGCGCCGCGTTCGCAGCTCGCGGTGCTCGGCGCGGGACTCGTCGGGCTCGCGCGCACGGCGGTGCCGTGCCTGCTCACCGTCGCCGCGATCGCGATCGGCGGCCTCGCGTGCGTGGTGCCCGGGCTCGTGCTGCTCGTGCTGCTCGCGCTGACCGGCGCGAGCGTCGAGGACGGCGCGCCCGCGCGCTTGACCGACAGCATCGCGATCGCGCGCACCCGGGTCCTCCCGATCATCGGCGTGATCGTCGTGATGCTGGCGGTGCAGGCCACCGCGATCTTCGTGCTGTCCCGCCCGCTCGTGCCGCTGCCGAAGAAGCCGCCGCCCGAGCACCTCGCCGCGTTCCGCCAGCTCGTGCGAATCACCGTGGCAGGCATCGCGCTCGCCGCACCGATCGCCGCGGTCGCGCTCGCCGCGATCCATGCCCGCGCACGGCAGCAGCTCGCGGCCCGACCGACCGCGACCTGACGTGCGGGCGGGGCGCGGCTAGAGCGCACCGAACGCGACGAGCGCCGCGCGGACCTCGGCCGCATCGCGCGCGCTCGCGATCCGCGGATCGCCGGTCGGCTTGACGCCGCGGCCGTACCAGATCGATCGCCAGCCCGCATCGCGAGCCCCCACGATGTCGGCCGCCCACGAGTCGCCGACGTGGATCGGCTCGGCGTCCGGGAGGCCGAGCGCCGCGAGGGTGTAGTCGAAGATCCGGCGATCGGGCTTCTCGATCCCGATCCGCCCCGAGTCGACGATCACCGCGAACGGATCCGCGATCGAGATCGATTCGAGGAGCTCCGCGAGGCGGCCCTCCGAGTTCGACAGCACCGCGAGCCGGGCCCCACCGCGCGCCAGCTCGCGGGCGAGCTCGACCATCTCGGGGATCGGCTTGCGCCACAGGTTGACCCGCGGCTGCTCCGCCCACAGCCACGCGACCATGGGGGCGACCTCACGCGCGCCGGTGCCCTCGAGCAGGGTCGTCATCAGGGCGCGCCACGGGTGGCCCTCACCGGCCTCGACCAGCTCGTCATAGCGGGCCCAGGCGGCGGGGGCGGCCGCGGCGAGGGCCCCCGGAGCGACCTCCATCCCCCGCTCGGCGAGCCGCTGGGCGAGGAAGTCAAGATCCAGCTCGATCAGGGTCTGCCCCGCGTCGAAGGTGATGACCGGCGGCGTCGGGATGTCCCCCTTGTACCGCAGAGAAGGCCGGGGGCGGTATACTGGGATCCATGGCCGAGGGGGCGCCCACAGCACATCCGCCCGTCCCGGGGGTGGTGGTCGTCTGGAGCGGTGCGGTCCCGATCGTCCAGGCCTACCGGATCCCGGAGGCCGGCCTCGTGATCGGCCGCGAGCTCCTGGAGAACACGACCGACGATCGGATCAGCCGCCAGCACGCGCGGGTGATGTGGCGCGACAAGCGGTTCATCGTCACCGACCTCGGCAGCCGCAATGGCACCTACGCCGGCGGCCACGCGCTCGTCGATCGCGAGGTCACGGTGACCGCGCCGTCGGTCGTCCGCACCGGGCGCACGGTGTCCGTGCTGCTCGAGGACGTGACGCGGTTCGAGGGCTCGACGATCTCGAGCCAGCACGACGCCATCGTCGGCGCGAGCACGGCGGCGCTGTGGCGCCAGGTCGAGGCTTGCGCGACCCACAACCTGAACCTGCTGATCCTCGGCGAGCCCGGGAGCGGCAAGGGCCGGATGGCGCGCGGCTACGCCAAGATCCGCAACCGCCCCGAGGCCGTGTTCAACCCGACGATCCAGGCGGTCTCGCTCGAGCGCGTCGCCGGTCCCACGATCGAGACGCTGATCCTCGAGCAGGTCGGCAAGCTCGGCCCGCAGAACCTCGCGACCCTCGTCAAGCTGCTCGACTCGCGGCCGACCATGCGCGTCGTGACGACCGCCGTGATGCCGCTCGAGAACCTCGGGATCCCCGCCGAGATCGCCGAGCGGCTGGCGACCGAAGAGATCCTCCTGCCTCCGCTCCGCGATCGCCCCGACGAGATGGCGTTCCTCGTCCACGACGCCGTCCGCGGCGCCGAGCCCGCGTTGCAGATCCACTCGACGCTGATCGAGGCGTGCCTGCTGCGCCCGTGGCCCGGCAACTCGCGCGAGCTGGTCGCCGAGGTCAGCCGTACGGCGCACACGGTCGCGGCGCAGGGCAAGAACAACATCCGCGGCGAGGATCTCGACAACGACGCCGGTCACCTGATGGTCGGTGCGCCGACGCTCAACGCGGCCGTCCAGCCGACCGCCGTCGGCAAGCAGCGCAAGAAGCGCTCGTCGACCCGCCCGCGCAGCGACTGAACCGCACAGAACCACCCTGCGGCGAAGGAACCCCCTCGAGCGCGATCAGCGGCGGCGCCGGCGCACGAGCCCGACGAGCGCCAGCCCGAACAGCCAGCCCGCACCGCCACCGACGCTGCAGCCACCTTCGCTCGGCGGCGTCTCGCCGTCGTTCCCAATGCCGAAGTCGTCCCCGGGGACGATCGGCGTGAGGCGCACGGCGTCGAACACCAGCTGGACCTTGTCGGCGAGCAGCTCGCCGGTGTTGTCCGCGAGGTGGATCGACTGATCGCCGCCCGCGGCGAACGCGAGCTCGCCGAGCGACTGCCAGCCATCGGCGGCGGTCTGGTCGAGGGCGATCTCGCGATCGGTGCCGGCCGCGCGGATCTCGTAGCGCGCCGCCTTCGACTCCGCGAACGCCGCCGCGGTGTAGACCTCGACGCGATAGGTGCCGGCCACGGCGAGGTCGAGCGTCCAGTGGCCGTAGTTCCCCTCGGTCGCGTCCTCGGTGGTGTGCGTCCACACGAGGTCGCCACCCTCGCCGGCCGTCGTCACGTGCCGCATCGAGGTCTGCGGGCCACCGCCGGAGAAGCACGGATCGCCGTCGTCGATCGTCCCGCCGTCCGCCCCGATCGTGCCGCACGGCGCGGTGGGCTCGGGCGCCGTCGCGCCGGTCAGCGCCATCAGGTCATCGTAGGTGCCGTTGAACCGGTTCATGTCGACGTTGCCCGCGATGCCATCGACGCTGCCCGACGACGTGTACTGCCAGAACGCCCAGTCCGACCACGGCGCGGGGATGTTCGGGCAGGCGGCGGTCGTGTACTGCGCGTGCCACAGCGGCGAGCTCGCTGCGAACGCGGGCGCACCAACCTGATCGCGCCAGAAGTAGAACCCGGTGTAGACGATCGGCGTGACGCCGAGCGCGGCCTCGACGTGGTCGACCCAGATCTTCACCTTCGCGGCGACCTGCGCCGGACTGAGGCCCCCATCGGCCTCGACATCGATCACCGGCGGGAGATCATCGGGTGCGTGCGTCCCGATCTTGGCGAGCAGCAGGTCCGCCTGCGCGATCGGGTCCTGATTCGGCCGGAAGTACTGGTAGGCGCCGTGGACGATGCCAGCCGCGCGGCTCTGGGCCCAGTACGTCGGGAACTTCGAGTCGATGTACGTGGTCCCGTCGGAGACCCGGATGAACGCGTAGCGCACGCCGTCGGCGGCGACCCGGGTCCAGTCGATGGTGCCCTGGTAGTACGAGACGTCGATGCCCTTGACGGTCGATCCGCTGCCGCAGACCGTGGTCGCCTGGTCGAGCTCCGAATAGTCCTCGGCGGCCTGCTCCCCCGAGCACGCCACCAGGAACGCCAGCACGAAGGCTTTGCGGTTCAAGGTACGCGCGCGTAGGAGCACGAACGAGGCCAGCGTCGATCGCGCCGGATCGCGAACCAATCGTGTAGGCCTGCAACCGATCGTGGTCAGTGCTCGTGACGATGCGCAACCTGCGCTTCGTTCCCTACATGCGGCAGGGCACACTGGTGGATCTCGATCGTCAGGTGCGCGAGGCCGACCGCGCCGAGCACGGTGTCGCGATAGAACGCGACCTCGCGCGGCGTCGAGGTCACCACCGAGACGATGCAGCTGCGGCGCCCCGGCCCGAGCTCCCACACGTGCAGGTCGGCGACGCGGACATCGTCGATCGACTCGAGCTTCTGGCGCACGACGGCCTCGTGCTTGGGCGACGACACGACGTCGAGCAGCTGACCGCTCGCCTGGCGACACAGCCCGACCGCCCACCAGATGATGACGATCCCGCCGAGCAGGCCCATCGCCGGATCGAGGAACCACAGGCCGCCCCACATCCCGAGCGAGAGCGCGACGATCGCGAGCACCGACGTCATCGCGTCCGCGACGACGTGGATGAACGCCGCGCGCATGTTGAAGTCGAGCGTGCCCGGCTTCGGGGTGGCCTTCGCGTGATCGTGGGCGTGGTGGGGTTCGTGACCGTGGTCGTGACCATGGCCATGACCGTGAGCCTCCCCGTAGTGGTGGTTCTTGCTGAGCAGCAGCGCGCACACGAGGTTGACCACGAACCCGAACGCCGCGATCGGCAACGCCTCGCGGTAGTCGACCGGCGGGCGCTCGATCAGGCGCTCGATGCTCTCGACGCCCATCCACAGGGCGACCAGCGCGAGCATCACGCCGCTGGTGTACCCGGCGAGCGCGTAGACCTTGCCGGTGCCGAAGCTGAACGTATCGTTGCCGGCCCGCGTGCGCGCGTACCAGTACGCGACCAGCGTCAGGCCGAGGGCGCCGACGTGCGTGCCCATGTGCCAGCCGTCCGCGGTCAGCGACATCGAGCCGCTGAGGTAGCCGACCGTCAGCTCGCCGACCATCATCACGAGGGAGATCCACACGACCCACTTGGTCCGGCGTTCGCCGGCCTTGTTGTGCTCCGTGTCGTCGGCGTCCTCGTGATGGACGTGCGCGGACAGCTCGTGCGCTTGCATGCGGGAAGGGGGGTTATAGCCCTATCATCGGGCCGTGCCCAAGCACCCGGTCACCCTGGCGGTCCGCGCCCTGCGAGCCGCCGGAATCCCGTTCGAGCCGCACCTCTACCCCTGGGCCGCCCACGGGGGCACCCGCGCGTCCGCCGAGCACCTCGGCGTCGACGAGCATGCCGTGATCAAGACGCTGATCTTCGAGGACGATCGCAAGCAGCCGCTGTGCATCCTGATGCACGGGGATCGCGAGGTCTCGACCAAGAACCTCGCCCGCGCGATCGGCGTCAAGACGACCGCGCCGTGCACGCCCGAGGTCGCCGATCGGCACTCGGGCTACCAGGTCGGGGGCACGTCGCCGTTCGGGCTCCGGCGCGCGATGCCGGTGTACATGCAGCAGACCATCCTCGAGCTGCCGCGGATCTACATCAACGGCGGCGCGCGCGGCTTCCTCGTCGCGATCGATCCGCGCGATGCCCAGCGCGTGCTCGCGCCGACCCTCGTCGAGGTCGCGGTCTAGCCCCGATCACGACGACGCGGCTTGCCCGAGGCCCTGGAAGAACAGCAGCGCGCCTCCGACGATCGGGCCGTACATGATCAGGTAGGTCCCGCCGCCGCTTCCGGCCGCGGCTTCGTGGGTCCCGACGGTGACCAGGATCCCGAGCAGCGCGAGGCCGGCGCCGATCAGCATGTTGCGGACGCCGGTGCTGCGGCGCTGCGCGTGGGGGGGCCCCGGCGGTGCGAACCGCGGAGGGGGCGGTGTCGGGCCCTGCCCCGCGTGCCACGAGCTCTCGACGCCCGGCTGGACCTGGGCGCTCGGCGCCGGCGCGAACGGCTGGGCCGGCGCGGCGTGGGGTGCGTCCGGCGCGGGAACGGGGTCGGGGACGGGCGGTGCGAGCAACGCGAGCGCGGTCGCGAGCTCGTCGCGCCGGGTCGCCGCGAGGGCTGCTGTCTGGGGGGTGCCGGCGTGACGCTCCGGGTGCCACTGGCCCGCCAGCTCGTCATGCGAGCGCTTGATCTCCCCGAGGCTTGCGCCGGGCCGGAGCCCGAGCACGCGAAAGGCTTCGCCGTGCGTCACGCATCCATCCTAGCGCGAGTCCGCGGGCTATTTGCGATGGCCGTGGACGTGGAAGCCGGGGCGGCCGTCGTGGGTTCCCCGGGCGGGCGCCCCCACGAGCCGCGCGATCTGGGGCTCGAGGCGCTGCTTGGCGTCGACGAAGTCGTGCGCGAGCTGGACGCGCTCGTCGTCGAGGAACGCGGCGCGCACGGCCGGCAACAGCACGTGCTCCTCTCCGTGCCGGGCGTGATGCTCGAACTGCGCCTTGATCACGTGGAGGATCGCGAGGAGCTCGGGTCCGGGGCGGTGGAGGACGAGCTTGTCGAGCATGAGGTCGAGCGCCTGGTGCTCGTACGGTCCCTCGAGCGCGAGCCTGGCGAGCGGGGGCGTCGCCGCGCGCAGCGCTGGATCGAGGACGGCCTCCTCGGCCTTCGCGTGGAGCTTGACCGCGACGGCGAGCTTGACCACGAGGCGCATCGCGTCACTCGTGCGCGCGTCGTCCGCCGCGATCGGTTCGAGCTCGTCGATCCGGGTCGCGATGTCGTCATGATCCGCGGTGATGATCTCGATGATGTCCATGATCCTCCGCGACACGACGACCCGACGCCGCACCGGTGCGCGGCCTCGGGCCGTCGAAGTCGAGGCTAGCGAGGGTCGTCGCCGCTACGAATCCTCTTCCGGGCGGCCTTGGGCCGGGTGGCGCTGGGTGATGCGGTCGTCGTCGTCGTCGAGGTCCTCGCGCGGTTGCGGCTGCTTGCTGGGGGCCGGCTTCTGGGGCTGGTCCTGGGCTGTGCGCTGGCGCTGCAGGTCGCCCTGCGGCGGCCGCTGCTCCTTGCGGTCCTTGCTGGTCTCGGCCATCGCGGTCTCCCTCGGGTTGGGTCTCGTGACCAGGGGTCGTGCAACGGCTACGCCACGGCGACGCGAGGTCGCGCGCGTATGAATCTCCGGACATCGCGCAGGCGAGGTGCGCGTGGCTCGACGCTGCGTCGTGGGCGCACGCGCGTGCGAGATGTGTTCACTGCCCTTCGATGGTGTGGCACTCCCCGCATCCAAAGCCGGTCGGGTTCTCGGCCGAGTACTCCGGCTCCTTGAGCAGCTTCGCCATCTGGGGCTTGATCACCTTCCCCATCCACTCGAGGTCTTCCTTCTTGTGCTTGCTCATGTCGGCGAAGTTGAGCTTCGGGAGACCGGGGTTGGGCATGTCGAACTCGCCCTTCTCCGCGCCGGGGCCGTGGCAGGTCTTGCACCCGAACTCGGCAAACTCCTTCGGATCGTGGGCCTGGAACAGCGGGCCCATCGTCGGGACGACGACCTCCTTCATGAACTGGATCTGCTGATCGTGATCGAGCTTCTCGAACGGGACGTCGGGGAGCACCGGGGTCGCCGAGCCAGCGGACCCACCACCGCCGCCGGCGGTCGTGGTGGTCGCGGGCGCCTTCGAGCCGCACGCGGTGGCGAGGACGAGCGAGGCAAACGCAGCGAGGAGCTTCATGGAAACGGAGCATGGCGAAGGTGCCGGCCCCGGGCAAGCGCACGGACGGAACGGATTGTTGCGAGGGATGCTCAGTGCACGCCGAGGTACGCCTTGCGGATGCTGTCGTCCGCGGCGAGCTCCTTGGCGGGGCCCGAGGCGACGAGCTTCCCGACCTCGAGCACGTGCGCCGTGGTCGCGACTCGCAGGGCCTGGTGCGCGTTCTGCTCGACCAGGAGGATCGTCGTCCCCTCGGCGGCGATCGTCCGCACGATCTTGAAGATCAGCGCGACGACCTGCGGCGCGAGCCCCAGCGACGGCTCGTCGAGGAGCAGCAGCTTGGGCCGGGCGACCAGCGCGCGCGCGATCGCGAGCATCTGCTGCTCGCCGCCTGACAGCGTGCCGGCGTTCTGCGCGAGGCGCTCGCGGACGCGGGGGAACAGCTCGAGCGCGCGCTCGCGATCCTTGGCGACCGCCGCGGCGTCCTTTCTCAGGTACGCGCCCATCTGCAGATTCTCGTCGACGGTGAGGTTCGCGAAGATCCCGCGGCCCTCGGGCGCATGCGCGAGGCCCCGCGCGACGATCTGGTGCGCGCCGAGCCCGGTGATCGGAGCACCGTCGAACTTGACGGTGCCCTTCGACGGCTTCACGAGCCCGGAGATCGCGCGCAAGGTCGTGGTCTTGCCGGCGCCGTTCGCGCCGATCAGCGTGACGACCTGGCCCTGCTCGACGGAGAACGACACACCTTTGAGCGCGTGGATCCCACCGTAGTGGACATCGAGATCGGTGACCTCGAGGAGCGCCATCAGCTCGCCGCCTCGTCTTCGTCGGGCACGCCGAGGTACGCCTCGATCACCTTCGGATCCTGCTGGACCTTGTCCGCGACGCCCGCGGCGATCGTCACGCCGTGATCGAGCACGGTGATGTGCTCGCAGATGTCCATCACGAGGCCCATGTCGTGCTCGATCAGGAAGATCGCCACGTCGAACCGCGACCGCAGCGACTCGATCAGGCTGCGCATCGCGTGCTTCTCCTGCGTGTTCATGCCGGCGACCGGCTCGTCGAGCAGGAGGACCTTGGGCTCGGTCGCGAGCGCGCGCGCGATCTCGAGCCGCCGCTGATCACCGTACGGCAAGCTCTTGGCCTGCTCGCCCGCGCGGTGCGCGATGCCGAGGACGTCGAGCAGATCGAGCGAGCGCTCGACGATCGCGTCCTCCTCGGCGAGGTACAGCGGCGTGCGGAGCAGGCTGCGCCACAGGCCGCTCTTCGCGCGGACGCCGGCCGCGGTGCGCACGTTGTCGAGGACGGAGAGCTCGCCGAACAGGCGGATGTTCTGGAACGTGCGCGCGAGCCCCGCCTGCGCGATCGCGGACGGCTTCTTGCCGTTGAGCCGCTGCCCGGCGAGGAAGATGTCGCCCTTGTCGGCCTGGTAGACGCCGGTGAGCAGGTTGAACACCGTGGTCTTGCCGGCGCCGTTGGGGCCGATCAGCCCGTGGAGCGCGCGCGGCGGCACGGACAGCGAGAAGTCGTCGACCGCCTTGAGGCCACCGAACGCGAGCGACAGGCCCTTGGCCTCGAGCACCGGCGTCACGGGGCTCCCTTCGGGGCGCCGTCGTCGTCCCTCGACGACAGGTCCTTCGCGATCGCCGCGGGGGGGTGCTGCCTGCTTCGCGGGATCAGCCAGCCGCCGGCGACCTTGCGCCACAGCGGGACCACGTAGCGCCGCCAGAACGCGAGGTCCCACAGCTCCTTGATCCCGAACAGGCCCTGGGGCCGGACGATCATCACGATGATCAGCGCGAGCGCGTAGACCGGCATCCGGTACTCGGCGAACTCGCGGAACAGCTCGGGCAACAGGGTCAGGATCGCGGCCGCGAGCACGACGCCGGTGATCGAGCCCATGCCACCGAGGACCACCATGATCACGATGTCGATCGACTTCTGGAACCCGAGCTCCTTGGGGTTCAGCGTCACGCCGACCTCGTGCGCGAACAGCGCGCCGCCGACGCCGGCGAAGAACGCGGCCATCACGAAGGCCACGACCTTGGCGCGGGACGTGTTGACGCCCATCGCCTCGGCGGCGATCTCGTTCTCGCGCACCGCGAGCAGCGCGCGCCCGTGGCTCGACGTCTTGAGCCGGTAGCACGCGATCAGGAGGATCGAGACGATCGCGAAGGTGAAGAAGATGCCGGCGTGACCGGTCTGCTGTCCCGACGCGTCCTCGAGCCACGGCGTCGGCGACACGTAGGTCGGCGTGCCGGTGAACCCGAGCGGTCCCCCGAGGGCCTTGGCGGCATCGAGCCATGATGCGCCGGCGGCCTTCGCCGGGTCGATCACGTCCGAGGTCTGCTGCACGAGCACGCGGACGATCTCGCCGAACCCGAGCGTGACAATCGCGAGGTAGTCGCCACGCAGGCGCAGCGACGGCAACCCGACGACGAGGCCCGCGACCGCCGCGACGACGCCGCCGAACACGCACGAGAACAGGAACAGGGCATCGCCACTGCCGAGGAACCCCCCGTGGACGTCGACACCGTACGCACCGGGCGCGAGCCAGCCGAACTTGATCGAGCCGTAGTACGTGATCAAGGCGGCCGCGTAGCCGCCGACCATCATGAAGCCCGCGTGGCCGATCGAGAACTGGCCGGCGAAGCCGTTGACGATGTTGAGCGAGGACGCGAGCACGATCGCGATGCCGATGTCGAGCAACAGCTTCGCGTAGAACGGACCGAGCTTGGGCGCGATCATCGCCTGGAGCAGCAGCGCGATCACGAGGCCGATCACGACCGGATACGCGGAGCGCAGCACGGAGACGATCGCGTTCGGGCGATAGCTCCCGACGCGGGCCGCGAGGAGGCGCGCAGGATCGCGGCTCATACCTTCTCCACCACGGCCTTGCCGAACAGCCCGCTCGGCTTGACCAGCAGGACGACGATCAGGATCACGAACACGTAGAGATCGCGCATGTGCGGCGAGAAGTACGCGGCGCCGAACATCTCGACGAACGCGATCAGCAGCGCGCCCGCGACCGCGCCGCGCACGTTACCGATGCCACCGACGACCGCGGCAACGAACGCCTTGAGGCCGAGCAGGACCCAGGTCGCGTCCGCCGACTGCTTGATGCTCTCGTACTTGAGCGCGAACAGCAGGCCGCCGGCCGCGGCGAGCGCCGAGCCGATGCCGAACGTGATCGAGATGATCCGGTTGACGTCGATGCCCATGAGCGAGGCGGTCCGCTCGTCGAATGACACCGCGCGCATCGCCCGCCCGAGCTTGGTCCGGTAGATCAGGGCCTCGAGCGAGAACAACAAGAAGCCAGCGAGCAGCACGACGGTGACGTCGACGAGCCGGATGTGGACGCCGAGGAGCTCGACGAGCGAGCGATCCTCGATCAGCGGCGGCATCCGCTGTGGCTGCGTGCCGAACACGAACTTGAGCTGGCCGACGTTCTGGAGGAACAGCGACACGCCGATCGCGGTGATCAGAACGTTGAGCCGGGGCGCGCGCCGCAGT
>Ga0316601_100001133_pt1 | contig 12629 bp, 11 predicted proteins | sample OWC_soil_day5_no_FD_207663 | JGI IMG/M metagenome (GOLD analysis project Ga0316601, IMG submission 207663) | Wetland soil microbial communities from Old Woman Creek delta, Ohio, United States - OWC_soil_day5_noCT | ecosystem: Environmental > Terrestrial > Soil > Wetlands | place: USA: Ohio...
TGATCGCCGCCGCGCACCTGGGCCACGACGGCGTAGTGCGCCAGCTCATCAAGGCCGGCGCGCCGCTGGACCACGTGAACAACCTGCATTGGACGGCGGTGATCGAGGCGATCGTGCTGGGTGACGGCGGCGCGCGTCACCAGGCCACCCTGAAGGCGCTTCTGGACGCTGGCGCCAGCACGCAGCTGACTGACCGTAGCGGTGCCACGCCGTTGCAGCTGGCGCGCGCGCGCGGCTACTCCGCGATGGTGCAAATGCTGCAGGCCCCAGGCCCGCGCTGAAGCGTGCGGCGCAAAGACCTGTGGCGATGATGCGGCGGTGTCGAATAGCCGTGCCGGCAGCCGTTCAGCGAACAACGCTGCCTTGGCTGCCGGGGCGATCGGCGTCGCATCGATCTCGTCGCGAAGATCACGTCCGGGCAGGCTACTGATTGGTAGCCGACTTTCAGTGCAATGAGCGTCCGTTTCCCCGTGGCCAATTGGGCGAGCCGGACGACGGCTGAGGGTCGCGGAGCGTCGATGGAAAGCCCGAATTCGGTGATCGGAAGCCGCCGTCAAGCTCACCCGGCGAACAGCGCCCACCGCAACGGACTTGGGCGGCCTGGACCTGCGCAGCAGACGCATTGATTGAAGGAAAGTGTCTCGTCAGCCCTTCAACGATCCAGATCGCCGCCGCTCAACCATCCAACGCCTGCGAGCATCCGTTGCTCAATCAACTCCTTCAACAATGCGCAAGTCTCTGTCGACAGCGTTGCCCAGCAGACGGAGTGCTTCCTGATACGCAGGACTGTCGTGCGCGGCGATGGCATGTTCGACGCTGTCGAACTCAAGCAGAACCGTGCGTTCCTTTATGCCGCCGTCATAGACGTGCGCGGGAGTCCCGCGGGCAAGAATGCGCCCGCCAGCCCTTTGTAGTGCCGGAGCGCCAAGTTTTGCGTACTCTGCGAGAGCGATGGGGTCTTTGATCGAGCGGTATGCAGCGATCCAATAAGCCTTGGCCATGGCTCGTCTCCTCAAGTGAGTTGGACACGAACTGTAGCTTCTAGCGCGCGAGGTCAACGCGCCGTACCAGAGGAGTGTGGGCGCTCAGCCGATCCTGTTCTTGAACATCTGCAGCACCGGCTTGAACGATGCGTGCTGGCAGTCGTGCAGCCACTCGAACGCCACCATCTCGGGACTGACGATGACCGCGCCCGCCCCCCGCAAGCGCTGCATCGCCAGCTCATGATCGACAGACGAGCGTGAACCGCAGGCCGGACCAACCACCCAGACCCGCCGGCCAGCGCGCAGCAGCCCCAGTGTGGTCTGCAGCAGGCACACATGGGCCTCGCAGCCGGCGATGACCACCTCGCCCACATCGCCGAGCGCGTCGAGCAGCCCGTCTTCGCAGGCATCGAAGTGCGTCTTTGCGAGCGTGCTTTCGCAGCGCTGACGGATCGCCTCGACGTTGGGCCCGAGGCCGGCCGGGTTCTGCTCCGTGCCCAGCACGCGAACGCCGAGTGCGCGCGCAGCATCGGCCAGCCGCGTGGCCTCGGCGATCACCTGCTCTGCGTGCTGGATGGCGGGCACCAGCCGCTGCTGGTAGTCGACCAGTACCAGCACACTGTTCGAGGCCGTGATCGCGTTCACCGCAAAGCCCTCGCCTGACGCGCGGTGCGTGGCCGGGCCCGCGCCGCATCGCCGGCGTCGGCGACGGTGGTTTTCAGGATGGACTTGAACATGGCCTCAATGTAGCCTTGATCGGGCATTTGAGCGGTGTTCAAATCGTTTGCCCGACGAGGAGACGCCCGATGAATGCTCCACTGCCTGCAGCCGCTGTCGCCGCGCCCGCCACGCTGATGAGCGGTACCGACTATCGCGAATCACTGCGGCGCCTGCGGCCGAACGTCTACGTCGATGGCCGCCGCGTCGAATCGGTCGCCGACGAGCCCTCGCTCGCACCCGGGGTCAACGCGCTGGCCTACACCTATGACTTCGCGCGCGACCCGAAACTCGCGCCAGTCGCACTCGCCACCCAGTCGAGCCGCGCCACGGTGGTCAACCGCATGCTGCATGTCAACGACTCGGCCGGCGACCTGCTCAACAAGCTCGAGGCTGTGCGCCTCCTGTGCCAGGAGACTGGCTGCGCGCAGCGCTATCTGGCGCACGATGCGCTGAACGGGCTGGCCCAGGTCAGCGCGCGCATCGACGACGCCGCAGGCACCACCGAGCATCGCGCCCGCTTCACCGCCTACCTGGCAAGGGTGCAGGACGAAGACCTCTCGCTCGGCATTGCCATGACCGATGCCAAGGGGGACCGCAGCAAGAAGCCGCACCAGCAGGCCAACCCCGACACCTACGTCCACGTGGTCGAGCGCAACGGTAAGGGCATCGTGATTAGCGGCACCAAGGCCATCGTCACCGGTGCGCCCTACATGCACGAACTGCTCGTCATGCCCAGCCGCAACATGGGTGCCGAAGATGCTGATTTCGCGGTGTGCTGCGCCGTCCCGATCGACGCGACTGGCCTGACCATCATCTCGCGGCCCGCGGGCCGGCCCGGGGACAAGCTTGAGCATGGCAGCGCGCTGTTCTCGCGCAAGTATGGTCAGGCGACTGCCGTGGTCATCTTCGACAAGGTCTTCGTGCCCTGGGAGCGCGTGTTCTATGCCGGCGAATGGGAGCACAGCAGCACCCTGACGTACAGCTACGCCACCCACCACCGGCACAGTTGCATCGGCGCGCGCGCCGGCTTTGGCGACCTGTTGATCGGTGCTGGCGCGCTGATGTGCGAGGCCAACGGCTTCGACCCCGGCGAGAAGAGCCATCTGCGCGAGCCGATGGTCGAGCTGATCAAGATCACCGAGGGCTTCTACGCCTGCGGCGTGGCTGCCAGCGTCTACGGCACGCAAGACCCTCACTACGGCAATTTCATGCCGGAGCCGGTGTTCAGCAACATCGGCAAGCTGCTGCTGGCGACCCAGATCTATGACATGCACCGTCTCGCGCACGAGGTCTCGGGCGGGCTGATCGTCGCACTGCCAGGACCGGACGAGGATCACAACCCGGCCACGGCGGCGACGCTGGCCGAGGTGCTGCGCGCCAGCCCGAGCGTGCCCTACGACAAGCGCATCGAGGTCGCGCGCTTCATCGAAGACCTGACTGCCTCCTACCAGGGTGGCTGGTACTCGGTGATCAGCCTGCACGGCGGTGGCTCGCCGGCCGCGATGAAGCAGGAGATCTGGCGCAACTATCCCGTCGGCAGCAAGGTCGAACTGGTCGAGCGGTTGCTGGAGCGCGGCGTGCTGCACGACGAGACGCGCGCCATCACCAAGAACCGCCAGCCCGGGCGGTGCTGCGACCTTGGCTGCACGGCACCGGGCCAGCCGGTGATGGTCGAGATGCCGAAGCGGCCGTAGCAGGGCAGTGACGCTGCGGTATCGGCCGGCACGATCGACCCATGAGGTCGACCCGATCAACCGCTCCTTGCGCTTGGACCAATGGCGTCCGAGGTGCTTCGATGGCAATCCTGTTGCACTGCGGTCAGAGGCAGCATTCGGGCTTGCAATCCGGCGGATCGTCTGGCCGCTGTGGGTCGACTGCGGGTCGACGCGACCTTGAGCACGATGCCGTAGACCTGCCGGTCAAACTGCATGCCACGTTTGCCGACGGCCGGGTACGCCATGTCCGGCCGGGGGCCGTAACTGGCGAAAGGCGGGTCCGAACACCTGACTTGCCCGACCGCGCGCCGCCCGCGACCGGGATTTGGATCACTAGAAGCTAGGCCCCCGAAGGCGGGCGCGCTAGCGTGCCGTGCGCGGCTTGAGACCGTCCGAGGCCAACACCTGGATGCCGCAGTCGAGGAGTGCGCCGAACCCGTTCTTCAAGGACGAGCTGTTGCGCGCCCACCGGGACGACTGCGCTGATCTTTCGCTGATGAGCCCCTCAGGCCCGTGATTCGATCACAGCGGCATTGATCATTGTGAGCAGCTCGCGCCGGATCGGGTACAGGGTCGACGGCACGAACTGAGTCAGGAAGACCACGCAGATGTCTTCCACAGGGTCGATCCAGAACGCGGTGGACGCGGAGCCACCCCAAAAGTATTCACCCACCGAGCCGGCCACCTCCGTATTCGCCACGTTCGTGGTCATCGCGAAGCCCAGGCCGAAGCCCACGCCCTTGAACCGCGGCCCGGAAAACAACGAGATCGATACGTCGCCCAGGTCGCGCCCGCCCGGCAGGTGGTTGGCGCGCATCAGCGCCAATGTCTTCGGGCTGATCAGCCGAACTTCGTCGAGCGCACCGCCGCGGCGCAGGCATTCACAAAAGCGCATGTAGTCGGCTGCGGTGGAGACCAGCCCGCTGCCGCCCGAAGGCGCGGCCGGCGGCTCCAGGACGCTGCGGCCCGGCAGCGGAGCCAGCTTGCCGTCAGCGCTGCGCATGTAGCACTGCGCCAGCCGAGTAGCCTTCTCAGGAGGGACGAAGAAGTCGGTGTCTAGCATGCCCAGCGGGCGGAGGATCCGCTGGCGCAGAAACTCGTCGAAGGCCAGGCCCGAGATCTTGCTCACGAGAAAGCCGAGCACGTCGGTCGAGACCGAATAGTTCCAGGCCGTGCCCGGCGAAAACTCCAGCGGCACCTTGGTCAGCGCGTCGATGAAGCCGTCCAGGCCATCATCGCGCTCCAATGCGTCGATCTTGTTCGCGCGGTAGGCTGCATCGACGTTGGTGCGGGACGGAAAGCCATAGGTCAGGCCCGAGGTGTGGCTTAGCAGGTCGATGATGCGCATCGGCGCTTCGACCGGTTTGGTCTGCCAGAGTGCAGGCGCGCCCGGCAGGCCGCTGCCGCCAGCGACGTAAACCGCCAGGTCGCGCCATGCCGGGATATGGAGATGCACCGGGTCGTCCAGCGCCACCAGGCCTTGTTCCACCAGCATCATCATGGCCACGCTGGTGATCGGCTTGGTCATCGAACGCATGCGCACGATGCTGTCTTCAGTCAGCGGCGTGCCGGCTTCCAGCGAGGCTTTGCCCAGTACCGATTGGTGCACCAGTTGCCCGTTGCGCGCTACTTGCAGCAGCGCACAGGGCAGGCGGCCGCTATCGACGTAATGCCGGGCCAGGAAGCGGTCGATGCGCGCCAGGCGCTGAGAACACATGCCGACCGATTCGGGCTTCATGACGATCGCTCCTCAAAAGTGGAGGTTGTCACATTTCTCGTCGAGGCCTCCAAGCCCAGGCTGCTCCGGGCAGCGGCGGGCCGTCGACTCTACTGCGTTCACCCGAACGCGCAGAAGGGGCTGTTTCAGTGCACGCCATCGGAGTATGGTTCTGATCTGCTTAGCGTTGACCGGCAAGAGGTGGACCAGATGTTCGACGGCAGGACTTGGTGGATCACGGGCGCTTCCTCCGGCATCGGTGCGGCGTTGGCCGCCGCACTCGGACAGGCTGGCGCGGGCCTGGTCCTTTCGGGCCGCAACGAGGCGGCGCTGGCCGAGACGGCCCGGCGCGCCGGCGCGCCGTATCTCGTGCTGCCCTTCGAGGCTACCGATTTCGAACGCATTCCCGCCATCGTCGATCAGGCCTGGAGCTGGGCCCGCGAGCGCGGCGGCGGCATCGATGGCCTTGTCAACAATGCCGGCATCTCGCAGCGCTCGCTTGCGGTGGAGACGGTGTTCGCGGTCTACCGGCGCATCGTCGACGTGGACCTGCTCGCGCCGATCGCGCTCACGCAGGCACTGCTTCCTCGAATGGTCGAAGCCGGCGGTGGTCAACTGGTCGCGATCTCCAGCGTGGCAGGTTTCGTCGGCGCCCCGCTGCGCAGCGCGTACAGCGCGGCCAAGCACGGATTGATCGGGTACAGCGACAGCGTGCGCGCCGAGACGGCGCACCAGGGCATCCGGGTGCTTGTTGTCGCGCCGGGCTCGGTGCGCACGAACGTGTCGAAGAATGCGCTTGACGCCAATGCCCGGGTCCGCGGTTTCAGCGACACAGCTATCGACGAAGGCATGGCGCCCGAGGCAGCGGCGGCGCGCATTCTCGATGCGCTCAGAAACGGCGAGCGCGAACTCGTGCTGGCCGAAGGCAGGGAAGCCGAAGTGGTGCGCCTGCGCCGATCCGACCCCGACAAGCTGTTCGATCTGGCGGCGAAGATGATCGCCGATGGCTACGCGCAGCAGCTGGGCGCCACGAAGCCCAAAGCCTGAATCTCCTTGCTTACCGCGCGCGCAGCACCCTGCGCAACCGGCCACCTGCTAGAGCGGACATTGAATGACCGCCTCAAGGCCTTCAGTTCGTCAACTCGACGGCTGTGGGTCGCCAGCGTGAGTTCGGCGCCGTGAAAAGCAGTCACTGACCGGGTCCCGGCGGCGCCGGCGGAACACAGACGCGAGCTGCTTCCAGCAATACCTTGGGTACCTGTCATTGGCGCCGCCACCGGCAGGGAGGCTCAATGACGGCAACGGACCCGAGGCAGTGAGCTCGGCGTCCGCCTGCGACCGACAGCACACGCTGCGGAGCGGTCGACAGCCTACATCGGCTGCACGCGCTGCCGATGGTTGCCCACGTTGTCGCCTTGAATGCGCGGCGAGCGGGTTCCGCGGATTTCATCAATCTTGCGATCGGCCTCGGCGCCGGTCAGGGCCAGCACCTCGACGGTGGTTTCGTGTTCGAAGGCGTGTGACTTGTCGGTGTTGCGATAGTGGCGGTACATGGCCCAGTAGAAGCCGACGGCGCCGGCCGGACCCAGCGCCAGCAGCAAGAGGATGGCGTCGCCGTGGAGTTCCATGTCAGCGCGCGATGAACCACAGCGCCAGCGCCTCGACCACCGTGCCGATGCTCAGCGCCGCAAGAACGAGCTTCCACTGCTGCACCGGCACGCTGCCCATGGTTTCGCCGGTGCGGCCGTTGACCGCGATGTAGTGCAGCAGGCCTCCGCCCGGCTCCGGCTGGTGATAGGCGTACAGCCACACCGGCAGGTACATGGCCACCCAGCGCGTACCCTTGAGGTCCATGCGCTCGCGCTCCCAGCGCACGCCCCGGTCGTAGCGCCGCACCGAAGGCTGCATCTGGGCGCGGGCGATCGAGAGCATCTGCTCGTGCATCCGCGGCATCAGGTGCTGCACGTCTCGGTCGCGCTTTTCCGAGGTGTAGCCCACGAGGTAGGAGGCGTTCCACTTCACCGCGTTCTTGGTGTCGAAGGGCAGGATGGTGTTGATGACGTTGTGGGTGTTGGTACGGGTGTCGAGGTTGCCGCGCTTGGCGCTGGATTCGAGCGGGAGGTCGTCCACCGTGAATTCCACATGGCGCTGCACGCGCCAGACGTCGGCGTCGTAGTAGGTCTGTTTCTGCTTGCCCTCGTCCCGGGTATAGCGACGCGTTTCGATCTCGCCGAGGCCCGCCGCGTCGGCGCTGCCGCGCGCGTCCACCACCATGTAGGGCAGGTAAACGCCCACCACGTTTTCGGGCGTGAACTCGTCCTTGAAGGCCTTGAGCGCAAACAGCCGTCGCTTGTTCACGAACTGGCGGATGCGCGTCACCGCGTCGTCCTTCATGATGTGAAAGGGCAGCACCGCGTCGGGCACCGCGCCGTTGGCGATCTGCTCGTTCACGCCCAGCACATGCCGGCACCAGTGGCAGCGCGCGGTCATGGCGGTATCGGTGTTGATCACCACCTCGGCGCCGCAGCCGTCGCACTTGAAGCTGCGCAGGCTCGCCGCGTCGGCCGCAATGTCGCGCGCGCCGGACGCGATCTGCGTGCCCCGGAGATCGGCGATGCCCTCGCCCAGGCCAAAGGCCTCCTCCACCCGGGTGGCCGTCCATTCGTGGCGGCAGTACAGGCAGATCAGCCTGTCGGACCCCGGCCGCTGCCGCACCTCGGTCGAACCGCACTTGGGGCAGTGGTTCAGGCCGTCGCGCAGTTCCTTGGCCGAGGTGTCGATCGCGGCAGGGTCGGGCGCAACCAGTTCGTCACGGATCGGCTGGGGCAGCTTGCTCGGGTCCAGCGGATGCTGCCCTGGCGCGGGCGGCATGTCCTGGGGCGAGCCCGGCCCGGTGGGCTCGGGGGGCCTGGTGGGCGGGTGGGGCGCCATGCGTTGCGCCGGCCTTTACAGACCCAGTGCCTTGGCCTTGACCGCGTCGTAGTCGGCCTGGGTGATGAGGCCGGCGTCAAGCATCTGCTTCGCCTTCGTCAGTCGGGCGATGGGGTCGTCGGCGGCCGGGGCCGGCGTAGCTTGCGACGCAGGAACGGCAGCCGGCGCCGGCGCCACCGGCTGCTGCAGGCCAGCAAGGCCACCCAGGCCGCCTGTGGCGATGCCCATGCCCATGATGCCGCCCACACCTGCGTTCTCACCCGCCGCCTGGACGCCCGCCGCCACCGAAGCCTGCAGGTTGGCGTTGCCGCGCGCGCCGGATAGCGCGTCGGCGCGCTGCACCGTCTTGAGAATCTCACGCGTGTGGGCATCGTATTCGATGGAGACGATCGCGGTCTTGACGATGACCAAGCCGCGGTCGGTCTTCCATTGGTAGGCACGCTCGACGGCGTCGGACAGGCTGCTGGCAAAACCGATGGCGTCCTGCTGGATGCGGGTGATGCGGTTGCCTTTGGCCGGGTCGTTGGTGTAGAGGCTGAAGGCCGGCGCCAGCGAGCTGACGACTTCGTTGAACAGCTGGCTGGCCGCCGCGTTGTCCAGATCGCTGAAGTCGAACACCTGGCCGGGCTGCAGGTAGCTGGCGGGGACGAAGCTCTTGACGAAGCGGATCGGGTCGACGATCTGCAGGGTGTAGCTGCCGCGGGTGATGGCGCCGACCTGCGCGTTCAGATAGCCGTCGTCCCAGTAGATCTCGGACTGGGTACCGAAACGGTTGTCCGGCAGTTCCTTGAGCGACACGAAGAACGCGGCCTGCTGCGAACCGGGCTGGCCACCGAACTTGAAGCGCTCCCAGCTCTGGCGGACGAGCGAGTCGAACAGCCCGCCGCCGCTGAAGATCGAGTTGGATTGCAGGTCGTTCGAGTTCCATTCATAACCACCGGCCTCGGCCACGAAGGCGGTGACCGCGCCATCCTGCATGAGCAGCAGGCCGTAGCCTTCGGGCACCACGATGCGCGAGCCGTTGGAGATGATGTTCGACGAGCCCCGGGAGTTGGAGCCGCGTCCCGCGTTGGTGCCGCGCGGCACCGCCGCAAACAACGCGGCCGTCGGCGGCAGGCCATCGGGCACGGTGTAGAAGTCCTTCCACTGGTCGGCCAGCGTTCCGCCGATCGATCCAACCGCTGCCTGAATCAGACCCATGATGCGTTCCCTTTGCGAGTTCTTGCGAGTGTGTGGCCGGGTTTGACGCCGCCCACGCGGGGCAGGCCAGCGAAAAAGCATAGCCGACTGCGGGGGCCGGCAGACTGCCGTCGCCCGGAATCAAGGCGAGAGGGACCGTGCCGGCCCCTCATCGTAGTGGAGCGGGGGCGCCATCCGGCAGCCGTTGGCGCTGCCGGCCGATGGCTGGCACGATGGACTGCCGCGGGGGTGAGCCAGGGCGGTCTCGAGCTGCACTCCGCGCCTCAACCGCCGTAGGTGCTGCCTGCCGATGTGTGCCCTCCGCTGTGGGCCACCAACGAGTGCCTGCGTGCGGTTCCGACCGGCATCTTTGAGACGGCGGATCCGTTCGGGTCTATGTCGCAGATGGGTCGAGGCTTGCCGACCACGCACTCAATCTCGGCGCCGGCAAGCCGTCATCGGACTTGTTAAACCCGGTCAGCTGTCGTTCGTCGACGACGGTTCCGGCCAGCAGCGGCCGAAGCCGTGCCGCAGATCAAGCGACCGCGACGCGGGCCTCGAACAAATAACCGGCCAGCGCCTGTGTGACGGTCGCAAGGCGGCCTGCGCGGTGGCCGGCAAGGTGACGCTGACGATCAGCCCCCTGGTCCCGCCGGCGCTGACCCGAACCTGCGCGTCAGGCAAACGATGCTGCTCGAGCAGCACGCCGCGGACCAATCGCGCGGCGGCATAGCAGCGCAATTCCGGCTTGAAAACCTTGCCGACCGAGGTCACCGGGATCGCATCAACGATGTGGAACTGCTTGGGCCGGCCCGGACGCTCGCCGATGGTCCTTTGCGCATGCCCGTGCAGTTCGGATTCAGATACGCACGCATCGGCGCGCAGCACAACAAAGCACACCGGCAATGCGCCAACGTAGGCGTCGGGCATGCCCCGAGTCCGATCGCGCCAACCATGTCCTGGGCCGATGAGTCCGGGGATGGGGCCTAACAGTCTTGTCTTTCCGGGCACCGAAGCCGTATCCATGCCGAATGGGCCGCGGCCGGTTCGAGGGCAAAGACTTGCCAAGTGATCATGCCGGTGCCTAGACTGGTACGAGCCGCTCACACGGCAGCTTCCGGAGAACCGGCATGAAGCGTCTGAGCAAGGAAGACATCCGCAACACCACCGGCATACTCAACCCAATCGGACACGTCGTGGTCGCTCTCAAGGACGATGCGGTTGCGGCGCAGGCGGTCGACGCCTTACGCGGCGCTGGGTTCGGCACCGACGACATCCTCGCCTACCTTGCCAGCGAAGCCACACCGCGATTGCGCGAGCGTGTCCGAACCGCCAGCCAGGTGGCCGGATTCGGCTACGAGATCACATTGATGCGCCGCTATCTGGCGTATGCCGAGGAAGGCGCCGGCTGGCTCATCGTCTACGCGCCCGACGACGCCGCAGTAGAGCGCGCCGTCGAGGTCTGCAAGCGCTTCGGCGCGTTGTGCGCGGTGCGCTATCACCGCCTGGCGAGCGAAGACCTGCTTTAGACCCATTCGTAGGCTTCCTGCGTGGTGCATTCGGACATGACGGTCGGGTTCGACGTCGCGAAAACGATCGGCTGGCCATTCAGCCGTGATGCGCCTCGCACTCGGCAGGTGGCGCGGCCTGGGCGGGCGGCTCGAGCTCTTGGGGCACCACCATCGCGCGCAGCTTGGCGTTGGGTGCAAGAACGCCCAAACAGGGATGCAGCGAACGACCGGTTCCAGGTGCTCATCTTGAGACTTCGATCGGCTGCTCAGGGTCGTGAGCTTCAGTCGGCGACTTCGTCGGCGGACGTCGAACGGCGGCAACGCACCGGCGCGTCGGCGATGTCAGCAGTACCGCTGAAACCAGCCATCGAGCTCAGCAGGGGCGCCAGCGTCTGGATGGCCGCAACGTGCCCGAGACCCTGGTTCAGGGCGCGGCCCTCCCTGACTGGAAGCGCTGGGCAATCAATCAAAGGATCGCCGCATGATCACCGCCGGACCGCGCCTCAACTCGCTTCTAGGCGCAGTCCGGAACCCTGCATCGCGGCTCGTCAGTTCCTCCGCGTCGAGCTCAGCCGGGAGATGCGCCTTGGGTCGCGGTGTAAACGGCGTAGATCGACTGGCTTGCGATCATGAACAACCGGTTGCGCTTGGGACCGCCGAAGGTGACGTTGCCGCAAATCTCGGGCAGCCGGATCCGGCCCAGCAGCTTACCCTCCGGGCTCCACACAGTCACCCCACTGTAGCCCACAGCGCGGCCGGCATTGCTTGCGCACCAGAGATTGCCGAACACGTCGGCACGGAAGCCGTCCGGACCGCACTTCACCCCGTCGACAACGCAGTCGGTGAACACCTTCTGGTTGGACAGCTTGTTGTCCGATCCGACATCGAGGACATGAATGTCCCCCTTGCCGGCCGGCCCGGTGCTGGAGACGTACAGCTTCTTGAAATCGGGCGAGAAGCACAGGCCGTTTGGGTTTGGCACCTTGTCGTCAGCGACCACGGCATCGAGCCGCCCGCTGGGGTCCCACCGATAGACCTGCGTGGGCAGCTCCTGTTTGGTATCGCTGACGCCCACGGGCTGACCGACCCGGTTGTTGAGCTTGCCTGCCATGTTGCTCTTGCCGCCTGCGGGATCTGGGGTGCCCTCGTAGAGCTGCGCGCCGTACGGTGGGTCGGTGAACCAGATGCTGCCGTCCGGATGCGGAACGACGTCATTGGGCGAGTTGAGCCGCTTGCCCTTAAAGGCGTCAGCCAGCACCGTGATCGAGCCGTCGAGCTCATAGCGCACCACGCGCCGGGTGAGATGCTCGCAAGAGAGCTGTCGGCCCTGAAAATCGAACATATTGCCGTTGCTGTTGTTCGAGGGCATCCGAAACACGGACACGTGGCCGTCGTCCTCGATCCAGCGCATTTGCCGGTTGTTGGGGATGTCGCTCCACAGCAGGTAGCGTCCCACGGAGTTCCACGCCGGGCCCTCGGCCCACAGCGCGCCGGTCCACAGACGCTGAATCGGCGCGTTCGGTTGTGCCAGGCTGTTGAAGGACGGATCGACCGCGAGGACGTCGGGATCCCAGAAATAGACGTTGGGCGCGGCGTTCGGGCCGAAATCTCGCGGTGGACTGGTCACCGTGCTCGGTGGGGCGACCGGTCCCTTGTCCTGGGCCAGTGCGGCCCTTGCCCCTAGCGCGACCGCACCCGCGCCAAGACCTGCGAGGAGCCGACGGCGGCCGACGCCTGCGCCACCGTCGTGCCGCTGCGTCTCGCCGAGATCGAATAGCGCCTGCTTGGTTGTTGTAGTCATCTCCGTCCCCTCCTGTGTGCTAAGCACAAGTTGTTGAACACTGACAATTCGCTCCGGTTGTCGAAGCGCGCA
>Ga0316601_100001134_pt1 | contig 12629 bp, 11 predicted proteins | sample OWC_soil_day5_no_FD_207663 | JGI IMG/M metagenome (GOLD analysis project Ga0316601, IMG submission 207663) | Wetland soil microbial communities from Old Woman Creek delta, Ohio, United States - OWC_soil_day5_noCT | ecosystem: Environmental > Terrestrial > Soil > Wetlands | place: USA: Ohio...
CAAGGTCACACACAATAAGAAGACGGAGACCATCAACACCAACATCGGGATCATGCTTTCACCAGGATTGGCCATAGTGAAGGGTCTCGGAATCTGGGGCCAGGAACTGCCGCCCGGGCTTGCCCGGTAACCCGGCTAAACGAAAAGGAACGGGAGGAAGCCCATGAAGAATGCAAAGACACTGTCATTGAGCGCGACCGTTTGGCTTCTGGCTGCGATCCTGATCGGGGTTCCGGGGCCCTGGACCGGAACGGCGTCCGCCGCGGTGAATTGCTCCACGGTGACATCGACGGATTCCACCGATACCGACGACGACGGGATCCCCGACTACTACGAATGCAACGAGTTCACCTTCTACCGGGGGGGGACGACATTCCCCGGTTTATTGAAAAAGACGGCAAGTGCGCCCCGCAAGGATTATCTGGATCCCAACAGCAAGGATCTTTTCGTGGTGATGTCCCGGTCGGCGAGCGGCTCGCAGATCTCGAACATCACAAACGACACCCTGTTCCAGGACATTACGGAGGCCACCGGTACCGGGGGATTGGGGGTGACGATCCATTTTCTGGACGACTGCTCGAAACTCAGTAGTAGTAATGCTACTACCTGCCTCACGTCGGGGAATCCCGACAGGAGGCTCTCATCGCAACCTGGAATGACTCAATGGGCGGCGCGCGTTGTAGAGGAGAGCAGCTCCAGCTCGGGCACGAACCTCGGGAACACACCGGTCGGGATCCCGAGCACGCCTTTGGTCTTCGCGACCGTTTACACCCTCCGGACGAAAAACTACACTACAACAAATGTTTGCAATGACACCACCTCTTTCACTAAAAAAACCATCCCAAATACCGCGGTCTTCAAATGTTATGAAAACCGACCCCCGTACCTGGGGCGTTATTCGGGCATTCCAAAATCAGACTTAAGCACCGATACGACGACCCTTTTGCCGCTCATCGATCTGTACCATCGCCAGAACCTGGCCCACGAGACCGGGCACATGATGAACCTTGTTCCGGGAACCATCCCCGATCCCAGTAACCCCGGGCAGACGGTAACGGTGACGGGCAACCCCCCCCACTACGCATCCTCCGAGACCGGTAGCATCATGGAGTCCGGCGTGTACTACAAGCGGAACGTCACATCATCGGGAGGAACTATAAACGGTGTGGAAGTAATTTGGTACATGCCGGGTTCCTTCGTTGACACCGACCGTTCGAACATGAGTCTGAGATGACGGCGAGGTTCCACGACTTTCAAGCAATCGAAAGGAGAAGTGAAGCATGAAAACGAATCGGATGTCGGGTTTTCTGGTTCTGGTCGCACTGGGGATCCTGCTCGCTCCGGGAGCCGCACTGGCGACGTTGGGGAGCAATACCGGGGACCCAAACTGTCCAGACTTCTTCAGCTGTAAGGTCGACCCCAACGCGCAAGGCACCCGGTTCACCGGCACAATGGAGATCGTATGGGAAAAGGTTCCCTGCTCCGGCCCTTGCCGGGATGGGGCTACGGAAGCCGGATACTTCAGCCTCAACACCACGGTGCGGGCCAACTTCAACCGGAAGGTATACACCTTCACTAACCTCGGGGATGGTCTTTGCCTGTCCGACGTCCAGTTCGTCGAGTACATCATCAATAACTTCATCAACAATACGGTTGTCCCGGGGCTGGGGCTGACGGGCACCGCGACACTCCGGTCGGTGACGAATGTGGCCGACCCGCCACTCGACGGCGACCCCCACATTATCTGGCTGATGTTCGATTTCGAGTACGCGGTGAAATAGGGAAATCTCCGTTCGGATACGCGTCGCGGGGGCGGCATGGGTCCGGTGGGACTCTCCCTGCTCGTGGCCGCCTCCGCCGCTGCTTACGGATTCGGTTCACCGGGATACGGTCTCGGCTTCCTCGCCTGGATCGGGATCGCCCCGTTCTTCCACGCCCTGCGTCAGGGCGGGGTGAAGCTGGCGGCCGGTTTCGGATTCCTGTTCGGGGCTGTCTTCGTACTGACAGGTTTTCGCTGGTTTTTCCAGGTCGCGGACGTTCACATTCCGAACTACCTTGCGGCCGTTTGCGCCTTCAGCCTGTTCTTCCTACTGTTCGGCGTACTGTACAACCTCCTGAGCCGGCGGGCCGGGATTCTCTCCTTTTTCGGGGGTCCCGCGCTCTGGGTCGCTTTCGAGTTCCTCCGGTCGAACATCTCTTTCCTGTCCCTGCCGTGGAACCTGCTCGGCCACACCCAATACCTGGAGACCCGCATCATCCAGATCGCCGATTTCTCGGGGGTGTACGGGGTCTCCTTCGTCCTTGCGCTGTCCAACCAGTTCCTGAGCGAACTTCCCGGTACCGTCTCCCGGTGGAAGGGAACGGGGCATGGTTCGTTTCAACGCGCCCTTCTGCCGGCGGGGATTGGGATCCGTCTTCTCATCGTGCTGGGCGTGGTCGCGGCGACCCTCGTGTACGGATACCTCTCCCGGTCCGCGCCCGCGGGGGATCGCCGGATCCGGGTGGCCCTGGTGCAGGCAAACACCATCCCGAAGGACGACATGCCGTACGCGGAGGTCAAACGGCACCTGGAACGGTACAATCTGATGACCCGCGAGGCGGCGAAGGAGAAGCCGGATCTGATCGTGTGGCCGGCCTCGTCCCTGCCGGCGCCCCTCAGCAACTTGCTGGTGCGGTTTTCGCTGATCGAGATCCAGCAGATGGTTCGCATACCCCTCCTGGTGGGGGGGAGCGGGCGGGAGAAGGACAGTGCCCGCCGTCCCGGGGACCCCGTCCATTCAAACAGCGAATTCCTCCTGTCGCCGGGCGGGCGGGTGGAGGGGACCTATCACAAGATCCGGCTGCTTCCCTTCAACGAATACCTGCCCCTCGAGCGCTGGATCGGGTGGCCCGGGTGGATCACGAACCTCAAGAGCAGCTTCATCCCGGGGACGGAGTACACCCTGTTTTCCGCGGGCGGGGCGAGGTTCGGGACCCCGATCTGCTGGGAGAACATGTTCCCGGAGGATTTCCGCCGGTTCGTCCTCGAGGGGGCGGACTTCATGGTAGGCGTCACCAACGAAGGATTCCTGGGAAGGACGAAGGGACCGTACCAGACGCTGGCGACGTACGTGTTCCGCGCGGTGGAGAACCGGGTGGCCGTGGTTCGCTCCGCTCCGACCGGCGTATCCGCGTTCATCGGCCCCGACGGGGAGATCCTGTCCCGGGTCCGGAACGCTTCCGGGGAAGACCTTTACGTCCCGGGAATCCTCGTCCGGGACATCCCCCTGGAGACGCGCCGGGGTTTCTACACCCGGCACGGGGACGTCTTTGCGGCCCTGTCCACGGTCTTCGCGGGGATTGCCCTGGCCTTTTCCCTGCCCGAGACCCTCCGCGACCGTCGGGAAAAGAGGCCAAGGGGATGATCGCGCCATCCGCCGGCGGCTCCCGTTTTCTGCGATGGGCCCCCTTCGCGGTCTCGGTGCTGCTGATCCTTGCCGTTCTCGGCGCGTATACCGCCAACCTGGTTTCCTGGGCGGAGAGCCCCGATTACGGGTGGAGGACGATCTACAATTCCGGCCCGAACGTGGTCGCGGAGGTCTGGGAGGAGGGGGAATCCGCGGGGCTTCGCGTCGGAGACCGGATTCGTGCCATTAACGGGATTGCATACTCCACGTTCGACGAGCTCTTTTTCCGGGTTCGGGATCCCCGGCCGGGTTCGGTCAACGTCTACTCGGTGGTTCGCGACGGCGAAAACCTGACGATCTCCGTTCCAACGGGGCGTCTCGGTTTTTCGAAGGTCATTCGGCGTAGCGGCCCCTTCCTGGTCCTCGGCGTCATCTACGCCCTGATCGGGGTACTGGTCTTCCTGATGCAGCCTCACGCCGGGGAGAGCTGGCTTTTCCTCGCCATGACCTCCCTCCTGGGGACGGTCATCGCCTACGGCGCCCCGAGCGACCTCATGCAACCCCGGTTCCTCTACGACGTCCGGCGCCTCGCGGAGATCCTCCTTCCGGCCCCGATCGTCCACATGGCGCTCCGGTTTCCCAAGCGGCGCGCACTGCTGGATCGCTTCCCTTGGGTCTGGGCGGTCCCCTACCTCGCGGGGTTGGGTCTTTTCGGGATCTACAAGGCCGTGACCCCGGCCTTCTGGAGTATACCGCCCGCGCTGGACCTGGCGAACTCGCTGTACCTGCTTGCTGCGCTTGTCGTCCTCTTGGGCTCGCTCGCGTGGAACCTGTTCCGCGACCCGTCGGCGGTCATCCGCCTGCAGTCGCGGGTGATCCTCGTCGGGTTCTTCCTCGGCATCTTCGTCCCGGTCCTGGAGATGCTGCTTCGCCTGCTGCTGAAGGTGTCGCTGTTCCCGAACCCGACGGTCCTGTACGCGTTCTTCGTGACGGTCTTCCCCGTATCGATCGGGTACACGATCGTCAGGCACGACCTCTTCGCGATCGACACCATCGTGCGCCGGACGTACGGGTATGTTCTGTCCACCGCGGCGATCGTCGGGATCTACGCCGCATTCGTGTCGGCGTTCAACGCGACGTTCCGGTCCGAGGAGATTTCGCGTTCGCCCGCGTTTTCCATCGCGTTCGCCCTCGGGGTCTTCTTCGCGTTCCGTCCGCTCCACGCCCGGATCCAGGGCTTCGTGGACCGGCTCTTCTACCGACAGCAGTACGACTACCGGAAAACGATCCAGTCGATCAGCGAGGCGATGACGACCCTCTTCGAGCCGGGTCAGGTCCAGAAGATGCTGGTCGGATCCGTCGTCGGGGAGATGTCCCTCGAGGGCGGCGCGCTGCTCCTGTGTCCCCCGGCCGGCGGGGACTTCGAAGCCGGATACGTCGAGGGAGATTTGGGGGAATCCCTGGCAGGCCGCCGCGTCCGGGCGGACGATCCGCTGATCGGCATTCTCGACAAAAGAAGCGGCCCCCTTTTTCTGTACGACCTGGAGCTCGAGCCCGCCTACCGGCAGCAGCTTGTTGGACTCCAGGGGACGTTCCGGGAATTCCACGCCGAATCGATGGTTCCGCTGAAGTACAAGGACGTCCTGCGGGGGGTCGTCGCCCTGGGACGGAAGAAGTCGGGGAAGATTTTCACCGCGGAGGATGTCGACCTGCTGAAGACCGTGGCAAGCCAGGGGGCGGTGTCGCTGGAGAACGCCCGCCTGTTCCAGGAATCCCTCCAGAAGAGCCGGATGGAGGAGGAGCTCAAGATCGCCCACGACATCCAAATGAGCATGCTCCCGGAGCGGGCGCCCGAGGTGGAGGGGCTGCGGATCGCGGCGCGGTCGATCCCGGCCCGGGAAGTCGGGGGGGATTTCTACGACTTCGTCGCGATGGACGGCGAAGGGGCGGAAGGCAGGGTGGCGGTTGTCGTGGGGGACGTATCCGGGAAGGCGGTGTCCGGCGCCCTGGTCATGGCGGCCTCGCGGAGCGTCTTCCGGGTACTGTCGGAGGCCGGTGCCCCGGTGGGGGAAGTGATGAACCGGATGAACTCCCGGCTCCACCGGGACGTCCGGAAGGGGATGTTCGTCGCCGCATTGTACGTGCTCCTCGATGTCCGGGGGAGGACGTTGACGCTTTCGAACGCGGGGCAGACGTCGCCGATTCTGTGCCCCGCAGACGGCGGTCCACCGATATTGATCGAGAACGATGGGGACCGCTTTCCCTTAGGCATCATCGAAGATTGCTCGTACGAGGAAAGATGCGTGCCGCTGAACAGCGGGGACGTCGTCATCCTGTACACCGACGGCGTGGTGGAAGCGGTGAATTCGGTCGGGGAGATGTACGGTTTTGAACGGTTCCTGGAAACCGTCGGAAGCGGCAGGCACCTCTCCGCCGATGCGCTCTTGGAGAGGCTGCTGGAGGACGCGTCGCGCTTCGCGGGGGGGGCGGAGCAGCACGACGACATCACGGTCGTGGTCGCCAAGGTCCAATAACCGGGGGAAAGGAGGAATCGGATGCGTCGGGTGAAAACGGGAGGCGCCGTATTGGCGGGGGGGATTTTTCTCGCGGTGGCGTGCACCAGCGGGTTCGCCATCGAGAGCGCGCAGGTGCTGCCGAAAGGAGTGTGGAACGGGGTCCTGACGGGGAATTACTACTTCCCGATCACGGAACGGTTCGGCACGGACGGGCACGCGGAAGATGTGGACAAGTACTTCAACGCGAACCTGAACAGCAACGTCTTCCCCCAGTTGTCGGCGCTGGACAACGCTTTTTTTGGGGGAGTGCAGGGCACCGCGACCATCGGGACCAGCGAGGTGTCGTTTCAGTACGAGGCCACGGAGTTGAAGCTTTCCATCCAGTATGGAGTCACCGACCGCTTCACCGCGGGGATTCTCGTTCCGTACCAGTGGCTGAAAACCAATGTAAAGCAGGTAAACCTCAACACCGCCAATGCCACGGTGGGTACCAATCCCGGATTTGGCGGACCGGGTCCTTTGGGGGGGGTGCCCCTCATCCCGATCGCCGCCGGCGGCGTTCCCTTGACGACGGCGGACGCGCAGGGACTCCTCGGGCCGGGCCTGACGATTAACGGGGTGCTCGTTCCCGGCACGGGGCTCGGGTACAGGCCGATCGAGACGTGGCAGGATAGCGGGTTCGGGGACATCCAGGTGGGCGGAAGATACCAGTACCTTTCCACGGAGGACTGGCAGCTTGCGTTTACGGGAGGGGTGCAGTTCCCGACGGGGAAAACGGAAGATCCCACCAACCTGGTCGATCTGGGGTTCGGAACGGGATGCTACGCGCTCCTGTTCCGGTTTAACAACGACTACAAGGGCATAAAGGATCTCGTTCTGGACGCCACGTTCAAGATAGACTATTACCTCCCTGGCCATGTGGAGAAACGCGTGACGGACGTGCAGCACCCGCTGACCAGTCCGGACAACCAGGAAAAGGTGGATATCACGATCGGCACGACGTATGAAATCAATCTGGGTGGCACGTACGGATTCGCCAAGGGGTGGAACATCGCTCCGGCCTATGTCTATTCCTGGAGAAACCAGAACAAGGTGTCGGGGGACAAGAACCTGAATTACGACGCGCTGGAGGAAAACACCGACTGGTCCTACCAGCAGGTGATGATCGACCTGACCTACTCCACGATCCCCCTCTTCCGGGAGAAACGGTTTTTTGCGCCCTTCACGGCGACGCTGCACTACGAAAACGTGTTCGCGGGGAAGAACTATTTCCTCAAGCAGCAAGCTATCGGGTTTGTCCTGACGGCGTATTTCTGAGTCGCCGGAGCGGATCCTATGGATGATGCTGGGAAGATCGAATTCCACATTCCGAACGTCCCCGGGGCGGAGAAGACAGCGATGGAGCAGGCCGCCACCGTGGCACGGGGAATGGGTTTTTCGGACGATCGGATCGAGGACCTGAAAACCGCTGTTGCCGAGGCGTGCATCAACGCCATGGAGCACGGCAACAGGATGGACGCGAGCACCAGGGTCGGGGTGACCCTCACCTTCGCGGACAGGAAATTGCAGGTCGACGTCCGGGACCAGGGAAAGGGGGTCGGGGAGATTGCGACGCCCGACATCGACGGGAAGATGGAGGGGAAGGAGAAGGCCCGGGGGTGGGGTATCTTCCTCATTCGGGGCCTGATGGATGAAGTGCAATTCGGGTCGGCGCCGGAAGGAGGGGGCGTGGTCCGTATGATCATTCACCTGGACCGGAAACGGTCGGGATAAACAACACGGGAGGATTTCCGGGCCTGCCATGAACAAGGAACTGCAGCTTGAGATCGCCGAAAAAGGGGGCGTCTCCGTGGTCTCGATCCGGGGGGACGTGACCGCGGTAACCGGCGGGTCGATCGAGGAGGCATACAACGGGATGACCCGGGGCGGGGTGCGGAGAATTCTCTTCCTGTTCGGGAAGGATTGCTACATCAACAGCGGCGGCATCGCCATACTGATCGGCATCGCTTCCGCAAGTCGCAAGAGCGGCCAGGCGGTCCGGGTCGCCGGTCTCTCGGAGCACTTCCGGAAAATCTTCCACATGATGGGGCTGACGAAATACATGGAGATCTTTTCCACGGAAGAAGCTGCGCTGAAGGACTTTTAGGGAACAGTCCACGGGCAAATCGCCAACGGGAGAGACATTTCACGAACCACGAACTGGAAAAGCGTCTTTTCCACTTAAAGACCCTGTTCGACGCCAGCCAGGAGATCGGTACTCTCCGGGATGAACGTGAGATCCTGGACAACCTCCTGCTGAACGCGATCGGGGGCTTCGGCGCCGCGAAGGGATTCGTTTTCCTGGCCGATTCCAAGTCGGGCGGGATCGAAACGATTGTGCAGCGCGGGTTCGACGAGGATCCGGGACCCCGCGTCGGCGAATTCCTGTCTGCCGGGAATTTCAGGGGATTTTTCGAAACAGGTTCCCCGCTGGAACACTCCCTTTTCACCTCCCTCGGACTTTTCCTGCTGGTTCGGCTTACGGTATCCGAAGACGTACAAGGCGCAATCGGCCTGGGGGAACGGATCACGGGGGAGCCTTACACCGGAGAGGACAGGGAGTTGCTGGGCACCCTCGCCGCCCACGGCGAGTCGGGTGTGCGGAACGTCCGCCTCCTTCGAAAGCTCGAAAGGCGGATCTTCCACCTGCGGGCCCTGTACGACCTCGGCCAGGAGATCGCCTTCCTCAAGGAGCCTCGGGAGATCCTCCGGACCGTGCTGATGATGGTGATGGGAACTTTCGGGGCGGTGTCCGGGGTGTCCGTGCTCGCCGACATCGAAGAGCGCAGGATCGAGGTTCTGGAGTGGCGGGGTTCGGGAAAAGACCCCAGCCCGGGTGAAGGGTCGGTGTTCAGGAGCAACTATTTCGAGGTGCTCGGCTGCGTCTCCCGGCCGATCTTTCCCGGCTGCGCATTGGAACCCGCAGGGGGCGGCGACGGCGAAGCGGCGCGGTTGCTGGGTTCCGTGGGCTTTTACGCCTGGATACCCTTTCGCGTGAACGAACGCTTCCGCGGAGGGATCGGGCTGGGGGAGAAGCTCTCCGGCGAGCCGTACTCTCCGGACGATCGGGAACTTCTGGAAACCCTTTCCGCACAGGGAGCGGTCGCGGTCGAGAACGCGAAGCTGGTGGAGCGGATGAAGCGCGAGGAAATCGCGCGCGTGAATTTCTCACGTTACCTCTCCCCGCAGGTTGTGGAGAAGATCGTCCATCACGACGTGGAGGTCAACCTCGGCGGAGACCGAAAGGTCGTGACGGTACTGTTTTCCGACATCCGGAACTTCACCGCCATCACCGAGGCCCGGCCCGCGGAACAACTCGTCCGCATCCTGAACGAGTATTTCACGGGGATGGCGATGGCCATCTTCGAGAACCAGGGATCGCTGGACAAGTACATCGGGGACGCCATTGTGGCGGTGTTCGGCTCGCTGATTCCCCTCGAGAACCCCGCGAGAAACGCCGTCGCGGCGGCGGTCGCCATGATGAAACGGCTCCCGGAGCTCAACCGGCGGTGGGAGACGCGCTACGGTTTCTACATGAACATCGGGATCGGGATCAATACCGGGGAAGTGTTCCTCGGGAACATCGGCTCGCCGGAGCGGATGGAGTTCACGGTGATCGGGGACGCGGTGAACGTGGCGTCCCGGTTCTCGGGGCTGGCCAAGGCCGGACAGATCCTCCTGACGAAGGAGACCCTCGCGCAGATCGGTACGACCTACCGTGTCCGGGAGCATCCACCTGCGGTGGTGAAGGGGAAAGCCGGGAAACTCGAGGTGTTCGAAGTCCTCTACACCTGATCAGACCTCGATCGTTTCACCGTCCTTCAGGAACTCGATGTCGTGGCGCCCGAGCCCCTGGATCTCCACTTCGATCTCCTGGAGGTACTGGGGCTTGACGTGCATGATGAGGATCTTCTCCGGCGGGTCGGGCATCTTCGCGATCTCCCGCTCCAGGAGGGCGGGGGTGAGGTGCCCGCTCGCCAACGCAAGCTTCTCCAGCCGGTTTGGGAAGGAGGTCTCCGTGATGAGGTACTTCACGTCGTGGGCGGCCATCCTCTCCCAGAACCGGTCGGTCGGCCCCGTGTCGCCCGTGTAGGCGATCGCCTTCTTTCCCGGCTTCCCGACGATGTACCCGTACGCCGGGACGGCGTGGTGCACCCTCTCCATCGTGACCCGGTACCCGTCGATCGACACGGGCCGGGTCGTGCCGATGGTCTTGTACTTCAGCGCGGGGCGCTCCGGCGTCGGGATCCGCGTGAAGTCCGGCCAGATCCTTCCGTTGAAGATGTTTTTCCTCAGGTCGTCCAGGACGTCCTTCCCGCCGTAGACGGTGATGGTGTTCCCGGTGCCCCGGATCACCAGGTTGTCGAGCAGGAACGGGATCCCCTTGATGTGGTCCAGGTGGGCGTGGGTGAGGAGGATCCACCCCAGGCCGTGCTCCTCGCGGATGTTCAGGGAGACGCCGATCGTCCCCGCGTCCAGGAGGATCTTCCCGTCGACCAGAAAAGCGGGGCAATTGCGCCCGGGGACCTCGGAGCCGGCAGACCCCAACACCTTGATTTTCAAAAGGAAAACCCTCGCTTTCCTGGTGTTCGCCCGGGAGGGAGGTCCGCTCGGGATGGCCGGGGAGGTCTATTGAAAAGTGTATTCCGTCCAGCGAAAAATGGCAACGGCGCATACCTCCATCGCCCGCCCCGCGGGTCCTGCTTGCCTTGCGGTATTCCACATGATATGTGTAGCCATATGAAGACAACCATACAGATACCCGATAGCCTCTTCGAGGAGGCGCGGCGGGTGGCGCACCGGGAGCGGATCACGCTTCGGGCCCTGGTGGAAGAGGGCCTCCGGCGGGTGCTGGCGGACCACGCGAGGCACGGCGGCTTCCGGCTCCGGAAAGTCACCTTCAAGGGGAAAGGTCTGCAGCCCGGCATGGAGGGCGCCTCCTGGGAGCGCATCCGGGACGCTGGCTACAAGGGGCGCGGCGGTTGATCGCCGTCGACACCAACCTCCTCGTCTACGCCCACCGCGAAGATTCCTCCTGGCACGCTGCCGCCTTCGATTGCATCGCGGGGCTCGCCGAGGAAAGGGCGCCCTGGGCGATCCCGTGGCCTTGCATCCACGAGTTCCTCGCCATCGTCACGCACCCCCGGATCTTCGCGCCCCCGACGCCCGTCGAGAGGGCCATCGCGCAGGTCGACGCCTGGCTGGAGTCGCCGACCCTCGTCATGCTGGGAGAGGCGGAAGGGTACTGGAAGCAGCTGAAAACCCTCCTCGCCGCCGGGAAGGTTTTCGGGCCGCAGGTGCACGATGCGCGCGTGGCGGCCATATGCCGGCAGCACGGCGTCCGTGAACTCTGGACCTCCGACAGGGACTTCGGTCGGTTCCCCGGCCTGAAGACCCTCAATCCCCTCGTCGGTTGAGCCGCCGAGACGCTGCCAATAGGCGATCTTTGGTATCATGGCCCCAATGAAAACGCAGCTGCCGCAAGGTTCCGTCGGGTTCGTGGAGGCGAAGCGCTTCACGTTCGCCGAGCCGCCCCACGAGATGCCGCTGGACGGCGGGGGGACGCTCGGGCCGATCACCCTCGCCTACGAGGCGTACGGGAAGCTCGACAGGGAGAGGAGCAACGCCATCCTGGTGCTCCACGCCCTCTCCGGGAGCGCCCACGTGGCGGGGTTCCACCCGGGGCAGGACCCGGCGGAGGACAAGCCGGGGTGGTGGGACTTCCTGATCGGCCCGGGGCGGGCGCTCGACACGGAGAAATATTTCGTCATCTGCTCCAACGCGATCGGGAGCTGCTACGGCAGCACGGGCCCCGGCTCGGTCGACCCGAAGACGGGGAAGCCGTACGGGCTGACGTTCCCGGTCGTCACCATCGGAGACATGGTGCGGGCGCAGCGGCACCTGATCGATCACCTCGGGATCCCGAAGCTGCTCTCCGTCATCGGCGGCTCGATGGGGGGGATGCAGGCGCTCCAGTGGGCGGTGGACTATCCCGACCGGCTCGCCTCCGCCATCCCCATCGCCACGACGGCTCGCCACTCTCCGCAGCAGATCGCCTTCAACCACGTGGGCCGGGCGGCGATCCTTGCCGACCCGAACTTCCACGGCGGCGACTACTACAGCTGGGGGACCGTGCCGGAGCGGGGGCTCTCCGTGGCGCGGATGGTGGGGTTCATCACCTACCTCTCCGACAAGAAGATGCACGAGAAGTTCGGCCGGATGAAGCACCTCCAGGCGAAGGCGTCCGGGGGGGCGAAGGCGTCGAAGTGGGGCGAGGGGACGCTCGGCCACTCCTCCGCCGTCGAGTTCCAGGTGGAGAGCTACCTGAAGCACCAGGGGGACATCTTCGTCTTCGACCGGCGGTTCGACGCCAACTCGTACCTTTCCATCACCAAGGCGATCGACATCTTCGACATCGCGGAGCCCAGCGGATACCTGTCGAAGTCATTCGCCGGCGTGAAGTCGAAGTTCCTGATCGTCTCCTTCGACACGGACTGGCTCTACCCCACGTACCAGTCGCAGGAGATCCGCAACGCCCTGCTGCAGAACGGGATGGCGGTTGCCTGCCTGGAGATCCCGACGATCCACGGGCACGACGCCTTCCTCATCGAGTACGAGAAGCCCCCCGAGGGCGGCAAGCCCGCCGTGAGGAACAAGATGATCCGGGTGGTGCAGGACTTCCTCGCCA
>Ga0316601_100001135_pt1 | contig 12627 bp, 12 predicted proteins | sample OWC_soil_day5_no_FD_207663 | JGI IMG/M metagenome (GOLD analysis project Ga0316601, IMG submission 207663) | Wetland soil microbial communities from Old Woman Creek delta, Ohio, United States - OWC_soil_day5_noCT | ecosystem: Environmental > Terrestrial > Soil > Wetlands | place: USA: Ohio...
TGGAGATGGCCAACCTGCTGGACGACATCTCGTGAGCACCGACAGCCCGGCCGCGGCGAAGAAGCCGGCCACGGGCAAACGGCCGGCGCCGAAGTCGGCGCGCCGCCGCTCGCGCGAAGTGGCGCTGCAGGGCCTGTACCAGTGGCTGGTGTCGCAGGCCGACGGCGCCGAGATCGAAGCCCACCTGCAGGAACACGAAAGCTTCGACAAGCTCGACCGCGTGCACCTGGACGCGCTGCTGCACGGCTGCATCCGCGAAGCCGCCGAACTCGACGCCCTGCTCGCCAAGCACGTGGACCGCAAGACCAGCCTGCTGTCGCCGGTGGAGCATGCGGTGCTGATGATCGGCGTGTACGAGCTCAAGCACTGCATCGACATCCCCTACCGCGTGGCCATCAACGAAGGCGTCGAGCTGGCCAAGAGCTTCGGCGGCACCGACGGCCACAAGTACGTCAACGGCGTGCTCGACAAGGCCGCCGCTGAACTTCGCCCCACCGAGGTGGCCGCCGCCCGCGCCGCGCGGCTCACGTGATGCGGCTGGCTTCGCGGCTCGATCACATCGAGCCTTTCTACGTGATGGAGTGCGCCAAGACAGCCCGGCAGATCGCCGACAGCCCCGAGTGCGACCCGGCGCGCGGCGGCGAGCCGATGATCCTCCTGAACATCGGCGAGCCCGACTTCAGCGCCGCGCCCGCCGTGGTGCAAGCCGCCGAGGCCTGCATGCGCAGCGGCCGCACGCAGTACACCCAGGCCACCGGCCTGCCCGAGCTGCGCGAGCGCATCGCGCGCTGGTACGCCACACGCTTCGCTCTGGACATCGCGCCCGCGCGCATCGTGATCACCGCCGGCGCCTCGGCCGCCCTGCAGCTGGCCTGCCTGGCGCTGTTCGAACCGGGCGACGAGGTGCTGATGCCCGACCCGAGCTATCCCTGCAACCGGCATTTCGTCGCCGCCGCCGGAGCCACCGCGCGCTTGCTGCCGGCGCCGCCGGAGACGCGTTTCCAGCTCGATGCCGCCGGCGTGCAAGCGCACTGGAACGCGCACACCCGCGGCGTGCTGCTGGCCTCGCCGTCCAACCCCACCGGCACCTCCATCGCGCGCGGCGAAATGGCGGCCATCGTCGAGGCGGTGCGCGGGCGCGGCGGCGTCTCGCTGGTCGACGAGATCTACCTGGGCCTGAGCTACGACGAAGCCTTCGGCCACAGTGCGCTGGAGCATGGCGACGATGTGATCTCCATCAACAGTTTCTCCAAGTACTTCAGCATGACCGGCTGGCGCCTGGGCTGGCTGGTGCTGCCTGCCGAGCTGGTGGCGCCGGTGGAACGCCTGGCGCAGAACCTGTACATCTGCCCGTCGACCATCGCGCAACATGCGGCGCTGGCGTGCTTCGACGAGGCCTCGATCGCCGAATACGAAAACCGGCGCGGCGAGTTCCGCCGCCGCCGCGACTTCGTCGTGCCGGCGCTGCAGGACCTGGGGTTGAAGGTGCCGGTGATGCCCGACGGCGCCTTCTATGCCTGGGCCGACTGCAGCGCCTTCGATTCAAGCAGCTGGGATTTCTGCTTCGACATGATGCGGCGCGCCCACGTGGCGCTGACGCCGGGGCGCGATTTCGGCCCGCATGCGGCCGAGCGCTACCTGCGTCTGTCCTTCGCCAGCTCGATGGCCGAACTGCAGCAGGCGCTGCAGCGGCTGGCCCGTGAGCTGGGCTGAGCCCGCGCGAGCGCGAGCCCACTACGGGCTCGTGCTCGGCTGGAGAAGGGCTGCGCGTGTCCTGCACGTGCAGCGCGTGCGAAATTTCGTGACAAGCAGTTAACCGCCGGGCAGAAGCCACGCTTTTCGAGTCACTCCGGCGCAGGCACGCGCCTAAGCTTCGGCGCTGTGGGACATAGCCTGTTCAAGCGCCGCGCCGTAGACGAAGCCGAAGCCTCGGAATTCGCGGCCACCGTGGTCTCGGTGCCCTATTTCGAGACCGGGCCCGTGCCGAACTCGGCCGTGCCCGACGTCTTCACCGAACTCGGCGTCGATTCGGCCATCGATCCTGCCGCCGAAGCGGGCGACACCGCCACCCAGCCCACGCTGTCCAGCATCGGCCGCTATGCGTTGAAGCAGCAGCTCGGCCAGGGCGGCCTGGGCACGGTGTTCGAGGCCTGGGATCCGCTGCTGTCGCGCATGGTCGCGGTCAAGACGCTGCAGTTCGACATCGACACGCCCTCGCGCGTCTCGCTGGATGCGCTGTTCCTGAACGAGGCGCGCGCCGCGGCCGGGCTGAACCACACCCACATCGTCACCGTCTACGACGCTGGCCTGTCGGCGCACGGCGTGTACATCGCGATGGAGCGGCTGCGCGGGCGCGACTTGCGCCAGGCGCTGCACAGCGGATGGCGCCCGAGCCCGGCCGAGGCCGCACTGCTGGTACGCCGTGTCGCCGATGCGCTGGCCTACGCGCATGCGCGTGGCGTCGTGCATTGCGACATCAAGCCGGCCAACATCTTCCTGACGCGTCGCGACAAGCCCAAGGTGCTGGACTTCGGCATCGCGCGCGTGGCGCACCATGCCGCGCTGCCGGCGCTGGAAGGCGTGGTCGCCGGCTCGCCGCACTACCAGGCGCCGGAGCAACTGCAGGCGGGCAGCATCGACGCACGCACCGACCTGTACTCGCTGGGCACGGTGCTGTACGAACTGCTCACCGGCCGCAAGGCCTTCGATGGTGACTCGCTGGAGCGGATCCGCGAGGCCGTGTTCCTGCACGACCCGCAGCTGCCGCACGAACTGTGCCCAACCGTGCCCGCCGAGTTGTCGAAAATTGCCTTGCGAGCAATGGCACGCGATCCTGCGGCCCGCTATGCCAGCGCGCAGGAAATGGCACAGGCCCTGCGCCTGTGGCTGGCGCAGCAGGCCCTGCCGGCCACGGCTGAATCGACGGAGCCGGCCACCGGGGACCCGGCCGAGATCGCCACGCCGCCGCGACGCACCGGGCGCCTGATGGTGGCCGCCGGCGTGGTGGCGGCGCTGGCAGCGGGCCTGTTCCTGTCGTTGCGGGCACCCACGGTGGACACGCGGGTGGCAGCCCCGCCGAGGGCGCCGCTGGCCGCCGCTCCGGTCGCCGCGGTGCCGGCCGCCGAGCCGCCCACGACGCCGCCCGAAAGCATCGGCGCCGCATCCCCCCCGACATCGGATGCCATGGCCGCGACGCCAGTCCTGGACAAGCCCCAGGTTGCCGTCACGCCGCCGAAGGCCCGCAAGGCCAGTGTCAAGGCAGCACCGGCCGCGCCCGTGGCGGCAGCCGAGCCGGCGCCGGCTCCGGGCGCGGTCCACATCGCCATCAGCCCCTGGGGTCAGGTGGAGGTGAACGGCGCCTCGGTCGGCACCACGCCACCGCTGACCCGGCTGGAGCTGCCGCAGGGCACACACACCATCACCATACGCAACGAGGATTTCCCGCCCTACACGCAGCGCGTGCAGGTCGATCCCGAACGGCCCGTCACCCTCAAGCATCGGTTCGGATCATGACGCTCCTGCAACACACCCGACTGTCGCTCCTCGTCCTGGCCACGGCCGCGCTTGCCGCCGGCTGTGCCGCGCCACCGCCGCCCGCACCACCGCCCACTGGGCTGTCCGAGGTCATGGAGCGGCCGGCAGAGCGCGCGCTGCTGGAAGGCATCCGCGCCTACGACGACGGCCAGTACGCGCAGGCCGAGAAGGCCTTGCGCAAGGCGTTGGCCGACGGCCTGCAAAGCGCGCGCGACCGCGCCACCGCCCACAAGCTGCTGGCCTTCATCACTTGCACCAGCGACCGCTTGGCCGATTGCCAGACCGAGTTCCGCGAAGCCCGCGCCGCCGATGCCGGCTTCGCGCTGAGCCGCTCCGAAGCAGGCCACCCGGTGTGGGGCCCGGTGTACAAGAGCCTGTCGCAGTAAGGCCCCTGTCGCGCGCTGGCGCGATACACATCGTCACAGGGGGCGTCGCGCATAATCGGCCGCGCCGATGCATGCCACGTCCCTGCCCGAAAACCCCGACCGCACGACGTCCGCCGGCGTGTTCCGCCACCCACTGCGGGTGTACTGGGAGGACACCGATGCCGGCGGCGTGGTGTTCTATGCCAACTACCTGAAGTTCTTCGAACGCGCGCGTACCGAATGGCTGCGCACGCTGGGCTTCTCGCAGCAGCAGATGCTGCTGCGCGAGCGCGTGATGTTCGTCGTGGCCGACACCGCGCTGCGCTATCGGCGCGCCGCGCGGCTGGACGACCTGCTCGAGGTGACGGTCACGGTGGCCGAGGCCGGCCGCGCGTCGATGCGCCTGCAACAGCAGGCTTGGCGCGAGGACGAACTCCTGGCCGAAGGCGAGATCCGAATCGGTTGCGTCGCGGCCGTCGACGCCAGCGCCGCGGGCTTCAGGCCCTGCCGCATTCCCGCGGCGATCCTCGAGAAAGTTCAATGAACCAGGACCTGTCGATCATCACGCTGGTGCTGCAGGCCAGCTTCGTGGTGCAGCTCGTCATGGCCGGACTGATGGCCGTGTCGCTGGCCAGCTGGACCGTCATCTTCGGCAAGTTTTTCGGCCTGAAGCGAGTGCGCCAGGGCAATGACGAGTTCGAGCGCGACTTCTGGTCGGGCCGCAACCTCACCGAGCTGCAGCAGGCCAGCGCCGCCAAGCCGCACACCGCGCCGCTGGAGCGCATCTTCGCCAGCGGCATGCGCGAGTTCATGAAGCTGCGCGAGCGGCGCCTGGACGCCGCGGCGCAGCTCGACGGTGCGCGCCGCGCGATGCGCGCCAGCTACCAGCGCGAGCTCGACGTGGTCGAGAGCAACCTCAGCTTCCTGGCGTCGGTGGGCTCGGTGAGCCCTTACGTCGGCCTGTTCGGCACGGTGTGGGGCATCATGCATGCGTTCGTCGGCCTGTCGAACATGCAGCAGGTGACGCTGGCCACGGTGGCACCAGGCATCGCCGAGGCGCTGGTGGCCACCGCCATCGGCCTGTTCGCCGCGATCCCGGCAGTCATCGCCTACAACCGGCTGTCGCGCGACATCGACCGCATCGCCATCCAGCTGGAGACCTTCATCGAGGAGTTCTCCAACATCCTGCAACGCAGCGCGGTGCAGACATGACCCACCCCCGCAGCGCCTTCGGCACCTCCCCCTCAAGGGGGACGAGTCGGACGAGAAGCCGTCCCTGCGGACGGTTTCTCGCCTACGAGCGCCGGCTGCGTCCTCGCAGTCGGCGACGCTGGCGGACCGGCAAAGGCGGATCCGCGGCGTCCGCTCGACGGCAGTGCTGCCTTGCATGCCCTGCGGCGCTTGGCCGCATGGGGGACTGACATGGCCAGCATCGCACCCCGTGGCGGCTCGCGCCGGCGCCGCGCGATGAACGAGATCAACATGGTGCCGTTCATCGACGTGATGCTGGTGCTGCTGATCATCTTCATGGTGACCGCGCCGCTGATCACCACCGGCGTGGTCGATCTGCCCACGGTCGGAAAGGCCAAGCAGCGGCCCGACCACGTGATCGAGCTGGTGCTCGGCACCGACGAGAAGCTGCGCATGCGCATCGACAGCAAGGACAGCGGCACCCTCACGCTGGCGCAGCTGCCGGCGCGCGTCAAGCAGGCACAGGCGGGCGACGCGCAGGTGCCGGTGGTCATCAGCGCCGAGCGCAGCGTCAAGTACGAAGCCGTGGTGCGCGTGATGGACGTGCTGCAGCGCGAAGGCATCCAGCGCGTGGGCCTGTCCGTCAAGCAAGGGGGCTGATGTGGGCCACCCCCTACGCACTGCGCGCGCCCCCTCAAGGGGGCACCGCTGGCGGACCGGTAAAGCCGGATCCGCGGCGCTTGCTCGAGGGGACCGACGCGGTGGTTGGGCGCTGCGCACGGCGCGGTGGAGCCGCTGAGATGTCGGTCGCGATGTTGACCTTGCCCGGTACCGACCCGCTGCGCCCCCAGCCGCCCGGCGGCATGGGCCGCGGCGCGCTGCTGGCGCTGGGCGTGCACGCGCTGCTGGTGGTGGCGCTGGCGGTGGCCGTCCACTGGCGCAGCCAGACGCCGCAGACCTTCAGCGCCGAGCTCTGGTCGGCCACGCCGCAGGTGGCCGCGCCGCGCGCGGTGGAAAGCACGCCCGCCACCCCTCCGCCACCGCCCCCACCGCCGCCGGCACCCACGCCACGCGTGGCCACGCCCGCACCGCCGCCAGCCGTCGACCCGCAGATCGCGATCGAAAAGGCACGCCAGGAAAAGGAAAAGGCCGAGCGCCTGCGCGCCGAGCGCGACAAGGCCGAGCGCGAAAAACAGGCCAAGGCCGAAAAGGAAAAGGCGGAACGCGACAAGGCCGAACGCGAGCGCCAGGCCGCCGCCAAGGCCGAAGCACAGGCCAAGCGCGAGCAGCAGGAGCAGCGCGACAAGCAGGCCGAGGAACAGCGCCTGGCCAAGCAGCGCGAGGACAACCTGAAACGCATGCTCGGCCAGGCCGGCGCCACCGGCGCGCCCGGCGCAACAGGCAGCGCGCTGAAGGACGCCGCGCCCTCGGCCAGCTACGCCGGCAAGCTGATCGCGCGCATCAAGCCGAACATCCTGCTCACCGAGACCGTGCCCGGCAATCCGGCTGCCGACGTGGAGGTGCGTGCCTCGCCCACCGGCAGCATCCTGAGCCGCAGGCTGGTGAAGAGCAGCGGCAACAAGGACTGGGACGACGCTGTGTTGCGCGCCATCGACCGCACCGCCGAGCTGCCGCGCGACACCGACGGCCGCGTGCCGCCGGTGCTGGTCATCACCTTCACGCCGTAGGCCGCGTGTAGCGCGCGATGAAGGCGCGGTCGATGCGGTCCTTCCAGCGCCAGACCCAGGCGCCCTCGGCCGTCCAGCCGCCCCACGAGGCGATGGCCCGGCGTTCGCCGCAGGACAGCAGGTACAGCGTGCGCGCCTGCGGCCGGTAGGTCTGCAGCGACTTGCCCTGCAGCGCGTGGCGCAGGTTGGCCGCCAGCGGCGGGCCGGCGCGCACGGCGTAGACGCCGCTCTTCGGATGCGGCGCATCGGCTCGGGTGGCCACGTCGCCGGCGGCGAAGACCTCGGCATGCGACGTGCTCTGCAGCGTCTTGGCGGTGGCGATGAAGCCGCGGGCGTCCAGCGCCAGGCCGCTGTTGGCCAGCCAGCGCGGCGGCGCGGCGCCCAGAGCCAGCAGCGCGGCGAAGCAGGGCAGGCGCGTGCCGTCGGCGAGAAGCACATGGTCTGCCGCCACGGCCGCTGCGCTTTGCAGGTGCAAGGTCACGCCCTGCGCGGCCAGCGCTCGCCAGGCGCGGCGCAGCACCGCCGCACCCAGGCCGGCCAGCGGCGCCGGGCCGGCCACCAGCGCCACGCGCGACACGCCGGTGCCGGCCTGGCGCTGGCGGTAGGCCAGTGCCATCGCCAGTTCCACACCGGCCGCTCCGCCGCCCAACACCGTCAGCGCTGGATCCGCGGCGCCAGCCCACAGCGCGTCGAGCCGCTGCACGAAGGCCTCGATCGGCCGCACCGGCAGGCCGTGCTCGCGCGCGCCGGGCAGGCTGTCCAGGTCGGACTCCGGGCCGGTGTCGATGGACAGCAGTTCGTAGCCCAGGCACTGGCCGTCGTCGAGCATCACCTGCCGCGCCCTTGCATCCAGCGCCACCGCGCGCGCCAGGCGCAGCGTGACGCCGGCCGCGGCAGCCAGCGGCACGAGAGGGATCACGCATTCGTCGGCAGCATAGTGGCCGGCCAGCAGGCCCGGCACCATGCCCGAGTACATCTGCCGCGCATAGGGCGTGACCAGCGTCGCCTGCAGCCCCGGCAGCGGCGCGCGCGCCAGCGCGTCCAGCACCTGCACATGGGCATGGCCGCCGCCCAGCAGCAACAACGGTCGCGGCGCGTTCACTGGAGAACCCTGCGCGCAGGGCGCGCCGGGATGAACGCTTGGGAACGGGCCAGCACGTTCATCGCAGGGCCATGCCGGCCACGAAGCCCAGGCCCTGGCCGCCGGTGTTGTCGGCGTCGGCGCCGACCAGCACGGCCGTGATGCGCGGCAACTCGGCCAGTTCATCGCCAAAGGCGCGCAGCACGTCGGCGCGCAGCTCGCGCCGCTCCTCGCGCCAGGTGCCGAGCGGGCTGCTGCGGCCCTGCAGCACCCACCAGCGCATGCGCCGCGTGTAGGCATTGGGCAGCACGCTGCCGGCGGCCAGCGCGGGGTCCCAGACGTAGCACAGCGTGGCCGCGGGCAAGGGCTCACCGCTCAGCAACCGGGCCAGCCGCAGCTGCTGGCGTTCGAGGAAGGGGATACCGTCCAGCGGCGCGTCCATCAGCACGCACACCTTCAGCGCGGCATCGTCGCCGGCCTTGCGCTGCAGCGCCGCGCCGTCGATGGCGCGGTCCAGCCGCCAGCGCCAGGACAGCACCGGCGTCGCGCCGGCGGGCAGCGCCAGTTCGTGCACCAGGTTGCCGTAGCTGCCCGCCGATTCGATGCGCAGCGCACGCTGGCCGTCCAGTTCCGCGATCGTGAAGCGCGTGCGCGGCAGGCTCTGCTGCGGCAGCAGCACCTCGCGCCAGGGCGGCGCCGTCGTGGCGCCCGGCCCGTCCAGCGGCGCCAGCGACGGCTGCGCCAGCGCCGCGCCGGCCGCCATCAGCCCAGCCGCCGCGGCGCGCCTCACCGCCCCACCGCGTTCAGCGACCAGTCGTAGTCCAAAAAGCTCGGCGACAGCGAGCGCTCGCGCAACTTCTGCTGCTCGTCGGGCTGGTCGCTGAGCTGCGCGGCATAACGCGCAAACAGGTCCTCGAGCTTGTGGAAGCCCATCTGGCCCTGCTCGAAATCCTCGCGGAACCACTTGAAGATCATGCTCACCTCAAGCCTGCCGCCGGCCACGCGGTTGCGCGTGCGGTCGCTCATGAAGCGCATCATGCCGTCGTCGTACTGCGCCTCCAGCTTCGGTGCGACGAAGGCCTCGGGCCGCAGCGCCGGGCAGCCGATCGACGCGCAGTTGACGGCCGCATGCACGCGCGGGTCCTTGTAGCGCGGGCGCAATTGTTCGTGCTCGATCCAGTCCAGGTGGCGCTCCTCGCCGAGAAGGACGAAGAACTTTTTCTTCCACGGGCTCTGCAGCAGCGAACCCAGGTCCTTGATCGATTTCAGGTCGGGCCAGCGCGTCAGGATCAGCTCGACCGTGAAGGCGTTGTAGGCATTCACCAGGAAGGCCATCTGCTGCTCGCGCGGCCAGCGCTCGAACTCCGCCGGCGTCACCGCACTCATCGCATCGAGCACCTTCTTCAATGCCGCGCGCTCGGCCTTGAAGCCGTTGTAGTCGACGCGGCTTTGTTTGTTGTCGGGCAGCCAGCGCACGTGCTTCTTCACCAGCGCGTCCCAGCCCGCGTAGCCATGGTCGAACTGCGCCCACGCGCTGCCGCACAGCAGCAGCGCGCACAGCAGCAGGCCCTTGCACATTTTCATCGTCGTCTCCAATCGTGAAAGCGCTGCACCCACTTCAGCAGGGCGTGCGGCTGGTGGGCACGCTTCCACTCGCCCGCCGCGTACTTGTTGGCTTCGGCCAGCGTCGGGTAGGTGTGGATCGTGCTCAGGATCTTGTTCAGCCCCAGGCCGTGTTTCATCGCCAGCACGTATTCGGCCAGCAAGTCGCCGGCATGCACGCCGACGATGGTCACGCCGAGGATGCGGTCCTTGCCCGGCACGGTGAGCACCTTGACCCAGCCGTGCGCGGCGCTGTCGGCGATGGCACGGTCGAGATCGTCGATGCCATAACGCGTGACTTCGTAGGCCACGCCCTTCTCCTTGGCTTCCTGCTCGTTCAACCCGACGCGCGCCACCTCGGGATCGATGAAGGTGCACCAAGGCACCACCGAATAATCGGCCTTGAACTTCTTGAACATGCCGAACAGGCCGTTCACTGCCGCATACCAGGCCTGGTGTGCCGCCACGTGGGTGAACTGGTAGGGCCCGGCCACGTCGCCGGCGGCCAGGATGTTGGGATAGATCGTCTGCAGGTACTCGTTGGTCTGCACGGTGCGGTTCACCGGGATGCCCAGTGCCTCCAGGCCGAAGCCCTGCAGCCGCGCCACGCGGCCCACCGCGCACAGCAGCAGGTCGAAGCCGATGCGCTTTTCCTGCCCGCCGGCTTCGACGACGATGAACTTGTGCTCGCCCTCCTTCTCGCAGCGCAGCGCCTTGTGGCCGGTGAGCACGGCCACGCCGTCGGCCTCCAGCGCCTTGCGCGCGTAGGCCGAGACCTCCTCGTCCTCGCGGATCATGATGCGCGGCGCCATCTCCACCTGGGTCACCGCCGAACCCAGCCGCGCAAAGGCCTGCGCCAGCTCGCAGCCGATCGGCCCGCCGCCCAGCACCACCAGCCGCGCCGGCAGCTCGCGATGGCCCCACAGCGTGTCGCTGGTCAGGTAGCCCACCTCGTCCAGCCCGGGCAGCGGCGGCACGAAGGGACTTGCGCCGGTGGCAATGACGATGCTGCGCGTGCTCAGCACCTGCTCGCCGCCGTTGGCGCGCACGATCTTCACATGCCAGGGGTCGACGATCGTCGCCCGGCCCTCGACCACGTCCACGCCCAGGCCGGTGTAGCGCTCGACCGAATCGTGCGGCTCGATGTCCTTGACCACGCGGGCCACGCGCTCCATCACCTGCGCGAAATCGAGCCTGAACTCGGCCGAGGCGATGCCGTAGTCGGCGCTGTGGCGCATCTGCCGCACCAGCGTCGCGGTCTTGATCAGCGCCTTGCTCGGCACGCAGCCGTAGTTCAGGCAGTCGCCGCCCATCTTATGGCTTTCCACCAGCGTCACCTTGGCTCTCACCACCGCGGCGATGTAGCTGGTCACCAGCCCGGCCGCGCCGGCGCCGATGACCACCATGTTGCGGTCGAATCGTTTCGGCTTGCGCTCGGTCCATCTTGCGTAGACCTTGCGGCGCTGCACTGCCTCGACGATCTTTCGGGCCACCAGCGGGAACAGCCCGAGCAGCACGAAGGAGCCGATCAGCCCCGGCGACAGGATGCCCTGCAGGGAGCTGATCTGCGCCAGCTGCGTGCCGGCGTTCACGTACACCAGCGTGCCGGCCAGCATGCCCAGTTGGCTGACCCAGTAGAAGGTGGCGGCCTTCATCGCCGTCAGGCCCATCAGCAGGTTGATGACGAAGAAGGGGAATACCGGCACCAGGCGCAGCGTGAACAGGTAGAACGCGCCGTCGCGCTCGATGCCGCGGTCTACGTCGGCCAGGCGGGTACCGAATTTCGACTTGACGCTGTCGCGCAGCACGTAGCGCGACACCAGCATCGCCAGCGTCGCGCCGATGCTGGAGGCGAAGGACACCACCAGCGTGCCGATCCACAGGCCGAAGATGGCACCGCCGAGCAGCGTCATGATGGCCGCGCCGGGCAGCGACAGCGCCGTCACCGCCACGTAGACGGCGAAGAACACCCCCAGCACCAGCGCCGGCCGAGATTCGTAGAGCGCCGCGAAGTCACCGCGCACGGCCTTGACATAGTCCAGGCTGAAGAAGCGGCCGAGGTCGAGCGCGAAAAAGCCGATCACCAGCAGGATCAGCGCGGCCAGCAGCAGAAGCTTCTTCTTGTTCAATCCCGTCCTCGGTGGTTCGTGCTTAGACGCTGCAAGGCCAGCCGACCTTACACGCGCAAGGCATGCCAGCCGCCGACGATACGCGAGGTGATGGTCATGGCGCACAGCAGCGCAAAGGCGTAGGCCCACAGCGCGAAGTGCTGCGGCCACAGGCACATCAGCACGAAGCAGATCAGCGTCTCGCCGGCCTCGGTCAGCCCGCCCAGGTAGTAGAGGCCCTTTTGCGGATAGTCCTCGCTCTTCAATCCGCGCCGCTCCGCCAGCACCGCAAAGGCCAGGAAGCTCGAACCGGTACCCATGAAGGCTGCCAGCAGCACCGCCGCAGGCAGCGCATTGGCCTGCGGGTCGGCCACGGCGAAGGCCAGCGGGATGCTGGCGTAGAAGAGGAAGTCGAGCGTGATGTCGAGGAAGGCGCCGCGGTCGGTGGGCCGCGTGAGCCGGGCCACCGCGCCGTCCAGCCCGTCCATCAGCCGGCTGGCGAGCAGCAGCGCCAGCCCGGCGAGCGGTGCGCCCAGCGCGATGGCTGCCGCTGCGCCCAGGCCCAGCGCGAAGCCGAACAGCGTCACGGCATCGGCGCCGATGCCGGCGCGCACCAGCACGCGGGCCAGCCGTTGCAGCCCCGGCTTCAGCAGCGCGATGGCCGCGCGGTCAAGCATCGCCGGCCGCCAGAGCGGTGCGCCGCAGCGGGCTGTTCATGCGGGCTGGAGCTCGACCGCGTGCAGCCAACCCTGCTGCAGGGCCTGCTGCAGCCACAGGTCGAAGGCGAAGCCGGGCCCAGCCGCGTCCAGCGCGCCGGCCAGCGACCCACCGTCGAGCAGGCAGCGTAGGAAGCGCGCGGTGGTCTGCGTCACGGCCGAGACCCGCACGCTGAAGCCCTCGCGATGCACCAGCGCCTGTTCGCCCTGACCACGCGCGAAGGCCTCGCGCACTGGCGCGAAGCGCTCCGCCGACACACTGCGGTGGGCTTGCCAGATGCTCACTACCGGATGCGGCGAGCCGATGACCACCGTGCCCGCGGCCAGGCGAAGCCGCAGCGC
>Ga0316601_100001137_pt1 | contig 12624 bp, 10 predicted proteins | sample OWC_soil_day5_no_FD_207663 | JGI IMG/M metagenome (GOLD analysis project Ga0316601, IMG submission 207663) | Wetland soil microbial communities from Old Woman Creek delta, Ohio, United States - OWC_soil_day5_noCT | ecosystem: Environmental > Terrestrial > Soil > Wetlands | place: USA: Ohio...
CCGGGACCGAACTTGCGCTCGCAAAGCGCTTCTACCGCAGCACGCATGTCCGTGAAGTGAGGTGGGCAGAATCCCTCCATCACTCCTTCCAGACCGGTCGGATTCGGGTAAGGCCAGCGCTCGTCCGTATCATACCGGAATCCCAACCCAGGCACATCGTGGTTGCCACTGGCTCCCAGCATGGCAAAGGGATCGATTCCGTTAAACATCCATCCACCCAACCCCATGGCCTGGAGCATTAATGTGCCTGCATAGCAACTGGCCCCCAGTTCGACAGTCAGTTCCGAAAGTGACCACTGCTCCACGAAGGTTATGGGCCAGGCGTTCTCAACGTCCACAATGTCTTTGAAGTGTTCGATTCCCGGGATGGCTCGTTTATTGATGTCGTCATACAGGACCAATCCGTTTTGCAGCATGTAGCATATGTTGAGCAGCACATGTTGCGAAAGATCGCCCACGGGGATGACAAGTAGTGTCGAGGGTTTATTGAAGACCCATGTATTGTGTGCCTCGGCAAAAGGAACTTCGGCGGGAAACCTGAGGCGCCCATCCTGGATCTTACGCGCGCGGTTCCGGACATTCTCCATGAATTCTTCCAGGTTTAATGAACCATCGTCGGCACGTTCAGCGAATGCCGGTGAATCACGCATCTCCAGAACATACACGCCTTCATCGTCAGTGAAGAAGGTCTGGCTTGTATGAAAACCGGCCGCTGAGGGAAATACCCGCCCGCCGGCTGCACCGGCATAATTGGAAAGGTGGGGAGCATAACGGGCAGCACGGAAAATCATGTGGTGCCAGGATGTGTTCCCCCCACAGGCCGACACAACCAGCATCTTCTCCACGTCAGTCAACGGTACTGGCTTCTGGAGAGATTTATACGCGAAGACTCCATCCGGGATCTCCGCACCTTTGAAGAAACGTCGCGACCGACGGCCCAAGAGAGCTTCAATGAGGCCAAAATCCATAATTTTCCGGAAACCCGGTGGTCCGGACTTGTTCGACATGAGACCCTCCTCCCGATATGTTTGAATATCTTGTGAGTCTTCTGGCAACTGATATGTCCCGGCACTTCGAAAAAAAATGCCTTGCAGTTTTGCGCACCTGACGTGTGAAGACCGTTCCAGAGCGCCCGGCCGCCATCGCATTGTCGGCAATGCACTATAACAGTCTCGTCAACAAGAACCCCTGAACGTAGCGTATACAACGACTATTGTCATCGTCACACAGTTTGAAAGCTTAACTGTGACGGGAACAGAGTTTGTCACAATGTCATAGACTGGAGAGAACTGGGGACCCAGTCTCACGACTTCCTGCTTTTGAGAAGTATGGCAGGATATTATGAGAGACTTGCCCTCATGTACCAGCCGGACCTCCCATTGATTTTGCCAAAGAGTCTACTATTCTATTTCTTTGAGGATACATGCTGAAATTTGATAAAGAAATTGACATAATGTTTCAGCACCTGTCCATCACCTCTCGTATCTTGTGCAAAACGTCGTTTTTATTGAAAGGTTTAGTAATAAATTCTATTTCTTCTTCTCTTATACCTTGCTTTTGCATGATGTCTGCCGTATACCCACTGATGAAGATCACCTTTATTTCTGTCATTATCTTTCTTATCTCATCAAGGATTACTTTTCCGTTCTTATTTGGCATTACTACATCTGACAATACAAGATCAATGTCTTGTTGCTCCCTGAAACGTTTAAGTGCCTCATCACCATCCCCTGCTAAAATTACCTTGTAGCCGGCCCTTTCGAGGATTTTCTTTAAGAAAACTCTTACGATTTATTCATCATCGACAATCAGCAGGGTCTCAGTACCACCTGCACGTGGTGAAGGTGTGTTTGATTGATCGTCGACAACAAAGTCATCCATGACAAGGGGAAGATAAATCCTGAAAGTAGTCCCTTTGCCTGGTTCGCTGCTGACCAGGATGGAACCGTCATGCTGCTTGACGATCCCATAGACGATGGACAACCCAAGGCCAGTCCCCTTGCCGACCTCCTTGGTGGTATAAAATGGCTCAAATAGCCTTTCCATTGATTTCTTGTCAATCCCTGGGCCGGTATCGGAGATGGATATCAGGGCATATTTTCCGGGCGCCGCAAGATCATAAAGCGCCTCCTTTCCTTCCTTGACCATCACCTGCTTTGTCGATATTGACAAGCTTCCACCATCGGGCATGGCGTCACGGGCATTTGTAGCAAGATTCATGAGAACCTGTTCGATCTGCCCGGTATCGGCTTTTACCAGCATCTTCTTGCTGGATAATGCTAAGCTGAAGTCTATGTCTTCCCCGATAATTCTTTTCATTAATCTGATGGTGCTACTGATGATGGTGTCAATGTGTATTGGTTTCGGGTTGATCACCTGTTTCCTGCTGAATGCGAGAAGCCTCCTCGTAAGTTCGGCAGCGCGATCGGCGGCTTTCAGCAACTGAACGACGCTTTCTTTTGACAATTCGTCGTCTTCTGCAATACGCTCCTGGAGTATTTGCCCGAAGCCTGATATACCGGTAAGGAGGTTATTGAAGTCGTGGGCCACTCCACCTGCAAGAACACCGATTGATTCCATCTTCTGCGATTGCAAGAGTTGCTGTTCGAGTCTCCTGCGCTCCGTTATCTCCTTCTGCAAGGCTTCAACAGTTTGCTCCAGTTCGCCGGTTCGCTCCGCAACCCTTTCCTCCAGTTCGTCATTTGCCTGGCGCAGTGCCTGCTCGGCTTTCTTTCGCTCGGTGACATCGAGCACCAGGGAGAGGATTGACCGCAGATTTCCCGATTCATCCAGCAATGAGGAGTTGTACCACTCACAGTGGACGACCGACCCGTCTTTGTGGTAATTACGGTTGGCGGAGAATCGGCGGGGATTTTTCCCTTTCTGCAAGTCGGAGATAACCTCGGCGACTTGCAGTTCATCCTCCTCGTAGATCCACCGGAATTCATCAATACTCTTGCCCAACACCTCTTCGGCCTTCCAGCCGAACATCCGTTCAGCCTCAGCTGACCACCGAATCAGCCGCATGTCCGGTCCCCACTCGATTACCGCCAGCGGGGAATTGTCCACGTGGTACGTCAGCCGCTGGGACAGTTCCCGCAGCGTTTCCTGGGCCTGTTTGCGGTCGGTGATATCACGCCAGACGGAAATGCCGCCGATGATGCTGCCGGAACTGCCGAGTACAGGAGCGGCGTTGCATAAAAGGTACATGAGACTCCCATCGGAGTTTATCTGAATGAGTTCTTCGTTACGGATTGTTTCGCCATTGCGGATTGCGCGTGACATCGGCAAATCCTGCACCTCCACAGGCGTCAGGCCGTCAGGATGATAGATATTCCATTGTCCGACAACAGCATCTACCGTTGCACCGTAATATGTTCCTCCCAGCAGTTCCTGACCGGCACGACTGACCATGCGTATTTTCATGTCCGGCGCATCGGCAATAGTGAGGCCCTCAGGAACATATTCCATCAGTGCATAAAGAATCCGCCTCCCTTCTTCAGCCTCTTCCAGTGCCTGTTTCAGGCTCTTTTCCGCTCTGATTCGATCGGATATGTCCATGACCGCCACAGCGCTGCCCACGACTCGACCGCGGGCGTTGAGTATCGGTGCTGCGCTGTTGTGGACATAGGTGCGGGAACCATCGAACCGCATAATCTCAACCAACTGCCCGACGACGGTCTCGCAACGTTGGACTGCGCGTGCCGAAGCCCACTCATCAGGCTTAACCGGCAGACCGCTGTCCAACCACCAGGCTTGATATGCAGCATAATCGCTGACCGATTGCGTTGAAGGACGAGGTCCGCCCCAGAGCTGCTCATAGGTATGATTGACCCGGCTTATTCCGCCATTAACATCAATAATGGCCAAACCAACGGGCAGGGCTTCCAAAACGGCTTCGAGGAGGTTTTTGTCATTTACGGCCTCCATACGAGCTTCTTCCAATTGCTGATAGGCCCGGATTCGGTCGCTGATGTCCTTGGCAATACCGCAGATCCTGGCCGGTCTGCCCTCACGAACACCGATCACTGAACCCTGGTCCCAAATCCAGCGAATTTCCTTATCCGGCCGGACAATCCGGTATTCTATGTCGTATTCTTTTGTTTCGCCCTGGTACCACTGCTCCAGTTCCCGCCGCACCCGGCACCGGTCGTCCGGATGAATGAAATTCAGCCATAAACGTGCATCCGCATAGAGTTCGCTTGTCGGCGTTCCCCATATCTTTTCAAACGCCGGGTTAACATAAACCATCTTTCCCTGTTCCAGATCCATAAACCAGAAAACATGATCAATATTCTCTGCCAGTAATCGGAACCGTTCCTCGCTTTCGCGGAGCGACTGCTCCATCTGTTTTTCCGGACTGACGTCACGAATAATACCAATACGGAAAAGGGGCTCTCCCAGAACGTGTGTCTGAGTATGGATGGAATTGGTCAACCAGCGGTAGCGACCGTCCTTGCCCTTGAAGCGGTACTCGATGATGCTCTTGCCTTCCGCTTTTGCCTGATCTATCCCGGCCGTCACCGTATCACGGTCATCGGGATGAATCCTTTCCATCGCTTCGACCAGGTTCAATGCTTCCATCTCCGTTAAGGAATAACCCGTTATTTGTTCAAGTAACGGGCTCATGTATTCGTATTGGCCTGTTGTAAGGTTTCTGAGGTATACGGCATCGGTAGATTTTTCCAGGGGTGTCAGCAATGTCTCGTCGTCATGCTGTGTCCCCGTAACCGAGCACTTTCCATCCTCCTGATTCTGCGTCTGTTCATGGGTTTCGATGCGTACTCCGTTACTCTCCAACAGCCCATTTGCTTCGTGTACAACCTGCCGGGCCTGACGGATCAGATCGAAAGCCTTCTGCAAAGAGATTGTATTTTCTTGACCAATAACCTGAGCTTGCAATTCCGATTCGAGTTCGGCCAATAAAAACTGGGCGTCCAGGATTTTCTGAAGTGGTTCCATAGCATGCCTCAAATTGTTTCATTTGTGATTTGTTTCATTTGTGATTCAGTAAGATTACCACAGAGACACATCATTCGTAAGGCTTTCGAATATTATCCTTGTCGAATCTATCAGCCTGTCTGAAACGAATAACAAACTTTTTCAGGGACGACTATTTACATTTTATTTGGGTTACATAACCTGATTATTGTATGGGCATTGAATTGATAATAATATATCGAATAATGCTTGACGATGCCTGTTGCCCTGATTTATATTTATTCTCAGTTATCAAAATAAGGGGGCAGAATCCGAAAACTGTCGATTCTTCAAAAAGATATGGGCGACAAGATACTTAAAATTGATAAATTACCTACGGTCAGGAGGCTACCCGCTTATCTCCGTCTTCTGAAAGTTTTCTCAAGTCAGGGGATCGATACTGTTTCATCCGGCCAGCTGGCTGAGCTGATGGGAATCGAGTCGATACTTGTGCGTAAGGATCTCGAATTGACGGGAATCAGTGGGACTCCCCGCATAGGTTTTCGAATTTCGGATCTTATCAGGTCTATTGAGAGCTTTCTCGGATGGGCAACTTCCACGGATGCTTTCCTGTTCGGTGTCGGTCAACTCGGAACCGCGCTTCTCGGATACAGGGAGCTGGGTCAATCCGGACTAAAGATAATCGCAGCCTTCGACACCGATTCTGACAAGTTAAACCGGACTTTCAACGGAGTTCGCGTCTTTCATGTGGACAAAGCTCCGGAACTCCTCAGCAGGCTGAATGTACAATTGGCAATCCTTACAGTCCCGCCCGAACATGCCCAGCAGGTTACCGATCTTCTTGTTATGAACGGTATTCAGGGCATCTGGAACTATACACCTGTGTCTCTGGAAGTTCCTGAAGGCGTGACTGTTCAGAAGGAGGATCTGCTGTCCGGATTGGCGGTGCTTTCAGTCAGGATGTCGCGGGCGGTCGTCTCCCAAAGATGTGAGGAGGGTTCGTGAGATGAGTCTGAAAATACGGATTTGCATGGGGAGTTCCTGCTTTCAACGGGGTAACAGAAAAAACCTCGAATTTATCGAAAAATACATTGATGATCATGGGTGTGCCGCCGAAGTGGAACTGATGGGCAGCCGGTGCGAGGATCAGTGCCGCAAGGGGCCGAACCTGCAGATAAACGGCCGGATGTATCACGAGGTGCACGAGGAGTTGCTGTTCGAGCTCCTGGAACTCCACATCAGCAAGAAATCGGGAGACTAGCATGGAATTGAGAAAACCGGTCTATACGGAAAAGACGGAATGTCAGGACTGTTTCAAGTGCGTCCGCAAATGCCCCGTCAAGGCGATAGAGATAGAAGAGGGGCGCGCCTCAATCGCTTCCGACCTCTGTATCTATTGCGGGCACTGCGTGGATGTCTGCTCGACCAAGGCAAAGAAGATCCGTGACGACCTTGATCTTGCGAAGGAGCTTCTCCGCAGGAAACAACGCGTCTATGTTTCCATCTCTCCCTCCTATGTGGGCGAATTCGCGGGAATAGAGCCTCAGTACCTGATATCCGCCCTGAAAAAGCTCGGCTTTGCAGCGGTCAGTGAAACCTCGCTTGGTGCCCAACAGGTTTCTGCACGTGTCGCCGAACATCTCCTGAGGAGCAATGCCAAACTGACCATCTCTTCCGCATGCCCGGCGGCAGTCGATTTTGTTCAGAAGTATCTTCCCGAGCAAGCGGACTCGATCACACCCATCCTCTCACCTCTACTTTCCCACTGCAGGCTGCTCCGCAAGATTTACGGCAATGACATTGGCATCGTCTTTGTGGGCCCCTGCGCAGCGAAAAAGCAGGAAGCGGACCGTCACCCGGACCTCCTTGACGTTGCCCTGACCTTTCAGGATCTGCACCGATGGCTGGAAGAGAAAGGGATAGACCCCTTGAACATGATTCCCCGCGGGGATGACCAGTTCGTGCCGGAAGCAGCCAACGAGGGAGCTCTGTATCCGGTGGAAGGGGGTATGAATGAAACCATAAGGCTGTTAGGGGATTTCAAGGATGTTCGCTTCATGACCCTCGCAGGCGTATACTGCATCAACAGGGCACTGACAGGGCTGAAGATAGACGAGCTGAGCAACAGGGTATTCGTGGAAATTCTCGCTTGCCAGGGAAGCTGTGTGCATGGCCCCTGTACCAGCAAAAACAGACCCTACCTTCTTGACGAGCTCGAGGTCTATAACCGGGCAAACATACCAGCCGGACGTGTCGAGCGGAACGTGCTGGTGGAGATAGACGGTCTGCATCGTGAGGCGCCTTTGCCGGTCCAGCACCATACCGAGGAGCAGATCCGCAATGCGCTGCAACAGGTGGGCGCTCTCCGGGAGGAAGATGAGTTGAACTGCGGCGGCTGCGGCTACGACACCTGCAGGACACTTGCAAGTGCCCTGCTGACGGGCCGGGCAGAACCCTCCATGTGCCTGTCCCACCTCCGCAAGCTGGCCCAAAAGAAGGCAAATGCCCTGCTTCGCTGTATTCCCATGAGCGTCGTCATCGCCGGCGCCGATATGAAGGTTATCGAATGCAATGAGAACTTCATCCAAATGTTCGACGAGGAATCCCTCTTGACGAACCAGATACATCCGGGCCTCGAAGGCGCGTGCCTCGAAAAGCTGGTGCCTTTCTCTGACCTGTTTTACACCGTAGTGGTTACAGGGCAGGACCTCCACCGGGATGCGCTGCACATAGACAACAAGATTTACAACGTCACCATCTTCACCATTGAGACCAACCAGGTGGTTGGCGGGGTCATTCTGGACGTAACCGATACGGAAATGCACCGTGAGCAGATAGCCCAGCGCGCCAAACAGGTAATCCGCAAGAATCTGGAAACGGTCCAGGAGATTGCCTTCCGTCTGGGAGAGAACATGGCGGACACGGAAATCCTGCTCAGGTCGCTCGCCTACGGATTCTCGTCCAAGGACATAAATCTCCTCGAGCAAAGGGAGGAAGATGCGGATGCTTCCTAAAAGACGCACCATACCGGAGAATCGAGACGGTAACGAAGACACTCTGCCATATGATCTGTTTATAGAGATCGAGTCATGTCAGAAGAACAAACATGGGCAGTATATCTGCGGCGACTCCTTCATGACCCACAAACTTCCGGAAGAGAACCGGGTAATATCCGTGCTTTCCGATGGCCTCGGTCATGGCCTCAAGGCCAATATCCTTTCGACCATGACGGCTACCATGGCACTGAAGTTCACTGCCAGCGACGTCGATCTGATCAGCTCCGCCGAAACCATTATGAATGCTCTGCCGGTCTGCAGAATACGAAACATAAGCTATGCGACCTACACCATCGTTGATATCAGGATGCAGACCGACATCAGCATCGTCGAGATGGATAATCCGCCTTTCCTTCTCATCCGGGACGGGGAAGCCCTATCAATACCGTACAAGGAAGTGGAGTCACCGATTCTTGACGGGAGAAAGATGAAAACCTACAATCTGAAAGCATTGCCTGAGGACCGCTTGGTCATCATGTCGGACGGGATTTCCCAGTCCGGTATCGGAACCAAAGAGCTGAAGCTGGGCTGGCGGGTCGACGGATGCAAGAGGTTTGTCCTGGATCAGGTGTGCCGCGATCCCCAAATCTCTGCCAGATCCCTTGCCGGCAATATACTAAACGAGGCGCTCACCAAGGAGGTTGGCGGCAAGGCCTATGACGACATGACCGTCAGTGTATTTTATTTTCGGAAACCGCGCACAATGCTGGTGCTGACGGGTCCCCCCTTTCACGAGAGGCGTGATGCCTACTTCGCCAATTACTTCGAAAACTTCAAGGGCCGCAAGGTCATCTGCGGTGGCACGACCGCGAATATCGTCGCCCGCGAGTTGAAACGCGAAATTGTGGATCATCTGGAGACGATGGATGGAGATATTCCACCGATTGCAACCTTTCAGGGGGCCGATTTGGTGACCGAGGGGCTCCTTACCCTGACAAAGGTCGCGCAATTTCTTGAGAAAGGCGAGACCACATCGCGAAGAAACGCCGCGAGCATGTTGTTGAATCTTTTTCTGGAGAGTGACAGCATCATGTTTCTCGTCGGGACCAAGATTAATGAGGCACATCAGGACCCAACACATCCGATGGAACTGGAAATCAGGCGCAATCTCGTCAAGAGAATAGCGAAGATCCTTGAACGCAGGTATCTCAAAGACGCCTATGTCAGATATATATGATTGCCTCAAGTGATCGTTTCACTCAGTTTGATGCTGCATGTGCGTACAATCGACTTGCAATTTTGATAAACATCTACGTTTGATGCGAATCAGTACAGCGCAGGGTCCTCATCGTATTTCGGCATGGCCACACCGGTACAGTCAAAGGCGTAACCGATGATTCTAGTCTCACCATAAAACCCCTTGGCATCCTCCCGCCAGTAGATATGTGTCGCACCCGCTTCCCTGGCCTTCAAAGCGGTCCGATATTTAAAATCGGCCAGGACCGGCGGGGGTCCCCAGTACCTGTAACCGTAAGGCCCTGGGAATTTGCCGACCGGGCGGCATTCCCTTACGCTTATCGGATCGGCCGCTCCCAGCGGAAATTGTTTATCAGAAAGAGACGTGGAACATCCCGTGAGCGCAATGATGGCAACGAACAGCAAGAAAGTCTTCATAAAACCTCCCAAAAAACCGCCTTCCAGCAAGATTTCCCTGAAGAGGATAGCCTTTTTCTTGAAAATGAAAATACCCGATTGCGGAAAAACCAGATCAGCTGAATGGACGAATCCGTTGTCTTCCCTGATCTGAATACCGAAAATAACTCAACTTTTTGAACTAGTTACCAGGGGAAGGTCATCTCCGGTATTTCCAATAGGTCACTCTTGCCGGTCGGGGTTTTCCAGTATCCTGGACGGCATGAAGCACCGGGCGAACTCGGGCAAAGGTGAAACACAGAGTGATCCTTCCAGCCTCATTCTTTTCAACTGATAGCTTCTTTTCAGCTCTTCCGTGAGCGGGCCGACTAGCAGATATTCCCGTTCCCCCTGAGTTTTGCCCAGGTTTTCATCCGGTGTCAGGACCAACCGTGCAAAGGGTTCATTCCCTACCAGCCTGATTGTCCCGGTTATGGTAACCGGACCAGGGCGCGCGCCCATTGCGCATCCCTGCGCGGCAAACAGCAGTATCATCATTACACTCAACTGGCTGAACAACAGCTTTGCCATGATAGTTCCCTTCTCAGAATGGCGGTCTCAAACCCTTCGCCCGTAAGGTTCTTTCCCGCTCCTTGAACCAGGAATCGACATGGACCCCGTGGGGTTTTCCCGTCTCGCGCACCAAGGATCGGACAGTCGGGTCGAGGTTCATTGCGGACAGCATTTCGCGGGGACCCTTTGCCGGTTTTGGCGCCGACCCTGCCTCAGGTGTCGGGGAGAGGGAGGCCGATAAAGCAACAGCCGGGCTCATTGCCGTTTTTGTCACGGTGTCCACCGGAGAACCCGCGGGCAGATACGAAGTGGCGGATGGGTTCATGTAGATTAAATAGCCGATGGTCGTGAAAGGATACGAGACCCCTGGCGATACGGGGTAAGTTACCGTCGTTTCGTTGATGAAAGCGGCCAGGGTATTGGATGCGTTGCGGGTCCAGGTTACGGCTCCCGTGGTATTGCCAGGCGCCGGGACATAGCTGTAATAACCCGCACTCCACTGGTTAAGCGGTTGGAGGGTTGCCCGGTTTTGCCTGAGAAACAGTCCCGGCAGGGAGATACCGTTATGGTTGCCCCAGGTGTCAATTGTCGTGTATGCCCATGCGTCATTACCTGGGGGTTCCACAATTGTCTCCCTGTTGCCGAAAAAATTTGCCATTGCCCAGTCCTCGAAAGAGGAAGAGAAATTCCTGGTGGATGCGATTGTTGCCAAGGTGTTATTCACTTCGGATATGCCGGTAAACGGGTTGTGGAGCATTTCCCAGAAGACCGGGTGAGTTGTGCTGGCCAGTGATGCCTGGTCAAACTGGTCCTTGATGTATTGTGCCCACATATAGACCATGCCATAGTTGCCGACGGTTTCATCGAAACTGACCAGTGAATGGTTTACGTCCCGGTTCATATCGTTCTCGTATGAAAAGACACTGGCGTAGTCGGGACCATAGCCGCAGTAAGTTCTGGACACTTGAGCCATTGCTTCGTCGATCCAGGTGTCGTCATGTAAGCCCTGCTGGTGTGTTTTTTGCTCCCAATGGATCATGTGCTGCAATTCGTGGGCAATGGTGACGAAGAAATTCGTGCCGTTCGGATTTATTCGTACTGCCGGGTTGATGTTGAGGAAAAGCACTTCCTTCTGGTTCGAATGGGAGTTTTGCGTTGACAGGGAGTATTCGTTCATTGGGTCGAAATAGCCGGCTATATAGCTCGTGCTGACCCCTGGAGTGAAGCCGTCCCTGATGTTGAGTAGCAGTATGTATATCTTCGGGTCACCGTCGATGCCGGGGTCCGGTTCATTGCCGAAGGCGTTGGTAAGCCCGGGGTGGATGGCGTTGTCGAATTGATCGATGATAGCATTGATAGCCTCCTGTGAAACGGACTGTCCACTTTCCAGGTAGACATGACAGAAGTTTCCCTGTCCGACTTCACTGGCATTGACAACGTAATAACTGTTGACGGTGAAGTCAACGGCCCAGAAACTGCCTGTAGCGAGCGGCACGAGAGCCGGAGAATCTCCCCCTCCACCACTGCCGCATCCCGCAAGAATAAAAATGTACAGGAGAATAAGATATCTTCTCATGATGGTATCTCTCCATAGGTATGCAGATACAATACCACAAAATATGCTGTTTGGAATCCTGTCGGGAGCATGAACCACCAAACTTAACTTGAGCGGGCGCAAAAACGGCAAACAACTCCAGCTGAAGGAAACACTTCAGAGTCTGAACTAATCTGGATAAAAGTGGTGAGGTGGCTCCGGTTTGTGAGACAGCCCGATGGCTTGCATATACCGTAAAAATGGGAAGTGGGGTTGATTTCTATTTCAGGAGGGCAACAATCTCGCTCCTTGAGCGAACATTCATTTTTTGCATGATTTTCTTGATGTGAGACTTTACCGTACATTCGCTGATGAACATCTTCTCCGAGATAGCCTTGTTCGAAAAACCGCAGCAGATGAGCCTCAATGTTTCTATTTCCCTTTTTGACAAATCAAACTCAATCTTCGCTTTAGCAAAATCAGGTTCGTGCTTTTCAGCTATCTTCTCAACAAGAACCATGATATGGCTTGGATTTTTCTCTACTCCATGATGCCCGACGAAGAATGCCCGCAGTGAACAGGGATTCCCCACCCCATTCTCCAGCACGATACAACTTTGACCAGCATCCAATATGTCTGCCGATGAAGCCATGTTCTCTTTCAGGTTTCTGCAAAGGTCCAGTATCTCTTCAGGGACATTCGGAACAACCAAACCTTCTTTGGTAACGGCTTCTTTCAATGACGGGATGACATCCAGCGCATCAGGGTTTGAATAGAGCAACCTTTCCTCCAGATCGAATATCAGGATTCCCGGTGCCAGTCGCTTTTTAATAATTTCGGAAAGGTTATCCATAACGGTGATAAATATCTTTCTGTTCTATATATTACGATTAATCGAAAATCATACTTTAGAAGGATTGTAACAATTTTACAAGAATTTATACTTTT
>Ga0316601_100001138_pt1 | contig 12619 bp, 12 predicted proteins | sample OWC_soil_day5_no_FD_207663 | JGI IMG/M metagenome (GOLD analysis project Ga0316601, IMG submission 207663) | Wetland soil microbial communities from Old Woman Creek delta, Ohio, United States - OWC_soil_day5_noCT | ecosystem: Environmental > Terrestrial > Soil > Wetlands | place: USA: Ohio...
CAACTCTGCCCCAATATTCTTAAGAAGGTACTTTTACCTATTCCTTGAGGACCTGCAAGAATGGGCATATAATCATATTTACATCCTGGGGTCATTGCACGAGCTACTGCAGCTACTAATGATTTACGTATTACTGCTCTAGTGTAGGTACTATCTTTTGCGCCGAGATAATCAGTAAGCAAGGTATCTAGCCTCCTTTTACCATCCCACTCTAGCTTAGTAAGGTATTCCTTCAATTGATTGAAAGAATGATTGTTAGCACATAACCCAAGGGCATCATCAACCTTACTTGGACTTACTATCTCATAGGTATTTTCAACATACCAGCGCACTCCCTTATCATCTAAATCACCCCACTGCCTCTTCTCTGTATTTTTATCCCATGGAACAGCACCCATCACTACTGCTCTATTTGCAAATTCATCAAAAGCTATCTTCCCTTTAAGAAGAGGATCATTTTCAAGGATAATAATCAGGTTATTAGTTGTCTTTGCTGGTGCACCTGTTGTAGAATTCTTCTTTAACTTAGTTATCCAAGCGAAATCATTTTCTTCAAGGGTTAATGCAAACTCCTCAGTTGCTTTTTCATATCTTTCCTTATTTAAAACTGATGCAACTACAGCATCATTAACAGCCAGCTCACACATGGCAGTATAAGAAGGTAATTTGTTCACAGGAGTATCTACCTTTGCTTCATCATCAAGCTCTCCAAACTTATGAAGTCTTACAAGATCAAATGAGTTGCAAAGCTTTCCTCCTATAGGATCTGTAGAGTGATGGGAGTATATAAAATTTCCGTTATCATATATTACTGACCCTCCTGTGGTAGAACCACCAGATAAGGTATATCTTCCAGTGTCATCATCACAGGGAATGTATACTCCTGGAAGGAACACTTCTATAGCTCTATACACATCATAGGTCTTGCAGAAAGCTCCTATTACTCCTGTCTTCTCAATAGGATTTCCCTGCTTTGCAGCAAGCTTTACATGTGATTGCTTGCTTCCAGGAACCTCTGGCCATTCTAAGACATTTCGCCAATCCTTATACATTGAAAGCATCCCACCGGCATCAAGGAAAGACTTATCGCCATATAAAAATATATAATTACTGTCTAATGAGCAGCTTGGCCAATACATAAGCCTAGAAGCTTCAAAAGTTGTGGGGTCACAAAGTTCTAATCCTAGTATTTGACCAAGCTTTCTAGCTATAGGTTCATATTCATCTGCAGTTACTGACCTACTAAGTGGCACTAGAACACGCAACCGTGGCTTTGCCTCCTCATGTTTTCTTGTTGAATACACTGCATAAGCACAGCCTAATGCTTCAATTCTTCTAAGTGTGTCATGAGTTCCTCCTGGCTGAATATTATCAAGGTCTAAAGTGATTACATCTCTTGAAAGAACATTACTTGCTTTTCTTCTATTATCTTTTAAAGCCCCAGCTACAAAGCCACCAACATCTTTAAGTTCATCCTGTTTACTCTTAGGATACTTTAAGTACTCTGATAAAGATTCTGCACCTCTTGCAGGGGTTCGCAACTTCTCTACAAGCTCTGACCAATAAAGCTTTTGTGCTGCCCAATATGTAGCCTTTCTACTGCCTGCAGCTGCTATAATAATTTGTCTATCATTTGTGAGCATGGAGCATCACTCCTTTTTTATAATATAGATTTGTATTTCTAGCATTTTTGTGTAGGATAATTTTATTTTAGTCTCAACTTAATAAAGCTATGGGGATGATATAATTTATTGATTTTTGTTTCGTGATGATAATTAATTTGCAAAATAAAAACACCGTAAAACTTTAAATAATACGGTGTTATGAACAATTATTTATTTTTTAAATTTCTATCAATTAATCTCCTAGAATTTATTATTAATATATACTTCTTTAAGTTTATTTAATTTAGGGATTATTCTTTCAGCATACTCATTTGCATGTGCAGAAATATCACTTGTTTGTAATTTTAGCAATCTTTCAAAATTCATTTTTCCTATGCTATCCACAACTAATTTTATATCGTTAATTGTAGGATTGATTTTTTTATCATGAATCTTTATTAAAGTACATACATCTTTTATTATATTTTCATCATAACCAAGTCTATTAAGTACAAGATTAGATACTATACCACTAACCTCCTCATGTCCCCAGTAATGAACCTTTTCATTTACCTTTTTCTTAACATAAGGTTTACCAATATCATGAAATAACGCTGCAAGTTTAAGTGTTAACTCAGTATCTGTACCTGCCACTACGTGAAGAATATGTGTGTAAACATTATATTTATGTGCTATATGCTCATGTTCGCATTTATTACAGACTATTAACTCAGGTACTAATTCTAAAATTTTATCTGCACAAGATAATATCTCATCTCCATTATTATTAAGAAGTATATTAGTAAGTTCCTCTCTATCACCCGTATAAACCATATGTATTCCCCCTAATCTTTTATTAAGTTTCTCATTTCAATAAATTCATATTCTCCATTTATATTTAACTGCTTTTTAAAGTTTGAGTACTTTTGGGTAACAATATCATATTTAAGCAATGGCACAATACCGCTAATATTTGTTTCCCCATCAATAAAATAGTGACTTTTTTTATCCCAAAAAACATCGTGAAAACCTCTATCATTTGTCAATGAGCTTGTGCTGATATGTCCAGCAACAATATCTTTATAAAATTCACCAAAAGTTGCAGGATATTTGCTTACAAAATACTCATCCGATGTGCCGTGCTTCCAATATTCTTTTGTGTCTTCCTCTATGCCAGCATGTACGAATATTTGAGTATTGGTTTCATAATAAAAAGGTAAGCACTTAAGCCACTTTATTAACTCTCTATAATTGTTCACAATATCTTTTTTTATTATCGGTACACATTTTTCAAAAACAGAAAAATAATTATGGCTACTGTACTGATTCATCAATGCGTTTATCTCTTTTCTTGTATCGGATGTAATAAAGCTGTTTACCGTACTGAATTCTTTGTCTGTTCTTAACCATTCGATTGTTTGAATATCTTCATCTTTTAAAGAAAGAAACTCCAAAAACATATATTCGTGATTTCCCATAAGTGCTACTACTTGTTTTGGATATTTTTCAGTTAGCTCTTTAATTTTACACAACACTTTACAGCTATCTTTACCATAGTCTATATAATCTCCACAAAAAATAAGCTTGTTCTTGGTATTCGATAAATCAATTAATCTCAAATTCTCTTCCAATGGCTCAAAATATCCATGAATATCACTCATAGCATAAATAAATGGCATTGATTACACCACCCCTGTTATATAAATAATCTGTAGTATAAATTAATATTTATACTACTTAATCTCAAATTGGAATTTGTATGTTAGAACCAGTTAATCTTTTTTAGTTCATCAACCAAATCACTAAATCTGTCTGGAACTATGGATATTCTTCTGTATTTTTCCATAACTTGACATTCTTGATTTTCATAAAAAGCTAATACAATTTCCCATTTAGCCTCTCCATCTTTATAATATTTCCAAGTTAATCCGTTGGTATATATATAATGAGCGACAGCTTTTTTCTGACCTTCAATTTGTTCTGTTGCAGAAAGTGGTCTATTTGTTGCCTTCACTTCAATAAACCCGTATACTTTTCCAATGTCTGTGCGATATTCAAAATCTTCTGAAAGAACTGCTATGTCTGAAATTCCGGCCTCTGTAGTCAATCTATCATCTCTATCTTTCCAGAGACGATTAATATCTACAAGTGTCAATTTTGTTGAATCAATAATTTCATCAAGAAAATTGTAAACAAGTATTTCGACGCCCGCTTCAATAGGACATTTTATTATCACATCATTTATTTTCTTCTCATAATAATCATATTTCATTACAGTAGCCTCCACTTCATCAAATAAGCAAATTCTGATTTGTACATTTCATTGTTTATAAATTTCCTTCATAATTTGATATTAAACAACTCGATAAATTACTATTTTCAATTTGTTTTACATCCTTCACATAACATCTTAAGTTACAATTTCCAATTAAGTTCTCTCTAAATTATATCATATTTCTACAATTGAACACTAATATACTTATAATCAAAACAAAAGTCATATTTTCTAACACCGTATTATTCAGTTTTCAAAGAACATTTTTCGTATTACCAAAGCCTTACTCTTTCTTGTAAAACCCAGTTTTATACCCCTCTGCCCTGAGCAGAAGTCCTAGTGCCCATTTAATAGGAGCACCCATTATATCCGTTATAGTTGTTAGATCAGCAAGTTCTACTGGCACATCTAATATAACTTCATCGTGGACATGCATACATGTATGATAACCTGCTGCTTCAAGTCTTTTCAAACTTTCTGCGAGGCAGTCTCTTGCTATTGCCTGTACAATGTTTTCCGTTAATTTTCCTCCATAGGTGGGGATGTTCTCCCACTTCTTTGTTTCCTGATTAATCCCTCTATAATAAAGTGCTTCACGACCCATCTCATTTTTCTGAATAAAAGGCTTAGCATAAAAAAGTTTTCTTTCGCTTGGAAGTGTTATTGTAAGAAAGTCCTGGTTATTATCAAAATCCACTTCTCTAGCTATTATAAGACCTTTAATGCCAATTGCCTGTCCTGTTCTCATAACTTCAAGAGCTGCATTCTCTAAGCTGTACCAAAGATCTACTATTCTTTTATTTGATGCTCGCCATCGCTTTACAATTTCCGGCAACTCCGCTTCTGTTAATCCCATCTTCAATGCTCCCATTGCAATGAGTGCACCAGAGGAACCCTGATAGCCAAGAGCAAGCTCAGCTACTTTTCCTTTTTGCCTAAGCTCATATTCAGGATTTCCTTTTGCTATCTTTTCAATAGGAACTCCAAACATCTGAGAAGCTGATGCTTCATAAATCTTTCCATGGGATGCAAAAACCTCAAGCCTCCACTGCTCCCCTGCAAGCCATGCTATAATTCTTGCCTCTATAGCTGAATAATCAGCCACAAGGAATATACTATTATCTGATGGCACAAAGGCGGTTCTTATAAGCTGAGATAGTGTGTCAGGCACATTTCCATAAACAAGCTTCAGCACATCAACCTTCTTTTCTTTAACACAATCCCTAGCATGTGATAATGTTTCAAGATAATTCTTAGGAAGGTTCTGAACCTGAACCAGCCTTCCAGCCCAGCGGCCTGTTCTGTTAGCTCCGTAAAACTGAAGAAGTCCTCTCACCCTACCATCTGCACAAACTGCTTCTTTCATTGCAGTATATTTTTTAACACTTGTTTTTGATAGCTCTTGGCGTATCTCCAACATTCGTTTTGCTGCTTCGCTTTCAGTTGATTCAATCAATTCCTTAACAGTGCCTTTTTGAAGGTCTGTTATTACCTCTCCGGTTTCTTGCACAAGCCACTTAGTAAGCTGCTTAACACTTTTAGGATTTTGAAGGCCTGAAAGCTTTACTGCTTCCTCCATCAGTTCCTTTGTTATTTGTTCACTGCAGAATAATGCACCTTCAATAAGTTCCTGATCCACTTTCACACCTTCAGCATTAATCCTCTGATCCAACTCCCACAATCTCTGCTCCCCATCAGGAACAGGAAAGGCAGATAATCTTCTTTCTATCTCCAGCTCAGTAACAACATCCTGTCTGCAGTATTCTTTAAACAAATCCCATTTACCCGGTTCATGATGAGGCAGGTTCCTCGTTCTCTGTCCATTCTTTGCTGTATGCTTCACTGTTACACAGAAAGTCTTTATTAAAGCTGAACCTATTCCCATCTTTCTTTTATCCTCAGGAAGTCCTAAAGCCAAAGCAGTAGCTGCTAAACCTGCAGTATAACCACAATATAGTCCATGGAGCATTGTACATCTCCACTGCTTCAGCGGTGAGTAATAAAATTTATTTAGTGAATACCATTCAAAAGGTGCATTATAGGCATGTTTAATAACATTTGGATCCTGAAGAGCTGCTGTTAATTCCATAGGAAGAATTTCACCCTGTGCAAGATCAATTATTTTTACCGGCTCTCCATCAAAGGAATAAGCAAATAATAGTATTTGGAAGTCAGAGGACTGCACATATTTGTACAGTCCACTCTTTTTTATGTCCACACTTGAGAAGGTTTCAATGTCTATTGATAAGTGTCTCATATGCCCATAACACCACCATTAATCGGTGCACCTGTTATTGGATCAAGCTGCACTGGTTGCATTGGGTACATAGGCTTAGTTACTGGTTGCTGATATATTGGTTGCTGCATATATGCAGGTGCCTGTTTATTATACGTTGGTTGTTGGGGATAATTTATAGGCTGTTGTACATAATTAGAAGCTTGTACTGGTATAGGGTTATAGCCACCACCTCCACCAAAATCATCAGCTGCATTAGTTCTTCCACCTAAAGGCTCACCATCCTCTAACTTTTGGACATTACCAAGTCCACAGCCAATACCTTTCTTACCTGAATTAAAGTATGGGAAGAATCTTATTGAAACCCTTGCATACATTCCACTATAAATTTCAGTAGGATTTATTATCTCATTCATATTAATATCCACTATCTGAGGCTTCATCTCTGATGAGGCTGTCATTACCCAATGACCTTTGCATTCATCAGAAAAATATTCGCCTGTGGGTCGAACACCATCACCATCATAAATTGGAATTGCTGGCTGTGCTGGTCTTGCTCCATTCCACTTTGAAACAACGCCTTCTTGTATAGCTGCATTTATTGCAGCATCTATTCTCTGCTTCGTTGACACATCGGATTTGGGTATAAGAAGAGTTGTACTAAATTTTAGCTTGTCCCCTTGCTTTTGAGCCCTAGGGGTTATAAGATGGGCATAACTTAAACGAACCTTTCCTGTTACTACTCTTTTAATATCATCACTCATTTACATTACCTCCATTAATTAAAATCTTCTGCAGCCGTTACTCTTCTATACGGCTCTCTTTTATCAGCTTCTAGTACAAGGGTAGGCTTACCCGGTGGAATATTTACATATGTAGCTAATAGCTCCTTAAACTTAGCCTTACCTACCAGCTTTTCAGTTTCTGTAAGTGTAAGAGGTTTTCTCTCATAAAGCATAGTTTCCTCAAAGCCATTAGCCACAAGTACCTTAAAAGCTTCATCCTGATTAGTAAATTGTCTTATTGCTCTTCCTTCTACAACTTTCCAACCTTCAATATATTTGCCTTGAAGACCTTCATTAAGTGCATAGTCCTCTAGGTTTTTAACCCAAGCAGAAAGCTCCTGTGCTCTCATTAATATCTGCCCTACTTCCTCTTTTGATATAAGAGGCGGCTTCATGTTATGAAATTCCTCAAGGCTTAAGTAATGATCTGCTCTTGCTCTGCATAAAGCTTTAGCACGACAAAACCTGCAGTGTTCTCCTGGGCTACACTCACCCTCACCATTAAAGGCCATCTTGGCTATAAGCTTAATGCCTTCCCCCCATATAAGAAGCTCTTCTATTGTCTTACTATCTTCTGAAATACTATTATCAAGCCTTGGTTGTATTATTGTCATTTTCACAGTATCTATAGGATATAGGAATGAATACTCAGTGTAGGCTCCTAGTGCATACAGCATCATCTGAGGATTATCTTTAGCTGATACAGGAACACCTTTGCCGTACTTAAAATCAATTATGTGAAGTATGTTTCCTCCAATTATGATGCAGTCACCAGTACCAAAACCCTCGGGTGCATAAGAAGAATAATCAATTTTTTTCTCTACAGCTACATAAGGAGGAGATGAAAAGCCATGCAGTACTCCTGCAATGTAATCCATGTATGTATCTGTATGCTTTAGCATTTCTTCTTGAAACAATGGATTCTCTTTGAACTTTTTTATCTTTGCATTGAAGCTTCTAGATCCCATAGGCTCTATACAATATTTCCTCAGCTTAAGCTCTGCAATCTCATGGGCCAGACTTCCCTCTTCAGCAAAGTCACTTTTACTTTCAGGTAACTTTTCTTCTAACCTTGCTGAAGGTGGGCAGTGAAGCCATCGATGTGAAGAACTTGCTGACAGTAATGCATGAGCACCCATTATATCTTTGCCCCCAATACTCTGAGCTGAGTTGCGAAAGCTCCATATTGATCTTTAGGCAATGCAGTTAAGGCTTGTACGCCAAAAGAACTAAGTAAACCTACAAGCTCTGTTCTGCGCCCTGCATCTACTATCTGTGTAGCGGCAACAGCTAACTGCTCCATGGTGTAAGTTTGAACTGTTGTTGGCACAGTGGCTCCTTGTGTAGGTATTGTCTGTGGAGCTGCTTGATCAGGTGATTGTATTGGATATACAGGTGCATTGTTAGGTTGATTGTATAAGTTCATAACATTTGTAGGTACTTGTGCCTGAGCTGGTTGATGATTTGGTATTGATGTCTGGCTTGGAATTGCTTGCTGAACTACAGTATTTTGCTGCTGGTATGTAGCAGCTATCTGCTCCTTTGAAAAATTAAAATCAGAGTTATTTTGAGGAATTGTACCCACCTTTGCGGCAGTTATAGCATTTGTGAAGCTTGATATTGCTGCAAGTAATTCAGGTGCAGCAGTAATAGTTAATGTGAGGTTTAACATTTTATTATCTCCTTTCATCTATCACAAGGATTAAGATAACATCCCTGTTTGAAATTTATTTATAAAGTAAATTTGACCTTTGCCAGTTACTTTAGTAGTTTTTGTTACTCTAATAGATCCATCAGGATTTGTTATTGTAGTTTCCTTTACAAAGAACAAACCCATGTCAGCTGACTTTTGTGTAGGCATATTTCTGCTTGTCCCACTTTTTATTAAGTAACCATTGTTCCTAAGCCATTCAAATAATCTTTTCTGCCCAGTATCTACACCATTCTGTCTCATTAGCTTAGCTAAATCTCCAACAAGTATGGTAGTATTTGAAGCTGTAACACTGTCAGCAAATAAAACCTTTGGCTCATCTTCTAACGTTTTCTTCTGAAGAGCATCCTTCTCTTGACGCTCTTCTTTATACTTTTGAAGAAGCTGTATTGCAAAATCAGGATTAGATAACATATTCTCCACAGTATTAGCTGTTGCATATAGACCATGTTTTCTAATGCTGGGAAGTACATCTGATGTTACCCATTTTTTAAATACTTTTGCACTTGGTAATTTGCTACTGAGCACTAAACTATAAAGACCACTTTCATTGATTACTATCATTTTTCTGTTTTGGCTGCCATCCCAAATTGGGAATTCAGCTTTATCCTCTTCATCTACATGCATTGCTACAGCCTTACTTGGATTTACATAACCTAAAGCTTCAGCAGCATCTTTACCAATAATCCATCCAGTAGCATTCATTTCAACTGCTCTAACTTCTCCGAACTGTTCATTTCTATAAATCTCAATGTTGCTCATTATTCATCCCTTCCTTTCAGTATATAAATCATTTATTTCATAACGCTCTTTTTTCCGTAGATATCCTCTCCAGCCAAGCTATTATCATTTGCCGATTAATTAGATACTTAGCCCCTACTTTAAACCAAGGGAAATCTGAATTTGGAGTATGTACTAATTCCAAAAGCTTATTCCTACCAATACCACTAAATTCCGCGCATTCATCTATGGTCAATGTGGCTTTTTCTTGTTTAGGTAATGCCTCTTGAATAGCTTGTTTAATAATGTCTTTCATATTGGCATCCATGAAAATCACCTGCCTACTAATTTAAATTCTTATTTGAGTTTCTGCTAATACCTAAAGCCATATAAATCTCATCAATTGAACAGCCGTATAATTCGCTCATCTTACAAATTACCTTAGCACTTGGAAACCTATAACCTAATTCAATTTTGTAAAGCATACTTTTACTAATTCCGAAAGCTTGTACAGCTTTATCTATGTCTATTTTCACTCTCAATCGTAATAACCTCACCGCTGATGATTTCATTTACCTCCCTCCTCTCTTAACACATAATGTGCTTTTGTCTTTATATATTTATACTAACACATAATGTGTTGCCAGAAAAATCGAAAAATAACGCTCTACCTTCCAAATTTTCTATTTAAATCCAATTTAATCAGCACTATATGTGTTTTTCTTATAATATTTTGATTTTTCAATTGACTTTAACACATAGTGTGTTATTATTATTTTAGAGGTGATTACCATGTATGGTGAAATATTGAAGAACTTAAGACTTGAAAAAGGACTAACGCAGCAGCAGCTTGCTGAAATCCTAGGATTTAAAAGTGCATCAGCTGTAGGTATGGTTGAAAGAGAAGAACGTGAACTTAGCGTTGATAAAATTATCTCTGTAGCAGATTATTTCAAAGTGTCTAGTGATTATTTAATGGGAATCGTGCCTTTTAGAACTGGAAATGAAGCTTATCATTCTATATGTGTTGCATCAATAAAATATCTTCGTGATAATCCGCATGCATTCCCATATGATCTTAAAGACTATATTGATTATGATGCTGTATTTCGTTTCATGTTAACTGAAGAAATTGAAGCTTATTTCGACAACCTAATTACAAAATATAAACAAAAAATTTATTTAACTGATTTAGAGCTATTTGAATTATCAACTATTCTTTTTTTAAGCATTGATTGGTCTTCAGATTATAGTGGCTTAGTGTACTTTAAGCCTTTTAATAAAAAATATGCTCCTTTTTCCATTGCATTAGATTTTAATAAAATAGATAAAATAACCTTAGATTTAAATAAACTGATTTTTGGTAATCTTGAAGCAGGCTATAATACTTATGCAAAACATGTTTCAATATTAAACACAAGCTCAAAGGAACTTAATAGCTTGGAAGGTGTATCTACTGTACCTGAAGATAATCAAAAGGATTTAAACAAAGGATTTAAAAACATCGAGCTTTTAGAAGATTTCGGAGATGCCGAACAGGCTTTAAAATTTATTTTGTCCCAACCAGTACTTGCAGCCTACGGTGGCTATGATTTAAAGAACATGCCAGATGAAGAAATAATAGAAATAGCAAATGATATGCTTTTTGCAATGAGACTTTCCCTAGAAAAGCTGAGAAAAAAAAATAAATAACTTTACATATGGTGGTGTTTTTATGCAGTGGATAAGAGATATAGTAACAGGTTTAATAGAAACTTACGACACGAGAGATGTTAATGAATTACTTGATTATCTTGAGGTAACTATCATCCCAAAGAAGTTTGTAAATCCTGATGTCAAAGCCAGGTTATATAAAGATCCTTTAGAAAATTATTATATATACATTTCTGAGGACCTTGATGAAAATACTAAAAGGTATATACTTTGTCATGAGCTCGGGCATATTCTTCTACACATATTACCCTGCGAATATTATTATAGTTCTAGAGTTAATAAAGGCAAACTTGAATACCAAGCTGATTATTTCGCTTCACTTTTACTTTTAGATGTAAAGAGCTTTGAACAATGTTATCTAGAGAATTTAAGCATTGATCAATTAAGCGCTTATTTTAAGATTCCTAAAGAGCTTTTACAATACAATTTAGAAAAGGTGATATAAATGGCGGTTAAAACAAACTATGCAAAAAACGGCAATGATTATTTTAGAATAACAGCTACAGTTGGAAGGGATAGTAATGGTAAGCCTATTAGAAAAGAATTTTATGGGAAAGGTAAGAAGGATGCAGAATCTAAAAGAGATGAATATTTAGAAGGGTTAAAAAAAGGATTATCTATAGACTATAAGACTGTTGTGTTAGGCAAGTTAATGTACTCATGGCTATTTGAAACAGTAAGAGTGTCTAAAGATATCAAGCCTTCCACCTTCCAAAGATATGAAGGTATCTTTAGAAATTATTTAGAGAAAAGTGATTTATATAATCTTTTAATATGCGATACTAAAAGTATACAAATACAAAGATATTATAATGAGCTCTATGATGACGGAAAAACTAGCAGTCAAATAGAAAACTTAAACAAATTACTAAGGAAGTTTTTCTTCCATGCTGAAGAAGAAGGTTACATACTAAAAAATCCATGTTCTAAGAATAGAATAGTTATACCTGGGGAAAACAACGTTGTTGTTGATTCAGAAGAAATGGAAGATGACGAAGATAAAGCTGTTATAGTATTTACCGATGAAGAAATTAAAGCTCTCAGGCTATACCTTGATAAACATAGATACAAGGCAGCTATTCTGCTCGATTTAGGAACTGGCTTAAGACTTGGAGAGTTATTAGCATTAAGATGGACTGATATTGCAGAGGATTACTCCTTCTTAAGAGTACAGCGAACTATAAAGGAAGTAACCATTATAGATGCTAAGAGAAACAAAAATTTTACAACAGTTATACAACCTCCAAAAACTAAACATAGTATAAGAACCGTTCCTATACCATCAAACTTAATCAGCGTACTAGAAGAACATAGACAAATGCAAGCAGAAGAAAAGGATAAAGCAGGCGATTCTTATACTAAGAGCGATTATGTATTTACTACAGAGCTAGGCAAATACGTTAACTCTAGTAACTTCAGGAAGACTTATAAGAGAATCCTTGAAGGAGCCGGTATCCCCTATAAGAAAATCCATGCATTGAGGCATACCTATGCAACGAAGCTATTTGAAAGAAAAGAACATATAAAAACAGTTTCAGAGCTTTTAGGACACTCTGATATATCTGTTACAGGAAA
>Ga0316601_100001141_pt1 | contig 12605 bp, 6 predicted proteins | sample OWC_soil_day5_no_FD_207663 | JGI IMG/M metagenome (GOLD analysis project Ga0316601, IMG submission 207663) | Wetland soil microbial communities from Old Woman Creek delta, Ohio, United States - OWC_soil_day5_noCT | ecosystem: Environmental > Terrestrial > Soil > Wetlands | place: USA: Ohio...
TTCATCCTGTGAGCGGTATCGCTCGCGGCTCTGCCAGTAGCCCATCGCCCATTTGGGCATCAGAGGGACTCGGCCCGTCACCGTACGGTATCCCCGGATCAACTCATCGGGATTCTTTCCATGGATGAAGTAGTAATCGATCTGATCGGCGACATTGGACCAGAGTGAAAGACTCTTGTGATACACGGGGTCCTCAGGGCCGAGGCATGTCAGCCCTACATTTCCGCCGTTGGGTATCCATTCGATTCTGATCGGATACCGTTTCCCGGGTTTCATGGGCAGGCGCAGCTCGTGTATCCACGGCAGCCAGTTCTGCCGCCATGAGTCGACCATCAACTTGCCATCCAGCCAGAGTTTCAAGTACGAAGAGGAATAGACCCGCAACTTGTGCGTCCCCGCCTCATGGGACCCAATGGTACCGCTCCAGCGAATGCTCCCTGTAGTGAGGTTGAACCCGTCCGGAAATGTGCCCATGGAATCGACATAATCGTGCGCAATGGTCGCTTCCGTCTGTGACGTCAGCAGCGAGCCGAACTGCGCATTGCGGAAATACTCGGCGGTTAGCCCGCCCTGTTTGCCCTGCGCATTGAAAAGCTTCAGGGTCGACAACGGCTGGTAGTCCCGGGTGTCTCCGAACTTCGTACGGGAGTAGTTGTCCCACAGGATTCCGTACTGCTTGTTCGAAACGAGAAAGGGAATGACGTCGACAATATTGTGCTGCTGCAAATCCACATCGTATCCCTTGTAGTTCATCAGTGAGCTCTGATGCGCACCCAGGCCATAGAATGCCTCATCGGCCGGGGAGTCAAAGAGCTGCTGGATGTGCCACGTCTTTTCCCCCAGGACCTCTGTTGCAGTAAGCACTTTTCCCCCGCCGTCCTTCTCCTTCAGGAGCAGCCGGCCGGCCGCATCGAAGAACGACACCGCCCCGGTGCGCCGATGAACCCGGACCATCAGTTTGGACGTGGAGATTTCCACCAGATCAGTCTTCTCGCGCACCGACCAGGGGACAGGGTCCCATGAGGCCTTTTGAACCATCAGACTCGGGCGGAGAGAGAAGTCCTTCTCCTTTGCGGCGATCACACGGACAATCTTCTCCGTGCAAATCTGGATTTTCATATACCGGGGATCGGTCTCCTTCTGCCCTACGAGTTCGAACAGCATGCCATCTGCGTGTTTCTCCTGCGCCGGGGAGACATGTGGCGCGATCAGACATGCCGCCAGAAGGATGGCGGACCAGGGATTCTTCTCCATTGCGCTGACCCCTTCGTTCACAACGTGACAGGCACGGACGCTGCATCCCGCTGAACGGTATGAAAAAAGGACGGTCAGAAATCCCGTTCCGACCCTTTTTCGCGTGAAAACCTTTGGCTGTTCTAAGAGACTCGCCCCGGATGCAATCTGATGCTCATACAGGGATCATTGGCTCGAGGCACCGGGGGTGCCCATATTCACCCGTGCGACGTTCCATCGCAGAGCGGTGTTGGTGTTTGCAATGTCCCCGCTGATCATATACAGATAGACGCTGCGCCCCCAGCCGGCGTGCTTGCCATAGGGAGGAACAATGCCCTTGTAGAAATAGTCCAGGCTGCCGTTGGCGGGATCGAAAACGAGCAGCGGGTTTTCCGCGTCCGTCGTTACATAGAGTACTCCCGATGCGGAAAGAGAGATCGCCTTGACCTGCCGGGCGGCAAAGGTGGCATGCGCGCTGAGATCAAGGACCAGCTCTTGCGTTCCCAGCTGTCCGGCATTCCCAAGCGCGTGCCGCCAGATCTTTCCCGCAGTCTGCCCGGTGGCTTTGGAGGCCACATAGAGATACCCTTTGAAGACCCGGACGGCGAGAATCTCGTCGGCGGCATAGAATCCTGACAGCGTTATTTGAGCGAGCGTGAGCGTTGTCGGCGGATTGGGAGGGATGACGCAGAGATCGCCGCCAGCAGCGCCGCCTGTATAGAAGTATCCGTTTGCGTCGAAGTCGCCCACCTTCACAACCCTTCCTGCCGGGAGTTGCGTCCATCGTGAGACGACCCCTGTCGCAATGTTGACCTGCTGTATTTCCCTGTTGCTGCTCGTCAGATAGAGCACCCCGCTCCTCAGCGCTGCATCGAACGGCGGTCTCACGGTGATCCCGCTGGTCATGAGCGCTGATTTGTCGCCGCCCGTCGATACTTTCCAGATCGATACCGGCGTCACTCCCGAAATAACAAAGAGATTCTCCGCACTGTCCACCACGACAGCAGCGAGTGCGACGTTGTCCAGGAAATTACCCACGCGATCCATCACAAGGTCGATGTTGCCGAATGAGATCTTGGCAACGACAAGTGCGCTGTCAGACACCAGGTTCACCGTGCATGAACTCGTCGCCAAGGAAGGCCTGCGCACGGTGATGGCCGTAGCCGACTTCTGGACAATGTCTGCAGGGGTGATATCGAAGTACACGCCGTTGCTCATGGGCACGCCGCTTAGATTCTGCCCGGCAATAAGGATGGTGTTCACCCCGGCGGGGGCAGATGCCGGTTGAATGCTGGTAATGCTGGGCGTTGGCGGGGCCGAATACGGTTGCTCCCATAGCGGGGCTGCTACATCATACGAGCAACCCGCCGCAAGCACAAGGAAGCCCGTCACACTCATGGCCGCGGCTGTCACCAGGCGCCTTGGATTCTTCATAGTTCTTCCTTCCCCGGATCAGTAGGAAAACCGCACGGTCATTCTCTGAACCGCGTCAAATACTCCGTATGGCGTGTAGGCATAGTCAAAGGCGATACCGTACTTGGAGACTCCAATACCATAAGAGAAGTTCGTCTCATCGTTGTTGCTCGAAGCATACCCGGCCCGCAGACTGAGCAGATCCATCAGCGTGTACTCCAATCCGATTTTCAGCTGCTCTGGATGATCCCGATGATGACTCGCATCGATGCTGCAGTACAATGAATGGTCCGGCGAAAGACCTTCGATGAAGTCCATCACATCTATGGAAATTCCCAACGTGAACACCAGCGGCGCCTGAAAGCCTTCGGACGCGTATTCGACCTCTCCGGAGAAATTGCGCACCGACATGCCAAAGACCAGGCTTTTGAAACCGGTCTTGAATTGCGTTCCGAAGTCAAACACGAGTGGCGACAGTTTGTTGCTGACGAAGACCGTGTCCGCAACCCGGTAGCTCGAATCTGTCCCCGGGAAGTATGTCTGGATGTTCACCGCTGTCATGCTTTCTCCGAGATCCTGCCGCACCCAGCGTACATGCGCTCCAACGCTGAATCGCTCCGAAAGCTGCTTCGCGTACCCGAGTCCCAGGGCAAGTGCGCTCAAGGAGAATGTGCCGGTATCATCGTAACCCTTCGGACTTGCACTGTTGACGCGTGTGCCCAGGAACTCACCGTAGTCGATGTGCTGGATGCTGAAACCGAGGATCCCATAGTCGCCGTGCCATGGATTCACCGCCGCACTGAACGTAGTATGCGTGATATCCGCTATCCACTTGTTTGTGCTCGCAGTGAAATCAAAATCACCGTTCATCCCGGCCATCCCGGCCGGATTGAAGAACAGCGCGCTCGAGCCGGACCGGAGACTGGTCATGGCTTCCCCTAACGCTGCCGCGCGGGCATCCGACACCACGCCGAGGAACTGAAAACCGCTCTGCGCCAGTTTCTGATTCTCCTGCCCGGATGCCGGAGCGGCCACCATGCAGACCAGCAGCACGCCGAGGGTTATCGTACGCAAACTCTGACGGTAGTTCATCGCTGCGCTCCCTACCTTATCACAACGAATTTTCGAATGACCGACCGATTGTCCGGTGTCGACACAACCAGGATGTATACGCCGCTGGAGATGATCTGCCCCGAAGAGGTTTGCGAGGTCCAGAGCACGTCTCCGGTCCCGCGTGTGTGCTCCTTCTGCCAGATCAGATCGCCCCGCTCGGTGAACACCTTCAGCGTCGCCACCGGCGGCAGGCCGTAGACAGAGAGCTGGTCATACTGGGAACGGTCGCCGAACTGCAAAAACCTGCCGCGGATGTCAAACGGATTCGGGACCACGCGGACGGAATCGAGCGTTGAGGTCACCGCAGGCCGCTGCAGCGTAGCCGGGCTCGACGTCGCAGTGATTGTCCAGAATGGACTGCTGTACAGTATCGTCCCGGCAACTTGCGTCCCGTCATCCTTCGATTGGACGTAGTAGAAGTAGTTGAACCCGCGAATCGCAGTGACATCGTTGAATTCGTGAACCACACCACTCTTGCCGCATTCAAATACCTTCTCGTACGAAGTCCGGTAGTCCTGAACAGTGCCCCTCGATCGAAAGACGACATAGCCACCGAAGTGCGGGTCGCTGGTCGCGTTACTTGCCCACGTTAGCCGTATCCTGTCGCCGCCGGATTCCACGGTGAACGAGCTTGGCGGGGGCGGAGGCAGAGGAACCGTGTACCCCGACCGGAAGTTGTCCATCGCATTGCGATACGTGGCGAGGAGAGAATCCCTTCCGGTTTCCACCCACCGGCGTTTGTACACGTTATGGTCTGTGGTGGTTGAGCCGTTCGGCATGGTGAGGGTCGGTTGAGCAGTGGCGGTTTTCCAACTGAGCCAGTTGCCCCCCACTTCCTTCCCCTTCTCCCAGGAAATCCCGGACACGCCTTCGGCAAACACAATGTGGATGCTATCGCCGGGAGCAAGCCTGTACGGACCGAAACCCTGGCCCTGCAAGGCGTTCTGTCGCCGTGCGTCACCGTAGGCGCTCGCATAGTTGCCATCGCCGACAGCCTCGTCATAACTTCCGGGCGGGTGGCCTTCCGTAACTATGGAATATCGGTCAGCCATCAGCAGATTATCATACTGGCTCGACCCGCTGCTCTGCATTGCCTGGATGTCGCTCCCGATGAACCAGGTCGTCCTCGGCTGATACGGATCGTCAGCTGAATTCGCCGGACCGGCATCGGCGTGCAGGGTAATGCAGCCCGCATATTTCGCCGAGCCCAGCATCCCTGTCCTGCCGGTGAAGTCCGGGCAGCCCCAGTCCTCCGCGTAGGCAAGGAGTGACTGATTGCTCTCGGGACTTGGGCCATAGTACGAGATGTATCCTCTCATCGGAGCGCCGGCGTGTGTGTATTCCGGAGAGGTGGGATCTTCGCCAAACGTATGATAGAGCGTGGTATGTCCCCAACAGGAAGCGAAGGCTCCCCAGGATGAACCCCATCCCGAAGAGCTGACGCCCGCGAATGCGTACCTCTGCCCGAAGTAGAACCATGTGCTGTCAAGGGTCTGCGATTGAACTGCGCCGGCCCTGTTGTAGATGCCGGTGTTCTTGAAGACGTAGTCGTGAATGAAGTAATTCCCGTGCCGCGAACTCGCGAAAGCCATGATCTTTTTCGTGACGGAGATGCCGATCGAGGTGTTGAAACGTACTCGCACCATGCGGTCACAAGGAAGAGAGGGATCCAGCTCATCAAGGTCGTCGTACTGGTCGAGATCCGTGGCACTCGCATTGTCCACGGTCACTGTCGGATGCGTGCTCCGGCCAACGAGCGTGATCTCCTGGACAAAGATCTGGTTTGGACGGTCATCGAAATCACGCAGACCGGCTCCAATCATCTTGACCGGCTTCAGCTTTTTCTCCACCGGATCGTTGAAATTCTTGCAGCCGATCCAGAGGAGTCTCCCGCGGAGGGTGTTCTGGTCGATACTATACAGCGCAGGCCAGGAGAGGAAATTTGAATTCCCCGTCGTTGGCTGGCCCTCATACTCAACACCGATGTCGGTCACAAACGACTGCAGGTCGCCGACACGGAGCCACCGGATCTCTTGAGCCTGGCCCAGGGAAATCACAAGCGCTGTCAAGCATACTATCGCGCACAGAGAGAGCCAACCGCGCACTCTGACTGTTCGTCGTATCATGGATGCCCCTTTTTGTCTGCGATTAGTCAAAGTTGAATGAGACCTTCAGGCCAAAGTAGACCCTTCGAGGATCGAGGAACCAGTATGTGTCCGCGTTCGGCATGTCGACGTATGCCTTGTCCTCCAGGATCCTGTTCAGCCGGCCCTGCTCGACCTGCTGCCACTGGCTGTTCACGTACTCGTAGTAGTTGCCGCTCGAGCCTTGATAGTAGATGACGCCTTTGAGCCCGGCCTGTGTGAAATCCACGCCGTTCTCCATCGGTTGATAGGCCACACCAGGCTCCCTGTAGTTGCCTACCTTGTCATCACCGGGGATGTTGTTGTAGTCGGGGCTGGTCGGCAGGTGCAGCGATTTCATGTACTCCTGATCGTTGGTGGTAGACAGGCGGAGCGTGTTCAACACGTTGTTGATATCCATGAAGAGCTGTACCTTGAACTTGCCGATATCCACCATCTTCTCCAATCGCATGTAGAGGTTGTAGAAGTCCACCGACTTGACGTTGTATGCGACGTACGGCAGACTACTCGGATTCCAGGTGGTCCAGTAACCAGCCTGCCAGTCAAACAGCGTATTCAAGCCCCAGCCGCCGAGGATGTGATGGCCGAATATCTCCGGCCCAAAATCCTCCGGTGTCTGCAGATAGAGATTCACTCGGGCATAGGGTTGCGGAATCGGCCGGTCCTGGTAGAGATTCGACGTCTGCGCATCCCATGTGGCCTGGCTTCCCTTTGAGTCAAAATACCGCGAACTCCCGAAGTGCCCTGACGTATTTACCTGGTACGTGTAGTTGGCAAAGCCTGTCCACCACCTTCCGGTGTTCTTGCGGATTGTCAGCTCAAATCCGCGGGTGTCCTGGTAGTTGTTGGAAGTAGACTTCGTGTACGAGAAGCCGCCCACCGTGCCGGAGAATACCGTGAAGTCCTGCTGATCGGTGATGTCATTGTAGAAGCCGGCCATTTGAATCAGGATGTCATCGAACACGAGGTAGTCGAATCCCAGTTCGTACGAAATGGTCTTGGCCAGGATGAGGTTCGGGTCTCCGAAGCTCGTCATCGCGTTTTGCGATGTCCGCTGCACCCGGAATAACGTCTCATACTGAGGCAGTTGTTTGAAGTGGCCATAGTTGAAGAAGAGCTTTGCGTCCTCCGTTATGGGATGCGAGATGCCGAGGCGGGGACTGAGAGTCCACTGTGCTTTGGATGCCTCCGTGGCGTATTCCGTGACCGAGTTGTACTTGGAGGAGAAGAATGACTGGTCGTAGGCGCTGACCGCCCACCAGTCGACGTTCGAGTTGGTGTACTCAAGCCGCAAGCCGGCGTTGACCGTGAACTCTTCCAGCTCGAGCTTGTCTTGCAGGTAGAGCCCCCCCCTCAGCGGGAAGACTCTCTTCTGGACCCGCGCGGAATAGACCTGGTCCTGCGAGGCCCCGCCGATCGTGCCGTAGTCGAAATCGAGATCGTTGTACACGAACTCGGCACCGGCTTTCAGGAGATTATGGAAGTTGATCTGGCTGGTGAGATCCCCTTTAATCGTTGTCGTGTTCATCACGCTGTTGTCGCGGGCTCTACTGACGAACTCCCGGCTAGCTCCCGGGAGCAGGACTCCATTGACGTCGTACGGCCAATAACCGAACGGATTCGAGTCCTCCCAGAAACCCGGAATGACTTCGTACTTTTGTGACGTGTCCCTTACGGCAGGCGGACGGACCCAGTAATCGCGTCTGAAGTGTTCCAATGCGACTTCGTAGAACGTATTGGAGCTGATGGTGTGGGTGAATCGTGCCGCCGCGGACTGATGGCCGACATCGGCAAGCGCAAAGGCGAAATCGGAAAACATGAGCAGGAGATCTGTGGAGCTGCCGATGTAGCTGCTTACACCCGCAATGTCGTTCGGGTAGCGCGGAAAGAAGTATGTTCCGGTGCCATCCCAGTTGTGCCTGATGGTATACTGCTTCCCGAAGGCACCAGAGACCTGCAGTTTCATGGTGGGTGTGATGTCGGCATTCACCCGCAGATTCGCGTCGAAGTCACGGTAGTCCGGCCTGGTAAGAGGGAAGAGCAACATCTCGCGGGTGCTGCGGTATGACCCGTAGAAACGCAGATCCCCCAGTGCTTCACCGATGAACGGGACCGGCCCGCCGAAGCCGGCATCGATGTCGAAGTCGGGCTCATTGTTGATTTGCCGTTTGCGGGTCTCATACATGAAGATGCGTTGCGCACCAAGCGGGGTTACATCGTTGTTCGGATCGTTGTCCGTGTTCATGACCCGCGCAACTGCATTCCACCCGGAGAATTCCGGATACTGCGCCCTCATGTAGGTATCCCACGCCCCGTTATCCGTGCCTGTCCAACACACATCAGGATCAAAGAACGGGCGCAATGCAAAGGAGTAGGGGTCGGTGACATCTCGAACACCGTCAACTTTGTAGTATTTCGGTTGCGGCGGCAGTACGCGCAACTGAAGTCCTCCCGCGTAGCCGCGTTTGGCTCCTTCCTTTGTAATAACGTTGATGACACCGGAGCGTACCTGGCCATACTCAGCATTGAATCCACCGCGCTCGACGGAGATTTCCTGGACGGCATTCAACGGCACTCTGGTCATCGGTTCGCTGTTGCGCGGATCACGCATGGTGACGCCATCGACCATGAAAAGCACATTGTCTCCTCCGCCTCCCCGGATGCTGGGTCCCTGGTTGACGCTGACTGTTCCTCTCTGGTAGTTTGAGATGAAGGACGGCGCAGACGCATATCCCGCGGGCCCTCCCCATCCGCCGCGAATGCCCGCCTGCAGGCCGATGGCGCTCACGACATTCGTCACAGGAAGAGAGGAAATCTCGTTTGCGGTCACGGCAACGACGCTCGTCGCCACGTCTTTCTTGATCGTCGGCATTTCTGCAACGATGACGACCTCCCTCCCTTCGATCAATTCGGATGCGAGGGCGACATCGACTCTTGCTGTCTGGTCGATGTACACTCGCACATCATTGAGGGTGACCGTGGTGTAACCGATGAGGGAAACGCGCAGGCTATAGGTGCCGGGCGGGACATGGAGGATGGTGTATTGTCCCTCGAGGTTCGCAGCTCCTCCCATGGAGGTGCCGACGATTGAGATATTGGCAGCCGTCAGGGCTTCACCGGTGACTTTATCGGTTATTATCCCGGCAACCTTCCCGGTTTCACCCGACTTGAGAGGCGGAGAGGCAAGCAACGCAAGCAGCAGCGTCAGTGCAATCGCCCTTGTCAATCGTTCCATTTCGCAGTGACTCCTCCCCATGTGGGCATGGTGGGCGCAGAATCTATTGTGTATCGTGAACGTATGGCGCCGTTCGGCGGGGTATGGACAACGGCAATCGAACGAGATTGAACGGTCTAACCGGTTCAATTTACAGATAGCACATCCAGAAAGTCAAGAGTTAACGTTCACTTAAATATGTGGGAAACATGGAAACGCCCGGACCTGGAAAACCTGATTCTGCCCTATTTTACATAATCTCAGACTTTTAGCATGACTTTGTCTGAGCCAGGCGGAATCTAAGGATTAGCCATGCTGGTGACGAACGGGCGGGATCCCTCTGCCCAGGCACTGTATCGGCATGCCCAGGTGGATTCCATCAGAGTGGGAGGAGTGCGGTTGTTCGTGGCAGTGCAGAACTGCCCTGCTTCAGACCTTCAGGGAAATACGAGGATCAGGAAGACGGGCAAAGCCTATACACACGTTCACAGGCGCACAGGTGTCTGGTCCCCATGCTGAGGGAACCTCAGGTAAGTCGCCTGTTGGCAAATGCGGAGACCACGTCTGATCCCCATGCACAGGGAACCTCACGGCACTCCCCGATAGCGCAGCGCAAGAACTGTTATATCGTCGGATTGCAGCGCGTCACGCGTGTGCTTCTTCACATCTGCGAGGTTGTTCTTGACCAGTTCTTCGATGCTGGACCCGTTCGTTGACGCCAGATATCCCTTCAGCCGGTCGTCGCCATATTGATTGCTTTCCGGATCCATTGCCTCGCTCACGCCGTCTGTATAGAGGAAGAGCGTGTCGCCCTTCTGGAGCTTCACTCTCCTTGTATCGAAATCGAGATGAGGAATCTTCCCGAGAATCGAACCCTCTGTCAGCGGAAGCTCTTCGATGCCGCCACCAGCTCTCAGGAGAAATGGGGCGTTGTGTGCGCCGTTGCTGTATTGCAGCTCTCCCGAACGGATGTTCAGCACGCCGAAGAACACCGTCACGAACGTGGCAGACTCGCTTTCCGGGATCAACAGCGTGTTGAGCTTTCTGAGGACCTCACCCGGATTGACGACCTGATGGGCGATCGCCTTCAGGAGCGTGCGGCTGACGGCCATGTAGATGGCAGCCGGAATGCCTTTCCCGGAGACATCTCCGACCGTGAAGGCGAGACGCTCTTCATCGATAAAATAGTAATCGTAGAAGTCGCCGCCGACCTGCTTTGCCGTTATCATCTCCGCATAAAGATCGATCTCGGGGCGATGGGGGAACGGAGGGAACGTCTTCGGAAGCAATGACTGCTGGATGCGGGTCGCCGTGCTCAGGTCCCTCTGCACGGCCACGAGTTCATCCCTCACCGTCATCGCATGCTTTATGATCTCGAGTTGCTGCATGGTCTTCTGCACCGTGAGCTCCAGATCGACAAAGTCGATCGGCTTCGTCAGAAAGTCGAAGGCCCCGCGGTTCATGGCAGTCCGGATGTTCTCCATGTCGCCATAGGCCGATATGATGACCGACTTAATGGCCGGATTGTTCCGTTCACTCACCCTCTCCAGGAGGGTCAGTCCGTCCATTTCGGGCATATTGATATCCGACAGAATGACGGAGATGTCCCCGTGCTCATCCAGTTTCTGGAGTGCATGGACGCCATTTTGTGCAAACTCGAACGCGAGTTCGTTTTCCCGAATCTGTTTCCGGAAACGCTGCTTGATGAGCAGTTCGAGATCCGGCTCATCGTCAACAACGAGAATTCTCGGTGGCACGCTGATATCCTTCCCTGACATGGATCATGATCCCTGGGCAGTAGCAGGTGCGAGGATCAGAACGTTCCGCTTCACCTGGTCGAAGTCTATCGGCTTGGTGAAATAGTGCTCCGCGCCCGCTGACATGGCCGTCTTGAAGTTGAGCTCGTCACCATACGCGGTGATCATCGAGACCCTGATGCCCGGGTATTTCTCCTTGACCGCCTTCAACAGGTCGAGTCCGGTGATACCCGGCATGTTGATGTCCGAAAGAATACACACGACATCGGGAGGGTTGACGGTCTGGAGGTAATCCAGGGCCTCCTCGCCAGAGAAGGCGTAGCACAGCTCGACGCGTCCGTCTTTGACTTCCTTGCGGAATTGCTGGCGGAAGAGGATCTCTACATCACGCTCATCGTCGACGATCATGATCTTCATGCCCGAATTCCTTTCTCGTTCGTGGGGTTCCGGGGTATGGTGATGATGAACTCCGTGTACTCCCCTTCTTTCGTATCCACATTGATCTCGCCCCTGTGTTCCTGCGTGATGATGTCATAGGAGAGGGAAAGGCCGAGTCCCGTCCCCGCGCCGGCGGGCTTCGTAGTGAAGAACGGGTTGAAGATCTTGTCCCGCACGGATTGCGGAATTCCGTTTCCGTTGTCTCTGATGCGTATTTCGATACTTCCTGGAAGGCTCTTCGCGCTCACACGCACAATGGGAACAAAGCCATTCTTCAGTGATCGCTTCTTGTCGTTCGCAGCATAGCAGGCGTTGTTCACGATATTCAGGAAAGCCCTGCTCAGGTCCTGCGGGACGACACTCACCTTGCCGACCGTGGGATCGAAGTCGGTCTCAATCTTTACGTTGAACGTCTGGTCCTGTGCCCTCATGCCATGGTACGCCAGGTTCGTATATTCGGCGAGTAAGGCGTTCAGATCGGTCTCCTGCCGTTCTCCCGATTTGCCCCGTGAATGGAGCAGCATGCCCCTGACGATGCTGTCGGCACGCTTCCCATGTTCATTGATTTTCGCCACGTTCTGTTCCAGATCACTCAGGAGACTCTCGATTTCGGCAGCCCTCTGGGGATCCACACGGTCCCTCTCCGCGGCAAGCTCCTTGCGGAGGTCCTTCGTGAGGTCGTGCGAGAGCACCGAAAAGTTCGTGATGAAGTTCAGAGGATTCTTGATTTCATGGGCGATCCCGGCAGTGAGTTGCCCCAGTGATGCCATCTTTTCGGAGAGCACAAGCTGGTTTTGAGTCTCCTTGAGATTGTTCAGGGTTTTCTGAAGCTCTCCTGTCCTTTCCTGCACGAGGTGTTCCAGCTCCGCCCGCCTCCGCTTCATGCTCCGCATCCGGTAAAAATAGAAGGAAGGTCCCGCAGTCAGGAAGGCGAAGGCCACAAGTCCGATGAACCATGCGGTCTGGTAGAAGTGCGGTTCCAGCACGAAGCTCGCGGACGCGCCCGCTTCGTTCCAAATGCCGTCGCTGTTGGCTGCAATGACGCGGAATGTGTACTCGCCCGGATCGAGATGCGTATAGTACGCATCGCGGCGCGAACCGGCATCGATCCACCCTTTGTCGAGTCCGGATAGTTGATACCTGTACCGGACATCATTCGAGCCGGTGAAACTGATCCCGGCATAATGGAATTCAAATCTGCTTTTTCCCGCCGGCACCCGGACGCTTTCCGTCGAAGGCTGCCGTTCCCCTTCCACCAGGAACCGGTCGATCACGACGGGCGGAGGGATGTTG
>Ga0316601_100001143_pt1 | contig 12591 bp, 9 predicted proteins | sample OWC_soil_day5_no_FD_207663 | JGI IMG/M metagenome (GOLD analysis project Ga0316601, IMG submission 207663) | Wetland soil microbial communities from Old Woman Creek delta, Ohio, United States - OWC_soil_day5_noCT | ecosystem: Environmental > Terrestrial > Soil > Wetlands | place: USA: Ohio...
TTAGCTGGCTTTTTTGGTATGAAAGTTGCAACAAGGGCTAATGTTAGGACAGCGGAGGCAGCGAGACATAACCAAAACAAAGCACTTGAAATTGCCTTCTCAGGAGGGGCAGTTATGGGAATGAGTGTAGTAGGGTTGGGAATTTTAGGGCTTGGTACATTATATATTCTTTTTAACGGCAATATAAATTTTTTAACTGGCTTTGGATTAGGTGCTAGTTCCATTGCTCTTTTCGCAAGAGTAGGTGGAGGGATTTATACTAAGGCAGCAGATGTAGGGGCAGACTTAGTTGGTAAGGTAGAGGAAGGGATACCAGAGGATGATCCACGAAATCCTGCGGTAATAGCGGATAATGTTGGAGATAACGTTGGAGACGTAGCTGGAATGGGAGCAGATTTATTTGAGTCTTATGTAGGTTCTATAATATCTGCACTTACTTTAGGTGCACTATTATGTGGGGCAGATAAGCCATTTAAGGGAAATGAAGCAATAATATACCCTTTTATTTTATCAGCAGCAGGTATCATAGCTTCAATTATAGGTGCATTAATAGCAAAGAAAAGTAAGAGTTCGGAGCCTCAAAAGGCATTGAATGCAGGTACATATGTAAGTGGTGCAATTGTTATAGCGGCTGCTGCCATATTAAGTAAATACATATTTAATGATTATAAAGCATTCTTTGCTATTGCAGCAGGACTTATTATAGGGCTATTAATTGGTAAGATTACTGAAGTTTATACTTCTGCAGATTATAGACATGTTAAGAATATAGCTAAACAATCAGGAACAGGACCGGCAACTACTGTAATCTCAGGTTTAGCTGTAGGGATGTATTCAACCCTATGGCCAATAATACTCATAGGTATAGGTGTATTAGTTTCCTTCTATGCTATGGGTGGAAGTTCAAATAGCTTAATGGGGTTGTATGGTATTGCTTTATCCGCAGTTGGAATGCTATCGACTACAGGACTTACCGTTGCAGTAGATGCTTATGGCCCAATAGCTGATAATGCAGGAGGAATTGCTGAGATGGCTAAGCTTCCGCATTCCGTTAGGGTGGTGACAGATAAGCTAGATTCTGTAGGAAATACCACTGCTGCTATTGGAAAGGGATTTGCCATTGCATCTGCGGCTTTAACTGCACTTGCACTATTTGCTTCCTATGCCCAGGCCACAAATTTAACCTCAATAGATTTGCTAAACCCAGTTACCCTAGTAGGGGTTTTAATAGGTGCAATGCTTCCATTTTTGTATGGAGCTTTAACAATGCAATCCGTTGGGAAAGCAGCTAATGAAATGATAGAAGAAGTTAGAAGACAGTTTAGGGAAACTCCAGGATTATTAGAAGGAACATCAAAACCAGATTATAAAAAATGTGTTGATATATCAACAGCAGCTGCGTTAAGAGAGATGCTTCTTCCAGGAATATTAGCAATAATTGTTCCATTAGCTATGGGTATGTTGCTAGGAGCTCATGCATTGGGCGGATTAATTGCGGGAGCCGTTGTAACTGGTGTGCTTTTAGCTATATTCATGGCTAATTCTGGTGGAGCTTGGGATAATGCTAAAAAACACATTGAAAGTGGAGAAGGTGGGAAGAAGGGAAGCTTCGCCCATAATGCAGCTGTAGTAGGAGATACTGTAGGAGATCCTTTTAAGGATACTGCAGGACCGTCAATGAATATACTTATTAAGCTTATGACAATAGTTTCACTAGTGTTTGCTCCGATGATAGCTAAATTTGGTGGAATATTGCTGGCATTAATAAAATAGAAGATTTAGTAATGCCCTCATGATAACTTTCTGAGGGCATTTTTGCGAGAATAAGAGATTTTGCATAAAAACATAAGAATTTGTATATATTTTAAATATATTGGAATATTTTTTATAATTATTCAGAAAATAATAGTAATGCGATTAAGATATTTTGGAGGTAGAATTATGAGCATAAGAGATAAGATTGTGAGCTTTATGAAAGAACAAGCGTATAAGCCTATGGATGTCAATGAGTTATCTAGAGTATTTGGAATAAAGAAAACAGAGATGAAGGATTTTCAAAAAATTATTAAAGACATGGAAAGTGATGGAGAAATTGTTAGAACTCGTACAGATCACTTTGGCGTACCAGAGAAAATGGGTTTAGTGGTAGGTAAACTTCAAGGACATCAAAAGGGCTTTGGATTTGTTATTCCTGAAGAGGAAAGACCAGATGTGTTTATTCCTAGTTCTTTTATAAACGGTGCAATGAATGGTGATAGAGTAGTAGCGAAAATAACTAGAGAAGAAAATGGCGGTAAGAAATGTGAAGGGGAAATAATTAGAATACTGGAAAGGGCTAATACAACAATTATTGGTACATATGAGGACAGTAAAAACTTCGGCTTTGTTGTAGCAGACGATAAGAGAATACATCACGATATATTTATACCTAAGACTGAAAGAAATGGAGCTAAGACAGGGCAAATTGTTATTGTTGAAATTACAGAGTGGCCTGAGAAGAAACGAAATCCTGAAGGAAGAGTTATTGAGATACTAGGTAATAAAGGTGAAAAAGGCATAGATATATTAACTATAATTAAGAAACATAAGCTTCCAGAGGAGTTCCCAGAAAAAGTAGAGGCATATGCAGAAGCAGTACCAGAGGAAATTCCACAAAGCGAATATGATAGAAGAGAAGACTTAAGAGATTTAACTATGGTTACTATAGATGGTGAGGATGCGAAAGACCTAGATGATGCCGTATCTATAGAACATCTTTCAAATGGTAACTATAGATTAGGAGTTCATATTGCCGATGTGTCCCACTATGTAAGAGAAAAGAATCCGTTAGATAAGGAAGCTTTAAAAAGAGGTACTTCAGTTTATTTAATAGACAGGGTAATTCCTATGCTTCCGAGGAAACTTTCCAATGGAGTATGTAGTTTAAATCCAAGAGTTGATAGATTGGCACTGACATGCTTCATGGAGATTGATCACTATGGAAAGGTTCTAGATCACCGTATTATTGAAAGTATAATAAAAACAAATGAAAGAATGACTTATACAGATGTAACAAAAATACTCAGAGATAAGGATGAAGAAACCATAAAGAAATATGAATATCTTCATGACACTTTTAAAATGATGGAACAACTTTGTGAAATACTATTTAAAAAGAGGATAGCAAGAGGAGCAATAGATTTCGATTTTGAAGAATGTAAGATAATATTAGATGAAAATGGTAAGCCAGTAGATGTTAAACCTTATGAAAGAGCTATTGCAAATAGAATCATTGAAGAATTTATGCTAGTTTGTAATGAGACTGTAGCAGAGCATATGTTCTGGGCTAACTTGCCGTTTGTATATAGAGTCCATGAGGAACCAGATGAAGAAAAGTTGAATCATTTTAATGAGTTTGTTCATAATTTAGGATACTTTGTAAAGTTTGGCAGGGAAGTTCATCCTAAAGCTCTTCAAGAGGTTATAGAAAAGGTTAAGGGAAAAACAGAAGAGACAGTGGTAAGTACTCTATTATTAAGAAGCATGAAACAAGCAAGATATTCTCCAGAATGCTCCGGACACTTTGGCTTAGCAGCAAAATACTATAGTCATTTTACTTCACCAATTAGAAGATATCCTGATTTGATTATCCATAGGATAATCAAAGAATATATCAATGGTGAAATAGATGGAAATAGAGGAGCTAAGCTAGTAAATATTGTTGATTATGCTTCAAAGCAATCATCAGAGACTGAAAGATCCGCTCAAGAGGCAGAAAGAGAAGTTGACGATTTAAAGAAAGCAGAATACATGAGTGGGAAAATAGGTGAAGAGCATGAAGGAATCATATCCTCAGTAACCAGCTTTGGAGTATTTGTAGAACTTCCTAATACTATTGAAGGCTTGATTCATATTAGTGATATGGATGATGATTATTATGTATATGATGAAAGACACTTATGCTTAATAGGTGAAAGAACGAAGAATGTATATAGATTAGGCGATAAGATAAAGATTAAAGTGACAAAAGTAAATATGGATACCTATGAAATATATTTCAATTTATTAAAAGACAAAGAGGAAAATGAGAAAGTAGAGTATCCTATAATATCAGTTGATGAATTTGAGATGGAGCAGGCTATTGAAAAGGAATATGATGAATATGAGCCTGAATCTAGTGACGAAGAATGGTAGAATTATAAGCTGTTTAGGTCAATAAAAATAAATTAAATATTATTTTTATAAATAAGTTTTTGAATATAATTTAAAGGAAGTTAAATAAAAGTTTAGCTTCCTTTAATTATAGGTTTGTTAGCCCTTATCTTTCCTATTCATAAATTGATATTTTGTAATAAATGATAAATCCAGTTATAATTATATTATAGAGAATGAAAGTTAGAGGGGGGAGTACCATGGATTTAGCTGGAGGATTAAGCTTTAATGAATATTTATCAAAATCTACAGAAGAACAAAAAAAGGCGCAGGAAGATATGTATGAAAGAATACAGCTTTCTGAGAGGGCTAAAGAAGCTGTAAAGCAAATTAATGAACCAATAAATGTTATGTTTTTTTCAGAGGGTTATTGCCCTGATTGTATAGTGGCAATGCCTTTTATCAAGCGTGCAGCAGAAGAAAATAAAAATATTAATGTGAAGATATTTCAAAGAACAGGAAATGAGGAAAAGCTAGAGGGGTTTGTTGGAAGTGCAAGAATTCCAACTATACTGGTATTTAATAAAGACATGGAGCCTAAAGGGGCATATGTAGAATTCCCTAAAGTATTAATTGAACAAATGGCAAGGCTTAATATAGAGGAACAGAAGAACATAATCAATGAGTATAGACAAGGAAAATATATTAATCTTATTGAAGAAGAATTGATTAGCATTTTAAAATAATTGGTAAAAATTAATGGTTAAAATCAATAATAAGGTCTATGGAAATTGTAAAGCAAATTTAACCTAATGGGCGGAATTCTCCCATCCTCTTAGGTGGTGAGTAGTTCACGGAACAGTAAGTAGTAATTAATTGACAGCTAAAGTTAATTGTAGTAAAATGAAGTACTAAATATATTTAGTACTAATTAATTATAATGGTGGTGTTTTTATGGCAAACGATAGTAGAAACAAAACCCTAGCAGAAAATAGAAAAGCAAGACATGATTATTTCATAGAAGAAGCTATGGAAGCTGGTATAGAACTTGTTGGCACTGAGGTAAAGTCTATTAGGGGTGGGAAAGCTAACCTAAAGGACAGCTATGCAGAGGTTAGAGATGGAGAAATCTATGTGCGTAATATGCATATAAGCCCATATGAACAAGGGAATATATTTAACAAAGATCCATTAAGGGATAGAAGACTATTGCTTCATAAGAATGAAATAATGAGGTTGGCAGGCTTTATTGCACAACAGGGGTATACCCTAGTACCATTATCCTTATATTTAAAGAACGGAATGGTTAAGGTTAACTTAGGCGTAGCGAAGGGTAAGAAAAATTACGATAAGAGAGATACAATGCTTGAAAAGGCAGCCAAAAGAGATATAGAAAGACAAATGAAGGAAAGAAGTAAATACTAAAAAGGTTTGGAAGCAGCTTATATTTGTTAAATTATTAGGATTAATTTATTTTTTCAGTAATATTTACTATTGAAAAGTCACATAATATAATGTATCATATTAGTTACTAAGCTTACTTCTTGAAAGTAATGCGACCTAAATGATAAAGTATATTAATACTTTACATTAACATGGGGGCGTATTGGCTTCGACGGGGGTAAGTGGTGTTTAGGAAGCGAGTCGAGGGAACCTGTGGGCCCGCGTTAAAAAACTATAGGAAAAATGTAAACGCAAACGATAATTTTGCATTAGCAGCTTAGTCTGCTACGTTCTACCTTTGAGTACCGCGGCTTAGGATAGGGCGCCGACAGCGGTGAAACGAGCTCCAGTAAGCTTTGCCTGGAGAACGGAATTTATGAAGCTACTAAACCCAGCAGCCTGTCCTTGGGCGTCTGGCAGAGGGAATGTTAAACTAAGGACTGCACTCGGAGATGCTTAGGCATTGCTACTTTCGGACAGGGGTTCGACACCCCTCGCCTCCACCATGAAACCCTCGACTAATTTGATTAGTCGAGGGTTTTTCCATATGCATAAGTTTAGGTTTATTTACAGTGAAGCGTACCATAAGTAAATGCTGTTTTAATAAAATTGGATGAACTATAGTGATAAGATATAACTTGCCCTCACCATTATAATTCCCATAAATGCAGGGGAATTTTACCTGTGAATAATTTTAGAATTAATATATAATGATAAATATATTTTTATAGAGTGAGTAAAATAAAATTAATAAATTATAAAAAAATGATATATTATAGGAGTTATATGTTAATTGTTAATTGGAAACCAAATAAAAAATCGTCTATTCCTGTATATAAGCAGATAATAGATTACATCAAAGAAAGAATATCAAATGGTGAATGGTCTATTGGCAGTAAGCTGCCAACTCAAAGAGAGTTATCGAAAATATTCGATGTAAATAGAAGCACCGTAGTGGAAGCATTGGAGGAACTTAAGGCTGAAGGACTAATTGAAGGGAAAAGTGGAGGAGGAACAGTGATAGTTAATAATACATGGTCTTTATTAGCTTCAACTCCACCACCAAATTGGAAAGATTATATTTCAAGCGGAATACATAAACCTAATTTGCCTACAATTCAGATTATAAATAGATTAGAAAATGAAAAAGGTATAATACGGTTAGGTACAGGAGAACTGGCTAGTGAATTGTATCCACATGATATGATGAAGAAAGTTTTAATCAAGGTATCGGAAAAAGTAACATCTTTAGGATACGAAGAACCAAAAGGATTGATGTTTTTAAGAGAAGCAATTAGTGAGTATATAAAAAAATGTGGGATAAATGCATCACCTTCTAAAATATTAATTGTTTCCGGGTCATTGCAAGCATTGCAGCTAATCTCCATAGGTATTTTACATCAAGGTTCTACAGTGCTTGTTGAAAAACCTTCATATTTGAATTCTCTTAATTTATTCCAATCCTCGGGGATTAGGTTAAAGGGTATTTCTATGGATAGCCATGGAATTAGGCTCGATGAGATTGTTAAAAATATAAATTACAAAAATTCAACTTTATTATATACTATACCCACCTTTCAAAATCCCACAGGAATTTTAATGTCTGAAGAGAAAAGAGATGAACTTTTAAAAATATGTGCAAAAGAAAGATTACCTATTATTGAAGATGATGCATATAGAGAGTTATGGTTAGATGAAGAACCATTTAAGCCTTTAAAGGCTAATGACAAAAATGGTAATGTGGTTTATTTAGGAACGGTATCAAAAACTTTGGCTGCAGGACTGAGAATTGGTTGGGTAGTAGCTCCAGAGAATGTTATTGAACATTTAAGTGACATTAAGATGCAGATTGATTATGGAACAAGTTCACTTTCACAATGGGTTTTAGCAGAATGTATTTCAAGCGGTCGTTATGAAAAGTATTTGGTAGAATTAAGAAATGAATTAAGGGTTCGAAGGCAACTGGCACTAAATATTCTAGAAAAGTATTTTTCAGAAATAGCTGAATGGAATAAGCCTAAGGGCGGGTTTTACATCTGGTTAAAATTAAAAAAACAAATATCTATGAATAAGCTCTTTGAACTTTCATATAATAATGGAATATTGATTAATCCGGGAAATGTATATGATTCTTCGAATAGTCAAAATATAAGAATATCATACTCTTATGCATCCTTAACAGATTTTGAAAAAGGGTTAAAGATTCTTTCTAAGTTAATTAAGAAATGTTATTAGGCAGCTATTGAAATTGGTTCAATAGCTGTTTTTGGTTGGTGAACAATTATTTCTTTGGTTGGAGACTTCGCTGTTTATAAGAGATATAATAAGGATAATAAATTTTTGAAAGGGGTTTGACAATGTATTATATCTCAATGCTAATAGTAATTGCGGCTAATATCCTTTATCATATTTCTCAAAAATCTATATCTAAGACATTAAATCCTATGGTATCAATGATTGTAACTTATTCTACTGCATTAATTATAACCGTTATATTTTTATTGATTTTTCCGATGGGAAAAAGCAGTATATCTTCTGAGTTGAAATCTATAAATTGGGCTAGTTATCTACTTGGGCTTGCAGCGGTGGGTCTTGAAGTAGGTTTTTTACTAGTTTATCGTTCAGGATGGAATATTAGTTTTGCAGCGATTTTCTCCAATGTAGTAGTGACTATATTACTAATTCCTGTTGGAATATATTTTTTTAAGGATAAAATTACTTATACAAATGCTTTAGGGGTTATAGTAAGCATTTTGGGGATTTATTTAATCACTAAGAAATGAAAACTTTCGTATTAATTAATTTTAGTTATAGAAGCTTGATTATACTGAAAATATAAATAGTATTAATAATTTTATATAAGATGAATGGAGGAATTGGTATGAAAAAATTTATAGTTGAAGATGTATTTTGGGGTGTTTTTCCTGAAGCTAAAATTGGTGTAGTTATTTGTGAAGATATAGACAATTCAATAGGGGATGTAGAAAAGTTTAAAGAACTACTGCTGCAAGCAGAGAACAGAGCTCTAAACTATTTAAGTAAAGAGGAGTTCAGCAGCAATAATGTAATTCAAGTATGGAGAGATGCCTATAAAAAATTCAAAATAAAGAAAGGTGCGAGGGCATCAATCGAAGCATTATTAAAAAGAGTACACAATGGTAATCATATAGGAAATATAAACCCATTAGTTGATATCTACAATTCTATATCTCTTAGCTATGGATTTCCATGTGGAGGAGAAGATATAGATAAATTTGCAGGAGATATTAGATTAACAAAGGCAAAGGGGAATGAGGAATTTATTACTCTTGGAAGCGATGAAAACAATCCCCCTTATGAAGGAGAAATAGTATATAAGGATGATGATGGAGCAATATGTAGATGCTTCAATTGGAGGGAGTCAGTTAGAACCATGCTTACTGAAAATACAAAGAATGCCTTCCTATGTATTGAACTTGTTGATGAGAGTAGAGAAGAAGAATTTGAAAAGGCATTGAAAGAATTATCAGATTTGGCAAATAAAAATCTTGGTGGAACAAGTAAGATACAAATTTTAGATAAGAGACACAAAGAGATTTTATTATAGCATAAGCCAATAGTTTATACTTAGCAAAAAATGATGATGGCTTTAGAGTAAAAATGTCTTTAAATAATAAAAATGAGCTGCTAAAGCTCGATTGCTCCTTAGTAGCTTACCATCTTATTCATAGGTGTATTAATAAAGGAGAATATGTAATATTGCTTTTAATGCAACTATTAGGTATATTTCAGGCTAGCATATGTAGATTAATAGATATTCATATATAATTTATGATATAAAATGGTGGATTTTAAAGGTCACGCTTCCCCTCCACCATTAAAACCCTCGACGGGTGCATCGAGGGTTTTTCCCATTTGTGAGGAATATAAAATATGCGTCTCAGCTGTGAGTGGTGTCAATCAAAATTATTTCTGCTCATATGCAGACTTTCCGTTTCTTTTTTTAAAGTAAAATCCTAAAGCTACTATTATTAAGGGATACAGGGTAAACCATCCAGCGAACAGAAAGACTATAGAAGATAAAAAGGCACTTACACAAGCTGAACATCTCCCAATCTTAGTAGACAGAATTTTTGCCGCCGATACCATGCTGATGATGTAAACCGTAAGAAATGTGGCACTTGGAATACCAATAAGAGCTTTTAGTTCCCAGGAAAATCTGTAGCTAAGGAATAATATCATTATAAATAGTGGAATGAAAGAAAACAGTGCCACATAGGGTGACTGATAGCGAGGATGAAGTTTGCCGAAGGAAGCTGGAAAATTACCTTCTCTTGCCTCAGCATAAATGAGCCGGGAAAATCCTGCAATATAGATATGCACGGTGCAGTAGCAAATAATGAATCCTAAAAAACCAATTATTATTTCTGCATTTGCACCCCATCGATAAGCAGTTAAATCAATCATGGCCGTTGTCGAATTACCTGTCTTATATACACAGCTACCTATCGTCACGAAGGCTAATGAGACATATAGCAAATTAATCAATAAAAAACCCACTCCCAAGCTTAAAGGGATATCTTTAAGCGGATTATGGAATTCTTCTGCCAAGTGACCAATCATTTCCCATCCCATAAATGCAAAAAACAGCAGAGGCATAGCTTGACCTACAGCAATCCAACCTTTACTTGCAAATGGATAAAAGGCGGTCAATCTAACCTGCGGTATGGATGAGCCAATAGTGAAAATTAATATTATTAATATTATAGAAATAACAACAACCTGCACTTGACCGGATAATTCAACACCCTTGAAATTAAGAATTACGGCGAGAATAAGAAGTAATGCGGCTACTATATGAATTAAAGAGGTTGGCCATGAAAAAGCACTACCCAGATAGTGAGCACCAATGAGTGCGGTGATAGGCATACCTAAAGGCATCGCACTTAGTATAAGAAATCCTGTAAGGCGCCCCCAAAAGGGACCAAAAGCCTGGCGTGCATAAGCGGCCATTCCACCTGAGTTAGGAAATTGAGAAGACATCATACCGATGGCTATAACCATGGGAACAGAAAATAGCCCCATAAGGAGCCAGCTTAATACAGATGCAGGACCTGCCATTTCTCCAGCAATTGCTGGTAACACAAGAATTCCGGAACCTAATACTGCGCCTATGGTAAGTGCGGAGCCTTTAACCCATGTAATGCTTTTTTTTAGTTCAATTTGTTGTTTCATAACTTTACCCTCCCTTAAAATTACCTTGAAATATATTTTATATAAGTGTATCATGAAAGAAATATATTGATAAGCCGATTATCTTAATTGATTTAATCGCTTTTTACGATTGGATGTGGTGTTTTGGATTTAAATCAACTTAAAACATTTATTGTCGTTGCAAAATTGTTGAATTTTAGAGCAGCTGCTGAGGAACTTAATTACTCTCAGTCTACTGTTTCAGATCATATACGTAATCTAGAACAAGAGCTTGATGTGAAGCTTTTTGAAAGGCTCGGTCGCAGGGTATTCCTGAACGAACAAGGAAAGAAATTAATTTCTCCAGCGGAAAGAATGATTCAAGATGCTGAAGAAATTCAAAAATTATTTAGCAAGAACCATAAAGTTGAAGGTCCGCTGAGAATAGGAGCTGCAGAAACTCTCTGCGTATTTTGGCTCCCACCACTACTTAAAGAATATAGCAAAATGTACCCCGATGTTCAGATAATGTTAAAGATGGCGGACTGTCTTGAATTTCCTGAGATGCTGAAAAAAAATGTTATTGATGTAGCATTTAGTCTTCATGGTGAATCTGAGCAGCCACAGCTTTCTAAAATTGATCTTTTCGATGATTCTACTATTTTTGTTGCATCACCGGACCATCCGTTGGCTGCTTTGAAAAATATTACTGCCTGTGAACTTGAAAATCAATCATTCATTCTTACTGAAACAGAGAGCGGTTACAGCATGGAATTGAAAGAATTGCTTCAAAGCCTAAATGTAAAAGCGAAAACTATTATGGAGTTTAACAGCCTGGATGTGATAAAACAGTGCGTTAAGAATGGGCTTGGTATTACTTTACTACCAAGAATAGTAGTTAATAATGAAATTCAAAGTGGGGAACTTGTAATGCTATCCGTAGAAATTGATCAGATTCCTATACATGCTAAAATGATATATCATCGAGAAAAGTTCATGACAGCACCATTAGTGGCTTTAAAAAATATTGTATTACTAAAAAAAGATGATATTTCAAATAATGTAGCAAACTTCTTTATTACTTCATAAGATATTCTGAAAGCTAGTAATAAAAAGGAGTTACCATGTTTAATTGTTCTTTCAGGGAAGGTATGATATATACCAGAGTTGTTTCTTATGGACGGGGAGATGTAAATGGCGACAAAGTACCTGATAATGTGTATTTAACTTCTGTAAAGACACCAGACAACCCCTTTGACCAAAATATCACTCTTGTAATTCAAGACGGGGCTACAAAAAGGTTTACAAGTATACCGCTTAAACAAAATGCAGGCTACGACCCTAAGCTGTTTTTGGCTGATTTTACAGGTGATAAGGTGAAGGATATTAAAATAAGCATTTTTTCCGGCGGTAGCGGTGGTTATACCTTTCACTATATATATTCCTTTACAAACAATATACCAAAACTAATCTTTGATTTTGAAGCATATAACGAGGAATATAAATATGATATTACTTTTAAAAATAACTACAAGATTGAAGCTTTCAGCAGGAAAAACAAAGAAAAGTATATTATAGATATATCTGCTAGGGACCCAGATTATTTGAATGAAAAATATGATGAGAATGGAGTTTTAAAGCAGCCAATAAGCGGTTTTGTAAATCCAATAAGCAACCTTTATCCTGTGGATTATGATTTAGATGGAGTATATGACCTAATGGCTTATCAAAAGATAAACGGAAAATCTAATGTTGATACTTTAGGTTATTTCTTGAATGTTTTGAAATGGAAGGATAATAGATTTGATTTATATGACCAGAATGTAGCTATTTTTGGAGTTCAGG
>Ga0316601_100001145_pt1 | contig 12582 bp, 10 predicted proteins | sample OWC_soil_day5_no_FD_207663 | JGI IMG/M metagenome (GOLD analysis project Ga0316601, IMG submission 207663) | Wetland soil microbial communities from Old Woman Creek delta, Ohio, United States - OWC_soil_day5_noCT | ecosystem: Environmental > Terrestrial > Soil > Wetlands | place: USA: Ohio...
GTCGACGACCAGCGACGGGAGCAGGTCGCCCTCCCCGTGCACGAGGCGGCAGGCCGTCGCGTCGATGCCGAGCGACCGCCGGAACCCGATCGCCGATGCGAGGCGCGCGCGCCACAGGTCGAGACCCGCGGGCGCCTCGCCGACGGTCAGCATGCGCAGCGCGATCTGGGATCGGTCGCTGAAGAGCGCGCGGCCGACGATGCGCCCGCGCGGGTTGTGCACGACCACGGTGTCGCCGCCGGCGGCGCGGGCGTCGGCAACGTCGGTCCTGTACACCCACGGATGGCCGCCGCGGACGCGGTCTTCGCCGCGGCCGCTGATGACGACGTTCGGTTCGGCAGTGGTGGTCACGATGCGCCTGCTCTTTCGGGCCGCACCCGGCGGTGCGCCCCTCCATCATGCGGAATCCGGCCCGGGAAATCGAGTAGAATTCCGTAGTGCGCGTCGCCATCGGCTCCGATCACGCCGGGTTCGACCTCAAAGAGACCATCAAGGCGCTGCTCAGCGGGATGGGAATCCCGTACGAGGACGTCGGCGCCCGATCGGCCGACTCGTCGGACTACCCGGACTTCGCCGCCGCAGCCGCCCGGCTCATCCTCGACGGCAGGGCAGACCGCGGCATCCTCGTGTGCGGGACGGGCATCGGCATGGTGATCGCGGCGAACAAGATCCCGGGCATCCGCGCCGCGCTCGCCTGGAACGCGGCGACCGCCAGGCTCGCGCGCGCCCACAACGACGCGCACATCCTGACCCTCGGCGGGCGCACGACGCCCGCGGCGGAGGTCGACGCGATCGTGCGCGCGTTCCTGACCACGGCGTACGAAGGCGGTCGCCACGACGCCCGCCTCGCCAAGATCGCGCACCTCGAACACAAGGACACCTAGCCATGGACCAGACCGTCGCCGCCCACCGCCGCAGCCTGCGGGAGGCCGACCCGGACATCGCCGGCGCCGTCCGTGACGAAGTCGGACGCCAGGCCACGGGCCTCGAACTGATCGCGTCGGAGAACTTCGTGAGCCGCGCGGTGCTCGAAGCCGCGGGCTCGGTGTTCACGAACAAGTACGCCGAAGGCTATCCCGGGCGCCGCTACTACGGCGGCTGCGAGTTCACCGACGTCGTCGAACGCCTCGCAATCGACCGCGCCAAGGCGCTGTTCGGGGCCGATCACGCCAACGTGCAGCCCCACTCGGGCGCCCAGGCGAACATGGCGGTGTACTTCACGCTGCTGAAGCCTGGCGACACGGTGCTGGGCATGAACCTGTCGCACGGCGGCCACCTCACGCACGGGCACCCGCTGAACTTCTCCGGCAAGCTCTACACGATCGTGCCGTACGGCGTGCGCCAGGACGACGAGCGGCTCGATTACGACGAACTCGCGCGCCTGGCCGACCAGCACCAGCCGAAGATGATCATGGTGGGCGCGAGTGCGTACCCGCGCGTGATCGACTTCGGCCGGATCCGCGCCGCCGCGGACGCGTGCGGCGCCGCGATGGTGACCGATATGGCGCACATCGCCGGGCTCGTGGCGGGCGGCGTTCACCCGAGCCCGGTGCCGCACTCCGACTTCGTGACGACCACCACGCACAAGACGCTGCGAGGGCCGCGGGCGGGCCTGGTGCTCTGCAAGGAGAAATGGGCGAAGGACCTCGACCGGTCGGTCTTCCCCGGCGTCCAGGGCGGGCCGCTGGTCCACATCATCGCGGCCAAGGCCGTGTGCTTCAAGGAAGCCCTCGAGCCGACCTTCGCGGCCTACCAGCGGAAGATCGTCGCCAACGCCGCGACGCTCGCCCGGACGATCGCCGCACACGGATTCCGGCTCGTCTCCGGCGGCACCGACAACCACCTCATGCTCGTCGACGTGTTCTCGAAGGGCCTGACCGGCAAGGACGCCACCACGGCGCTCGGCAAGGCGGGCATCACCGTCAACCAGAACACCATCCCGTTCGACCAGAACCCGCCGCTCAAGGCGAGCGGCATCCGGATCGGCACCCCCGCCGTCACGACGCGCGGCATGGGCGAGGCCGAGATGGTGCAGATTGGCGAGTTCATCGCCCGCGTGCTGGCGTCGCCCGAGGACGAGCGCGTCCACGCGATGGTGCGCGCCGAAGTGGAAGCGCTGTGCCGGACGTTCCCGCTGTACGAGGACCAGCTGATCTAGACGCGCTCGTCGAGCGCGTGTTCGCCGACGATGGCCCGCTTGCGCTGGCCGTCCCGGACTTCGAGCCCCGCCCGGGCCAGCGCGACATGGCCGCGGCCGTGGCCCGCGTGTTCGGCCGGGGCGGCGTCCTCCTGGCCGAGGCCGGCACGGGCACCGGTAAGACCCTCGCCTATCTCGCGCCCGCCATTCTGAGCGGCCATCGCGTCCTGGTCTCGACGGGCACCAAGAACCTGCAGGAGCAGATCTACTTCAAGGACCTTCCGGTGCTCCGCGAGGCGCTGGGCGTCCCGTTCAGCGCCACGTACATGAAGGGCCGCGGGAACTACCTGTGCCTGCACCGGTTCGCGTCGATGCGCGACGATCTCGAGGCGGGCTCGCCGGCCGACCGGGTGTATCTGGAGATGGTCGACGACTGGGCCGTCTCGACCGGCACGGGCGACCGGGCCGAACTGGCCGACCTGCCGGAGGACGTGCCGTTCTGGACGGCGATCTCCGCAAGCAACGAGAACTGCATCGGGTCGGACTGCCCCGAGTTCGACGACTGCTTCGTGACCCGCATGCGCCAGCGCGCCGCCGCCGCGGACGTGGTCATCGTGAATCACCACCTGTTGTGCGCCGACGCGGCAGTGCGGCAGGGCTCGTACGGCGAGGTGATCCCGGAGTGCGCGTATGCGGTAATCGACGAAGCCCACCAGCTCGAAGATGTGGCCACGCAGTACTTCGGCGTCTCCGTCAGCACCTACCGGGTCGCGGAGCTGGCGCGCGACTTCGATTACGTGATGGCAGCCGGTGGCGTCGACGACGACGCCGGGGACCTCGGGCGGGCCGTCGCGCGCGTGGACGAGCGAGGGCGGCTCTTTTTTGCAGCGCTTGCGAACGCGAGGCCAGCGGCGCCCGCCGGCGGCGGGCCGTCCGGCAACGACGATCGCGTGCGCATCACGACAGCCGATCTGGAACCCGCCCAGGGTCCCGGGGCGGCCGTCCTGAACGCACTCGACGGCCTGGAGGCGCTGGTCGCGCTCGCGAAGGAGGCGCCCGAGGACCTGCGGGCCATCGGCCGGCGCGCCGGGGAGATCCGCGACGACCTTCGCTTCCTCCTGCAGGCCAACGACCGTGACTACGTCTACTATCTCGAGCAGCGCGGCCGCGGGGTCTTCCTCCGCGCCTCGCCCATCAACGTCGCGTCGCTGGTCCGAAACCTGCTGCTCGATCGGTTCGCCGCGACCGTGCTCACCTCGGCCACGCTGGCGGTCGAAGGTTCCTTCGCGTACGTCAGGAGCCGCCTCGGCGTCGAGCGATGCGAGGAGATCCAGCTCCCGTCGGAGTTCGACTTCGCCACCCAGGCGCTGCTGTATCTGCCGAGGCGGATGCCGTCGCCGAAGACCGCGGAGTTCGCCCCGGCGGCGGGCCGCGAGATACTCGACATCCTGCGGCGGACGCGCGGCCGGGCCTTCGTGCTGTTCACGAGCTACGCGGTGCTGCGGGCCGTGCAGCAGGTCCTCGATGGCGCGCTCGAGTACCCGCTGCTCGTCCAGGGCACGGCGCCGAGGTCGACGCTGCTCGCCCAGTTCCGCTCGACGCCGAACGCGGTGCTGCTCGCCACGTCGAGCTTCTGGCAGGGCGTGGACGTGGTCGGCGAGGCCCTGAGTTGCGTCATCATCGACCGCCTGCCGTTCGCCTCGCCGGGTGATCCGGTCGTCGCCGCGAGAATCGAGGCCATCGTCGCCCGCGGCGGAGACGGATTTGCCGAGTTCCAGGTGCCGCTCGCCATCCTGACGCTGCTCCAGGGCCTGGGGCGGCTCATCCGCCACCGGCGCGACCGCGGCGTCATCGCCCTCCTCGACCCGCGCATCCGGACCATGCCCTACGGCCGGCGTTTCCTGGCGTCGCTGCCGCCGGCGCCCGTCAGCGACGATCCGGCCGAGATTGACCGCTTTTTCGCCATGGATTCGCCTGCCGGTTGATCGCGGGCGCCCTGGTTTGGGTGTAAACTAGGGCCGATCGGCGAGGGCCGATCGAGTCGTTGTGTCCTCATTATCCGGTTCGTCTCCCCTATAGAGGAGTGCCAATGTTCCGCCTCATTTCCGGCCGCAACCTGCTCACGCTGGCCCTGGCGGCGTGTGCGGTCTTCCTGTTCGCCGCTCCCGGCCAGGCCCAGACCGGCGCCCTCCAGGGCAAGGTCCTCGACGCGAAGGGCAACCCGCTCGAGAAGGCGGTGGTGACCATCGAGTTCACCGATGGGATCAACCGCAAGTACGAGGTCAAGACCAACAAGAAGGGCGAGTTCATCCAGATCGGCCTGGCCCCGGGCAACTACAAGGCCACCGCGTCGTTCGAGAACCTGGGTGCCGAGGCGATCCCGGTGCGCGTCCGCCTCGGCGACCCGACGAAGGTGGAGTTCAAGCTCGGGGCGAACACCGGCATGAGCAAGGAAGACGCGGCCAAGGCGGCCGCGTTGAAGGCCGTCTTCGAGCAGGGCGTCGCGCTCAGCAAGGAAGGCAAGTACGACGAGGCCATCGCGAAGTTCACCGAGGCGTCCGGCATGGTGCCCGGCTGCTACGACTGCTTCTACAACGTCGGGTTCAACCACTCGCAGAAGAAGGAGTACGACCAGGCCGAGGCGGCGTTCCTGAAGGCCATCGAGATGAAGTCGAACTACGTCGAGGCGTACAACGGTCTGGCCACCGTGTACAACGCGCAGAAGAAGTTCGACAAGGCTGCCGAGGCGAGCGCCAAGGCCATCGAGTTGGCCGGCGCGGCGGGTCCGGGCGGCGGCGGCGGCGGCGTGGACGCCGAATACAACCAGGGCGTCATTCTCTGGAACGCCGGCAAGATCCCCGAGGCCGCCGAGCACTTCCAGAAGGTCATCTTCATGAAGCCCGACCACGCCGATGCGCACTACCAGCTCGGCATGGCCTTCGTGAACCAGAACAAGCTGGCCGACGCGGTGCCGATGTTCGAGAAGTACCTGCAGCTGGCGCCGGACGGCCAGTTCGCGGCGACGGCGAAGGGCATCCTCTCCAGCATCAAGAAGTAGGCGCGCGATGGGAGTCCCGTCGCGGCGGGACGAGGTCGCCACGAGCCTCGCGGCGGTACGAGAACGGCTGGCCCGCTCGATCGAGCGGTCCGGCCGTTCGCCTTCTTCCGTCAGGCTGGTTGCGATTTCGAAGACCCGGCCCGTGGAGGACGTGAGGGCTGCCTTCGACGCCGGGCAGACGGAGTTCGGCGAGAACCGCGTGCAGGAGGCGCTGGAGAAGATCGGCGCGACGTCCGATATCCCGATCGCGTGGCATCTGGTCGGGCACCTCCAGTCGAACAAGGCGCGGAGGGCGGCCGGCGCGTTCGCCTGGATTCACTCGATCGACAGCGTCGATGTGCTCACCCGGGTGGACGCGGCGGCGGCGGAAGCCGGCCGGCAGCCGGAATTGCTCGTCCAGGTGGACCTGGCCGGCGAGCCGACCAAACACGGCGCTCCGGCCGACGCGTGGGTGCCGCTGTTCGAGGCCGCGTCGGCATGCCGGGCGGCTCGTGTCGCCGGGCTGATGCTGCTGCCGCCGTTCTTCCCGGACCCCGAGGACGCCAGGCCGTACTTCAGGCGCCTCCGGGAGATTCGCGACGAACTGGGGACACGCGGCGTGGCGCCGGGCCTGCTCCGCGAGCTGTCGATGGGCATGAGCCACGATTTCGAGGTCGCCGTCGAGGAAGGCGCCACCCTGGTCCGGGTGGGCACGGCCATCTTCGGCGAACGTTGACGCCGGCCGGGTGGCCGGCCAGGAGACGCAGGAGCCGCACATGAACGTCACGCCACTCGACCTCCGTCAGCAGCAGTTCCGCACGTCGATGCGGGGCTTCGACAAAGACGAGGTGACCGCGTTCCTGGCGGAGGCGGCCGACGACTACGCCGAGGCCATCCGCGAGGCCGACCGGCTGCGCCAGGAAGTGTCGCGACTCGAAGGGCTCGTGAACGAGCACCGCGAACATGAGCGCAACCTGCGCAACACGCTGATGACGGCCCAGCGCCTCGCCGACGAGATCAGCGACAACGCGCACAAGCAGGCCGCCACGATCATCAAGGACGCCGAGTCGCGCGCGAGCCTCATCCTCGAGAAGGCGCAGGCGCGCTACGAGGACGTCCAGCGCGAAATCGACGGGCTGCGCCTCAAGCGCCGCGAAGTCGAGAACTCGGTCGAGGCGGTCATCGCGTCGCTCAAGAACACGCTCGATTTCGTCCGCGAGCAGGACGCCCGCGATCGCGACGAGAAGATCCTGCTGCACCGGCCGCGCATCACCGACTCGCGCGAGGTCATGCCGGGCTGGAGCCAGGACCGCAAGGACGACGGGCCGGTTGTCATCGAGCGCCGCGGATAGTCCCGGGCCGCCGGAGGCCGGTCGACGGGTGCCTACGCAGATCATCATCCGCCACGCGAAAACCGTCTTCACCTGTGCAGGGCCCGCTCCCAGGTGCGGTCCCGCCCAGGGCGACGCCCGTCCGATCCACGACGCCTCGATTGTCGCCGTCGATGGCGTGATCACGCACGTGGGTGCGGCAGACGAGGCCGACCGGCTCTGCCCGCCTGGCTCGGCCGCCGCGGTCATCGACGCCTCGGGCGGCACTGTCGTGCCCGGGTTCGTCGATCCGCACACCCACGTGGTCTTCGCCGGGGATCGGCGCGAGGAGCTTCGCCGCCGCCTGGCTGGAGCCACGTACGCTGAAATCGCCGCCGATGGCGGAGGTATTCTGGCCACGGTTCGCGCCACGCGCGACGCGTCCGAAGACGAACTGGCCGCCGCCACGCGCGCCAGGCTGAATCAGATGCTCCGCTGCGGCACGACGACCTGTGAAGCCAAGAGCGGATACGGCCTGCAGGCCGACGCCGAGTTGAAGATGCTCCGGGTGATCCGCCGGCTGCACGAGTGTCACCCCCTCGAGCTCGTGCCGACGTTCATGGGCGCGCACGAGATCCCCGTCGAACATCGGGCCAACCGGCGCTTCTACATCGATCAGCTGGTGCGGCAGATGATCCCCGCCGCGGCCCGGGACGGGCTCGCCGAGTGGTGCGACGTGTTCTGCGAGACTGGGGTCTACACCCCGGAGGAGGCGGAGGAGATCCTGGAGGCCGGCAAGCGGCACGGGCTCAAGCCCCGCATCCACGCCGACGAACTGGCCGAGAGCGGCGGGTCGCTGGTGGCCGCCAAGGTGGGGGCGCGGTCGGCCGACCATCTGATCTTCGCGGCGTCCCGCGGCATCCATGCCATGAAAGCCGCCGGCGTCGTCGCCACGCTGCTGCCGATTGCCGCGTTCTACCTGAAGCTCGGCCGGTTCGCGCCGGCGCGGGAGCTCATCGAAGCTGGCGTGCCCGTGGCCCTCGCCACGGATCTCAACCCTGGCGGGGGCTTCTCGCCGTCCATGCCCTTCGCGATGGCGCTCGCCTGCTTCGGCATGCGCATGACGTTCGAAGAGGCGCTGGTCGCGTCCACCATCAACGCCGCGTACGCCATCGACCGGCACGACCGGGTCGGCAGCCTCGAAGTCGGCAAACAGCTGGACGCCGTCATCGTCGACGGCGAAGGCGTGGACCTGCTCAAGGTAGGGGTGCCGGCGATCCGCGCGGTCATCAAGCGGGGGCAGATCACGGAAGTAGCCAGTAGCCAGTAGCCAGTAGCCAGTAGCCAGTAGCCAGTAGCCAGTAGCCAGTAGCCAGTAGCCAATTGGACACCGTGCAACGCGACTGGCGTTCCTACTGAATGCTGACTACTGGCTACTGACTACGTCTTTGGCTTCTGGCTTCTCTCTTCTTCTTAGAACGGCGTCCCGGCCAGCGGCGGCGCCACCGGGGTCAGCTTCCCCCAGCCGGCTTCCTTCGCCGCCTTCATGTCGTTCACCAGCAGATCGGGCAGTTTCGCGTTCAGCTTCGGGCGCTCCGCGGCGTTGCCGATCGTCCACGCCACCGCGGCGACGTTCCGCGTGATGGTCTCCATGAGGACGTAATCGATCTTGTCGGGGCTGTCCGACACGCGGTGGTAGTCGGTGTGGAGCCCCGTCGTGTAGAACGCCACCGGGATGCCCATCTTCGCGAAGTTGTAGTGGTCGCTGCGGTAGAAGATCCGCTGGCCGTTCGGCTGCGGCCCCAGGTTGTCGCGGGTGTCATCGGGCGCCGTCGTGTCGTAGAAATCGTTGATCTTCAGCTTGCCCACGTCCGCAGCGACTCGCCGGACGATCGCGCCCATGTCATCGCTGCTCACGCGCGGGCCGACCACGAGGACCTCGCCCGGGTCCACGAGCTTGTAGGACGGCGGGTCTGTGTAGCCGGCGGGCTTGCTGCGGCCCACCATGTCCATGTTCAGGTTGGCGACGACCTTCGTGATGTCCACCGGCGGAAATTGCGAGAAGTACTGCGAGCCCCACAGGCCCTTCTCCTCGCCGGTCACCCACAGGAAGATGACGGAGCGCTTCGGCCTGACGCCCCGCGCCGCGCCCTGCGCGTACGCCCGCGCGACGGCCATCAATGCCGCTGAACCCGATCCGTCATCGTCGGCGCCGTTGTTGATGGTGTCGCCGCCGGCTGCCGCGGCCGAGAAGCCGACGTGATCGAGGTGCGCGGAGATGACGATGAACTCGTTCTTCAGAACGGGATCCCGCCCTTCGACGATCCCGATGACGTTCTGCGTGGAGCCCGGCGTCTTCGTGATGGCCGCCGTGATCGCGATCTTCTTCTCGGCGTTGAGGGCGAACGACTCGAGCTTCGCGCCGGCCGCGGCGCCCTCGAACACCTGCGCGCCGCTCAGTTTCTCGCCCTGGAAGAGCGCGTTGGTGAGCGCGACGCCGGCGGTGATGGTCGGCACCTGGGCCGGCCGGCCCGCCATGAATTTCACCACCTGAAACGCCGGGCCGTTGGGGCCGGCGGCGCGGACGGCCGCGGGCGCGCTCATCGCGGCGAGCTGCTGGAACGACGGGATCATAATGATGCCGATCGCGCCGTTCTTCGCGGCATACCCCTGCGGCGACACGAAGTCGGTGGGCTCGACGCCGAGAGGGTTCGGCGCGCCGCCGCGCCCGCCGCCGCGCCCGGCGGCCTGCAGCGCCGCCAGCTCGGCCGGCAGCCCCGCGACGACCATGACCTTGCCCTTCACGTCGAGGCCCTTGTAGGGATCCGTGTTCGACTTGGTGATGGCGTAGCCGTTGCCGACGAACACGAGCTGGGCTCCCGCAATCTCGACGGGGTCGCTGGCGCCGCCGCCCCGGCCGCCGCCCCCTCCGAACGCGCCTCCGCCGAACATCCACTCCGTCCCGTATTCGAACGTGCGCGGGCCCGCCGGCGCACCGAAGCCGCCTCGCCCGGCCACGAAGGGCGCGGCGAGCGTCAGCTTCATCCCGGCCGGGTTCATCTGCGTGCTCACCAGCTCGATCGGCATGAAGTAGGCCTGCAGAGGCCCCTTCGTGCCGGTGGTGCTGCCGAGAGGCTTCACACCCCATTGCTTCAGCTGGCTGGCGATGTAGAGCGACGCCGTGTCGTACCCTCGCGAGGGGGTATTGCGCCCCTCGAGCTGGTCCGACGCCAGGAAGTGCAGGTAGGTGCTGAGCTCGTCGGCCGTGATCGACGACGCGTTGCCGTAGGACCCGCCGGAGCTCTGCGGGGCGGCGCTGACGAACGTGAACGTGACAAGGATCGCTACGAGGAGGCCGGCGGCCCCTATGGTCCTGCGCATCGTGGTCCTCTGAAAGAAACGGGAGTTGGCGCTACCGAGATTCCCAGCAGCATATCATCGCCGGCGGCGGGGCTGTCTGGACCGCTATCGGAGGGGCGCGCGGCCGCCGGGGACGAACCAGCCATGGGCGCTGGAGGTGAAGGTCCAGGGGTACTCGAACCGCGGCAGGATTTCGACCTTCACGGTGTACGACACGTCGATGTACAGCTCGGCGGGCCTATCCTGCTGGCGAATCCTGACGTTGCTCTCGGCGACCGGCAGATCGTAGCGCGCGGCCGCCTCCAGCACCGCGGCCATCACGGACGCGGAGTCCTTGTCGGGGCCGAACTGGGCGATCTTCTCCACGTCGTCGCTGAAGCGGAACTGGTTCCAGGCGGCGACGCCGGCATGCCAGGCGGCCCATGCGATGGCCGCGACGACGAGGAGGCGGATGATGCGTCCCATGTCCGGTGACTAGTGTATCTGTTGCAAAAGCCGCGCCCAGCGGGTCTGGGTGAACAGGTTCAGGCCGCCTTCGCTGCTGTCGAAGGACCAGTAGATCATCAGGGCCTTCCCCTTGATATTGTCTTTCGGCAGGAAGCCCCAATACCTTGAGTCCTGGGAATTGTCCCGGTTGTCGCCCATGACGAACACCGACCCGGCCGGGACCACCACCGGCCCGTAGTGGACGCGCACGTCGTCGGACGCCGACTCGCCGCCGGCAAATCCTTGCGGACGAGGCAGATAGTGGGCGTAGGGCTCCTCGATGGCGCGGCCGTTCACGAGGATCCGCCGGTCCCGGAGCTCGATGGTCTCGCCCGAGAGGCCGATCACCCGCTTGATGAAGTCGCGCTCGGGGTCTTCGGGGTACTTGAAGACGACGATGTCGCCGCGGCGGATGTCGGCCGAGGGCAGGACGGCACGCTCGGCCCCCGAAAGTGTCGGCGCGAACACGAACTTGTTGACCAGCAGGTGGTCGCCGACGAGCAGGTTCGGCTCCATCGACCCGGTCGGGATCTTGAACGCCTGCACCACGAAGGTCCGCATGAAGAGTGCGAGAATGACGGCGACGATGATCGTCTCGAAATACTCGCGGACGACGGACTTCTTGAACGGCACGGCTACTCCTCCGTTCCGATCTTGAGGACGGCGAGGAACGCGTCCTGCGGGATCTCGACCTTGCCAACCCGCTTCATGCGCTTCTTGCCCTCCTTCTGCTTCTCGAGCAGCTTGCGCTTGCGCGTGATGTCGCCGCCATAGCACTTGGCCAGCACGTTCTTGCGCAGGGCCTTGACCGACTCGCGGGCGATGATGCGGCTCCCGACGGAGGCCTGAATGGCCACCTCGAACATCTGGCGCGGAATGAGCTCGCGCATCTTCGACGCCAGCGCTCGGCCGCGCGTGTAGGCCGAATCGCGGTGCACGATCACCGACAGCGCGTCCACCGGGTCGCCGTTGACGAGAATCTCGAGCTTCTGCAGCGGCGACTCCCAATACCCGCTGATGTGGTAGTCGAGCGACGCGTACCCCCGGGAGATGGTCTTGAGGCGGTCGTAGAAGTCGAGGACGACCTCGGCGAACGGCAGGTCGTACGTGATGAGCACGCGATCGCTCGCGAGGTACTCGAGGGCCTTCTGCACGCCGCGCTTGTCCTGGCAGAGCTGCAGGATGCCGCCGACATGCTCCGACGGCGTCAGGATCATCGCCTTGATGACGGGCTCCTCGAATTTCGCGATACGGCCCGTCTCGGGCAGCTTGGCGGGGCTGTCGATCTCGTGCACCTCGCCGTCGGTCGTCGTGACGCGGTAGAGCACGCCCGGCGCGGTGGTCACCAGGTCCTGGTCGAACTCCCGCTCGAGCCGCTCCTGCACGATGTCCATGTGCAGCAGGCCGAGGAACCCGCACCGGAATCCGAAGCCGAGGGCCGACGACGACTCGGGCTCGTAGAAGAACGAGGCGTCGTTCAGCCGCAGCTTCTCGAGGGCGTCGCGCAGTTCGGGATACTCGTGGCCCTCCACCGGGTAGAGGCCGGCAAAGACCATCGGCTTCAGCTCGCGGAAGCCGGGGAAGGCCTCCACCGCCGGACGCGAGGCCTCGGTCACGGTGTCGCCGAGCTTGGCGTCGCTCACCTTCTTGATGGTCGCCGTGAAGAACCCGACCTCTCCCACGCCGAGCTCGTCCACCTGGACCGGCTTCGGCGTGAAGACGCCGACCTGCTCGACGTCGTACTCCTGCCCGAGCGCCATCAGCCGGATCTTCATGCGCGGCCGGAGCACGCCGTCGATCACGCGGACGACAATGACCACGCCGCGGTAGGCGTCGTACCAGGAATCGAAGATGAGGGCCTTCAGCGGCGCCTGCGCGTCGCCCGACGGCGGCGGCAGCCGGGCGATCACGGCCTCGAGGACGTCCTGGACGCCGGTGCCGGCCTTCGCGCTGGTGAGGATCGCGTGCGACGGGTCGAGGCCGATGATGTCGGCCAGCTGGCGCCGCGCCTCCTCCGGCTGTGCGCTCGGCAGGTCGATCTTGTTGATGACCGGGATGATCTCGAGATTGTAGTCGACGGCCAGATACGCGTTGGCCAGCGTCTGCGCCTCCACGCCCTGCGACGCGTCCACCAGGAGCACGGCGCCCTCGCAGGCGGCGAGCGAGCGCGTCACTTCGTACGAGAAGTCGACGTGGCCGGGCGTGTCGATGAGGTTCAGGACGTAGGTCTGCCCGTCGAGCGCCCGGTACGT
>Ga0316601_100001147_pt1 | contig 12577 bp, 7 predicted proteins | sample OWC_soil_day5_no_FD_207663 | JGI IMG/M metagenome (GOLD analysis project Ga0316601, IMG submission 207663) | Wetland soil microbial communities from Old Woman Creek delta, Ohio, United States - OWC_soil_day5_noCT | ecosystem: Environmental > Terrestrial > Soil > Wetlands | place: USA: Ohio...
AAGGACCAGTCGAACACGTCGTTCGCCGCGCTCGGCGATGCGGGAGTCGTGTTCCGGTTCGATGTCCTCAAGTACGTGCCCTACGCGTTCGGCGGCGTCGGCGCGGTGGCGACCGGTGGGGGGCCGATCGATCGGGGCGTCGACTTCGTGCTCGCGGTCGGCGGCGGGCTCGACATCCTCGCGAGCCGCGCCCGGTCGTACGGCTTCGAGGCCCGACTCGCGAGCTTCGGGGGTGACGTCACCGTGTTCACGTTCGGGGTCCGCGGCACGACGCGGTGGGGTTACTTCTAGGCTCCCGCCCCGGCCCGGCCCGGCGCTGGTATGGTCGGCCGTGCACTTCTTGATGGGTGACTCTTCGGAGTCGGGGCTGGAGTTCAACTACCTCGCGTTCCTCAAGGACGTCATCGATTGTGCGGTCGTGCTGCTCGAGAACGAGGGCGTGATCGCCGCGAGCGGTGATCGCAAGCGGAGCTGCGAGCGTGACGCGGCAACGGTGATCGCGGCGCTCGGCGAGCTCGGGCGGCGAACGCTCGATGTCAGCGAGCCGGTCGCCCGCGAGCACAAGGACAACGCGATCGGCCGCTGTGCGTCGGCGATCGTCGCGTCGACGCGCGAGGTGGTCGAGCGCGAGGCGACCTTGATCCGGAGCTCGCTCGCGACCGACCTCGCCGAGATCGAGAAGGTCGAGCAGCGGCTGCGCAGCAAGAACACCGAGGTCCTCGACAAGCTGCTGCGCGGGCACGACCTTCCCCTCGCCGAGAAGAGCCACGAGGTCGTGTTCACGGCCGGCGCGGTCAAGGCGGCGACCCGCCAGCGCACGACGTTCGGCGTCGATGCGCTCGTCGGGCTCGAGATCCCGTCGGCGTCGGTCCTCCAGCCCGATCTGCGGGTCGACAAGCTCGTCGACAACGCGGAGCTGAGCGCGCTCGAGGTCGGCGGCTGGCTGCGCAAGTCCGACAAGCTCGTGACGCACAAGATCGGCCGCTACGTCGTCGGCAAGATCGTCGCCGGCATGGACGTCACGATCCGGCTGCGCGCGACGCCCGACGCCGAGAGCGCGGGCTTCGATCTGGTGAAGTCCCGCACCGGCGAGATCCTGATCGAGAACGTCAGCGGCGAGCCGGCCCGCGAGCTCACGATCGACGACGCCAACCGCCCGGCGCTCAAGCTGCTCGCGGAGAAGCTCGAGGCCGCGGTGCGGCTACTCGATCAGCGCACCGGCGTCGCGACCGTGCAGATCGACAACGTCCCGCTCTCCGATCATCCGCACCCGCGCGTGCTCGCGGAGCGCCTGATCCTCGCGGTGTCGCCGATGGTCCACAAGATCGCATCGCACTCGCGCAGCCCGGGCGAGCTCGTGCTGCGCCGGATGCTCGGCGAGGATCGCCGCGAGGAGATCTTCGTGACCACCGCCGAGCTCGCCAAGCGGTGGAGCGCCCTGCCCGCCGGGGCGCGCGAGGTGTTCGCGCCGCTGCGCCTCGAGGCCGATCCGGCTGCGCCGGCCCCGGATGTCTCGGGACCGCATCGGCGAACGCAGCCGGTCACGGGCGCGATCCAGCGGCCGCGCAGCATCACCGGCTCGCTGCCTCCGCTGCCGCCGGGCGCGCGTCCGGCGTCGGCCTCCGAGGCGAGCGCCACCGTCGTGGTCGAGCCGGCGCTGACCGCGGCTGCGCCGGCCCCGGTCGACGACGAGTCGATCCCGGAGCTGACGGACGAGGTCTCCGACGAGAGCGCCCCGCATCGCGCGCCGCTGCTGATCGACCCACCGTCGGTGATCGTCGACTCGTCGCTCGACGACCCGCCGATGGGCGAGGACGCTCCGGTCGGCCGGCTCGCCAAGCTGACCCGGCTCGATCAGGCCCGGCTGAGCGCGGCGATCGACGCCGCCCTCGAGGACGAGGAGACCAAGAACTAGCGCTGGTCACTGGCGGCGCCACCCCCGGCGTTGCGGTTCGAAACGCGCGGCGGTCGTGGCGGCGCCAAGGTGCGAATTTCGCTGGGCCGCGGGCTGGTCTACCTCCTGCTCGTGCGGCGGGCGTGAACATCAAGGCGCTGTCGTTCGTGGTGGTCGGGGCCGGACTCCTGGCAAGCCTTCCGGCGTGTCTGGGGCCCAGCGAGGGTCAGACGCCCCAGGACCTGACGTCGGTCGATGGGCTCGAGCACGCGATCGACTTCGATGCGTTCGTCGACGTGGCGCCCGGCGCGTCCGATGACGTGGCGCGCGGCGCGATCCACCGCCAGCTCAAGAGCGCGCTCGGGGCGCTCCGCGAGCAGGGGATCGGCGTCGCCGATCGCGATGCCCAGCGCAACCTCGCCTCGATGCAGCTCCACCGCGCACGCAAGGCGATCCCCGGCGGCGGCGAGGTCGACCGGATCCGCTACCACTACCGCGATGTCGCGCTGGTCGAGCGCACCCAGCTGCCGACCGGGCCGATCGACCTGACGCTCCTGTTCGGCGACTACCTCGCGCGCTCCGCGGAGCTGCAGCCGGCGTGCGTCGACGAGCCGACCGATCCGGGCTCGCTCTGGTACCACTACCAGCCGCGTCGTCCCGGCTGCCGCGCCGCGATCCTCGCCGAGACCAGCGCGATCGACCTCGAGCGCGCCCAGCTCACCGAGGCGCAGATCGGGCCGACCGATGCGAACCGCAAGTTCCTCCCGACGCGCGCGCTCCTGACCCCGGCGGTCGCCGCGCCGACCGCGTGGCCCGAGCACGATCGGCTGTGGGGCTTCGCCGGGGATACGTCGCGGACCAAGGTCGTCGCCTACGCGTTCTTCGGGGTCGACTCCGACCAGGACAACGCGAGGGACAACGGTCTCGTCGAGTTCCTCCGGTTCCAGCGCACGCTGCGCGGCAAGCTCCCCGCTCTGCGCGTCACCGACACCCAGCCGGCGGCGATGCTGCTCGACTTCACGATCGACGGGCAGCTGCTGGCCAACATCACGTGGAACGACGTCGAGCGGTGGATCGTGGATGGCACCGGGTTCCCGGCGGTCGTCGGCACGAACACCGCGCGGCGCGCCGAGCTGCTGCGCCAGGTGATCGCGAAGTTCCGCGACCGCTGGATCGTGTGGTCGATGCCCGTCACCGTGCGGCGCAACGGCGCCGAGCGCGCGATGACCGTCGAGATCCGCACGTGGTACGGCCAGGAAGACGGCAGCCCGGACATCCGGCAGCGCGCGCGGTGGCGCTACCTCGAGGCGTTCTGGCACGCCGACATCTTCGCGTACACCGGCCACAGCCACTTCGGGCACGGCCCCCTCGAGCCGTGGGAGTACGCGGGCGGGAACTTCCCGGATCGCTACCAGACGCTGCTGTTCAACTCGTGCCTGTCGTTCAACTACTACGACGAGGACTTCCTGGTGATGCACCCGCGCGGCTCCGAGCAGCTCGACGTCGTCGTCAACGCGCTGCCCGCCTACTGGTACGGCATGGGGCAGTCGACCGCGAGCTACGTCGCCGGCGTGCTGTCCGGGGGCTCGTCCTGGAAGCAGGTGCTGACGCAGATGGCGGTCAACACCCCGTGGGAGACCGCCTACGACCCGATGCGCGCGGTCAACGGCGAGGTCGGCAACGCGTTCGATCCGGCGAGCGGCGCGATCACGGTCACGCCCTGAGCGCCTAGTCGTTGCGCTCGCCGTACTTGTGGCGGTCCTTCTTCTCCTTGACCGCGATCCGTAGCGGCGTGCCGCGGAAGCCGTAGGTCTCGCGCAGCCGGTTCGAGATGAACCGCTTGTACGAGGCCGACAGCCCGTCGGGCACGTTCGCCCACAGCACGAACGTCGGCGGGCGCACCCTGGCCTGCGCGATGTAGTTGATCTTGACCGAGCGGCCGTTGTGCAGCGGCGGCGGCATCTCCTCGATCACGTCGGAGAAGAACCGGTTGAGCTGCGCCGTCGGGATCCGCTTGCGGTGCTCCTTGGCGACCTGATCGACGACGTCGAGCAGCCGATCGACCCCGTCGCCGCGCTGCGCGGACAGCAGCACCGTGGGGGCCCAGGTCAGGAAGTGGAATGTCTCGCTGGTCAGCTCCTTGAGCTGTGCCTTGCGGGCGTCGCCGGAGATCCGATCGGACTTGTTGAGCGCGATCACGAGCGCCCGGCCGGAGTCCTCGACCATGCCGGCGATCCGGGCGTCTTGCTCGGCGGGGCCGAGCTCGGCGTCGATCACGAGGACGACGACATCGGCCCGGTCGACCTGGCCGATCGCCATCGACACCGCGATCTTCTCGATCTCGGCATCGATCTTCGCCTTGCGCCTTATCCCGGCGGTGTCGACGAGCAGGTAGTCGCGGCCGCCGATCGAGAACGCCGAGTCGACCGGATCGGTCGTCGTGCCAGCGACATCGTGGACGAGCGACCGCTCCTCGCCGAGCAGCCGGTTGGTCAACGACGACTTGCCGGCGTTCGGGCGGCCGACGAACGCGACGCGCAGCGGCTTGGCCGCCTCGGCCGCCTCGGCCTTCTCGACCTCCTCGTCGTCGATCACGTCGAAGATGTCGTCGTCGCTGTCGTCCTCCTCGCCTTCGTCATCGCGCGCGCGGTCCGGATCCTTGCTCGCGCTGGGGACCGTCGCCTCGACGATCGCCTCGAGCAGCGCGTCGATGCCGCGGCCGTGTGCGGCCGAGACCGAGAACGGCTGCCCGAGCCCGAGTGCGTGGAAGTCGTGAACGAGATCCTCGCGGACCACGTGATCGATCTTGTTGACCGCGAGGAACACCGGCTTGCCGGTGGCGCGGAGCTGCTGCGCGAGCTCGTAGTCCACCGCGGACAGGCCCGCGCGGCCGTCGACGACGAGCAGCAGCGCGTCGGCCTCGCCGATCGCGCGCAGCGCCTGGCGATGGATCCCGGCGCCGATCACCTCGCGTGCCGCCTCGGGGTCGAGCCCGCCGGTGTCGATCAGCTTGATCGTGGTGCCGAAGTAGTCGGCCTCGCCGTAGCGGCGATCGCGGGTCAGCCCCGGCGTGTCGTGGACGAGCGCGGGCCGGCCACCGACGAGGCGGTTGAACAGGGTCGACTTGCCGACGTTCGGGCGACCGACGACAGCGACGAGTGGGATCTTGGTCTGCGTGGACATCGTTCTAGACCTGGCCTTCGCCTTCGCCGCCGTAGCCGAGCCGGATCAGCTCGCGCTCGCCCCGGCTCCACTCGGCGAGCACCTTGACGAACAGCGACAGGTGCACGGTCTTGCCGAGCGCCTGCCCGACCGCCTGGCGCGCGGCGATGCCGAGCTCGCGGATCCGCGAGCCGCCCTTGCCGACGACGATCGCCTTTTGCGAGTCGCGCTCGACGATGATCACCGCGCCGATCGACAGCTCGGTCTTGGACTTCTCGGTCCAGGTCTCGACCTGCACCGCGCACGCGTACGGCAGCTCCTTGCCGAGCTGGTGGTAGAGCTGCTCGCGGATGATCTCCTGCGCGATCCACTGCGGCTTCCGGTCGGTGACCATCTCGTCGGGGAACTGCGCCGGTCCGATCGGGAGGAGCCGCGCGACGGCGCGCTCGAGCGCGTCGACGTTCTCGCCGGTCTCCGCGGAGATCGGGACCACGTCGACGCCGGGCGAGTGCATGCCCCAGCGCTCGATCACCGGCAACAGCTCGACCTTGGCGATCTTGTCGACCTTGTTGAGGCCGATCACGAGCGGGTGCGCCTTGATCACGTGGCCGAGCGCGACGGCGTCGGCCTCGGTGAGCCGGTCCGGCGTCCGCCCGCGGTAGTCGTTGGCGTCGAGGATCAGCAGCACGACGTTGGCCTCGTTGGCCGCGCCGAACGCGGCGTCGCGCATGTACCGGCGCAGGGGGCCCTGGCCGTCCTGGACGCCGGGCGTGTCGAGATAGGCGATCTGGGCGCGGGCCGGGGTCTCGCCGGGGAGGTCGACCGCGTGGACCCCGAGGATCCGATCCCGGGTCGTCTGCGGCTTGGCGGAGACCGCGACCAGGTGGCGGCCGAGGATCCGGTTGAGCAACGTCGACTTGCCGACGTTCGGCAAGCCGACAATCGCGCAGTAGCCGGAGCGGATCGCGTCGGTCATGGGCGGGTGGGCTTTAGCACGAAACGACCGAAACTGGCCTCCTCCTCTGGGCCTGGGTAGCGTCCCTGTATGCAACGGCTCGCGCTCGCGTTCGCCCTCGGGGCCGTGGTCGCGGCGGCCCTGCCCTCGCCAGGGCTGTTCCTGGCCCTGGGCCTGGGCATCGCGGCGATCGGGGCCGGCTGGGTCGGGTACGCCCAGCGGGCCGCACCGGGGTTCGCGCGGCTCGCAGCGGCCGCGGCGATCACGATCGGGGCCCTGGGCTTCGCGCTGGGCGCGGTTCGCGTGATCCTCGCCCTCGCCGCGATCGACCACCTGCACGGCATGATCGGCTGACCCCTCGCCGGTCAGGCGAGCATGTAGACGAGCCAGGTCGCGGCGGCGCCGATCGCGCCGAGGAACCCGACGATCACGAGGATCCCGCGCGTGAGCTTCGCCTTGTCGATCGACGACAGGATCTCGCGCAGCTCCATCACGCGACGATCATGGGTGCCGAGCTCGAGATCGATCGCGTCGACCGGCGCGAGCTGCGGGCCGAGGTCATCGGGACGGTCGACGTACAGCCGCTCGCCGAGCTCGAACAGGATCTTGTCGCGCAAGGTCTCGGCGTCGCCGGCGGCGCGGTCCATCACCTTGCGCTTGGCGCCGATCGCGGAGAGCAGCTCCTCGGTGCGTCGCTTGTCGTCCTCCTCGTTCTTGAGGAGGTCGGCGTGGCGCTTCTGCGACTCCGCCTTCTTGGCCTCGATCGCGGCGATCCGCGGGTTGAGCGCGTCGAGCTCGGCGGCGATCTTCGGCTCGTCGCGCTGGACCGCGACGCGATCCGCCTTGAGCGTCGCGAGCTCGGCCTGGATCGCGGCCGGATCCTGCTTGGGGCCGCGGACCGAGACCAGGCTCGCGGTCGTGTCCGCGATCTTCATGTCGATCCGGCGCAGCTGATCGCGCAGCTCGGCGCCGCGCTTGGTGACCTGGGTCTGCTCCTTGAGCAGCGGCTCGAGGCGCTTGGTCAGCTCGGCGAGCTCGCCGTTGATCGAGGCCAGGTCGGTCGAGAACTGCATCGCGTGCGACTGGCGGTCGCGCGTGACGCGCTCGAGCTCCTGATCCGCGGCGACGACCTGGCCGCGGTGCCGTGCCCGCTCGTCCTCGACGCCGCCGAGCGACTCGCGCGCCGGACCGAGGGCCGGGTGATCGAAGCCGTCGCTGACCACGGCCGTCCGGCCGAGGATCGTCATGTGCTTGCGGCGCTCGAGCTGGCGCGCCTGCTGCTTGGCCTCGAGCTCCTCGAGCTCGCGCCGCGCGTGGCGGACTCCGAACAGTGCGGTCGAGACGTAGCGCACGTCGCCGAAGATGCCGCGCTGCCGGCGCAGCGCCGCGACGGTGCGCAGCCGGCCCGCCTTGGTGTGGACGCGGGACATCGCGTTCGAGGCGGCGCTGTTGTCGACGCCGAGGTTCGTCGGATCGCCGCGCTCGAAGCGCGACGTCGAGTCGTCGACGCTCGTCGGATCGCCGCGGAGGTGCTCCGCGGTCTCGGTCAGCAGCGTCTCGATCGGCGGCGCCTTGACCTGGGTCAGCGACGGCTCGGGGATGCCGAGGAGCACGCTCGCCGCGTCGCGCTTGATCGTCGACTGCGCGTGGGCGATCTGGAGCTTGTCCTTCTCGAGGAACGTCGAGCTGTCGTCGAACTCGCCGACCGGGACGGTGAGCTTCGCGGACTCGTCGTTGACGTCCTCGACGCGCGCGGCGCGGGCCGGGGCTGGGTTGTAGGGGGCGGCGGTCGGGGCCGACGCGGGGTACGGCATCGCGGTGCGTTCGCCGGTGCTCCGGTCGGACTTCGCGCCGACGGCGTCGCCCAGCAGGATCACGCCGGTCTCGCCGCCGATCGTCCCGGCGACCGCGTTGGTCGAGATCGACGATGGCAGTGGGGGCGGCTGGATCGTCGGCGACTTGGTGCGCGCGCCGGGCGGTAGCGGCGGTGGCGAGGTCGGCTTTGCGCCGCGCGGCGGGGGCGGCGGCGGCGGCGAGGTCGGCGGCTTGGTCGCGCGCGCCGGATTGACGAGCGGCGTGTCCTTCGCGTCGACGATCGCGGTCTCGAGCTGGCGGCGCGCCTCGGATCCAGGGGGTGGCGGGGGGAGCGTCTTCTGCTTCTTGCGCGCGAACGGTGGCTCGGGGATCGGCGGCGACGTCGGCGAGGGAGCGCGCGCGGCGGTCGGTCCGCTGGCGGGTGACGGGATCGCCGGGACCGGGATCCGGGCCGCGGGGGGGCTGGTCGGGGTGACCGCCCGGATCGCGGCCTCGGGGCTCGGCGTGCTGCGCCCCAGGATCGGCGCGAGCGGCACGGCGGACACCTCGGGGTCGACCGACCACCCGGACGCGAGCTCGTTGATCCGCTCCTGGGTCTCGTCGCCGCGCGGCGCGGGCGTCTTCGCGGGGGCTGGCGTCTTCGCGGGGCCCGACGGCGCCGGCGGCTTGGCGGACGCGGGCGCCGCGTCTGAATCAACGGACCACCCGGACGAGAGGTCCGCGATGCGCGCCTTCGTCTCGTCTCCGAGACGACGGCGGGTCCGTTCGTCGTCCGGCACGGAGAAACCTTAACATGGTCGCACCACGGGAGTGGAATGCGCCTCGGCAGACGCGGCCAACTCCGTGATCCTCGTCGGATCCTCGTCGCTAGTCGGCCGCGGCCCGGAACTCGAACGGGTAGCGAACCGAGACCACGCCACCGCCGGCGGGTGGCTCGATCTCGATCCCGAACATCGTCTCCTGGACGCACTCGCGGACCTCGGGGTCCGTCAGGGTGCTCGCCTGGGCGTCGATCGCACTCTCGCCAACGACGCCGCCGACCCCGGGCTCTCCCTCGATCGTGAAGTCGACGACGATCGAGCCGCCGAGCGTCGGATCCCGCGCGAGCCCGTGTTCGTAGCACTCGACGATCAGCGGGATCAGCTCGCGGACGGACGCGCGGATGTACTCCTTCTCGATCGTCGCGGGTGGAAGCGCCGGAGCCGGCGTCGTCCCCGACGAGGACGGGGCCGCGGCAGGCGCGCCGCGCCGGGCGTGGACCGCGCGGACCTGGCGCAGGATCTCGGCGCGCGCTGCGGGATCCTCCAGCCGCCGCACCCGCGATCGGGGGCTCCCGGAGCCCGGCGTCGGGGCGCCGGAGGCGGCCGCAGGCGGGGCGCTCGCGGAGCCCGGCGCGGCCGCGGGCCGGGCGCGCTCGCTGCCGCGCATGCCGAGCCAGATCGCGGTCGCGGCCGCCACCGCGATCAACAGGCCCACCGCGGCGAGATTCTGGTTGCGACTCATGAGCACGAACGCAGGGACACCCGCCGCGCAGCGACGTTGCCATGATCCTCGACGGTTGGTCGGGCGTTGTCAATCGTGTTGACATGCCCTGCCAACGGCGGTGACATGGACCCGTGGCTGCGCCGCTGGCACCTGCTCCGTGCGTCCTCGACCGCTACCGGGTCGAGGCGGTCGTCGGTCGTGGCTCGTTCGGCCGGGTGCTCCGGGTGACCGAGGTCGCGTCCGGCGCGCTGCGCGCCCTCAAGATCGTGCCGCGGGGACCGCACGAGGCGATGCTGCTCGACGAGTTCGAGCAGCTCGCGCGGCTCCGCCACCCCTCGCTGCCCGAGGTCTTCGAGGTCGGTCGCACGCGCGAGCCGATCGAGGACATCGCGGCGGGTGCCCCGTTCTTCGTCGCCGAGTGGATCGACGGCCGGCGCAGCGATGCGCAGCCGTGGACCGACGCCGCCGCGCTGTGGCCCCTGCTCGCGGATCTCGCCGGCGCGCTCGCGACGATCCACGCGGGTGGCCTCGTCCACGGCGACGTCGCGCCGCAGAACATCCTCCTCGCGGCCGATCGCGCCGTGCTCGTCGATCTCGGGCTCGCATCGGGCACCGGCGCGCGCGGCACGCCGGCGTACATGGCGCCCGAGGCGCTCGCCGGTCACGTCGAGCCACGCAGCGATCTCTACGGGCTCGGCGCGTCGGTCGTCCGCATCGTCTCGGGCCGCCCGCCGTTCGAGGGCGCGAGCCTCGGCGAGCTCGCGCAGCGGATCCTCGCGGGCGCCCCACCGCGCGCCCTGCCCGGCGTCCCCGCGCCGCTCGCGGATCTGATCCGGCGCCTGCTCGCGCGCGATGCCGCGGATCGTCCCGGATCGGCGCTCGCCGTCCTCGACGAGCTCGATCAGCTCGCGCCCGCGCTCTCCCCCGGCTCCGCACGTCGCGCGCGACCCAAGGTCGGCGCGCCGCCCGCCCCCGCGCGGTGGACCGGCGCCGGGGCTGTCGTCGACGCCGTGACCAGGGACCTCGGCAGCAGCGATGCCGCCATCGCGATCACCGGTGTCGCTGCCTCGGGGGCGCGGCAGCTCGCGGACGCCGCGGCCCAGCGCTGGCAGCTCGCGCAGGTCGCGCGGCAGCGTCCCGCGACCGTGGTCGCCGGCGTGCTCGACGACGTCGCGCCGGCGCTCGGTGTCGCGGCGTCGTCGGACACCGGCCGCGGCTGGATCGAGCGCGTCGCGCGTGCATCGCGTCGCGCGGCCGAGCTCGTCGTGATCGATGTCGGTGACGATCCGCGCGGACCGGAGCTGCTCGCCGCGCTGACGCGCTCACCGGGAGACCGACCGGTGGTGGTCGTCGTCGATCACGCGGTGCCCGGTCGTGCCGGCATCGCGGTCCATGCGGCCCCGCTGCTCGACGCCACGGGCGTCAGTGCGCTCGCCGCGGCGATGCTCGGGCGCGAGCCGCCACCCGCGTGGGCGCACGCGCTCGTGACGGCGAGCGGCGGTCTCGCGCTGACCGCGATCGAGCTCGTTCGCTCGATCGCCGCGGAGCGCGACCCGTTCGCGATCGACTGGGCCGCGAGAACCACCGCGGGCGCGGCGGACCTCCGAGTGCGGCAGCTCAAGGCGCTCGCCGCGGCTCCCCGTCGGCTCGCCGGTGCGATCGCCGCATGGGGAGGACGCGCGCGGACCGATCGCGTCCTCGCGACGCTGCGCGCCGAAGGCGGCAAGGTCACGCTCGGGCTGGCGGAGGTCGTCCTGCTGGAGCGGGCTGGTCTCGCGCGTCGCGTCGGCGAGGACATCGTCCTCGATCGCGCGACGCTCGATGCGGCCGAGGCCGTGCTCGGCGCCGACGTGATCGGCAAGCTCGCCGCGACCGCGCTCGCCGCTGTCGACCGCGACGTCACGCACCCCGGTGCCGCGCGCGCCCCCCTCTGGCTCGCGCCACTCCTCGAGCGGGCGCCGATGACTCCCGATCGGGCGGTCCTCGCGTGTGAGGTCGCTGAGCAGCTGCTCGCGCACGGCCGGTTCGATCGCGCGATCGCGCTCGCGAAGCGGGCGATCGCCGCGGCACCGGCGCGCGCGGGCTTGCTCGCTGCGCGTGCGTCCGCGGCAGGCGGTGCGTACCGCGAGGCGGGCGCCCTCGCTCGCGCCGCCGAGAGTGCGGGTGCGGATCCCGTCGAGGCCCAGCTCGTGATCGCACGCGCGGCGCAGCGCGGCGGTGACCTCGACGCCGCGGAGTCGGCCCTCGCGCGCCTCCACGCGGCCCATCCGTCCCACGCCGACGTCGCGGGCACGTACGCGCGCCTCCTGGTCACGCGGTCGCGCTATGCCGAGGCGCGCGCCGCCGCGGCCACGGTGAGCGCGCCGCTGTCCGGCCTGCGCGCCGAGGCAGCCGGCCTCGCGGCGTTCTACCTCGGCGCTCTCGATGACGCGGACGCGGCGTTCGCGGCGCTCGAGGTCGCGGCGGCCGCGGCCGACGACACCGCGACCGTCGGCCGAGCGTTGTCGCTGCGCGGGATGGTCGCGCAGCAGCGCGGCCAGCTCGGGCTCGCGAGCGATCGCTATCGTGAGGCAGCGCGGCGGCTCGCCGATGTCGGCGAGCTCCACGCCGCGGCGACGGCGGAGCTCAACCTCGGCACCGTGCTGTCGGAGCGCGGACGGGCGAGCGAGGCCCTGCCCCGGCTGGCGGCGGCGGGCCGCGTGTTCGCGGAGCTCGGCGCGTCGACCGAGCTGTGCGCGGCCGAGCTCAACCGCGGCAACGCGCTGCTCGCCGTCGGTCAACTCGACGATGCGCGGATCGCGGCCGAGGCGGCGGTCGCGCGCGCCGACGGTGCGCCGCACCTGCGCGCGTTCGCCTTGCTCGTGCTCGGCGATGCGCGCAAGAAGCTCGGCGACACGGCGGGCGCGATCCGCGGTTACCGCGAGGCGCTCGCGATCGGCGCCGAGCGCGGCGACGCGCACGCGCAGCTCAGCGCGCACGTCGCACTCGCCGAGGCCGGCCAGATCGCCAGCGGCGGCACGTGGGTCACTCCCACCCCGTCGACCGCCGAGGCGGCACTCGGCGGCCGGATCACCGAGGCAGGTCCCGGTGCGGCGTTCGGCGATGCGGCGCTCGCGATCGAGGCGATGTGCGCGAGCCCGGACGATCGGGATCGCTGGACGCTCGCCCGCGGACGGCTCGCGCTCGACGATGGATCGCTCAGCGCCGAGCGCGTGCGGGCGCTCGCGGTCGCGTGCGCGGAGGCCGCGGCGCGTGCCGGCGAGGCG
>Ga0316601_100001148_pt1 | contig 12570 bp, 11 predicted proteins | sample OWC_soil_day5_no_FD_207663 | JGI IMG/M metagenome (GOLD analysis project Ga0316601, IMG submission 207663) | Wetland soil microbial communities from Old Woman Creek delta, Ohio, United States - OWC_soil_day5_noCT | ecosystem: Environmental > Terrestrial > Soil > Wetlands | place: USA: Ohio...
TCTGTGTCCTTCCGCAGGTTGGGCACGAGATGAACTCGATACCTTCTTCAAGATAGCCGATAGCTTTCAGGATCTCTTTCCCTGTCCTGATCTCCTCTACCGGGTCCCCTGTCAGGGATACCCTTATCGTATCGCCTATCCCCTCGCAGAGGAGCGTTCCTATCCCGATGCTGGATTTTATGGTTCCCCTCCAAGGCGTGCCGGCTTCGGTTACACCCAGATGAAGAGGGTACCCTGTTTTTTCCGAGATAATCCTGTAGCTTTCGATCATCTGGAGAACATTGGAGGATTTTATGGATATGACTATGTCGCTGAAATTCACGCTTTCCAGGATTTCAACGTGCTCCAGGGCGCTTTCTACAAGCGCTTCCGGGCATACTCTGCCGTATTTCTTCAGAAGATCCTTGCTCAGGCTTCCTGAGTTGACGCCTATCCTGATAGGGATGCCGTTGCTCTTTGCCTTTTCGGCCAGTTCCTTGACCTTCGCCCTGCTCCCTATGTTCCCGGGATTTATCCTGAGGGCTGATATGCCGTTGTCTATGGCTGACATAGCCAGCCTGTAGTCAAAGTGGATGTCGGCGACCACAGGTATGCTTACAAGCTTCGTTATATATTTCAGCGCATCGCAGGCGTCCATGTCCGGAACCGCGCATCTGACTATGTCGCAGCCCGCAGCCTCAAGGGATTTTATCTGCCCTGCTGTAGCGTTTATATCCCTCGTATCTGTATTCGTCATTGACTGTACGGAAATCGGGGCGTCGCCGCCCACGAATATATCCCCGATCTTAATTTTCTTAGTTGATTTCCTGTTCAATTCATTCATCTCCCGTTACAGATTGATTGGGTATAGGATGTCCTTAATCGTGACAAGAATCATCATCGCAATCAGGAGGGCGAATCCGATGTAGTTTATAAGGCCTACCTTTTTCTCATCCACCTTCTTGCCTGTAATTATTTCAAACAGGTAAAGGATGATGAATCCTCCGTCCAGGGCAGGGAAAGGTATGATGTTGAAGATGGCCAGCTGGACGCTGATATATGCTGCGAAGTTTGTCAGCACCAGTATTCCGGCTTTTGCTGCCTCTCCCGTGTATTTGATTATTGTAACCGGCCCTCCGAAATCATTCATGGATGCTTTGCCCGTAACGAGGGTTCCCAGGAAGCCGAAGGTCTGCTTTGTGAGCGACCAGGTTTCAACGAATCCATACCTTACAGACTGAAGAAGACTCGGGCTTGTTACCGTTGACGGATATATGCCCACTATATACCTGTTCAGCTCAGGGTCCATGACCGGAGTCATGTATACAGTGCTGACTTCATTGTTTCTTGAATATGTCACCTCAAGAGGCTTGCCCTTTGAGGTGTATATTTTTGTTACGAAATCCTCCCATGTGAGGATCTTGGATCCGTCCACTTCAAGCAGCTCGTCTCCCGCCTGCAGCCCTGCAGCCTGTGCGGGCTGGTCCTGCACAAGGCTGGAGATTATCGGCGCAGCATATCCTTTATTGGAGGCTATCACTGCAAAGAGCAGTATGCCCAGGACCAGGTTCATGATAGGCCCGGCTATGATTATGCTGAGCTTCTGCAGCGAGCTTTTGTTGCTGAAAGCTCTCGGATCATCAGGGTTTTCGGACTCTTCCTGCTCGCCGAGCATCTTGACATAGCCGCCTATAGGAAAAGCTTTTATCATGTATTTGGTTTCCTTGCCCTGTACAGCCAGAATTTTAGGGCCCATGCCCAGTGCGAATTCCTCTACCTTAACATTGTTAAGCTTTGCCATTGCGAAATGGCCTAACTCGTGGATTATTATCAGGATACTGAAAGCCAGTATCGCATATACGATATACAATAAGACCACTCCCTTACCGATTAATGTTTTTTATAGACATACTTCTTTACTTCCCTGTCAAGGGAAACGACATCTTCGATGGTGAATTCCCTGGAAACGGTGAACCTGGACATGCAGTCCTCGATTATCCTGCCAATATCAAGGAACTTGATTTTCTTGTTGAGGAAAAGCGCCACAGCCGCCTCGTTTGCGGCATTAAGGATCGCCGGCATTGTTCCGCCGGCTTTTCCCGCCTCATAGGCCAGCTCGAGACATCTGAAGGTAGACATGTCCGGTTTTTCAAATGTCAGGCTCTGGAGCTCGAAGAAGTCCAGTTTTTTGATTACCGACTTCTTCCTTTCGGGGAAATTCAGCGCATACTGTATTGGAAGCCTCATGTCAGGATTGCTTAGCTGGGCCAGTATGCTGCCGTCCACATACTCCACCATCGAATGGATGATGCTCTGCGGATGCACAATAACATTAATATTGTCATAAGGCATGTCAAACAGCCAGTGTGCCTCTATGACCTCCAGCCCTTTGTTCATAAGCGTAGCTGAATCTATGGATATCTTCTTTCCCATATTCCAGTTAGGGTGGCTGAGAGCTTCATCAACAGTCGTATCCAGCAGCTCTTCCCTGCATTTCCCCCTGAAGGGCCCGCCTGAAGCTGTGAGCAGCAGATTGGCGACGTCGCTCTTCTCATTGCCCTGCAGGCACTGGAATATTGCGCCATGCTCGGAATCCACCGGCAGTATTTTTACGCCGTGTTTCCTTGCCTCCCCCATCACCAGCTCCCCTGCCACCACAAGGGTTTCCTTGTTTGCCAGGGCAATGTCCTTGCCGGCCTTGATTGCATGCATCGTAGGCTCGAGACCTATCATGCCCACAACGGAGGTGACCACCATGTCAACTTCCGGCATTGAGGCGATGGCGTTCAGGCCTGTCATGCCACGTAATACTTCTGTCTTGAAGCCTTTTCTTTTGCAATGATCCTTGACTTCGCTGTAAGCAGCTTCGTCCATGACTGTGACGAAAGAAGGCATGAACTCATCGATTATTTCCATTGTCTTAGCCGCATTTTTGTTTGAGGATACGGAGTGAAGTGAGAAATCCTCCTTCTGCTCCCTTAAAACATCCAGTGTCTGTGTTCCTATTGAACCCGTTGCGCCTAATATACATATTTTTTTCATCTTATCGCTCTCCAAATTGAATTGTGTAACAGATTAAATATACCACATTTAATGGTTAAAATAAAGGAGCCCTTTCCCGGGCCCCTTTATCACTGTATTTTAAGGATGAATGTCAGGTAGTAGAATACCACCACTGCGGAGAACAGGATGCTGTCGAACCTGTCCAGAATGCCGCCGTGTCCGGGAATAAGATTGCTGTAATCTTTGACTCCGAGATGCCTTTTTATGGTCGATGCTGTAAGGTCTCCGAACTGGGACAGTACACCGCAGAGCACGCCGATAACCGCAAAGTGAAGCAGCGGAACAGTCACACCGCGGGATATGACGAAAAGCCCGAAAAGCGTGCAGGAAATCGCGCTTCCAAGCAGCCCGCCTATTGCACCCTCGACCGTCTTCTTGGGGCTTACCTTAGGGCACAGCTTCCTTTTGCCGAAAAACTTTCCTGTATAGAATGCAGCCGTGTCGCACATCCATGAGGAAATGAATATGAGCCACACGAAGTAATAACCGGACTGCTTATAGCTGACAAGTACAATGAAGCTGAAGAAAACAGCTATGTACATGAAACCCAGCATCGTCACCGCAACGTCGATGAAGTTGTATTTCGTGTCGAATATCGGGATGCAGAACAATATCATGAGGAAGAGGATGAGCGCAAAGAAAACGTAATTGAAACCCTCGTATGAACCCATTGTAAAGTAATATATGACGCAAAGGATGTAACCTGCGTAGCTTATCGGGTTTATGGCTTTCACCTTCATGATCTTGTAGAATTCGTACATACCTATTAGCGATACTGCCAGAACAAACAATTTCAGATAAATTCCGCCTAGAAAAAGGAATATGATTATAGGTGATATGATTATAGCACCTAAATATCTTTTGTCCATTAATTCACCTCCATCTTCGGCCTATTTTACTTTGCCGAATCTTCTGTCGCGCATCTGATAGTCGTATATTGCCCTATGAAGGTCATCCGTTTTGAAGTCCGGCCATTTAATATCGGAAAACCAGAACTCTGAGTAAGCGCACTGCCAAAGGAGGAAATTGCTCAGCCTGAGCTCTCCGCTTGGCCTTATTATTATATCCGGGTCAGGCATGCCCGCAGTGAACAGATGATCGGCGATCGTCTGCTCATCCACTTCGGATTCGCTTATTTTCCCTTCGTTTATGTCCTTGATTATTCCCTTGAATGCATGCAGAAGCTCATCCCTTCCGCCATAATTGAGCGCCAGGTTAAGCGTAAGCCCTGTGTTATTTTTTGTTTTCTCATAGGCCTTGCCGAGCTCGATCCGGCACTGTTCAGGAAGTTTTCCTATGTCGCCTATGGAATTGATGACAACGTTGTTTTTGTTCAGCTCATCGAACTCCTTAGCAAGGTATTGAACAAGCAGGTTCATAATCGCTTCGACTTCATCCTGAGGCCTCTTCCAGTTCTCTGTGGAGAACGCGTATAGTGTAAGGCATTTTACACCGAGCCTGCTGCATTCCTTGACAATCGGCCTGATTGTTTCAACGCCAGCCTTGTGGCCCATTGTCCTAGGCAGGTTTCTTTCCTTAGCCCATCTTCCGTTCCCGTCCATTATGATTGCTATATGCTTAGGTATCCTCTGGTAATCCAGTTTAATCTCTTCAGGAATAACACCTGGTTTATTCTTGCTTTGAAAAATCTTAAACAATTTAAGGCACCCGACCTTTCAAATTAATCTTTATCTAGCAACAAAACCTGCGAAATCGCAGGTTTGTCGTTGCTAAACGGACATTACTTCCTTTTCTTTGGCTTCAACTATTTTGTCGATTTCCTTTATATGCGCGTCCGTTTTCTTCTGAATATCTTCTTCAGCTCTCTTGATTTCATCTTCAGGGAGCTCATGCTCTTTTTTCATGTTCTTAATCTTGTCGTTGCAGTCTCTTCTTATAGAACGCACTGCAATCTTTGCTTCCTCGCCTTCTTTTTTTACATTCTTGACAAGGTTTCTTCTTGTCTCTTCGGTAAGTTCAGGGACGATAAGCCTTATTGCAATTCCGTCGTTTGAAGGGTTTATTCCCAGATCTGACATCTGGATAGCCTTCTCGATGGCCTTTATTGAAGTCTTGTCATACGGCTGTATCATGAGCACCCTTGGCTCTGGTGCGGATACGTTTGCCAGCTGGTTTAGCGGAGTCATTGTTCCATAATATTCTGCTTCAATACGATCAAGCATTGTAGGGTTAGCCCTACCGGCTTTCATGGAAGAAAGTTCTTTTTTTAGAACAGCAATAGTCTTATTCATCTTTTCATCTGCTGTTGAAATAATGTCTTTAATCATATTCAAATACCTCCGTTACTATTTGTTGTGGTTGTTGTTTGTAACCAATGTGCCTATTTTATCGCCCATAACGGCCCTTTTTATATTGCCTGGGGCATCAAGACCAAAAACAATAATTGGAATATTGTTGTCCATGCAAAGTGATGTTGCAGTTGAATCCATAACCTGAAGTCCTTTTTCTAATACTTCTATGTAGTTCAGGGTATCGAACCTTACTGCATCGTTATACTTGTGAGGATCCTTGTCGTAAACGCCGTCCACCTTCTTTGCGAGCAGTATCACGTCCGCCTCGATTTCAGCAGCTCTGAGCGCAGCTGTTGTGTCAGTTGAGAAGTACGGGTTGCCCGTGCCTGCAGCGAATATGACAACCCTGTTCTTTTCCAGATGTCTCATCGCTCTTCTTCTTATGAAAGGTTCTGCAATCTCCTTCATCTCGATGGCAGTCTGAACCCTTGTCATGACCCCAACATTCTCCAGGGAGTCCTGGAGCGCAAGAGCGTTTATGCACGTCGCCATCATTCCCATGTAGTCAGCTGTTGTCCTGTCCATGCCTTCGCCGCTGCGTCCTCTCCATATGTTTCCGCCGCCTACAACAGCTCCAACCTGGATTCCCATCTCGATTAATTCCTTGATCTCAAGCGCTATTCTTGTAGTGACTTCGAAATCAATTCCATAACCTTTCTCTCCGGCTAACGCTTCACCTGATAATTTCAGCATTATTCTCTTGTATTTAGCATCATACATACATTATACCTCCATTTGCATAAAATGCATAAAATAATTTATTTGTTGCTCTAAAAAAAAGGAACACGAAGTGTTCCCTTTTTAATTATTTCTTCATCTGCGCCTGAGCTTGCTTCTGAACTTCTTCAGCAAAATTCTCTTCCTTTTTCTCAATGCCTTCGCCTCTTTCGAATCTGACGAATTCAGTCACTGCGATCTCAGAACCGATTGCTTTTGATTTTTCCTGAAGATATTTTGTTATAGTGTAATCGGCATCCTTAACCCAAACCTGTTCTACAAGGCAGTTTTCCTTGTAGTACTTCTGGATTCTGCCCATAGTCATCTTTTCAACTATGGCTTCCGGCTTGCCTTCATTCAAAGCCTGTACTCTGTAGATTTCTTTTTCTTTTTCCAAAGTATCGTTGTCTACAGCATCTCTGTTCAAGAATAACGGATTTGTTGCAGCAACCTGCATAGCAACATCCTTTGCGATAACAGCGAGTACTTCGTCTTCTTTGCCGCATTCAACTTTAACGAGAACACCGATTCTTCCGCCGCCGTGGACGTAGCTTTCGATTACTCCGTTTTCAACTGTAAGTCTCTTGAATCTTCTAACATTCATGTTTTCGCCAAGCTTTGCGATCATGTTTGTAAGAGCTTCCTTAACTGTAACAGAAGGATCCGCTACATATACTTCCTCTACGAAAGCATCGATATCGGCAGCTGTTGAAGATGCAGCCTGTTTAGCAACATTCTCTGCGAATTCAATGAAAGTTTCATTTACAGCAACGAAGTCTGTCTCGCAGTTTACTTCGATTATTGCAGCTTCCTTCTTGTCTTCTGAAACGTAAGTTTTAACCAATCCTTCAGAAGCAACTCTGCCTGCTTTTTTAGCAGCAGCTGCAAGACCCTTTTCTCTCAAATATTCGATAGCTTTTTCCATGTCACCCTGGGTTTCATTCAAAGCTTTCTTGCAATCCATCATGCCTGCTCCGGTTCTTTCTCTAAGTTCTTTAACCATTTGTGCAGTTATCATAATTAATTCCTCCATTATTCGTATATTATCAATTTACTAACTATTATTCAGCTAACTGTTCGCCCTGTCTTCCTTCGATTATAGCATCAGCCATCTTGCCAGTGATAAGTTTTACGGCTCTTATAGCATCGTCATTACCAGGAATTACATAGTCAACTTCATCCGGATCACAGTTTGTATCAACTATTGCCACAACTGGTATTCCAAGAATCTTAGCTTCTGAAATAGCGTTCTTTTCTTTTCTAGGATCTACTACGAATAATGCTCCTATATTGTCAGCGTTCATGCTTCTGATTCCGCCGAGGTTGTTTTCAAGCTTTTCTCTTTCGTTCTTAAGTTTGATAACTTCTTTCTTTGGAAGGACATCAAATGTTCCGTCCTCTTCCATCTTGTCTAATTCTTCTAGTCTGTTGATTCTAGTCTTGATAGTTTTGAAGTTAGTCATCATTCCGCCCAACCATCTGTTGTTAACGAAGTGCATTCCGCATCTTACCGCTTCTTCACCGATAGCTTCCTGAGCCTGCTTCTTAGTTCCTACGAACAATACATCCTTGCCTTCTTCTGAAACTGATTTGATGAAGTTGTAAGCTTCGTCAGCCTTCTTTACTGTCTTCTGCAAGTCGATGATGTAGATACCGTTTCTTTCAGTAAAGATGTATGGAGCCATCTTAGGGTTCCACCTTCTTGTCTGATGTCCAAAGTGTACACCTGCTTCAAGTAATTGTTTCATTGATATAACTGCCATTAATATTACCTCCTTGGTTTTTTCCTCCACCGATTTTAATCACAGCCAACCTTTTTGAAAGGCACCTGTCTGCAAACATTTTCGATGTGTGTATTTTCTACCTTTGATAGTATATCACAGTAACGGGCTGTGTTCAATACATATTTGAGCTATATGCAAAAATATCGGCATATAAAAAAAGGTGCTGATGCACCTTTTGCTATTTGATCTTTTTTAATTCGTCAAGAAGTTTGTCGTTCAGTATTTTTATATGCGTTCCCTTCATTCCAAGGGATCTTGATTCGATAACTCCTGCGCTTTCGAACTTTCTCAAAGCGTTGACGATAACCGATCTGGTTATGCCTACCTTGTCAGCGATCTTTGATGCAACCAGAAGTCCTTCTGATCCGTCAAGCTCGTTGAATATATGCTCTACAGCTTCAAGCTCTGAATATGAAAGTGTACCGATAGCCAGTTGCACAACAGCTTTCTTTCTGGCTTCATCTTCAATTTCATCATGTTTTGATCTCAGGATTTCAAGGCCGATTATAGTTGAGCCGTACTCGCTGAGAACAAGATCGTCATCAGTGAAATCATCGTGCAATTTCGCGATTATCAGTGTGCCAAGCCTTTCGCGGTTGCCTACGATAGGAACTATTGTGGTCATCATGTCTTTTACCGGACATTCTGAAACTTCATCTATAACGCAGATGTTTTTGTTTGAAAGGTTAGCCACAGCCTCGGTGATGTTAAGCAGCTTTGCATTGTAGCTTTCCGGGAATCTCATGTCCTTGAATACTCTCTGATTCATTATATCGCATTCATATCCAGTTGATACACTGCTTCCAAGGACTTTGCCCTTTCTGCTTACAATGTATACATTTGATGTCAGTATTCCGCTCATTAGCGTGCAGATGTCATCGAAATCCACCGGTTCCGTTCCTGATTTCTGAAGAATTTTGTTGAACATTCTTGTTTTGTTCAAAAGTGTTGACATTTAACTCTTACCTCCAACTATTATTATTAGGATGTTTATTATTACGTCTCATCTCATATTTAGACAATTTAGATTATTTCAAATATTAAGAATTATCCACTCTCCTAAATAATAATATCATACAATTGAATCTCTTGCAACTATTTAATTCAATTTTGTTAAATGTGCATTATATTAATTATTTTTCAGCACTTTCTTTATATTCTTTATGTTTGCACTCCGCATTGGAGCATTCCAGGAACTCGCCTTTTGATTTGTTGTATTTTTTCATCATGAAGCTCCCGCATTTAGGACACTTCTCGTTCACAGGCTCAAACCAGCTGACGAACTTGCATTCCGGATAATTGCTGCACCCGAAAAACTTCCTTCCCTTCCTGCTCTTTTTTTCCAGTACCTTGCCGCCGCAGTCCGGGCACGGTACATCCAGTTCTACAACGATCGGCTTCGTGTTCTTGCAGTCAGGATAGCCTGGGCAAGCCAGAAATTCGCCGAACCTGCCCTGCTTTATGACCATGTTTCTGCCGCATACCTCGCAGATGACATCGGTGACCTTATCCTCTATGGTAATCTTTGCTATCTCGGTTTCCGCAGTTGCTATGGCCTCCTTCAGAGGGGTGAAAAACTCACCGACCACGCTTTTCCATTCAACTTTACCTTCCTCTACGCTGTCCAGCTTCGATTCCATATCTGCAGTGAACTCAAGGTCCACAATCTGCTTGAAGTATTCGCTCAGTATGTTGTTTACTATTATACCCAGCTCCGTTGGCTTGAGGGTTTTCTTTTCGCGCTCCGTATACTTCCTGTCAAGCAGGACAGATATGATCGGGGCGTAGGTGCTTGGTCTTCCGATTCCGTTTTCCTCAAGTGTTTTGACAAGCGAAGCTTCGGAGTACCTTGCAGGAGGCTGTGTGAAATGCTGCTTCCCGTCAACCGACTTTTCTTTGAGCATTTCTCCTTCTTCGAGCGCCGGTATATTCGTGTTCTCGCTGTCTTCCTCAGTCAGGTATTCGTAAACCTTCATGAAACCGTCAAATTTTGTGATTGAACCGCTTGCCTTCAGTCCGTAATCCTGATTCACTATGTCAATCGAAGTAACATCCATTATGCAGGAAGCCATCTGGCTTGCAACGAATCTCTTCCAAATAAGCGAGTACAGCTTGTACTGCTCCTCCTTAAGGGTTCCTCTGACAATATCCGGTGTTATCTCGACGTTTGTCGGCCTAATGGCTTCGTGGGCATCCTGGGAACTCTTCTTGCCCTTGTATACCCTAGGCGCTTTAGGTGCGTATTCCTCCCCGTAGCTTCCTTTTATATAATCAAGAGCTGCTTTCTGGGCATCCTCTGATATTCTTACCGAGTCGGTCCTCATGTAAGTTATCAGACCAAGGGTTCCATGCCCCTTGACATCAACACCCTCATACAGATGCTGCGCTATGGACATGGTCCTCTTGGTGGAGAAATTCATCTTTTTATATGCATCCTGCTGCAGTGTGCTTGTTGTGAACGGCGGCAGCGGATTCCTTGTCTTGGATGATTTTTTAATCTTGCTTACGGAGAACTCTCCCTTTTTCAGTGTGTCGATTATTTTGTCGCACTCCTCTTTTGCGGAGATCTCCAGCTTCTTGCCCTTCAGTGTATTGAGCTTTACAGGGAAAGCTTTGTTCTGCCCTGCTTTCATAAGCGAACACATGATTGTCCAGTATTCCTTCTCCTGGAAATTAAGGATCTCATTCTCCCTGTCGCAGATCATCCTTAGAGCAACCGATTGAACTCTTCCTGCACTCAAGCCCCATTTGACTTTGCTCCAGAGTATAGGGCTTATCTTGTATCCCACAAGCCTGTCCAGAACCCTCCTGGCCTGCTGGGCATCCACCAGGTTTGCATTTATTGCACGAGGAGACTTAATTGCATTTTTCACTGCAGTCTTAGTGACTTCGTTGAATTCAATTCTGCATTTTTCAGAACAATCAAGCTTGAGCACGTGTGCGAGATGCCAGGATATGGCCTCCCCTTCACGGTCAGGGTCTGTCGCAAGGAATACCTGGTCGCTTTTTTTAGCTTCTTTTCTCAGCTTGTCGAGCAGATCGCCCTTTCCCCTTATAGTGATATATTTTGGTTCGTAATTATTTTCAGTATCCACTCCCAGCTGGCTCTTAGGCAGATCCCTGACATGCCCCATGGATGCTTCAACAACATAATTCTTCCCTAGATATTTAGCAATTGTTTTTGCTTTTGCCGGTGATTCAACGATAACCAATTTTTGTCCCATGAATCATTTCCCTCCATTTTTACTGACGCAATGTATGTTATTAAATATAACTTATCAGATTTTATTCGTTTGCAGCCCTTATGTAGTGATTGCCTGGAAGGCATAATATCCTGTTGTCAAGCTGCAATTCAAATAATAACTCATATAATTGTTTAATGTCAATATGTGTTATATTTATTATTTCGTCAATATGCATGGGTTTTTCCGACAAATGATCAAAAATAAGGCTCTGCAGTTCGCCGGAAAACGTGCTTCCGCCTCCGTTGATTATGTTAAAATTGAGGCTAAGGCAGGCGCTCAGGTCAGACAAGTCAGTGTAGATATTCGCACCGTCCCTGACGAGCTTGTTCGCCCCGCTGCTCCTGTCGGAGAATATGGACCCCGGCACCGCGAAAACTGATTTGTTCTGGTCCAGGGCCATTCGGGCAGTTATCAGCGAACCGCTTTTCTCTCCTGCCTCCACGACTATAACCACATCCGACAGTCCACTGATTATTCTGTTCCTTTTGGGGAAATTGAATGCCGCAGGCCGTGTACCCGGTATGAACTCGGATATTACGCAGCCGTTCCTGAACATTTCATTATAGAGATGTATATTTTCCCTTGGGTAGACCACATCCAGGCCGCAGCCCAGAACTCCGCAAGTGTAACCGCCGTTGGCCAGCGCAGATTTGTGCGCTGCGCCGTCTATGCCCTTTGCAAGCCCGCTTACAACGTTAATGCCGCACCTGCAGAGGTCGCGTGATATTGCGGCCGCAGCGCTTCTTCCGTAAGCCGTGCAGCTTCGCGAACCAACGACTGCCGCATTTTTCCTTTTGTTCAGCTTTTCCGGGTCTCCCTTGTAGAAAAGAATCCCGGGGCAGTCCGCGTAAAGTTTCAGCCTTTCCGGGAACGATGGATCATTGTAGCTGACCAACTTTATCTCATTGTTGAATACTATTTTTTTGACTGACTCGATTTCTTTTTCGTTTGACGCTCCGCTTATCTTGGATTTTATCTTAACCTCGTTTTTGTCACCCGAAAGCAGCCAGCCGTTGTCTCTGGAGTAATTCCATACCGCCTCGGCGCTGTTCAGCTTTTTGAGAAGCGCCAGTTTAGTGCTTTCAGATATCCTAAGCAGACTGAACCACAAATCATGTTCGATCATTAAAACCCATCCTCGTTTTTAATAATTCCGCAAAATTCATCATGTCATCTTCCGAGCTGAATGTCCCCTGCGCCCGCTTAGAATCTCCGCCCCCTCTGCCTGAAAAATCCTTTATATTGTCCTTGAAGAGCTTGCCGCAGGCTATATCAGAGTATCCGTTGTGGGATAGCAGTATCTTCCTGTCCAGCAGGGACAATCCGAGAAATATCCTTTTTTCTCTGGATACCTCATCGGCAATCATAAGCATCTCCTCGAAATCCCTGTCCTCATATTCAACATATATGAGCTCCGAGCCAGCGGAATCGAGAAGGCCGCATGCCGCTTCAGCCGCAGCCCTCTTCCTG
>Ga0316601_100001149_pt1 | contig 12569 bp, 10 predicted proteins | sample OWC_soil_day5_no_FD_207663 | JGI IMG/M metagenome (GOLD analysis project Ga0316601, IMG submission 207663) | Wetland soil microbial communities from Old Woman Creek delta, Ohio, United States - OWC_soil_day5_noCT | ecosystem: Environmental > Terrestrial > Soil > Wetlands | place: USA: Ohio...
GCTCGCGGGCACCGGCTACGCGCTCGTGCAGGCGCTGCGCCGCAAGGACGATCCGATCGCGGACCGCGCCCGGGACCTGTTGCCGTTCATGCTCGGCCTGGGGATCACCGCGGGCGTCGCGCCGCTACTGTTCCTCCAGCTGCTCTATCAGCGGCAGTTCTACACCGCGAACCTCCTGCTCGGGCCGCGCTGGGGTGCGGTCGTGCCGGCGCTGATCGTCGGGTTCTATGCGCTCTACCTCGCGAAGGCGACGACGATGGTCCGCTGGCGGCGGCTCGCGCTCGCGACCGCGCTGGTGTGCTTCACGTTCGTCGCGTGGTCGTGGAGCGAGCTCCACCTCGTGATGCAGGATCAGCCCGCGTGGCGCGCGATGTATGCGGCGGGCGATCGGTTCTACGCGCAGGCCGGCGTGCTGCCGCGCCTGCTGCTGTGGCTCGGTGCGATGGCGACGCTGTTCGCGACCGTCGCTGCGTGGTGGGCCGCCGCGGGCGACCGCCGCCGCCTCGCAGTGATCGCGCTCGCAGGGCGGCTCGTCAGCGCGATCGCGGTCGGCCTGCTCGTCGCCGGAGATGCGGCGGTGATCACCGCCGCGCACGGCTGGCTCTACCTGCTGATCGCCGCGATCGCGATCGAGCTCGCCGCGTGGATCTGGACGTGGCTCGCGCCCGGCGGTGCGGGCGTCGCGCTGGTCACCGGCGCTGGCACCGCCGCGCTGCTCGCCGGCGTCGTCGTGCGCGAGGCGCCGCGGCTCGCGGCGATCGAGGCGCCACGGACGTCTGCGGTCGAGGCGTCGGGGTTCTGGGTGTTCGGGCTGACCGCGCTGCTCGGCGTCGCGCTGATCACGTGGATCGTGCGCGCGATCCGCAGCGCAGCTCCGAGCTAGTCGCCGGCGACGCCCTCGGCGATCCAGCGCAGCACGAGGGCGACCGCGCGGGTCTTGCGCGCGCCGTAACGTCAGGTCTCGGTGAGGCGACCGTGACGGCGTGTCGTGTCGCTCGCCTGCCGTCGACCTTCGTGGCACCTGATCCCCATGAGTAAACCGCTGTCATCCATACTCGCCCTCGCGTTGCTCGCGGTCGCCGCTGCGCCGCAGGCCGCGGTGGCACAACCCACGGTCCGCGATCACCGTACGAACGCCGGGCCGACGTCGGCACCGCCGCCGCCGAAGGAGGAGGCGCGCCCGATGCCGCGCCGTGGCCAGGTCTGGGTCGCGGGCGAGTGGGACTGGCGCGGTGGCACGTGGGTGTGGACGCCCGGTCGCTACCAGGCACGCAAGCGCGGCAAGCAGTGGAGCGAGGGGAAGTGGGAGCAGCGCGATGGACGCTGGGAGAGGATCCGCGGGGACTGGCGCGACGCGCCGAAGGAGCCGCCGGCGCCCCCCGAGCCGCTCGCCGAGACGCCGCAGCTGCGTCGGGGCTTTGTCTGGCTCAAGGGACACTGGGAGTGGAACGACGGTGGCTACGACTGGGTGCCCGGCAGGCTCGAGCGTCGGCAGCGCGGGAAGCAGTGGCAGGAGGGCCAGTGGACGAACAGTGGTGGCCGCTGGACGTGGACCGCGGGGACGTGGATCGACGCGCCGCAGGCGCCGCCCAATCCGCCCGCGCCGCTCGCGGAGACGCCGCAGTACCGGCGCGGATTCACCTGGGTCGCGGGCCACTGGGAGTGGAACGACGGCGGCTACGACTGGGTGCCCGGCAAGCTCGAGCGTCGCCAGCGGGGCAAGCGCTGGCAGGAAGGTCAGTGGGTGAACACCGGCGGTCGCTGGACGTGGACCGCGGGCCAGTGGATGGATCCGCCGAAGGAGCCGCCGCCGCCGCCGCAACCGTTGCCCGAGATGACGCAGGCCCGGCGTGGCTTTGTCTGGGTCCCCGGCTACTGGCAATGGGAGGACGGCGACTACCAGTGGGTGGCCGGCAAGCTCGAGCGCCGGCAGAAGGGCAAGCGGTTCCGCGCGGGCGCGTGGGCCAACATCGGTGGTACGTGGAAGTGGACCGCGCCGACATGGGACGCGGCCACGCCGCAGCAGGACGCACCACCGCCTCCGCTCGCCGAGCGGATCACACCGCGCCGGGGCTACGTCTGGGCCCGCGGCCAGTACGAGTGGCGCGACGGCGACTACGAGTGGGTGCCCGGCCACTGGGAGCGCGAGCGGGCGAACCAGCGCTGGGTCGATGGCGCATGGGCGAACGTCAACGGCACGTGGACGTTCACTCCGGGCCGCTGGCAGTAGTCACGCTGTCGCGAGCGTCAGCGCGACCGCGTGGATCACCGCGGCGATCCGCACGGCGTCGTGGACGGCCTCCTTGGTCCCGCCGCGCTCGCGCACGACCTTCTCGTGCGAGCGGACGCACTGCTCGCAGCCCGTGATCGCTGACGACGCGAGGCACCACAGCTCGAAGTCGAGGTGCTCGACGCCGGGCTTGCCGATGATCTGCATGCGCAGCCGCGCGGGCATCGCGCCGTACTCGGCCTCGCTGCCCATCATGTGGACGAACCGGTAGTAGACGTTGTTGATCCCCATGATCGACGCGGCGCCGCGGGCCGCGGCCTGCGCCTCGGGTGACAGGTGCGCCGCGGCGTCGGCGACGACGGCCGCGAGGACGTCGGGGTGGCGCGACGTCACCGCGGCGGCGACGGCCGTGCCCCACGCCTGTTGCGGGGTCAGCGCGGTCGAGCCCGCGATCACGCCGAGGTTGATCCGGAGATCCTTGGCGTGATCGGGGATGCGGTCCTTGAGCTGGTCGAGCGACATGATGGCTCCTTTCAGGCCGCGGTCGCGGTCGCGGTCGCGGTCGCGGTCAGGGTCTTGTCGCCCTTCTGCCAGTTGCAGGGGCAGAGCTCGTCGGTCTGCAGCGCATCGATGACGCGCAGGACCTCCGCGGGATTGCGGCCGACCGAGAGGTCGTTGACCGACACGAAGCGGATCACGCCCTGCGGGTCGACGACGAACGTCGCCCGGAGCGCGACGCCCTCCTGCTTGTCGAGGATGCCGAGCGTCTGCGACAGCTCGCGCTTGAGGTCGGCGATCATCGGGAACGGCAGGTCCTTGAGGTCGGGGTGCGAGTTACGCCACGCGAGGTGGACGAACTCGCTGTCGGTCGAGACGCCGAGGATCTGGGTGTCGCGATCGGCGAACTCGCGCGACAGCTTGCCGAACGCCGCGATCTCGGTCGGGCACACGAACGTGAAGTCCTTGGGCCAGAAGAAGTAGACCTTCCACTTGCCGTCGAAGCTCGCGTCGGTGAGATCGGCGAACTGCTTGTCGGGGTTGACCGCCTTGGCGGCGAAGGTGGGGAACGAATCTCCAATGGTCAGCATGGAGTCACCATGGGGCCGGCCCGGTGATAGGTCCAATCGCACAAACGGATGGATATGATAGAATATGGTTATCAATGGACCGTCCTTCGATCCGCCAGCTCGAGAGCCTCGTCGCGATCGCCGAGCACGGGGGGTTCCGCCGCGCCGCGACGGCCCTCGGCATCTCCCAGCCCGCGCTGACCGCGCAGATCCAGGCGGTCGAGGCGCTGCTCGGCGTCCAGGTGTTCGAGCGCGACCGGCGCAGCGTGCTGGTCACGCCGGCGGGGGAGGACATCGTCGGGCGCGCGCGCGAGGCGCTCGTTGCGATCGACACGGTCACCGATGCGGCCCGGCGCCGCGGCGAGCCGCTGGTCGGCCCGCTCCGGCTCGGCGTGATCCCGACGATCGCGCCGTACTGGCTGCCGGCGCTGTTGCCCAGCGTCCGGACCCGGTTCCCGCGCCTCGAGCTGATCCTCCGCGAGGACCAGACGGCGCGCCTGCTCGCGCAGCTCGCCGCCGGTCAGCTCGACGTCGCGATGCTCGCGATCCCGGTGCCCGGGGACTTCACGACCGCCGCGTTCGCGCGCGAGGCGTTCGTCGTCGCCGCGCGGCGCGGCTCGCAGGTCACCCGGAAGCGCGGCAAGATCCACGATCGCGATCTCGACCACGAGACGGTGCTCCTCCTCGAGGATGGCCATTGCCTCCGCGATCAGGCGCTCGCGGTGTGCGAGCGCGGCGGCGCCGTCGAGTCGATGGAGGTCCGCGGCACCAGCCTGCCGACGCTGGTCCAGATGGTCGCGGGCGGCCTCGGGATCACGCTGTTGCCGGAGGCGGCCGCCGCGGCGCTGGTCCAGCCGAAGGGGCCGATCGAGCTCGGCGCGTTCGCGGCCCCGGTCCCCGGGCGAACGCTCGGCCTCGCGTGGCGAACGTCGTCGGCGCGGCTCCCGGAGTTCCGCGCGCTCGCCGAGACGCTCGAGGCCGCGGCCGACGCGTTCCTCGCAAAGCTGCGGTCGTAGCTACGGCACGTCGAAGCGGCCTGCGCTCACGGTGGCACCGGTGAGCACGAGGTTCGACTTCACGTAGCCACCACCACCGCCACCACCACCGCCGCCGTCGTTGGGATTGCCGGTGCCCGCACCCGCCGTCGCCTGGATGCCGCCCGCGAAGCCCGCACCGCCCGCGCCGCCCGCGCCACCACTCGGACCTCCCGCGGCCGGCGTGGTCGGGGCCGCGAGCGTTGGATCGGAGCCGTTGTTGCCGTTGGTGTTGTTGTCACCTCCGCTCGCGCCGCCGCCGCCGTTGGCGATCACCTCGGCCGTGTTCGCGCTGATCGACGCCGCGAACAGCACGATCATGCCGCCCGAGCCGGCACCACTGCCGCCGCTGCGCGTGGTCCCACCGGTCGCGGAGGAGCCCGAGGCGTTGATGCCACCGGAGATCGAGAGCGTCCCGCCGGTCACGAGGTAGACCGCGCCGCCGCCCTTGCCGGTCTCGTCGCCATTGCCGCCGAGCTGGCCGTGGCAGCCGCCCCGGAGCGCGGTCGGCGGCGTGCCGAGCTGATTGGCCGCGCGTCCGGCGAACGAGCCGCCGTTGCCGATGCCGCCGTCGCCGCCGATCGACATGAAGCTACCGCCCGCGCCGCCGGCGCCGAGGCCTGGCACCTGCAGGAATCCGCTGCACTGCGCCGACGCCGACGGCGAGGCAGGGCCGAGGTTGGAGTCGCCGCGGCGGCTCGAGACGTCGAGCGTCGCGATCGAGATGCTGGTCGTCGCCGCGAGGACGAGCGGCCGCGAGCCGGTGACCGTCGTGGTCCCGCTCTGCGTGATCGTCGTGCCGCGGACGACGCACACCGTGGGCTGGCCCTGGCCCGTCCAGCCCGTCGGCTGAGCGGCCTCGCACGGCGCCCCGCCGTCGGTGTCGATGGTCGCGCCCAGGGTGACGGCCAGCGTCGGCTCCTGGGGGTAACACAGGCGATACGCCCCGCTGCCGTGGCACCACGGATCGTTGTCGTTGATCGTGAGCCGCCGCGTCGACTGGGCACCGAGCACGGCGCTGCCGTCGGCGGGGGCCGAGAGCGCGAGGAACAGATCCTCGGTGGGCTCGTTCACCGTGTCACCGACGACGTTGACCGTGATCGTCTGGCCCGTCACACCCTCGGCGAACGTGATCGACGACCCCGTCAGCGAGTAATCGCCGGGATCGGTGGCGGTCGAGGTCATCAGATCCACCGCGAACGGGACTGTCACCGTACGGCCGCTCGCCGCGGACAGCGTGACGTTGAGCGAGACCTGGGTCGTGCCGGTGTCGCCCTCGGGAGTCTGCGACGTCGCCTGCGCGAACCGCACGGCCGGCACCGGGTCGTTGTCCGTGATGGAGTGGGTCTGGGCGCTGGTCGTGCCGATCACGCCGCCCGTCGACGTGGTCAACGTGACGGTCAGATCCTCGGCGAGCTCGTTGCGCGTGTCGTTGATGACGCCGAGTGGCAGCGCCTGCGTCAGGCTGCCCTGCGGGAACGTCACCGTGCCCGCCGCGAGGGTGAAGTCGGCGTACGTGCCGGTCGCCTGCGCCGTGCCGCCACCGACGGTGTAGTCCACCGTGACGGAGCCGACCGCAGCCGCGTCGAGCTGGACCACGAACATCACCGTGGCTGCCTCGTCCGCGCTGCTCGTGGGCGTGCTGAGGGTGATGCGCGGCAGGGCACTCGCGCTGATCGTGATCGTGTGGGTGGCGCTGCCGAGCGTCGCTCCGGTCGGCGCGTCGAGCGCGATCACGATCAGCTCGTCGTTCTCGACCTCGGCGTCCTGGTTGATCGTCAGGTCGATCGCCTTGGTGGTTTCGCCCGTCGCGAACGTCAGCGTGCCGGCGGTCGCCGTGTAGTCCGTACCTTCGATCGCGTCGCCGCCGAACGAGTACGCCACGGTCACCGGGCCGGGCGCGGGCGCCGAGAGCTGGACCGCGACCATCACCGCGCCCGAGTTCTCGTCCTGGGTCGACATCGCCTGTGCGAAGCCGACCGTCGGGAGCATGGCGGCATCGTCACCGGTGCCCCCGGCATCCCCCGTCGCGGAGACCTGAAAGCTACATCCCGCCGCCACCACGATCGCGATCGCGGCCGCGGCCGCCCTGTCCCGGAGCATGGAGCCACTCTACCCCTGGCCTCGGATCTGTGACAGTTCCCGCTTCGTCGTCGGGGTGCGGGAGATCACTTTGCTACATGTATGCTCATCCGCAGGCCCAGGGGGAGCTCGACGCCCGGGGTGCCGTCGAACCGGGCGATCACCTCGAGCACCCGCGTGTCGACGCGGGCCCGCGGGTCGTCGTCGCGCACGGTCTTGCGGCCGAGCTCGTGCGTGATCCGCGTGATCCGGATGGGGAACCTGCGGTCGCCGTAGGCATCGGCGGTCGCATACGCGGTCTGCCCGAGCGAGATCGCGGCGACATCCGCCTCGTCGACCTCGGCGCGAACTTCGAGGTGCCGCAGATCGGCGAGCGTCACCACGGGCGTGGGTACGGTGAGCGTGACGATCGAGCCGACCTCGGCCAGGCGGCGCAGGATCACGCCGTCGCTCGGCGCCCGCAGCACGGTCTGATCGAGCGCGACCTTCGCGGCCTCGACCTCGGACTGCGCCAGGGCGATCGCCGCCGCGGCCTCCTCGACCTGCTCGGGGCGCGTGCCCTTCGCGAGCGACTGGTAGCGCGCGGACGCCGCGGATGCCTGGGCCTGCGCGACGCGCGCGGCGGCGCCGTCGGCGTCGACGACCGAGGTCGCGACCGCGCCGACATCGCCGAGCCGCTCGGTGCGCGCTTGCTCGGCACCGCGATGCGCGGCGGCGGCGGCGGCGGCATCGGCCTCGGCGCGTGCGGCGGCGAGATCCTCGGTGCGGGGGCCGCGTCGCGCGAACAGGTAGCGCGCCTTGGCCTGCGCGAGGGCGGCCTCGGTCGCGGTCACGCGCGCACGCGCGAGGCGATCGTCGAGCCGCGCGAGCACCTGGCCCGCCTTGACCGCATCGCCCTCGTCGACGTCGATCGCGACGATCCGGCCCTGCGCCTCGAAGCCGAGCTTGACCGGAGCGCGCTCCGGCTCGACACGCCCGGGCGCGACGAGCACCGCGGGCCGCCCGATCTCCGGCTGCGCCGCCGCCGACTGCGTGTCGCGGCCGAACCACAGGTACGCGCCCGCGGCGAGCGGGAGGGACAGGAGGAGGTAGCGCAGCTTGGTCATCAGGTGCTCCTTGGATCGATCGAGTGGGTCGCCTGGATCTGGCCGTCCTCGACACGCACGACGCGATCTGCGAAGCGCTCGAGCCGGGGGTCATGGGTGACGACGACGACCGCGCGGCCGGCGCTGCTCGCGAGCTCGCGGAGCAGCTCCATCACGGACAGCGCGGTCTTGGTGTCGAGCGCCGCGGTCGGCTCGTCGCCGACGAGGATCGGCGGGTTGCCGCCGAGAGCGCGGGCGATCGCGACCCGCTGCTTCTGGCCGCCGGAGAGATCCGCGGGCAGGTGATGGAGCCTGGGGCCGAGGCCGACGAGCTCGAGCAGCCGCCGCGCCTCGCCCTTCGGATCCTTGCGCCGTGGGTCCTTCATCTGGATCGCCATCGCGACGTTCTCGAGCGCGGTCAGCGCGGGGAACAGGTTGAAGCCCTGGAACACGAACCCGAAGTTGCGCGCGCGCAGCCCGGGGAGCTCGCGCTCGCCGAGGCCCGCGACGTTCTTGCCCTCGATCCACACCTGCCCGGTCGTCGGCGTGAGGAGCAGGCCGAGGATCGAGATCAGCGTGGTCTTGCCGGAGCCCGACGGGCCCTCGATCAACGTGACCTCGCCGGGGCGGATGTCGAGCGTCGCGTTCGCGAGCGCCGTGACCGCGTTCTCGCCGCTGCCGTAGGTCTTGCCGATGCCGACGAGGCGCGCGAGGACACCCTCGGTGGGCGAGGGGAGCGCGGGGAACGATTCCGAGAGGGCGAGTGCGGCGGTCATCATGTTCTCCTCAGGCCTTGAACACGGAGGCGGGGTCGACGCGCAGCACCTTGACGATCGACAGCAGGGCGGCGAACGCGCACATCACGGCGGTGATCACGAGCGTCGCGCCGTACAGCTCGGGCGTCAGCGCGACGGTGAGGTTCGCGCCCTTCATCGCCGCGCGCATGCCCATCGCGAGCGGCGCGCCGACAACGAAGCCGAGCGCGGCGGAGATCATCGCCTGCGAGAGGATGACCTTGATGACGGCGCTGTTCTTCGCGCCCATCGCCTTGAGCGTGCCGTACTCGCGGATGTACTGCAGCGTGCCGCTGTAGAGGATCTGGCCGACGACGACGAACCCGACGATGATGCCGAGCACGGCCGTCGTGAAGAACCCCGCGCCGACGCCCGTGCGGCTCGACCAGTACGAGCGCGTGCGCGTCGACATCTCCTTCGTCGTGTACGCGGCGAGGTGCGGCAGCGCGTTGATCCGCGCCTTGACCGCCTCGATGTCCGCGCCGGCGTCGCACTTGACGAGCACGTACGTCACCGGCTCCTCGCCGAGCTGCGGCAGGTAGCTGCGCGCGGTGCGGATGTCGGTGAACACGATCGGCGACGTCGTGAACGACCGGATCCCGGAGGTCATCGCGACGACCTCGGCGCGCACACCCGAGACCTCGGTGAGGTGACCGACGCGATCGATCTTGAGCTTGGGATACTCGCTGCGGTCGACGACGATCGCGCCGGCCTCGGTGAGCCGGTGCGGATCGCCCGCGATCACGTTCCACGGGGCGAGGAGCGGGCGCTTTCCAGGCGCCATCTCCACCCCCACGACCTGCACGCCGAGGTCACCGCCGTCGGCGAGCTTGAACTGCGCGAAGTTCATCAGCACGCGCTCGGCGCGCTCGACGCCCGGCACCGAGGCAACCTTGTAGTAGGTGCGCTCGTCGAACGGCGTCGCGAACTCGAACGACTCGTTGCTCTTCTTGCCGACCCACAGGTCCGCGCGGCTCGCGTCGATCACCGACGACGCCGTGTCCATGAACCCGAAGTAGAGGCCGACCTGGACCAGGACGAGCATCACCGAGACCGAGACGCCCGCGATCGCGACCGTGAACCGCAGCCGATCGTGCAGCAGGAGCTTGCGCGCCAGGGTCCACATGGCCACGGGGTAGAGCACTCCGCATGCCGGCCGCGAGCCAGGTGATCTCGGGGGGTTGCACGGCCAGGTGCGGTAACGCCTCGTTACCTTCGAACGATTCGTTCCAGCGTGGGATGAAGTGCGATGGGCGCCATGTTCGATCTGCCCGAGAACCGCACGCCGATCGTCGAGCAGTAGGCGCTACTCGATCTCGCGCGTGTGAGCCTTGGCGGCGGCATCGAGGAATGCGCGATCCAGCTTCGAAGGATCGAGCACGACCTTGCCGTCGTGGGTCGACTTGACCGCATCGGCCGCGATCATGAACTCGTTCGCATTCTCCACGTAGACGACGAGGTGATGCCGCGCGACCTCGCGGACGGCCCCGATCTCCTCGGCTCCCTCGGCGAGGAACACCTGGTCACCAACGGCAGGGGTCAACTTCTGGCTCGGCATCGACCGGGACCATACACCCACGGCACCTAGGCGGCGGGGAGCATCACGGTGAACGTCGAGCCCTCACCGACGGTCGAGCGGACGCGGATGTCACCACCGTGCGCGCGCACGACCGTGTGGCAGATCGCGAGGCCGAGGCCGGTCCCGTCGGGGCGGGTCGTGAAGAACGGCTCGAAGATCCGTGGCAGATCCTCCGCGCCGATGCCGATGCCGCGATCCTCGATCTCGATCGCGACCTGGCCGTCGTTCGCGGGCGTCGCGCGCAGCGTGACCTCGGCGCCGGGTCGCGAGGCATCCGCCGCATTGCCGACGAGGTTCGCGAGCACCTGGCGCAGCCGCTGTGGATCGCCGTGGATCGTCAGGCTCGACGAGGGCTCGTAGCGCAGCGCGACCCCGCGCTCGGACAGCACCGGGGACAGGCCCTTGGCGGCGTCCTCGAGGAGATCGCCGACGTCGATGTCCTCGGCGGTCAGCTTGACCGGCTTGGCGAAGTCGAGGATCTCGGCGACGGACTTGTCGAGGCGCGCGAGCTCCTCGAGCGCGATGTCGAGGTGCTCCCGATCATCGTCGGACAGCTGGAGCTTGCGGCGCAGGATCTGGACGTTGAGCGAGATGCTGGTCAGCGGCGTGCGGATGTCGTGCGCGATCGCCGCCGCGAACTGACCGAGCGCGGCCAGCCGGCGCGCGTCCTCGAGCGCGGACACCGCCTCCGCGCGCTCGACGGCGAGGGCGACGCGGGCGGCGAGGTCGCGCGCGACCAGGTAGGTGTCGCGATCGATCGTGCCGTCGTCGATGTAGAACGCGCCCACGAGCGTGCGATCGGCGCCGAGCGCGGGGACGATGAAGCACGCCGGGAGGTCCGGTTGCTCGTCGCGGCGGATCGGCAGGTCGTCGTGGAGCTTGGTCGCGAGTGGCGCGGGGATCTCGGTCGCCGCATACCAGCGGACCTTCGCGCCGTCGGCGATCGACGCGATCCGCTGCGAGGCCTCCGCGATCGCGGCCGTCGCATCGGCGGGGATCCGATCGCCCTGGACGCCGAGCCGGCGCGCGCGGCGCTCGTCGAGGCCGGCGAGCACGCGCCGCTCGACCCGCGGGTAGAGCAGGAAGCCGACCGCGGTCAGGGCGAGCGGCACGAGCGCGGCGCCGAACAGCGCGAGGTACTGCAGGCGGCCGGGCTGAACGTGGACGAGCGCGGCCGCGATCGCGGCGCCGGTGCCGAGCATCACGAGCAGCGCGATCGTCGCGATCGTGACGACCTCGGCCGCCGCCGAGCGCAGCGAGAATAGCTCGGTGCGCAGCACGGAGGTCCCGATCACGACGAAGCTGATCGTCGTCGCGACCGTGGCGTCGGTCCACACCGCGGCCTCGAAGATCCCGAGCAGCGGCCCCGCGAAGTAGGCGCCGAACCCGACCGCCCAGCGAAACCACAGCACGCCGATCACGATCCGCGCATCGCGCTGGGTCGTCCGGCGGTACGCGAACCCGCCCGCGATGAAGATCACGAGCGTCATCGGCGCGAAGAAGAACGTCTCGATGTACCGCGTCGGCCCCCACACGCCGGTCGACTCGACCGCCGCGAACGCCAGCGCGCCGGCGCCCCACACGAGCATCGGGATCCGCCAGCGCCACGACATCGCGCGCCCGCGCGGGAACCCGGCGATGAACTCGAGCGTGAGCATCGCGAGCAGGATCGTGCCGATCGTGCACGGCACGAGCACGCCACGCGAGATGATCGATCCACCGGTGAGGACGTTCATGCCGCGCCACGCGGTCATCGCGGCGTCGGTCAGCGTGAGCAAGCCGAACACGACGTTGTCGCGCCGCGGAGCACCTCGCAGCACGAGCACCGCGTACGCCGCGCCGACCATCGCGATCGCGAGGGGGATCAGGCCGGCGTTCACGACGACTCGTCCTTGCGCAGGCCGTACTCCTCGATCTTGCGATCGAGCGTCGGGCGACTGATGTCGAGGATCGCGCACGCGCGGCGCTTGTTCCACTCGGTGTGGACCAGCACGCGCCCGATGTGCCGGCGCTCGATCTCGCGCAGGGTCGGCAGCGCGCCCTCGGCGTCGGCCTCGGCGCCGTGCGCGGCGGCATCGCCGTGGGGCGCGGCGGCGCCGACGGGGAGCAGGGTCTCGTCGAGGACGTCGGTCTTGGCGAGCACGACCGCGCGGGTCAGCATGTTCTCGAGCTCGCGGACGTTGCCGGGCCAGGTGTACGCGGTGAGGCGGGCGAGGGCGGTGGGCGTCACGTAGCGGACGTCCTTGCCGAGGTCGCGGTTGATCTTGCCGAGCAGGCCGTCGACCAGGAACGGGATGTCACTGGCGCGGTCGCGGAGCGGCGGCAGCGTGATCTCGACGACGCGGAGGCGGTAGTAGAGGTCCTCGCGGAACGTGCCCTTCGCGACCATCTGCGCGAGGTCGCGGTGGGTCGCGGCGATCACGCGCGCCTCGAGCTGCATCGTCTTCGCGTCGCCGACGCGCTCGAACGTGCGCTCCTGGAGCACGCGCAGCAGCTTCGCCTGGATGTCGAGCGGGATCTCGGCGATCTCGTCGAGGAACAGCGTGCCCTTGCCGGCGAGCTCGAACCGGCCGGGGCGATCCGCGACCGCGCCGGTGAAGGCGCCCTTGACGTGCCCGAATAGCTCGCTCTCGAGCACGCCGGGCGCGAGCGCGGTGCAGTTGACGGCGACGAACGGCCGCTCGCGATCCGCGGACGC
>Ga0316601_100001152_pt1 | contig 12558 bp, 10 predicted proteins | sample OWC_soil_day5_no_FD_207663 | JGI IMG/M metagenome (GOLD analysis project Ga0316601, IMG submission 207663) | Wetland soil microbial communities from Old Woman Creek delta, Ohio, United States - OWC_soil_day5_noCT | ecosystem: Environmental > Terrestrial > Soil > Wetlands | place: USA: Ohio...
AAAAAATTCTATTTGCAGGATGTATGATTAAGGATATGAAATCTCAAGGACTAGGTAATTTATCAGATGCCAACGTGAAAGAGTGGCCCAAAACTGTAAGTAAGGTTTATACCAAATTCAAAGATGCTCGCATCGTTATCCCCGGACATGGAGCATGGGGCGGAACAGAGCTGATTACCCACACACTCAACCTGCTGAATAAAAATAATTAATCATACTTACCGTCACATTGGTTTTTATAAAAAACTGAAAAAGATATATTCTCAAAACACAAAAAGAGACGTGATTCTAATTAAAGAACAACGTCTCTTTTGCATGAGTTTAATTAATATTTTACTTCACCCTGTTTGTCGATTCTTTCATTTTCAGCACATTATGCACTTCTGCAATTTGTTGTTTAGCAACAGTGAAAGGGACAGATTGACGTATATCAGCAACCGAAGCTCCAATTAAAGCTGTATACTGTCCGGCATCTGTTATCCAGGCAGATTTAGCTTCATTGAAAGAAGCCAGATCGGCGCTCTTTATCTTCATACTCAGTACCTCACTTTGGCCCGGTGCCAAAAGTTGAGTTTTGCCAAAAGCTTTAAGTTCACAGAGTGGTTTCTTTACTTCACCCGAAGCAGCCTTTATGTAAACCTGAGCCACCTCTTTACCTGCTACTTTACCAGTATTAGTTACTTTTACAGAGACAACCCAGTCAGTACCCTCCTTCTTCACACTCGCATTGCTGTAAGCAAAAGTAGTATAAGAGAGTCCGTAACCAAACGGATAAGAGACCTCCTTATTGTTAGTTTTAAAATAACGATAACCCACCCAGATATCCTCTTCATAGTTTGTATAACCTACATCTTTTTTCTTTAGCAAAGTAGCATTTTCTTCATCATCCCAGTTGGATACAAACCCTGCAGGGAAGTTACGTGATGAAGGATGATCGATATAATCCATTGGGAAAGTCATTGGTAATTTGCCCGACGGATTAACTGATCCTTTCAGCACATCGGCCACAGTATTACCGCCTTCCTGACCAGCCTGCCATGCAAGAAGTATGGCATCGGGCAGATGCTTCCATGAAGCAGTCTCAATTACTCCTCCCACATTAAGAATTACAACAACCTTCTTTCCTTTGGCATGAAAAGCACGGGTTACATTAGTAAGCAATGTACGCTCCGCCTCACTCAGTTCAAAATCTCCATTTATTTTACGGTCATTTCCTTCACCCGAATTACGACCAAAAGTAATAACAGCAACTTCAGAATCGTGTGCTCTGAAATTGATAAATGAATCATCAATCACCGGTTCTTCAGGACGTAGCGGACCAAGATACCATCCTCGCTGCTTATTTATTTCCTGCAATTTCTCATTTTCATAATCTCTGAATTTCTCATATACAGCCTTAATCTTAAGTTGTATACCAAATCCGGCATTCTGCAATCCTTTCAGCAAATCAACCACATAAGCCTTGTTCACATCGCCCGAACCTGTTCCGCCTGCAATGAAATCATAAGAAGTTATACCAAACAAAGCAATGTTTTGCATACCTGCTGCAAGTGGTAATGTGGTATTATCATTTTTCAAAAGGACCATTCCCTCGGCAGCAGAGTTTCGGGTAATTACCGCATGTGCTGTAAGATCGGGTTTATTTGTGTACTGATATTGTTTGAAACGTGGAGTAAGCGTTATAAAATGAAGCACCCGCTTTACACATGCATCAACATCAGCTTCCGTCAGTTCACCACTTTTTACCTTAGCTACTATTTCATTAGCCTGTTCTATCTTGCCCGGCATCATAAGATCATTTCCGGCATGCACCTGCGCCGCAGTATTCCGCAATCCGGTCCAGTCGGTCATCACCATCCCTTTGAATCCCCATTCATCACGAAGAATTGTAGTCAGCAAATCATAACTTTCCTGAGTATAAGTGCCATTTATTTTATTGTAAGATGACATCACTGTCCACGGCTGCGCCTCCTTTACGGCAATTTCAAAACCTTTCAGGTAAATCTCACGAAGAGCACGCTGAGTAATGCGGGCATCATCTCTGGTACGCAAAGTCTCCTGATTGTTTCCTGCAAAATGTTTTATCGAGGTGCCCACTCCCTGTGACTGAATACCGTTAACCATTGCCGCTGCCATCTTTCCGGTAACAAGCGGATCTTCTGAATAATATTCAAAATTACGTCCGCAAAGAGGATTACGGTGAATATTCATACCCGGAGCCAGCAATACATCACAACCATATTCAAGCACTTCGTTCCCCATAGCCTCACCCACCTTTTTCACAAGATCAGTGTTCCATGTTGAAGCAAGCAACGTTGCCACCGGAAAGCCGGTACAATAATAAGTAGCCTTGTCATTTTCCCGAGTGGGAGCAATACGCAGTCCGGCAGGACCATCGGCCAGCACTGTGGCAGAAATCCCCAGACGAGGGAAAGGAACCGTAGTACCTGCCGCACCCGGTACCAGGTTCATGGTATTACCAACCACACTACCCACACCGCTGAAGTTTGCCATTGATGCACCAACCAGAAGCTGAGCCTTCTCTTCAAGAGTCATAGCCTTCACCACTTCATCAATACTGTTTACCCCTAATTTTGCCGTGGGTTGCGCTTGTGTTGCCAACACAAAAACAAAAGAGAGCAGAAATGAAATCTTTTTCATAGCTTGTTTATTAATATTAGACAGATCTGTTGACAAAAATACAATTTTTAGATAAGAAAATATCAATAACTTTTCATAAAAATTTTAAGACCATCACTCCCTCACTTTTCAGACAAACAGTACTGAAGATAAACCAGTTACAAAGTGATGGATGGATTTTCATCCATCACTTTGCCATCACTTTCGGGGCCCTACCCTCACTTTTTTCAGCACTCCACCACGTTATATAGCCTGCCTTTATTTGAATTAGTCAACGGAACACTGAGCTTGGAAAGAATATGTCCGAAGGTAGTAATCTTTGTGGTGGACAGCTGAAAGCCGCTCTTTTTCTGTAAACGGGTAAGAATATCAGAAGCCAGCAGTTTTTCACAAGGTTCATTCTTTCCGGCTGCACGATAGTATTGCAAGAAAAGCTGTTCGGCAGGAGGCTGCACTTCAAATTGCTGATTACCGGCCATCAGAATAGCTTCATCTTCAGTGTCGAACCAATAGCGCTCGCCACTCTGAATCTCGCTCACCACCTGAGCATATAGCTGTTCATAATTTATATTCTTCGGAATTTTTATAATGCCCATAACTTCTATACATATATACCGGCGACCGCCTGAAGTATCAGTCAGCAAATCGTAATGATTGCTTGTGGCAATAAACGAAGCATAGCGCCGCAACTCCTGCACAACACTTTGGTTGGGCTTGCGCGTTTTAACAACCGGCTTCTGAAGAATATGTTTCAGAAATGCCTGCTGACCAACGGTTATCTGATCGAACTCATCAATGCTGATCAGCGCAAACCGATTGAGGTAAAGTTCGGCATCCCGCTTACTGCCAAAATCAATGCTGTCCGTGTAATACGCACGCAACTCCGGCGGAAGTATGCTAAGGCAGAATGTTGATTTCTTGTATCCCTGTTTCCCTACCAGCAAAGGCGAAGTACTATTGGCATACTGTTTACTCATGCCGCGCCAGTGCGCCACCATGCAGAGAAACCAGCGATGAAAAAAATCGCGCCAATATTTATTCTCACACGGCACCGCATCCGCAAACGGGCGAATCCGGTCTACCCCATCCCAGGAAGGAAGCTTTGACAGATAATCCTCAATAGGAGCAAACAGCGGAGTGCGGTCTGAATAAACATAGCGAGTTACATCTCTATCCCACAGCTGAATTCCCTCTTTCTGAGCATTGAGTGCAATACTATTAAGCACCTTCTGCGTTACAGGTCGGAAATCGAAAACAAACGAGTTGCGTTCCTTATACTCCATCTCGGTAGTCTGCGTGTTGTGTCTGAACTCATAACGGCGGTTCATAAACTCCTCCGTCTTTACAGCCAGCAGCTGTTCCGTACTCATACGCGGCTTGCCGCCAAAATTCTTTCCACCCAGATACACATTGTGCACCGTAAGCCTCAACTCCACTTCCCTTTTCGCCAGATCAAAATGCAGCATTGCACCTTTCACCACATCTTCCTCCGGCACACCTCCCTTAAAACAGTTCCCGGCCAGAGCCACCAGGAATGGCTTTATATCTCCCTCCCTTGGAAATCGTCCTATTTCTTCGTAAACAGCCTGCAACGACGATTCGAACAAGGCAGAAACCACACTTCTATACTGATGTCCCGGCATAAGGCTCAGCAAGGAAACTTTTTCGTCCGGTATTGCACTCTCATCAGCAAGTACCGCATTCGCATCACAAGGCTGCTTCATTAGAATAGGATGCGCTTCGGGATTAAAAAACAAACCCGGATCATACGAAAAGCGGCAGTAATGATTCAATGACGGACGTTTCAGCGTAACCTTATAAGATATCAGTTCCTCATAAAACCGTACCGCCTTACGATAAGCCTGTGTCTGAAACAGCTCCGCTTCCGTTTCCGTCTGTGGCAAAGAACCATCAGGACGAATAAAAGAGACAAGTAACTTTACACTCTTCCCACTGGAACCAACAAACGCACCAAGCGTGTGCGGCAGGCGCACCACTTCATCCCTCACCGATTCAGCTTCCTCTATTCCCGCAAGACCATCAATCTCAAGTAAAACCACCCCATTATAGCGAATCATTACCTGTTGTGCTTCAACCTTTTTAAATTCAGCAGCAAAACATAGTTTTGGCAGTTTATCAACAGCCATGCAATGCACAGATCGGCTTACATATTGTAAAGAATGTCGCAAGCAGGAAACCGGTTGTTCCTCCGTTTCTATTTTCATCTTCCCCATCAATACAGATAGTTTTACATTTTGTTGTGATTCTCTTTCCTTTCGGCCTTTTAATTGTGTTATTTTCATTCGTTTTAATTATTAATTATATCCTAAAGGTATATCACGGATATCAATAAAACAAATTTTTATTGCAATATACTATAAATTATTTTTATCATAAAAACAGGGCAAACATAAGTCATTAAGCCACCTAATCTAACGAATTTAATAAGGAAAGCTAAGTAAGCCCGCAGCCGTGAACCCATGGGCCCGCGGCCGTAAACCGACAAGCCCTCGAATGCAGTCCCATAAGCCCTCGGATGCGGGCTTACTTACTATTAACCGCAAAAATCATTAACTCCGGTTACGTATGGAGATAAAACAGGCCGCAAATCAACTTAGTGATTTTGCATGTAAAACAAGAGTTGAAGTTGTGAGAATTAGTCCGCAGATCATAATAGAGAGGAAGTGGTAACTGAGGAGAAAAAACGACCCGTTTTTTAGAAGTAAAAATAGTTGAAAGAATGAGGCTTTTAGCTATGTCAGATTATACATTTAGGGCTCAGCAAGTTATTTACTGAGCCCTAAACAGAGAAATTACATGTTCCCCTCTACAGCTTACTCAGCTGTTTGGCTTCCCTTTAAATCATCGTAGAATTTTGCAAAAGAAATTTCCATGTAAGGAATAAGCCAAAGGAAACCGATACCTAATGTAAAAAGGCAAAGTATAGCCCATCCTAAGAAGCGTAAATTCAGGCAGAAGAATTTCCATTTATATCCATACATCATCTTTTTGCTTTTATCGATAGCAGCCATTGCATCGATAGAAGGATCGTCCGCAATTATATAAAAAGTCATTGCATAAGATATAGCGGCAATAATTCCGGGTATTATTAACAAGAGCATCCATAACACAGTAAAGATTGCCATTAGAAGATAGGCAAGCAATGCAGTACCAAAATTATTAAATCCCTTAAACAGTTGTTCAAACCGGGCTTCCTTATTTCTTGATATAGCTAATGCGAAATAAGCTGCTCCAAGAGTCATAGGACCACCAATAATAAGGCTTATAAGTCCACCCGAAGAAACTAACGCGTTTGTCCCAAACATATTAGAGTAAAAAGTGTAATTAAACTGCAAACCATTAATGATCAATGTATACACCAAAAAAGTTCCGATAGCCAATCCCCATTTATCTCTAAGAGATTCTTTAGCCATTCTCATAAAAGCCACGTTTTCCATATCAATTTATTATTAAGTTATTTGTAACGCAAGTTACTTTTGCATTTATTATCAAAAGTATAATTTGAAATGTATATATACAAATTTTACATTAATTTTATATAACTATTTTTTAGTATACCAGGAAACAGATAGCTGAATTATGAATTTTGCTCGGGAAATAGTGAGGGATGACAGGGTTTGTGAGGGATAAGTGAGGGATGGTTTTGTATCCATCACTATAGGAATTCTATTGGTTTTCAATGGGTTATTGGTTGATTGGTGAGGGAGTGAGGGATGAAAATAATTTTGAGGATAAATTGTTTGTATCAAAAATTATGCAACATAATAATCATGTCCTACTTATAAGACATGACACTCAGAATATTAATAGAGACTTTATGGATTATAAAAAGCACAAAAACAATTACACTTTATACATAATAAAAAGATAAATATATCATATATTTGTATCTCAATTTTCGAAAATACCAATATAAATATATGGATAATCTTCTAACTACAATTTCATTTTCAATATATTCAAATAAAGGAGTTTATGCACTATTACTAGGTTCTGGCATTTCACGTGCTGCAGGAATACCTACAGGATGGGACATAGTCATAGATTTGATCAGAAAACTTGCTATTCAGAATCATGAAGTTTGCACTCCAAATGAGGAAGCATGGTTCAAAAATAAATATGGCAAAGATCCTGATTATTCTACAATCTTATCAAAACTTGTTTTAACAGCAACGGAAAGAGTTAATCTGCTTCGTCCTTATTTTGAGCCAACAAAAGAAGAAAAAGAAAACCATCTAAAAGAACCAACAAAAGCCCATAAAGCAATAGCTAGTTTAGCTAAAAAAGGATATATAAAGGTTGTTATTACAACAAATTTCGACAGGCTACTAGAAAAAGCTCTTGAAGAAGAAGGTATAACACCACAAGTAGTTTGTCATGTAGATGACATTACTGGAGCAATGCCAATTGTACATAGTAATTTCACCATAATAAAAATCAACGGAGACTATATTGATTGTAGATTTTTAAACACAAAAGAAGAATTAGAAAACTATCCTGATCAACTAAAACTGTATGTATCGCAAATTATCAATGACTTTGGTTTAATTAGTTGTGGATGGTCAGGAATATGGGATATTGGACTGATTAAAATATTAAAACAATCAGAAAATTTTAGATATAGTAGCTTTTGGTCATATATTAGTAATTGCGAAGAGGGATTAAAGACTCTTGCAAAAAAACGTAAAGGGCAAGTAATAGAAATCCGGAATGCAAATTCATTTTTTCAGGAAATAAACGAAAGAGTCGATGCATTAGAAAATATAAATGATAATCATCCTCTAAACGCAAGCATAGCTGTTGAAAGACTGAAAAGATATATAGTTAAAGATGAAGGCAAGATTCAATTGTACGATTTACTACATAATGAACAAGAAAATGCGTATAATAAAATACAGCAAAAAAAAGATTATAACCAATACCCAACAAAAGAATTATTTGAGAAACTAATGAAAGAGCACGAATCTGCAATCGAAATTCTTTTACCATTAGTAATAAATGGGGTATATTGGTGTGAACCCAATCAGGAAAGTATTTTTTTTGAGATAATTAAAAGAATAGCAGAACCAATACAACAGGAATTATATAGCAGCTATCAAATGACAAGAAAGTTGCATTATTATCCTTCAATACTAATTTTTTATGCTATGGGTATTTGTGCACTTGAGAGAGGAAACTTTTTATTTTTGAAAAAACTATTTGAAATTAAAGTGTCAGAAAACAACAATGAATATTCACAAAAAATATTTATTGTTGGAAAGCTAAATTCTTGTTTATTTAAGAATCGCGACTTTAATGAATTATTCAATATTAACAAACGTGCTCCATTTAGTTATTTACTATGCGAAAAGGTATATCCGTTTTTCAAAAAACACATATCCAATGAAGAACAATTCAAAGAAAGATTTGATATGTTCGAATATTATATTTCTTTAAACTATAGTTACATAATCCCCGATGGATTCAATCAAATACCTTGGGGGCAATATACCTATAGAAGAGAACAATACACACGTAATATAAGCTCTCCATGGATTGATTTACAGAACCAAGCAGATACTGAAAAAGAAAACTGGGCACCAATAAAAGCTGGAATGTTTGGAGGAAATTATTCAGAGTTCATAACAACAAAAGAAAAGGTTAAAAACTTTATCGAAAATCTAAACATACTCTAAATTCACTTTAATTTGAGCAAGAAACATTCATTTAATATTACTATTTATGGCACTATACAAACCAACACAAACTCAATTAACAACAATCAAGGAAAAGGCATTTAAACTAGAAAGAGAAATACAAAATATTTTCGAGAATAATCTGTCTACAATCATGGGCATTGAGCTAGTCAAATCTGAATTTACAATTAAGAATAAACGAATTGACTCATTGGGATTTGACCCGCAAACAAAGGCTTTTGTAATTATCGAATATAAGCGAGAAAGAAATAGCAGTGTTGTAGATCAAGGATTTACATATTTAAGTTTAATGCTTCAGAACAAAGCTGACTTTGTTTTAGAATACAACGAAAGCCTGCAGAAAAACATGAAGCGTGATGAAGTAGATTGGTCACAAACCCGTGTTGCTTTTGTATCCCCCAGTTTTACCGAAAATCAACGAGAGGCTACTAATTTCAAAGACTTAGCTATTGAACTTTGGGAAGTAAAAAGATATGAAAACGATATGGTCTCTATTAATCAAATTCGGAAAAGTAACGCAGCAGAAAGCGTAAAACCTATTATGCAAAACAATCAGACATTCAAACAAGTCACTGACGAAATTAAGGTATACACAGAAGAAGGGCATTTACAAGGAAAGTCTGATGAGACAATTGAACTATATGAAAAATTCAGGAATGCAATTCTAAATCTATCACCTGACATTGAAGTTAAACCGCAAAAATGGTACATTGCCTTTAAAAAAGGAAGTAATATCAGTGATATAGAAATTCAAAAGAATGGAATAAAACTAAGCATAAACCTAAAAGTTGGACAATTAGATGACCCCAAAAATTTAATGCGAGATGTTTCAGGTCTAAAAGGCCATTCACTCAACGGAGACTTCGAACTAAAAATTGATAGCGACAAAGATATTGAATACATAATGAGCCTTGTTAAACAAGCAATACAATAAGATAGATGGAAGAGTGCAAATACGCAAAACCACCATTAACATATGATCAACAAATAGAACTACTGCAAAGCCGTGGTTTGATTATTGCGGATAAAGAAAGAGCAGTAAGACACTTATCAAATATAAGTTATTATAGATTAAGTGCCTATATGCTGCCTTTTAAAAAGGTTCTGGATAGTGAATATCTCGATGAATTTAAGACGGGAGCAACATGGAATAAAATATATGATTTATACGTTTTTGATCGCAAACTTCGGTTACTTATGTTCGATGCTATAGAACGTATTGAAATAGCAGTTAGAACACAAATTATTTATCAGCTCAGTCATAAATATGGCTCTCACTGGCAAGATGATCCAAATATTTTCAAGATTAAAATTGCTAAAAACAAGTACGGTAAAGAGTTCATCATAAATGTTTATGAAGATATACAAAGGCATATAAAAGAACAATTAGTTAATAAAAAAGCAGAAGTCTTTATAGAACACTATACTAATAAATATACTTATCCTGAGAATCCACCATCATGGATGAGCGTAGAAATAATGTATTTCAATCATTTATCGCATATATGCAAAAATCTAAAAAACAGAAAAGACATTAACAGTATATCCAAATGGTTTGATATGCCACCAGATATATTTTGTTCCTGGTTACATACTCTTAATTATGTGAGAAATATATGTGCACATCACGCCCGTTTATGGAATCGTACATTCAACATAGTTCCCGAAAAATTACATTTTGCCAATCATAAGATCTGGATTAATAATTCAGATAAAGCACAGCGCAGTAAAGTATATTATTTCCTATGTATGGTTAACTTCTTACTACAAACAGCTAATCCGACTTCAAACTTTAAGTCTAGACTTCTAGACTTGCTAGCTGAATACAAAGATGTAGTTAACATTGAGTATATGGGATTTCCTTCTGACTGGCAAAATGAAGATATTTGGAAATAAGTTAAATAAATAAATTATCACAGAGAATATTTGTACCAATAATATATTTGTGCTATCTTTGCAGTATAAAATTATACTTGATCAGTTTTAAACTCAAAGATAATAAGCCTTCCAGGCTTGCCTTATGGCAGCATACTTGGAGGGCGTTTTTTATTTTCAGGAAAAAGATAAACTGCATCCAACCAGCACTTAAACAACTCATATTATACCCAATTGGGTATAAACAACCCATAAAATCATAAAATTATACCCAAAAGGGTACAATCCGCATTAAAACTTCTATATTTGTACCCAAACGGGTATAATATGGAATATCTATCTCTTTCCGAATACGTAAAACAAATGCGTAAACAGTGCAAACTTACACAAGTTGAACTATCAGAGAAATCGGGAGTTGGACTTCGTTTTGTACGTGAGCTGGAACGAGGAAAGCAGTCTTTACGCCTTGACAAAGTAAATCAGATTCTGAATCTTTTTGGTTCTGAAGTTGGCGCTGTACCCATGGATAAAAGTAAATTCAATATATAACACATAAAAATAATAGATGAGCCTGAAACATAAAGATTATAAAGAAGCAAATATCCGCTTTCTGGAAGAGAACCTGAACGAAGAGGGAGTAATGGAATTACCTTGTGGTGTGCAGTACAAAGTGATATTACAGGGCAAAGGACAGATACCCACAGCCAAGAGTATGGTGAAAGTTCACTATAAAGGTACGCTGATTGACGGTACGGTATTTGATGATTCTTTCAGCAGAAAGAGACCGGAAACTTTCAGAGTAAATGAGGTGATTGACGGCTGGCAGGAGGCCCTGAAGGTAATGCCTCTGGGTTCCCGTTGGATGATTTACATTCCTTACCATCTGGGGTATGGAACCAGGGCGGCAGGGAAAATAAAGCCCTACTCTACCCTGATTTTTGAAGTGGAATTGCTAGGGGTTAAATAACCCCTGGCGTTTATTAGAACATAGCGTCCATTCGTCTTTGCATTTCTTCTGTTGAAACATCTTCAACGTGTGTCATAATAGACCATTTATGACCGAAAGGATCGGTAAGGCTTCCGGCACGTTCACCGTAGAACAGGTCTTTCACTTCCATTCCATCTGTTACTGTTGCTCCTTCTTTAAGGGCTTTTGCAAAAACAGTATCAACATCTTCTACATACAAGCAGAGAGTTACGGGTGAGCCACCCAACGAAAGAGGACTTAAATTGCCCCAATGTGGATTTTCTTCTGCCAGCATAAATATTGAACCTCCAATTTCTATTTCGGCATGTGCAACAGTTCCATCGGGCATGGAAAGTCTCATGATTTCTTTTGCACCAAATGCATTCTTGTAAAATTCAATGGCTTTATCTGCACCTTTTATATTTAGATAGGGCGTTAATGTATTGTATCCCTCAGGAGTTACTTTTTTCTTTGTTTCCATAATTCATTATCTTTTAGATTTAAAAACGTGTTTATAAAAAGAATTCTTTCCTGAGTTGATCTACCCAGTCGTGAATTCGTTTTTCCGTTTGTTTCGGTTGGTTTTCAACATCCAGAGCCAGACCAAGAAACTTACCGTCTTTTAGTGCCTCCGAATGGTTAAATGAATACCCCTCGGCAGAGGTAAGTCCCACAAGTTGGGCTCCTGCTATTTCAAAAGCATCAGCCAAAAGACCTATCCCATCAACAAAATTATCAGGATAGTTTATCTGATCTCCGAGGCCGAATATGGCTACTTTTTTATCATGAAGTTCAAGGGATGTGAGTTCTGGTACTATTTCGTCCCAATAGGTAGGCAGTTCACCATCGAACCAGGTTGAGGTACCTACTATCAGATAGCTATAAGTGAGAAACTCTTTTTTCCATGCACTCTCAATAGGAACAATTTCCAGATCGGCTTCGCCAAATGCTTCTTGTATCTGCTGCGCTATAGCAGCTGTCTTCTTAGTGCTTGCACCGTAAAATAATCCAATCTTTTTCATTGTAAATACGTTTAATAGTTAGTATTCAAGTAAACTTTTTGCTGCCTTGTAAATGCGTTCCTCACCGGGAAGAATGGCTCTTTCAAAATTAGGATGGAAGCCTACAGGGGTGAATATGGAACCTACCCGCTGAACGGGGGCATCGAGATAACGGAACATTTCCTCGCCTATCATTGCCGCAATCTCGGCACCGAATCCTGAAAAGACTTTGTCCTCATGCACAATCAGTGCTTTACTGGTTTTCTTCACTGATTCAAAAATGGCTTCTTTATCGAGCGGAATAAGTGAACGAAGATCCATTACTTCAACATTCCAGCCGAATTCTTTTGCCAGGCGA
>Ga0316601_100001157_pt1 | contig 12528 bp, 10 predicted proteins | sample OWC_soil_day5_no_FD_207663 | JGI IMG/M metagenome (GOLD analysis project Ga0316601, IMG submission 207663) | Wetland soil microbial communities from Old Woman Creek delta, Ohio, United States - OWC_soil_day5_noCT | ecosystem: Environmental > Terrestrial > Soil > Wetlands | place: USA: Ohio...
ACGGCTATATTGGGGTGCGTTATGATTTTGAAGAGGGCTATCCGGATGGCTATCAAATCACTCGCAGTCAGTATATCAATGGTTTTTATGACTATGCCCAAATGCCACAGGCAGAAAAGCTTTTTGGCCTTCCGGAAACCAAACAGGTCATGCTGAATGTGGCCGACACCCAGGAAATCAGACTTTTTCTCGAGGGTGAGCAGTTCTCCATGTACAGCGGCACAGTGCTTGATTTCAAGTTATATTTGGATATGGATCGGGGCGTTACAATCAGGGAAGTAAAATGGCGTTCGCCCAAAGGAAAAGAAGCGCATATCAAAATAACCAGAATGGCTTCGCTCCATCAGCTTCCACTCTTCCTGATTGAGTATCAAGTGAAGCCACTGAACTTTTCGGGTGAAATCATCATTCAGTCCGCCCACAACGGAAATGTCACCAACTATGCGGATACTCAAGATCCCCGGACACCATGCGCTTTCACAGAATATCTGACACCCATCAGTTGTGAATTAAAAGACGGAGCGTCCTTCATAACCTCCCGAACCTCGGCTTCCGGACTGGAAGTCTGCAGCTGTGTCAAAAATGTATTGTCCCAACAAAACCAAAGCGAATTCATCATCGAAAACAATCGCGCGGTCTGTATCATGAAGGCAACCGCAGAACAGTGCAAAGAAATTAAACTGGCGAAGTATGCCGTATTTTGCGATTCGATTCGATACGAAGATTGTAGACTTCAAGCCCTGGAAGAAATGAATCTTGCCCTTTCTGTGCCCATAGATGTGTTGCATCACAAACAGCAGGGACACCTGCACAGCTATTGGCAGAATTGCTTTATCAACATTGAAGGGGACGATGAACTGGAAGTGGCTGTGCTTTATAACATGTACCAGCTGAATCAATCAGTAAGCAAGGACAGCTTTGGAAACATCGCGCCCAAAGGCCTTAGCGGAGACGGATACGAAGGCCAGTATTTTTGGGATTCGGAAACCTATATCCAACCCTTCTTTACGATTACCAACCCCGCTGACTCAAAAGTACTGATCGAGTCACGTTTTATCATGCTGGAGCATGCCAGAGCCAATGCCGCAATTATGGGGCACAAAAAAGGAGCCCTGTATCCCTGGCGCACCATAACCGGCCAGGAAAGTTCCGGATATTTTCCGGCAGGTTCCGCGCAGTACCATATCAATGGAGCCATAGCCTACTCAATCATCGCATATTATCTGGCGACGAAGGACATAAATTTTATTGCTGAAAAGGGGGCGGAAATCATATTCGAAACAGCACGTCTGTGGATTGACACCGGCAACTTCTATCATGGTGAATTCCACATAAATGACGTGACCGGTCCAGATGAGTATACTTGTATTGTGAATAATAACTATTACACCAATGTTTTGGCCCAATATCATCTTAGATGGGCCGTGAAGTTTTATACCATGCTAAAGGAAGCAGGGCTGCTTGATCCTGTAGCAAAAAAAATAAAGCTTAAAATGATTGAAATCCGGCAGTTTATCAAAGCCGCAGAAGCGATGTACCTGCCTTACGACAAAGACCGAAAAATCAATCCCCAGGACGACTCGTTCCTCCAAAAGAAAGCCTGGGACATGTCAAGCATCCCAAGAGAGAACTTTCCCTTGTTGCTGCATTATCATCCGTTACATCTGTATCGGCATCAGATCTGCAAACAGGCAGATACCGTACTGGCATATTTCATGTTGGAAGACGCACAAAGCATAGAAACCATGCGGAACTCTTTCCGCTACTACGAAAAAATCACTACCCACGACTCTTCGCTTTCACCACCTATTTACAGCATCGTCGCTGCGAGACTGGGTCTTGAGGAAAGGGCATATCAATATTTCGGAGACTCGGCTAAGATGGATTTGTGGGATTTGCATCATAATACCAAAGACGGCATTCACACGGCAAACATGGCGGGCACATTCCTGACGATTGTCTATGGTTTTGGCGGGTTCCGGCTAAAAGAGCAGGGCATCTCGTTCTGGCCCATATTGCCTGCCAAATGGACCAACTACAGCTTTAAAGTCCTATTCGAAAACTCAAGAATCGATGTGAAGGTAACGGATTTGGAATGCATCCTCACACTGGAAAAAGGAAAATGTAAAACAGTAAGGGTTTATGGAAAGCAATATTGTCTGGATGGCAAGCTGACAGTGAAAAGGCCGGCCAGATCGAAGAAGAAGGAGAAACATGAGATATCAAGCAGTTATATTTGATTTGGATGGCGTGATTTGCCACACCGACGAATATCATTATTTGGCCTGGAAAGAGATTGCCGGTGAGTTAAAAATTCCATATAGCCGTGAAATCAATGATAGGATGCGGGGAATTGACCGTATGGCCAGCCTGGATGTTTTGCTGGAAGGAAGTGATATGACATTTTCCGCAGAAATGAAAGACCATTACGCCAACAAAAAAAACATGATATATCGAAACCTTCTGAACAATCTTTCTCCAAAAAATCTTGACCCGGATGTGATGGAAACGCTGACCGGGGTCAGGGCAGGTGGCCTGAAACTGGCCATTGGGTCATCCAGCAAAAACACGAAATTTATTTTAGACCGACTGGGGTTGGGCACATTTTTTGATGCGGTTTCAGACGGTACGGACGTAACCCATGCCAAGCCCAATCCGGAAGTATTTTTGATTGCCGCAAAAAGAATGGCGGTGGACCCCAAAGCATGTCTGGTGGTGGAAGATGCGATCTCCGGGATATTGGCGGCAAAAGCAGCCGGGATGGATGCCGCTGCGATTGGAGAAGCCAGTGAATCAGGCCTGGCGAAGTATAAGCTCAAGCGGTTGTCGGATTTGCTCAAAATAATAATAAAAATAGACATAGAGTAGTTGAAGAGTAGACAAGGAGTGGACAGATGTCAAAAATCAAAAAAATAATCGCCAGAGAAGTTTTGGATTCCAGAGGCAACCCGACTGTTGAGGTCGATTTATTTTTGGAGGATGGAAACATGGGGCGGGCAATCATTCCTTCCGGAGCATCGACAGGAGTTCACGAAGCCATTGAGTTAAGGGATGGGGATAAGGGAAGATATCTGGGGAAAGGCGTTTCCAAGGCGGTCGCCAACGTGAACGGCACCATCGCAAATGTGATCATCGGCAGGGACGTTTTGGACCAGTCGGGGTTGGACGCTGCCATGTGCAAGCTTGATGGAACAAAGAACAAATCAAAACTTGGCGCCAATGCAATCCTTGGGGTATCTTTGGCCGCCGCCCATGGGGCATCTCAACATCTTGGCATCCCATTATTCCAGTACATCGGAAAGGGAAACGGAACGTTGCTTCCGGTACCTATGATGAATATTTTGAATGGTGGACAACATGCGGACAACAACCTGGATATCCAGGAGTTCATGATAATGCCCATTGGCGCGAAAAGCTTCCAGGAGTGTTTGAGGATGGGGGTGGAAACCTATCATAACCTGCACGCGGTTCTGCGTGCAAAGGGAATGAGTACATCAGTGGGGGATGAAGGTGGATTTGCACCAAATTTGGCATCCAATGAAGAGGCCATTGAGTTGATTATTGACGCAATCCGGCGGGCAGGCTATACGCCCGGTGAAGATATTGTCATAGCCATTGATGTGGCGTCCTCAGGCATGTATGACCAAAATACGAAATTGTACGATTTCGCTGGAGAAAGAATCAAAAGAACTACAGCGGAGTTGATTGATTATTACGATATGCTCATTGAAAAATATCCGGTTGTTTCCATTGAAGATGGATTGTCAGAGGACGACTGGGATGGATGGGAGCTACTTACAAAAAGGCTGGGTGGAAAAATACAGCTGGTGGGAGATGATCTTTTTGCAACCAATCCTCAAAGACTAGCCAAAGGAATAGAGATGGGCATTGCCAATGCAATTTTGATTAAAGTCAATCAGATTGGCACTTTGACCGAAACCCTGGACACCATTGAAATGGCCAAAAAAGCCGGATATGCAGTCATTGTATCCCATCGCTCCGGAGAAACGGAAGATGTGACCATTGCCGACATCGCAGTGGGGGTGAATGCCGGGCAAATCAAAACAGGCGCACCCTCCAGAACCGACAGAGTCGCCAAATACAATCAACTTTTGAGGCTGGAAGAGCATCTGGGCAGCAAAGCGAAATTCCATGGCGGCGCCGTGAAATCAGCAAATCACAAAGACCAATAATTTGCGAATGACAAACACCATCCCAAATGATATGATTTCATCAGAATAACCCAACAGAATGAAAGGTTCGTGGAGATGAGCAACACAAATTTGAAAGACAAAACAATCCAGAGCATTATGAACAAAATTCATGAACTCGAAATCAGCAAAGAGGACATCATAACGGAAGCGGATATCTGCAAAATGTTCAAAATAAGCAGAACCCCAGCCAGAGAGGCTTTGATTGAACTGACTGCAAACGGCATATTGGCCAAAATTCCCAACAAAGGATATGTCATCAAGGAACTAAGCGAGAAAGCGAAGCTGGAAGTATATGATCTGATTGCATGCTTAGACAGCATGGCGGCAAAACTGGCCATGCCAGCCATCACGAAACAAGATACAGAGCATATGAGAGAAATCCTGGACATGATTGATATTGCTATCAAATACAAGAATTACAAAAGGTACTACGAACTGCAAGAAGAATTTCACGATGTCTATGTCAGCAAATGCGATAACGAGCAAGTGATAAAAATGCTCAATCGTGCCAAATCCAGTGTCTCTGAATACTGGCGCCTTGATGAACAAACTGAGCACACCTTTACGATGCTGGGGGAAGTAAACAAGGAACACCGGGAGATGCTGCGCCTCATTGAGGAAAAGGATATCATAAGACTAAGAGCGTATATTGAAGATGTTCATTGGGCAACCAAAGAGTTTCATGCAGTAATATAAGTATACATGTATACTACAACAAATTAAGTATTAATTTTCCTTATATATCAACGAATGAGAACATTAACATTCATAAGGTTGACAGGGACAAAGTCTGTGCGTATACTGTAATAAATGAATTAGTCAAGTACAAGGAGGCGCACAGATGAGTAAATTTTCTTTTGACAACCTGCCACAACTTCAAATCATCAATCACAATCAGATTAGAGAGATACATGAGAACGCACTGGAGATTCTAGAATCTTCAGGCGTTCGCTTTGAATACCATAAGGCATTGGAGATACTTCAAGATGCCGGTTGCCAAGTTGATTTTGAGACGATGGTTGTCAAAATACCGAGAAACATCGTTGAAAATTCTGTTCGCACAGCTCCTGAAACATTTTCCTTGTTCGATCGGGAGGGTAACTTCTACTGTGAGTTTGGCGATGGACAACCCAGATTCAATCCGGGCAGCAGCTCGGTTTTGGTATTGGACAGGGACGGACAAACTTCCAGATCTTCCACTGCGATGGATTTGATTGCCATCACCAAAGTTGCCCAAGCCATGCCTCAGATTGATTTCGTATCGTCCTCGGTGGTCGCCGAGGAAGCCCCGCTGCAATTGGGATCCCAACTGATTTATCTTACAGAAATCAAACATTCCACGAAGCCCATCATCGGAGGGGCAGTGGACGAAGCCGGCCCGAAAAGAACCTTCGAGTTATTGAAGGCCGTAAGAGGCAGCGAGGAAGAAGTTCGAAACAAGCCATATACTATCTTTGACATTTGTTCGGTTTCGCCTCTTAGCTATTCTCATATTGGCGCAGCAAATATCATTGATTGTGCACAAATGGACATTCCGATTGAATTGATTTGTGCCAGCATCGCTGGTGCCACCGCACCGGTTAGTCTGTCAGGCGCATTGTTGCAACATACCGTGGAAATACTGGCGGGCGTTGTGTTGTCTCAGGTCGTAAAACCCGGCACCCCGGTTGTGTATGGCGGCGCACCCTGTACCTTCAACATGAAAACCACGTATACACCTATGAATTCCATGGAGGGCGATATGATTCGCTGCGGATATGGTTTGATGGGTAAGTACTACGGATTGCCGACCCACACTTATGCCGCCCTTTCCGACGCCAAGTCCATTGATTACCAGGCAGGTTTTGAAAGCGGACGAAGCGCACTTTTGGCCACCCAGGCAGGATTTGACAATATGTCAGGCGCCGGTGGACTGAATGTCATCGCAGAAATGAGTCCGGAAAAACTCGTGATGGACGCAGAAATGATTGGCTTGATCAAACACTACAAAAATGGAATCAACATGAGTACCGAAAGTCTGGCCAAAGACATCATCTGCAAAGTGGGGCCGGGAGGCAGCTTTCTTTCAGAAAGACATACCCTGAAACATTTCAGGCAGGAGTACAACTACGACTGCGATGTGATGAACTTTCAGGATCGACCGGCATGGGCGAAACAAGGAGCGCCTGATATGATGACCAAAGCTCGGGACAAAGTTGATGCAATCCTTAAAGACAACAGCAATTACATTGATTCGGCAAGAGAAGCAGCCTTGGATCAGGCTTTTGTGAGCATCTGCCTGGAAGCGGGTATCGAAGAGCCTGCCCAATATATCAAATTTTCAAGACCCGTTGATTTATGGGAGAAAGACGCAAAATGAGCTATCCCCGTCTGGAGATCAATTTAACAAGGCTAACCCATAATTCCAGAAAGTTGGTGGAAGACTTGCGCGGCATGGGCATTACCGTCATGGGCGTAAACAAAGTCTTCAACGGAAGCCCGGAGACAGCCGCAGCGATGACCGATGGCAAAATGGAAGTGATTGCGGAAAGCATGGTGGCAAACCTCAAAAAACTGGAAGGCTTGCCATGCCAAAAAGCGATGCTTCGGACCCCTGGATTAAGTGAAGTGGCGGACGTTGTCCGGTATGCGGACATCTCCCTGGTAAGTAGCACTGAGGTGATGGAAGCGCTATCCCAAGAGGCGGTTGTTCAAGACAGACGCCATCAGGTCATGCTTATGATAGATATGGGCGATCTGCGGGAGGGGATTTGGTACGAAAACCTTGGAGAAATTGAAGAAGCCTTGCAGCGGATTATTTCTTTGCCAAACCTTAGTCTTTATGGAATCGGAACCAACTTTGGATGCTATGGAACGATTCTGGCCACACCCAAAAACACCGGACAATTTGTGGAAATCGCAAAGCTCATGGAAAAGAAACTGGACATCAAATTCCCATATATTTCAGGTGGAAACGGATCCACCTACTATCTGGCGGCTCAGGGACTTTTGCCCAAAGAAATCAACCACTTGAGAATCGGCGGGCAACACATCTTCGGAATCGAATATGTGGAAGGCAGATATCTCAAAGATTATTTCCACTCGAAAAAAGAAATTGGGTTGCTAGCATCCGATTCTTATCTGTTGAAAGCTGAAGTGCTTGAAGTCGGCATCAAACCGACGGTACCCCATGGAACACTCTCTGTGGACGCATTCATGAAGCAAAAAAGTTTTGAAGACCGGGGCATACGGCGGACGGCCGTATTGGGATTTGGACTTCAGGAAGTGCCGTTCGAAAACATTCATCTGGTGGAAGCAGGAATTCAACTCATGGGGCAAACCAGCAATCATAGCATTGCTGATGTGGAAGATGCACCAAGGCAAATCAACGTGGGTGACATCATCACATTTGAAGTGGACTATACTGCCCTGATGCACTTGTGCAATGCACCAAGTGTCGAAAAAGTATTCACCCGATAACCGCTAGCATTTTAAGTAAGCAGCAACGAAAAGGCCACAGGATATCTGTGGTTTTTTGTTATAAAATCATAAAAAAAGATAAAAGTCTACAAACACAATTCCGACAAAAAACTTGATTTTAGCGCAGTAATGAGGTAAAATACCACAAATCGCAAGGAGGATCTGATGAAATTCACAAAAATGCATGGGGCAGGGAACGACTATATCTACTTCAACTGTCTGGAAGAAAGCATAGAAAATCCGGAAGCGCTAAGCATCCGTCTGTCAGACCGACACTTATCGGTGGGCGGCGACGGCATCGTGCTGATTTGTCCGTCCGCTGTGGCGGATGTCAAAATGAGGATGTTCAATGCCGACGGGTCGGAGGGGAAGATGTGCGGGAACGCCATCCGTTGCGTTGCCAAGTACGTTTATGACAGGGGTATTGCCGCCAAAGAATTGATTGAAGTTGAAACCCTCAGCGGGGTTAAACAAATTATGGTTTCGGTTGAAGAGGGCAAGGTGAAGCAGGCGAAAGTGGACATGGGGCAGGCAACCGGTCTTTCCCCTGACGAAATAACCATCCCAGAAGGTCAGAGCAATTTCCTCAAAAACTTCCCGCTGCTTGCATCAGACATTACTTGGGAGATTACTACGGTATCCATGGGAAATCCCCACTGCGTGGTTTTTCTTCCGGAAGTGGCTGGTCTGGATCTTCTCAAGATTGGCCCTGACTTCGAGAAGCATCCGTTTTTTCCACAGCAAATCAATACGGAGTTTGTCCGGATCATTAGCCCGCAAATACTTGAGATGCGTGTCTGGGAAAGGGGAAGCGGAGAAACCCTGGCGTGTGGCACCGGTGCTTGTGCGGCAGTGATGGCTGCCATTCTTAATGGATACTGCACCGAAAACACCGACGTGACTGTCCGCCTGCTTGGTGGTGAATTAACCATTCGTGTCACGGATGAAACCGTCTATATGACCGGAAATGCGGTGGAAGTCTTTGCCGGAGAGATTGAAGTTTAACAAGCTGAAAAGGGAAATAAACACAGTATAACAAGAAGGATATTACAATGAAAATAAACGAAAATTATTTAAACTTGCAGGAAAGCTATTTGTTTTCCACCATCGCCAAAAAGGTCACCGACTTCAAGGCGGCGAATCCAGAGGCATCCGTAATCAGATTGGGGATTGGCGATGTAACCATGCCGTTGACTGGGTCTGTTATAAAGAGCCTTCACGCCGCAGTGGAAGAAATGGGGAATGCGGACACATTCCGCGGATATGGACCTGAGCAGGGTTATGATTTCCTAAGAGAAGCGGTGGCTGGATACTACGGGCAACACGGCACCGTCATCGATTCTTCAGAAATCTTTGTCAGCGATGGGGCGAAGTGCGATGTGGCGAACATCCTGGATATTTTTGGACAGGACAACAAAGTATTGCTGCCCAATCCCGTTTATCCGGTTTATTTAGACACCAATACCATGATTGGCCGCGAAGTCGGCTACATTGATGCAAATATGGAAAATGGATTCTTGCCTCTACCAAATAAGGAGCAGCAAGCAGATCTGATTTATCTGTGCTCTCCAAACAATCCCACAGGAGCGGTGTATTCAAAAGATGATTTAAAGCTTTGGGTAGACTATGCCAATGCACAGGATGCGATAATATTATATGACGCTGCTTACGAAGCGTTCATCACCGACGAAGATCTGCCAAGGAGTATCTATGAAATTCCGGGGGCCAGAAACTGTGCCATCGAATTCAATTCGTTCTCCAAGACGGCGGGATTCACGGGAACCCGGTTGGGCTACACCATCGTCCCACAGGAACTGATTCGTGACGGGAATAGCCTGAACAAACTTTGGATGCGTCGGCAATCCACTAAGTTCAATGGAGCGCCGTATATCACACAAAGAGCGGGAGCGGCAGTCTTCACGCCGGAAGGTCTGTCCGAAATACAGCAAAATTTGGAATACTACAGGGAGAATGCTTCCATTATTGCCAAGGGATTGGACGAATTGGGAATTTGGTATACCGGCGGCAAAAACTCTCCATATATTTGGCTCAAGACCCCGGAGAGTATGACTTCCTGGGAGTTCTTTGACTTCCTACTGGAAAAGGCCTGGCTTGTGGGTACCCCCGGCGTTGGCTTCGGCGCCAACGGTGAAGGGTTTTTCCGACTCACAGCATTTGGCAATCGGGAACAGACCATAGAAGCCATGGATCGGATTCGGAAAATTTGGTAAATCAAACCGGAACTATTGTATCCGAATCGATGGGGATGGATTCCTATCGATGAGCAGTCTTGGCGAGCAGAACAATACCAATCACCGAAGACAGCAATGAAGCCATAAGAATCGCAAATTTTGCTTGGCTTTGTGCGATGGAATCCACAAACGCAAGATTGGTTATAAATATTGACATGGTAAATCCGATTCCACCAAGACAGCCGATACCAAGGAGCTGAAGTTTTGAAACACCTTCAGGCATATTGGTAATCCCTAAGGCATTGGCTAACATCACCGATAAAAATATGCCAATTGGCTTGCCGATTACTAATCCTGCCAAAATACCCAGAGAAATCGGGTGCAGAAGAGAAAGACTTTCACCTCCACCAAGAAACTGGACACCGGCATTTGCAAAAGCGAAGATGGGAAGAATGATGAAATTGGAAACTTCATGTAGGGAATCTTCCAGACGTTGCAAGGGAGAATCCAAATCGTTGACGGAACACTGAATTTTCTTCATATATTCTCTTTGGTTCTCATCAACTACCATAATATCCACAGGCGTATCCGGAAAATCCCGAATAAGATCGCCTGTTTTGTTTTTAAAGATTTTCTGATCCATTTTGCTCCTGGCAGGAATCGTCAAAGCCAGAAGCACGCCGGCAATCGTTGCGTGGATTCCTGAGTTCAGCAGTGCGAACCAAAGGCCTAAGCCCAAAATGGCATAGGGAAGGGTTTTTCTTACGCCCAACACATTAAGAACCACTGAGCTCAATAATAGAATAAGACCAATCAACAAACTGGTCCAATTCAGGGGTTCGCCATAAAAAACCGCGATGACAAGAATCGCACCCATGTCATCAAATATTGCCAGTGCCAACAAGAATACTTTTAATGAAAATGGAACGCGATTCCCTAAAATGGCCATAACGCCCAATGCAAACGCAATGTCTGTCGCCATTGGAATTCCCCAACCAGCCGCAAACTCTCCACCAAGATTGAAGAGGACATACAAAGATGCCGGAACAATCATTCCACCAAGTGCAGCTATGGCCGGCAACAGCGCTTTCTTTACTGTTGAAAGTTCTCCGACCAAAAGTTCTCTTTTAATTTCCAACCCGACCACAAAGAAAAAAATCACCATCAACCCATCATTGATGAAATGCTGAAGACTGTCATCATAACCAAATTCACCCACACTAAAACGGAGAGGGATATGGAGTAAGGATTCATATGATTCATGGTAAGGCGAATTCGCCAGGAAAAGGGCAATGAGAGTCCCAAGAATCAATAGAACTCCACCAAGAACGCCTTCTCCTAAAAATTTTGAAATAGGGCGTGCACACATCTGCCAAAGTTGATTTCCCAATTCTTTCATCTGTATACCTCAACTTTCGTAGCACTTAGGGAATAAAAAAGAGGTTGAAAACCTAATGAATTGCAAGGATTACAAGCTCTTTATTATTTTTTGGGTCTATATTGTTCGGTTTTATCTCACCAATTCACTCATAATGTAAGCATGGTCCCCTTCATGGGAACTGTCACAGTAAGGTGCGTTCTTGGTTTTTCTGCAAGAACATAGAAACGCTGTTCTGTCTCGCTCTACCGTGAATTCCAGAGGTTCAAACTCTGTTCCAACATGTGATTGGTCGCAAAAAGGTTTGTCTGAGGTTTTGCCGCATGTGCACCAGTAATACGTCTCGCCTTTCTTCAAATCAACAGAGATTGGCATATTTGGTTTGTGTTGTGTTTTTTCCATCTTGATTGTTCCTTTCAATTCCAAGTTCCCTGGGCAACGATAAATGCATTGCCTCCGACCATAATATGATAGGTGCCATCCGACAGCTCGCCGCCAATGCGAAGCGTGGAAGGACGGCCTATTTCACTACCTTGACTAACGGTGTAACAAACCGCAGTGCTTTTGAAATAATCATATTTTAACAGATATCCCGCCAAATTACCATTGGCACTTCCGGTTGCCGGATCCTCAAGAAATCCAGGGTCGTCCATGAAGACCCGGACGTTCAATTGGCGATCTCCAGATTGAGCAAAAACCAGCATGTTGCACTGATATACTGTTTCGATGAAGTGCCGGAACTTGTCATGGTGGATGGCACATTTTTTAATCGCGTCCTCACCTTTTAGGGGAATGACGAAACAAGGAAGTCCCGTGGAAACCCATTGGACAGGGTAGTCGTCTCTGATATCATTTTCATCTATCTGCAGCAACTCAGCCACTATTTTCTTTTCGATAATTTGACCAAACTCCGGCTGGTTCTGCGTCATGGTGATGCCATCTTGATTGACGGAAACATGAATGGGTCCGACCTCCAGGTTCAGAACTATCTCATCGGATTTATCGTTTTCAATCACCTTATGAATCACATAAGCTGTACCTAAAGTGGGGTGGCCTGCAAAGGGTACTTCGATCGCCGGTGTGAAAATCCGAACTCGATAGCCGCCGTTTTCTTCTTTGCCTGAAAGAATAAACGTGGTTTCAGAAAAATTCATTTCCTTTGCAATCTGCTGCATTTCTGTAGTGCTGATTTCGTAATCCGGGATGAAAACACCCAACTGATTCCCTTGATACTTTTGCTCTGCAAAACAGTCAACGATATAAAATTTCATACTTGTGCCTCATC
>Ga0316601_100001158_pt1 | contig 12521 bp, 10 predicted proteins | sample OWC_soil_day5_no_FD_207663 | JGI IMG/M metagenome (GOLD analysis project Ga0316601, IMG submission 207663) | Wetland soil microbial communities from Old Woman Creek delta, Ohio, United States - OWC_soil_day5_noCT | ecosystem: Environmental > Terrestrial > Soil > Wetlands | place: USA: Ohio...
ATCAAGACGTGGGGCGCTCCTGTCACCTGCGCAAAGCCATGTTCCAGCACCGCGCCGAGTTCCTCGTCACTGAATTCGGTCGGCGTGCGAAACGGCGTCCGGTTCGAACCGCCACAGCCGAAGATGCCAAGATCGCCGAAGCGCCGAGCCTGGCCGTGCAAGCTCACCCCTCGTGCCTGCAAAAAATCGATCACCGACGGCTGGTCCAGATTGCCGGAGACCGCCAGCACCGCGCGCGCGTACCGCTCGGTTGCAGCAAGCACCGTTTCCGCCTCGTCGGGACCGCCGAGGTTCGTCAGATCTCCCGAGAGGATGACGAGGTCCGCGCGTGCGAGTTCCGGCGCCAGCCGTTCGATGGTCCGCAGTGACAGGTGCACGTCGCCGAACGAGACAATGCGCATACGGAATTTCATACACAGCCGTGTCCCGGTGGGTCAATGTCTTTCGCATGGCCCCGCGCCTATCGCAGAGCGCATATCGCCGGCGCGAACGACAACGGAGGCTGAGTGACCCCGGCCTGCCGATATGCGCGAGGCGATATGCGCTCTGCGTTTTCTCCCTCCCGGCGGAATGCTACGATGCCAACGATGCCGCTTACGAATATCCGCATCGTGCTGGTGCGGCCGCGCGGGGGTGCCAACGTCGGGGCCGTGGCGCGGGCGATGAAGAACATGGGCTTGGAGGATTTGGCGCTCGTCCACCCCGCGATCGTGAAGCAGTTCTGGTCGAAGGCGATGGCGGTTCATGCGGACGATGTGCTCAGTCGGGCGCGCCGCTACGCCGGGCTGGCCGACGCCGTGGCGGATTGCGGGCTGGTGGTCGGTACGACATGCCGCGGCGGGTTGTATCGTCGGTCGGCTGACCCGCCGCGCGTCGCGGCGCCCCGGATCCTTGCCGCCGCCCGGTCGAATCGGGTCGCGCTGGTGTTCGGACCGGAAGACCACGGTCTCAGCAACGAGGATCTCAAGCTCTGCCAGCAGTTGATCACGATTCCGACCAGCCCCGGCTATGTCTCCCTCAACCTGGCACAGGCGGTGTTGGTCTGTGCGTACGAGTGTCTGGTGGCCGCGGGCGTGGAAGCGACCACGACGCCGGCGCTGGCTCGGGCGGAGAAGGTCGAGTTCATGTTCCAGCGGCTGCAAGCCGCCTTCCTGTCGATTGGCTTTCTGCATCGGGACAATCCCGACCACATCATGTTTGCCTTCCGGCGCGTGCTTGGACGGGCGCAACTGGAAGAATCCGATGTCAAGATAGGGCTGGGGTTGGCGCGGCAGATCGAGTGGTTTGGGCGGGGCGGCTGGCGGAGCATGGCCGCGCGTTGCAAGCCTGCGCCCAGCGCGGAGTCCGGCAGCGCTGGCGAGCACGTGGCCGCGGTCGTGCGGCCGGCGGCGGTGGTTCGGGACCGGGACTGATGGCGGTCGTCATTTCCTTTCAAGAGTTCGCACGCGCACGCCGGCGGCAGGAGGAACGGGCCTGCGCCGCGCGTTGCGTCGAGATCCTGGAGTCGAGCTTGTGCCTGGCGCTGTTCCGGCTGGATACAGCCCCGCCCGAGGACCGTCCCCTGTACGCCAAGCGCGTCCGGCAGTTGAGCGAACTGCTCGAGTACGCGGGACAGACGCTGTGACGACCACCGCGGTGCTCGGTGGGCTGCTTGCAGCGGTCGTGCTGTTGCTGCTGGTCATGCTGCTGCAGCAGCGGCGTACGGCTGCCGGGGTGGCGGCGCTCAGTGCGGCGCGGGAAGCGGACCGCTCGCCGCTCATGTTGCAGCAACAGATCGATGGCCTGCGGGCCGAGGTGGCGCGCGCGCTCGACGCGAACACGCAGAACGTCAACCAGCAACTGGCCCACCTCGCCGGCTCGGTCGGTCAGCGACTGCACGAAAACGCCGCGCTGATGCAGCAAACGCATCGGGTGCTGGGTGAGCGATTGGACACCACGACCGAGGTTGTCAGCGCCGTGCACCGCAGTCTTGGCGGACTCGAGGAGGCGAACCGCAAGATATACGAGATCGGCAAGGACATCGCCTCATTACAACAGATTCTGCGCGCCCCGAAGCTGCGCGGCGGGCTGGGGGAGCTATTGCTCGAGGATCTGCTCGCACAGATCCTCCCGGCCGACCACTTCGAGACGCAGTACAGCTTCCGCACCGGGCAGAAGGTGGATGCGGTCATCAAGCTGGTCAACGGCCTGGTGCCCGTCGACTCCAAGTTTCCGCTGGAGAACTTCCGCCGCCTACTGGAAGTGAACACGGAGGAGGACCGGTTACGCGCGCGCCGTGCGTTTGTCAGCGACGTCAAACGCCACATCGACACGGTGGCGGCCAAATACATTCTCCCCGATGAAGGCACGTTCGACTTCGCGATGATGTACGTGCCCGCGGAGAATGTCTATTACGAGATTGCGGTGAAAGACGAGCCGACCGGGGACGAGCCCGTCGGTGCATACGCCCTGGCGCGCAAAGTCATCCCCGTGTCGCCCGGCTGCTTCTACGCTTACCTGCAGGCCATCGTTCTGGGCCTGCGCGGGTTGCGGATCGAAGAGCGGGCGCACGAGATTCTGCAGCAGTTGGCGCGCCTGCGGGGCGATTTCGATCGTTTCCGCGAGGACTTTCGCGTGGTGGGCCGCCACGTAACCAATGCGGCGTCGAGCTTTGCCGGTGCGGACAGGAGGCTGGAGCGGCTGGATTCCGGTTTTGCGGCCATCACCGCCCCGGTTGCCGGCCAGGGGGAACACGCTGCGGTCATGGACGCGGCAGGGCAGCCGGAGGGAAGGCGGCGCGCATGACCAGATTGTCATGAGACGTGTCTGCGGGCTCCTGGGGCGCTGCTGGCGTCGGGTGGGCGGCGTTGTGCTCCTTGCCTGGCTTTGCCTGGGCATGCGGGCGACGCCGGCGGGCGGCTCCGTCGCCGCCGAGCAGGACCTGGGCACGACGTTCGACATGGAGGCGCGCAAGGAATTGCCGCTGAGCGACGATGTCGACGTCAACCGCTACGTCGCGCGTGTTGGTCAAAAGATCGTTGCGGCGCTGGGCGACCAGCCCTTCAACTACCGGTTCGCCGTCGTTCGCGACGGGCGAATCAATGCGTTCGCCGTGCCGGGCGGATCGGTCTACGTCAATGCTGGGCTGCTGACGGCCGCGGGCAACGACGACGAGGTGGCCGGCGTGCTGGCGCATGAGATTGCGCACGTCAATGGGCACCATTTGGTGCGTCAGCAGGAAGCGACGCAGGTGCTCAACTATGCCACGTTGCTCGGCCTCCTGTTGTCCGTGGTGCACCCGGCCATCGGTGCCGGGGCGGCGGCGGCGAATTCCGCGGTGCAGCTGCAGTACCGGCGCGAATTCGAGCAGGAGGCCGACTACGTCGGGGCGCGCTATGTGCATCAGGCGGGGTACGAGCCGGGCGGCATGGTCGACTTCTTCAAGAAGATGCTCGACCAGCAACGGTTCGGGCCCACGGCGATGCCGCCGTATCTGCTGTCGCATCCGCTGACCGATGCCCGGATTACGAATCTGGAAGCGGTGTTGCACCGGCACCAGTGGGATCGACGATCGCGACAGCCGGTCAGTCTTGATCTGGCACGTGCACAACTGCTGCTCCGTGTGCAGACGGAGGCGGCAGACGCGGTGCTGGCGGCCTACTGGAAGCAAGCGGCGTCCCGGCCAGAGGATGGCCGGGCGCGCTATCTGCTGGGGCTGGCGTATTTCGCAACCGGGGCGCTCGAACCCGCGCGAGAGACCTTCGAGACCATACCGCAACCGGGCGAGGTCGATGGGACGCGGGAGCTCGGCCGAACCTGGCTGCGCTTGCGCCAGCCTGAGAAGGCGCGGGACTTGCTCCGGCGGGCGACCGAGCGCCAGCCGGACGATCCGTTGGCGCACCACGAACTCGCCAAGGCGCTGGATGCGCTCAACGCCAGCGACGACGCGATACGCGAATATGAGCGCGCCGTGCAACTGGCACCCGGTCTCGAGGAGGCCCACTACAACCTGGGCATGTTGGCCGGTCGCTCCGGCCGGCTCGGGGAAGGCTTTTACCACCTCGGCGTGGCGTTGGAACTCCGGGGCGACTTTGACAAGGCGCTGAGCCAATTCAAGAAGGCCGAGCCGCTCTTCCCGGCGGGGAGCGAGCGCGCACAGGTGCTCCAAGGACGGATCAGCGAGCTGTCCACGTACCTCAAACACGGCCGCTTACGCTGACCGGTGGCGCGTCCGCTGCCGCGCTGGTGATGGTTAGGCGACGCTGAGGTTGCGACGCGGCACGTCCTCGGTGAGCACGCGGGCGGCCTCGCCGGTGTCCTCTTCGCGGAAGCGCTCGAGCCCTTCGCGCACCTGCCGGCGCGTCATCAGAATGCCGTAGTTTTCCAGAATCTGCTTGATCAGGTCGTAGTTCTGCGTGACCGACTCGGTGACCGAGATGTACCCGTATTTGGCGGCACGCAGCCGCTGCCAGTGCGACAGCGCGTTCAACTCGAAGAAACGAATGTCGGTCTCCTTCGGTTCGATGACGAGGATGTCGCCGCGAAAGTTGGGATCGTCCTGGTACTGCCGCAGCCCGTACTGCAGTCGCGAATGGAGCATCGTGCGGAAGACCTGATTGATGACCGACAGCAGCCCGTCCTCGGCAAGCGGCCGGCCTTCGATGACGACCCGGCCGTCTTTTTCGGTTCGGCGCACGCGATTGGAGAAGGGACGGAACGGATTGTAACAGATGACCAGATCGGCGCCGTGCTCGATCGCGACGTCAATGTTGGCCGTCCGCCGGACACCGCCATCGACGTAATCGATCCCGTTGATCCGCGCCGGCTTATAGAATCCGGGCAGGGCCGTGGACGCTTGGACTGCTTGCGACACGGTCACCGAAGCATTCTCGTCGTGACCAAAAATCACCCGCTCGGCGGTATCGAGATTCATGGAGCCGATGTAGAGCTCGTGCTTGGTCAGCCGGTACAACTCACGGAATTGATTCGGGATGCCGGCGTTTTCGAAGTTCTGGCGCAGGTACCGCTCGATGCTGGTGTTGTCGAAAAAGCCGGATGGCAGGTAATTCGCCACCGATGGAAAGGCGCGGCGTTTCGCCAAGGCCTCCCCGATCGGGGCGAGGATCTCTTGCAACAGACTGATGCCGCCTTTGCGCCCCGGCTTCGAGAGGGTCTTCTGTATCAGGCTGGCAATGTGGGGTGCCTGCGACAGTACATCGTTGACCGTTCCCGGCAAGAAGGCCAGCGCTTCCATCGCGAACTGTGCGGGACGCGCAATCAAATCATAGAGGTTGGGGTTGTAGAAGTCCGATAGGCGCAGGCGGCTGAACTCGCTCGACTTGCCTTCGAAGCTCTTCAGCATCTCGGCAGGGGAGATGCCCGCGGCGAGCGGCGCGGCCAACATGGCACCCGCGCTCAGGCCGACAAACGTGTCGAATTCCGTGGTCTTCCGATTGACCAGCAGGTCATCCAGGGCTTTGAGACCCCCGAGCTTGAAAGCGCCTCCCGAGACAGCGCCACCCGCAAGCACAAGGGCCACCTTCGGATTCTTCTTGCGAACCGAAAGGTCACTCTTCTGAACCAGCGTGATCCCCATCGCCACCTCGCGAGGTATTACCGAAGTAATAGATAGAGGGTCATGACGCACTCTGTCAATACAATTGTTCTGGTGAGCCGTCGCGCCAGTTCGCGAGCTCTTCTCGGCCCGCGCGCAGATCGTGCGGAGTGTCGAGCACGCGCCAATAGCCATGATGCACGTAGCCGAGGATGGGCTCGCCGGCGGCGAGCAAGCGCGGATAGACGTCCCGGGTGATGCTGTAGACGCCGGGCCGCATGTAATCGAACACGCGCGGCTCGAAGACGTGCACGCTGGCAAACATGTAGCGCTCCGAGGTTCCGGGCAGAGGGCCGCCGTACGCACGGCTGAGAAAACGCCGGATGCGCTGCGTGTCGTCGATGCCGATGTCGTCCCTGCGCTCAGCCTGTGGGTCCGGGCGCAACACCAGCGTGGCCAACGCGCCGCGACTGCGGTGGAACGCGATAACGTCGCGTAGCTGCAGGTCGGTGACCAGATCGGCGTTGGCGACCACGAAAGTGTCCTCCTGTAGGAACGCCCGTGCCGCTTCGATCGCCCCACCCGTGTCAAGGATCGGATTCTCCTCGGAGTACGAGATCTGCACGCCATATCGCGTGCCGTCCCCCAGCGCTGCGCGGATCTGGTGGCCGAGATGATGCAGGTTGATGATGATGTCCTGAATGCCCGCCTGCCGCAGTAATTGTAGTGCGAAGGCGATCATTGGCCGCCCGGCAACGTCCACCAGCGGTTTGGGCACGGACTCTGTCAGAGGGCGCAGCCGGGTTCCCTTGCCCGCTGCCAAAATCATGGCGCGCATCAGTCCACCTCGGGCAGATAACGCTGCAGGGTGGCGGACATCTCGGCCAGTTCGGGGAACCGCGGCAGAATCCGCTGGATCTGTCTCACCGTCGAGGGGATGTAGCGCAGGTATCCGGGCTTCTTTTTCACCAGTTCAATGAAATAGAAGCGGCCCACCACTTTGAGTGCCTTTTGCAGCGCACACAGGAAATAGATGTCACGGAATTCCGTGCCGTCGACTGGCGCACCGCCCAGTTGGTGCCAGCGCCGCTGATAGTACTCGAGCAGCGCCGCTTCGATGTCCGGTCGGACCACCAGCGGAGTGTCGCGGTCCCCCAGCAGGGTGGCGAGATCGTACGGGGCCGGTGCCAATAGCGCGTCCTGGAAGTCGATGACCCGCACCTTGCCGTCTTGCACGAACAGATTCCAGCTGTGGAAGTCGCGATGGTTAAGGTAGCGCGGCTGTTGGTCGAGTCGGCGGGCGATGGCGGCGAAATGCGCATGCAGGACCGCGCCATCCGGGTCCGGCAGCGGTTTGCCGAGTCGCCGCTCGATGCCGTACTCGATGAAGTGCTCAAATTCCCACATGAACAAGCGCTCGTCGAAGCTCTGCTGGAAGGCGATGCAGGTGGCGTCGCGCTGGCGTGTGCCCTCAATCTGAATGAGGAGCAGTTGGTCGATCGCCGCGGCGTACCAGTGTTCGACGCGTTCGGGGGCTTGGCCCTCCACGGCATCCCAGAGCGGGGTCTCGCCGATGTCTTCCAGCAACAGCAGGCCGTCGCCGGACGCATCGGCGTAGAGTGCGGGGATGGCGACGCCGATCCGCGTGAGAAAACGATGCACGTTGAGATACGGCAACTCGCGCGGCGCCTCGTCGAACACGGCCAACTCTTCGGAAGACAACGCGATGCCACGATCCGCAAGGATCATGGCTACGGCGGTCGGGGGCGCACCGGCCCCGTCCAACCAGAGGCGAACGTAACGCCGGGTCGAGGCGTCGCCGGCCAGCGGCAGGAGGCGCCGGATCCGTACCGCCGGTCCGAAGCCATCCCGAACGAGAGTGTGCAGCCGTGGGGCCAGATCGTCCACGTGGCGGCACTAGCAACGGGGCCCGCCGTTGTCAAAATCGCTGTGGGCGAACCGCGGGGCGCATCGGTGGAAATACGTCAGCGTATGGTGAGGGCGATCTCCGCGAAGTCGCGCTGCGCTGCATCCCACGCGAACGCTTTTGCCGCCAGCACCTCGCGGTTGCGAACGGAGATGACGATCTGCGCCGCGTCGGGGTAGTTGGGCTCGTCCCACCCACCCAACGCTTGCATGCGATCTTCAGCCGAGAAATAGGCGTCGTGGTCCGGGTGGGAATGGTAGATGGCGCGCAGGCACAGTACCCCGCGTTCTGCCGCGATGAGAATCGGGGCGGCTTCAGGTCCCATGGTGTAGGCGGTCCGCGCCGTGCGCGGGAACTGCCCAGGATCCTGCGCGTGCAGATCGTTCTGAATGTTCGTCACCGGTGCGGTTTCCTCGCTGCCGTTGCGGTCGACGACCATTCCGCAGCATTCGTCCGGGTACGTGGCCACCGCGTGCGCTTGAAGCGCCGCCCACGTAGCCTTTGTGATGACGAGAGTCATGGCGTTACCCCGTGCCGATATTCGAACGTGCTTGCACGAGCCGTGTCAACACTTCGTTGACGGGGGTGGCCGTGCCGTTCGCCATGCCTCGCTGCCAGACGGCGCCATTGATGGCCTCGATCTCGGTGGGCCGTGCGCGTTCCAGATCCTGCAGCATTGACGACCGATGGTCGAAGGTAGACGGAACCAGTCGCCCGTAGAACTCGGCGCGGTAGTCCGCGGCGGAGGCGAACGGCAGTGCGACTCCTTCCGCGGCGGCCACCGCGTAGATTTCGTCAAACACCGCGTTCATGATTGCGCGCGTATTCGGGTCGTCTGCGAGTGCGCCGTAATGCACGCGCAGCAGCGCGCTGAGCGGGTTGAGCGCGCCGTTGTATAGCACCTTGCCCCACAGCGCTGCCTTGATGTCGGCGCACGGGTTGGTCGGAACGCCCGCGGCTGTCAGCCACTCGGCCAACTGGCGGCACCACGCCTCGAGGTGGGGATCGCCCTCCCCCTGCCAAATGCCGATCAGTACCGGATCCGCGTAGACGGACACGCGCACCCGGCCAGGCGCCACCACCTCGGCGCCGAAAATGACACGGCCAGCGAGCACGCGCTGCCACCCCACGTGCGCGGCAATCTGCTCGACGTTTCCCAGGCCGTTCTGCAGGGATACGACGACGCCATCCGGCGCCAGCAGCGATGTGATGGCGTGGGCCACGCTGGCGGTGTGAAAGGACTTGACGCACAACAGAATCAGGTCGAACGGCGCGCCTGCCCGCGCCACGTCGGTGATGAGGTGGAAGCCGGTGGCGTGGTGTGCACCCCAGATTCCTTCGAGGTGCAAACCGTTGGCGGCGATCGCATCGAGGTGGCTGGCTCGGCCGAGTAAGGTGACGGCGTGCCCTGCGCGTCGCAGGAGACAGCCGCACACCGATCCAAGAGCCCCCGCTCCCGCGATGAGAATGCGCGCGGTTTGCGCGATATCCTCGGGGCGGCGCTGGCTCATGACGACACCGACCTCAAGACGGAGACGGGCGGGGCAGCAGGGCTCGCCATGCAGCACGGCTCATGACAAAAGCTTGCGCCTCAGTCAACGACGCGCCAGAAGAGAGTGCGTGCGGGTGCGCGTGGTGGAGAGGAGCGAGCCGATGCGAACGAGGTTTTCACGTTTTCTGCGTGTGCGGAGCGGCACCGGGAGGCGAGCATGACACGGCGGCCGCTGCCGGTGGATCGGCTGCACGGCTTGTTGCCCAGCGAGCGTGGTCTCAGTGCCGATGAGGTGCAGGTGCGGCGACAGCGCTATGGTTCGAACGACATCGTCGAGGTTGCGGGCAACCCCTGGGCGGAGTTGGCTCGCGAGACGGCGCGGGATCCCATGATCTGGTTCCTCGTCGGCATGAGCGTGCTTTACGGCATTCTCGGGGACGTCATGGAAGCCCTGACGCTCTTCGCCGCCGTCGTTCCGCTTGTCGGAATTGATGCGTTCCTGCACCGACGCACGCGGGCGTCGACTGAGGGCTTGTCGAGCCGCCTGGCCACACGGGCGACGGTCATGCGGGACGGGCGTGCGGTGGAGATTGCCGCGGTCGAGATCGTTCCGGGCGACCTCGTCGTCGTGTCGGTGGCAGAACCGTTCCCGGCGGACGGTGTCATCGTGGCCGGCTCCGAATTGCAGGTCGATGAGTCGGTGCTGACTGGCGAGGCCTACCCGATCCGCAAGGGGCCGCTTGCGGAAGTGCCGCATGACGGTGGCGAACCGGCGGTCGAGACCGAGCACTGGGCGTTTGCCGGCACCCGACTGCTTACAGGGCGCGCCACGGTGCGAGTAGCCTACACCGGCCAGGAAACGGTGTACGGGGAAATTGTCCGTTCGGCGAGCAGTGGCACAAGAACCCCGACTCCGTTGCAAGCAGCCATCGCGAGCCTGGTCTCGGTTCTGGTTGCGGCCGCGGCGGTCATGTGTCTGGTCCTGGCGTTCGTTCGCGTCCGACAGGGGTACGGGTGGGTGGATGCGCTGGTCAGTGCGCTGACACTGGCGGTCGCTGCGTTACCGGAGGAATTTCCGGTTGTGTTTACGTTCTTCCTCGGTGTGGGGGTGTACCGCCTTGCCAAGCGGCAGGCGCTGGTGCGTCGTGCGGTCTCGGTCGAAAACATCGGTCGCGTCACTTGCATATGTTCGGACAAGACCGGCACCCTGACCGAGGGGCGTCTTCACCTCACGCACCTCGTTCCTGCGGACGATCTGGCGGACGAGCGCTTGCTGACGCTAGCGGCCATCGCGGCGCGCCAGGAAAGCAACGATCCACTGGACGCCGCCATTCTGCGAGAGGCCGACACCCGCGGCGCGCGTGCCGGTGGATTCGAGGTGCTCGAGATCTTCCCCTTTACAGAAGATTCTCGCCGTGAGACCGCGATCGTCCGGTCGGATGGGCGCGTGCTCGCCGCCACCAAGGGCTCGCCGGAGGTCATCATCGCCATGGCAACCCTGGGTGACGCGGACCGCCAAGCGTGGGAGGATCGTGTGGCGGGGTTGGCGGCGGAGGGGCACCGCGTGATCGGGTGCGCCTGGCGCCTGCTGGATGGGGAGACCTGGGCGGGAGACGAACCGCGGCGCGGCTACCGGTTCGCCGGCCTCTTGGCGCTTGAGGATCCGGTCCGGCCGGGTGTAGCAGACGCCGTTCACGCCTGTCGCGATGCGGGAATCCATACCATTATGGTGACCGGAGACCACCCGCTGACCGCGCAGGCGGTTGCGCGTGAGGTCGGGCTTGGCGGCGGCACGCCCACCGTCATCTCGGGCGAGGAACTGGAGGACTGTATCGCGAACGGTACGGGGCAGGCGTTGCCCCGGGTCGATGTCATTGCCCGCGCGGTGCCGTCGCAGAAGTTGGCCTTGGTTCGCGCGCTGCAGGCGCGTCATGAGATCGTCGCGGTGACCGGTGACGGGGTGAATGATGTGCCCGCGCTGCAGGCCGCGGATATCGGTATCGCGATGGGCGAGCGGGGTACGCGCAGTGCCCGCGAGGTCGCCGCCATCGTGCTGCTCGACGACAATTTTCGCACGATTGTCCGCGCCATTGGCGAGGGTCGTCAGCTGTTCCGCAACCTGCAGTTGAGCTTCCAGTACCTGATGCTGATCCATATCCCTTTGGTTATCACCGCCGCCGTCATCCCGTTGGCGGGGTACCCGGTCCTCTACCTCCCGGTCCACATCGTGTGGCTCGAGATGCTCATCCACCCCACGGCGCTCCTCGTCTTCCAGGACATGCCAGCGGCGGGGCGGCTGGGCCGCATCCGCAGGCACCGCAACGCGCGGTTCTTCTCGAACCGCGACTGGCTGATGATTGCGGTCGTCGGGACCTTGATTACGGCCATGGTGGTGGGTGGGTACGTCCGAAGCGTTGACGCCGGCCGTAACGTCGAGCACGGCCGCGCCATGGCGCTAGCGGTTCTCACGCTGGTCAGTGCCGTGGTGACCGTGGTGTTGAGCCGACTCCGGACCTGGGCGTCCCGGGTGCTGACTGCGGCGACGATTCTGATGTCCGTCGCGCTGATTCAGATCCCGACCATCGCGACGCGACTGCACGTGCAACCTTTGCACCTTGATGATTGGGGACAAGTCCTTTTGGGCAGCTTCATCACCGGCGCAGTGCTGGCAGTGTCCGGCACGCTCTCCAGAGAATAGCGGGCGGCTTTCTCGTCTCGCGGTTATTCCGAAGGCTGCAGCCGTGAACCGACAGATGACTGCGGTGATCATTGGAAATCCCATCCCAGCCGTCCGAGCCGGTAGGTGAAATGTAGCCGCCAGGACCGGCCAGCGGGATTGAGAAACCGGATTTTATCAAAAATGGGAATGCGCTCTGGTCTCCTATACCAGTTCTGAGTATTCCATTTGATTTAGCGTTATCAGGTCTTGCCACGCCAGTTCGGCATCCTGAGTGCATATACGGGTCCGCCGAGGGGTTGGAGTACACATTCAGTGGTTTTTCGGAAACGGCATTCTGGCCTGTCCGGCGGTCAGAAGGATTGGTGTTGAGGTACGGGCGGTGGACGGGTCCGAGAGTCCCTAGGGCACAGTGGCGGGAAGCGGGGCACCACACGTTGAATAGGCGAAGAGACGCATGGGTGAAGTAGAACCGACGCGACGGTCGTTCTTGAGCAGGATGATGGCCGGGACGTTTGTGGTGGGTGGCGCCGGCGTGATCAGTGCCGTTGTGGCGTATCTCTTCCCGCCGAGCGAGGCCAATTCCGGGTTGACACGGCAAGCCGTCAAGGCTGGGCAGGCGGAGGACATCCCTCCGGGCAGGGGCAAACTTGCCGCGGTCGACGGCGAGCCCGTGTGGGTGCTCAACTCGCCCAGTGGGTTCGTCGCGCTGTCCGCCCTTTGCACGCACAAGGGCTGTGTCGTGAAATGGGACGAAAAGCGGCGCGTGTTCAACTGCCCATGTCACGAAGGCCTCTTTGACGAGCGTGGCAACGTGATTGCCGGATTGCCGCGGCGGCCGCTCGTGCCGTTTCGGGTGGGTGTTGTGCACGGGGAACTGCACGTTTCCCGT
>Ga0316601_100001161_pt1 | contig 12518 bp, 14 predicted proteins | sample OWC_soil_day5_no_FD_207663 | JGI IMG/M metagenome (GOLD analysis project Ga0316601, IMG submission 207663) | Wetland soil microbial communities from Old Woman Creek delta, Ohio, United States - OWC_soil_day5_noCT | ecosystem: Environmental > Terrestrial > Soil > Wetlands | place: USA: Ohio...
GAAGTGGGCCGAACAATTCTCTGTAACAACACAATGTCCTGAGTGTAAAGGAGCAAAGCTCAACAAAGAAGCATTGCATTTCCGTATTCACGATAAGAATATTGATCAACTGTCGTCTATGGACCTGTCCGAGCTTTATGAATGGCTCAGTAATGTAGATCCGTTCCTTAACGACAAGCAAAAGATGATTGCTGCAGAGATATTAAAAGAGATACGTACCCGACTGAAATTCCTGCTCGATGTAGGTTTGGAATATCTTTCGCTTAAACGAACTTCAGCAACATTATCAGGTGGTGAGAGTCAGCGAATCCGTTTGGCTACCCAGATTGGTTCTCAGTTAGTAAATGTATTGTATATCCTTGATGAACCTAGTATCGGGTTGCATCAGCGAGATAACGAGAAGCTAATCAAATCATTGATGGCTTTGCGAGATTCGGGTAACTCCGTTATTGTTGTAGAGCACGACAGAGACATGATGCTTGCTGCCGATTACGTGGTAGATATGGGTCCAAAGGCCGGTAGACTGGGAGGAGAGGTTGTCTTTGCAGGAACTCCTGCCGAGATGCTTAAAACAAACACCCTGACTTCCATGTACCTCAATGGACTGAAGAGAATAGAAATCCCTGAAAAGAGGAGAGAGGGCAACGGACTTACCTTAACCCTGAAAGGAGCCAAAGGTAATAACCTGAAAGGGGTAGATGTTGATTTTCCTCTCGGAAAGCTTATTTGTGTAACCGGAGTGTCGGGTAGTGGTAAATCATCATTGATAAACAATACACTACAGCCTATTCTTTCCCAGAAATTCTATCATTCATTGCAAGATCCATTGCCATACGATTCAATAGAAGGACTCGAAAATATCGATAAAGTGGTAAATGTAGACCAGTCACCGCTTGGAAGAACTCCTCGTTCAAATCCGGCAACTTATACCGGAGTGTTCTCGGACATTCGTTCCTTGTTTGTAGGATTGCCCGAAGCCAAGATCAGAGGTTATAAAGCCGGACGATTCTCCTTCAACGTATCCGGCGGACGGTGCGAAGCCTGCTCCGGTAACGGATATAAAACCATAGAGATGAACTTCCTGCCCGATGTATATGTGCCATGCGAAATATGTCATGGTAAACGATACAACAGAGAAACCCTCGAGGTTCGTTTCAAAGGAAAATCCATTGCCGATGTGCTCGATATGACCATCAGCCGTGCCGTAGAATTCTTTGAGAACGTTCCGCAGATTCTTAACAAGATAAAGGTGCTCGAGGAAGTGGGACTTGGATACATCCGTCTGGGACAACCATCAACCACCCTTTCCGGTGGAGAGAGCCAGCGTGTGAAGCTTGCCACCGAGCTTGCCAAGAGAGATACAGGCAAAACACTTTATATACTCGACGAACCAACTACCGGACTTCATTTCGAAGATATCCGCGTGTTGATGGGAGTGCTTAATAAATTGGTCGATAAAGGAAACACAATCATTGTCATCGAGCACAATCTGGATGTTATCAAGATGGCCGATTACATTATTGATATGGGTCCCGAAGGCGGTAAAGGCGGCGGATATCTTCTTTGCTGTGGAACCCCCGAAGAGGTAGCCAAATGCGATAAAGGCTACACCCCTAAGTTTTTGAAAAAAGAATTAGAGTATGAGTACGAAAATAAATAAAACCAACGCAGCACGCCTGCTCGACAAAGCTAAAATAAAATACGAACTGATACCTTACGAAGTAGACGAGAGCGATTTAAGCGCCGTACATGTGGCAGCAGAGCTAGGAGAAAACGTAGATCAGGTTTTCAAAACATTAGTGCTGCACGGAGATAAAACCGGTCACTTTGTCTGCATTGTTCCGGGAGACAGAGAAGTGAACCTTAAACTGGCTGCAAAAGCATCCGGGAACAAGAGTTGCGACATGATTCCAATGAAAGAATTGCTTCCCACAACCGGATACATACGTGGTGCATGTTCTCCCATAGGGATGAAGAAACATTTCCCAACTTACATACACAACACCTGTCTGGACTTTCCATACATATACGTTAGTGCCGGACAGAGAGGATTGCAGTTAAAAGTCGATCCCAAAGAACTTATTAAAGAAGTGCGGGCAGAAGTCAGCATACTTTTTACCGAATAATAATTTATTTAATCATAAAAAACAATTTAAACAAAACCGATGAAAAAACTACTTTTACTTGCTGCCGTTCTTTGTGTGCAAGGCAATGTCATGGACATGAATGCCCAAACCAAAGGAACAAAAGTTAAACAAAAGAATAAAGCTACAGAGAAACAAGTTAAGCTTGATGTTGCTAAAACATTAAAACCAGTTGTTATTAATAATCAGATGGATTCCCTTGCCTACACAATGGGTATGGCACAAACACAGGGCTTGAAGGATTATTTAACCGGCAAAATGGAAATGGATACCGCTTACTTCGACGACTTTATCCGCGGTCTTAAAGAAGTTGCCACTTCAACCGACAAGAAACAAAATGCCTATCATTTAGGAATCCTTATTGGTCAGCAGCTCAACAGCCAAATGCTGAAAGGCGTTAACGAAGAAATCTTTGGCAAAGAAACAACACAGAGCATCAACAAAGACCTGTATCTTGAAGGTTTCGTTGCCGGAACAATGGGTAAAGGAGGCATCATGAGTGTAGATGCAGCTCAGAAATATGTTCAGGAGAATATGGAAAAAATCAAAGACAAAAACCTTGATCAACAATACGGCGCAAATAAAGAAGCCGGAATTAAGTTCCTTGCCGAAAACAAAACCAAAGAAGGCGTTGTAACTACTGCCAGCGGTTTGCAATACAAGATTATTACTAAAGGAACAGGCGAGATTCCTACAGCCGATAGCAAAGTGAAAGTTCACTATAAAGGAACCTTGCTAGATGGAACAGAGTTCGACAGCTCATACAAACGTAACGAGCCAGCTACATTCGGTGCCGGTCAGGTAATCAAAGGATGGACAGAAGCCCTTACACTAATGCCTGTTGGTTCAAAATGGGAACTATATATCCCTTCCGATCTTGCTTACGGTTCAAGAGATGCTGGTCCTATCAAACCATTCTCAACCCTTATTTTTGAAGTAGAATTACTTGGTATCGAAAAATAATATTATCCATTAAATAAAATTATATGTTAAAAGGACATCCCAAAGGATTATTTGTTCTTGCCCTTGCAAACATGGGCGAGCGATTTGGTTACTACACTATGTTGGCTATTTTTGTACTCTTTATCCAGGCAAAGTTTGGCTTCGAGAAAGATGCATGTAGCCTTATCTTCTCCAGTTTCTTAGCGTTGGTTTATTTCCTTCCACTGTTTGGAGGTATACTTGCCGACCGCTTCCTTGGATACGGAAAAACTATTATTCTGGGAGTAGTTGTTATGTTTCTTGGTTATTTTTTGCTGGCCATCCCTACGGGAGTAAATACCGTGTCAAAGGTAATGATGTTTGGTGCATTAGGATTAATCGCTGTTGGTACAGGTTGCTTTAAAGGTAATCTGCAGGCATTGGTAGGTAATCTGTACGACGATCCAAAATACAGCTCTAAGCGAGATATGGCATTCAGCATCTTCTATATGTGTATCAATATTGGTGCATTCTTTGCTCCATCGGCTGCTGGTGCTGTTTACAATCACTTCCTGTCAAAGGCAGGTCTTACTTACGAAGCAAAGATTCCTGCGCTGGCCCACCAGTTTGCTAACGGAACCATTACTCCAGAAGGATTAGATAGCTTTAAGAAGCTTGCCGAAGCACAGACTGCCGGTGCAAGTGCCAACCTTTCTACTTTCGGAGCTCATTACATTGATAAGTTGTCCGAAGGATACAATTACGGCTTTGCTGTAGCCTGCATTTCTTTGGTATTCTCCATGTTCATCTTCCTTGCATTCCGTAAATATTACAAGAGTGCCGATATTACAGCTCGCGAACAGGAAAAGGCCGACAAAGCTTCCGGACAAACAAATCATGTTGAAGAACTATCTCCTGCAGAAACCAAACAACGCATTGTTGCTTTGTGCCTGGTGTTTGCCGTTGTTATCTTCTTCTGGATGGCTTTCCACCAGAACGGACTTACGTTAACCTGGTTTGCCCGTGACTATACAAACAGTGCAGTTACAGGATTAGGCAGAATCGGATTCCGTTTGCCGGCTATGGTAATGATGATTGTAGCATTCTATGGCATCTTTGGATTTATTCAGGCAAAGAAAATGGGAGCAAAGATAGCAAGTGTCGTTGCTTTTGCAATTGGTGCAGCCGGAGCGTATGCTTATTATACAGGCATGCCCGAAGTAATCAACATCACTCCTGAAATCTTCCAGCAGTTCAACCCATTCTTCATTGTCATTCTCACACCAGTGGCAGTAGGTCTGTTTGCCATGCTCAACAGCAAGGGCAAAGAACCATCTGCTCCACGTAAAATTGGTATGGGTATGTTTATTGCCGCCCTTGCCTTTGTCTTTATGGCAGTAGGTTCTCTGGGCTTGCCAACTCCCGATGCTATTGCGGCAACCGGTGGGGTAAGTGATATTTTAGTATCGCCAAACATGCTTATCGGAACTTACTTCATGCTTACTATTGCCGAACTGTTCCTTAGTCCAATGGGATTGAGCTTTGTTTCCCGCGTAGCTCCTCCTAAGTATAAGGGACTGATGCAAGGTGGCTGGCTGGCTGCCACAGCTGTGGGTAACTATTGCGTGGCAATCATTGGTCACTTGTGGGGCATACAGTTATGGATGCTTTGGGGTGTACTGGTTGTACTTTGTGTAATATCAGGTACATTCATCTTCTCAATCATGAAGAAACTGGAAGCTGTTTCAAAGTAATCATTGAATTATAGAATCAGATAAATATCTGCATAAATAAATCAGAGCCTCTCTTCATTGCGAAGAGAGGCTCTGTTGTTTATTCCCAAACCTCATGGAATTAAGAATATTATTAATGTCCGGTAAAACCTTTATTTTGAGATGAAAATTAGGACTGAACTGTTATGCTAGTCAACCATTTTCATTACTATTGCTTTTACCATAAAACATAATTTTATGAACTATTATAGTTTTACCGGATAATAATAGTCATAAATAATGAATTATGGTTTATTGAATATTCTTTTCAAATAAATTGTTAAATAATCACAAATATATAATTAAAATCACCTTATAATAAATATAATAATATATTTTTAAAAACAATTTATGAAAACAAAACTTATGAAAAAATACATTCTATCAGTCTCATTTTTTTTATGTTCCATCTCATTGGCTTCTTATGCAAATAGTTTGCACAACTCTTCAGTTGGCAGTAATAATAGTAATATTCTTTCATTTTCTTATCAAAGTGCAGGAGCAGCACAGGTTAATGACTCCATAAATCCTAAAACAGGGGAAAAAGAAGTTTACACAATTGTAGATGAAGTGGCTGCGTACCCAGGTGGTCAGAATGCTCTATTAAAATACATATCTAACAATCTGAGATATCCAACTAAAGCACAGGCAAGCGGAGTTCAGGGAAGAGTCTTTGTCAGATTTGTCATAACAGATAAAGGGGAAGTAGGCAATATAAATATATTGCATATTAATAAATCCGTTCAATCCAATTTATTGGAAGCAGAAGCAATGCGGGTAGTAAGCACACTTACCGGCTGGACTCCCGGGAAAAAAGGCGGTAAGAATGTGAGTATGTACTATGTAATTCCGGTCAACTTTGTTCTTCAAGGTAATAAAGCAACAAAAGAAACTTCGTGCAGCAATGCAACTTCAATATTATCGGGACAGGTGCAAAATCCTTTAATTGAATCAAAGTCGATTGTAGGCTTTTGGAGACAATGCCGATATGTAAAAAACAGTGATGGAAGTCTCCGTAAATTATTGGCAACCGATAATTTCACAGTAATCAATGCCGACAATACTTACTTTACATTTGTTAATTGGTCTATGACTAATACCAGTATTGTGGGGTATGGCACTTACAAGATTACTTCAGACAGTACATACACAGAGCATATTATCAAGCACGGTGTGGTTCCTAAATTGTCAAATACAAACATCGAACTGCGTTATAAAATGGTTGAAGATGATGTGATGCTAATACAATATCACAATACACAACTCGATAAATGGATGCCCGAGTATTGGGAACGTGTTGCGCTTAAAGAATTTAAGACCAATGGCCTGAATGAAATGTAAAAATAAACATTTTAAAAAATATATCTTTTAAATATTTTGAATTGAATGTTATTGCTCATAGTATTATCAATAAAGTTATGATTACTTGCAAATATATCAATAAATTTAAAACAGGCTCTAACTTTATCAAATGGAATGAGTTAGGAGATAGTTGTATAGCTTACAATTTATTCTAAAATGGAGTCTACATTCTTATTTTTGTATTTCTAAACTCTCTTGGAGATATGCCTTTTATGCGCGTAAAGAATTTGGTGAACGAGGCTTGATCGGCAAAGTGGAAGTCGAAGGCCAGCTGACTGATGCTTTTATCAGTGCTCTTTAAACGGCGGGCAGCTTCTGTTGCAAGTGCATACTCAATGAAACTCATCACCGTACGACCGCTGAATTGTTTAATGATGCGCGACAAGTAGGTTGTAGAGATATTCAGCTGGTCGGCATAGAATTGCAGATCGTGATGCTGTACGAAGTTGGCGGGAATCAGTTGTAGAAAGGCTGTGAAGATGTTTTCTGCCCGGGTTGTTACCCGCTGATGCTCTACCAAGATGTTTTGGATGTTGAGCAAGTCGATGCTGATCACTTCGCAAAGAGCCAATAAAGCTTCTCTTTGGAAGGCTGAAGGTTGCATGATGTGCTGCCTGAGCATTGTCAGCAGGTTAGACATCTGTGCGGCTTGCTCATCGGTAAGCGTAATTTGCGGTTTGCTGAATTCTGCGATAGGGAAATAAGCTGCTTTGATGAAATGATGCATCAGCGGTGTTTCACTAATGAGCTTTTCGTCTATGAGCAGGCAAAAGGCTTCATAATCGGTTGAAACATGAACCGTCTCCGTCTGCACCCCAGGTGCATAGGTCTGCATATCGTTCTTTTTAAGTTCAGTCGTCTGCCCATTATACTTGATGATAAGGTTGCCCTTCTTTACCAGGATGAACGCGAATACCGATGCACCTTCCATACTTGCATGTGCTTTCAAATCAAGATGATCCACCAGCAAGCAGGCTATCTGCTGATTCCACATTTGATCATGAGACGCCGCATTACCCATTTCTACAAGTTCGCTGACTGTATACATACGTTTTGTTTTACTACAAAGATAAAGAAAAGACGTAATATTAAAAACGATTTGTTTCGTATTAAACATATTTTGGTTTGTTCCTAACTTTCGGTAAAAGCAAATCTGCCATAATTTTGCAGCCGAAATTTTAAATGAACAAGGCAATGAAGAAGATTATGATTATTGACGGCGGACCACGCAAGACAATGAACACAGCTGCTATGGTGGAAGCATTCAGGAAAGGAGCCATATCGGCAAGCGAAGAAATCGAGGTGAAGCATATCCGACTTTACGATGTCGATTATAAAGGCTGCGTGTCTTGTCTGGCTTGTAAGGTGAAAGGTAGCAAATTTACTGATTTCTGCGCACACAAAGACGGCATCACGGAAATACTAAAGGAAGCTGCATACGCCGACGGTATATGTTTCGCTTCGCCCATATATTTTGGCGACATCACTGCCCAAACAAAAGCCTTCATGGAACGTCTCTACTTCCCATGGCTCAGTTATAACGACTACACTCTGAATGCACCGAAGCGCATGCCCACTGCTTTCATCTACACGATGAATGCTCCCGAGAGCTACATGCCGCAGATGGAGGCTACATTTGATAGCATCGAGGCGATGACGACGGCATTTCTGCAAAAGCCAGAGCGAATCAAGGCAATCAACACCTACCAGGTGAAAGATTACGATCGCTACAATATGGCTGCCTTCCCCAAAGAAGAGAAGCAAAGATGGCGCGAAGAACATTTTGAAAACGACTTGCTGCATGCTTTTGAAGCTGGTAAACGCATGGCACTTCAAATTTTGTCTGTATAAAAAAAATAGCCTCTCTTCGGGATGAAGAGAGGCTATTTACATATAAGGATGCTCCAATTAACATCCGGATTGTTAAGCTAGTCATTCATTTAATATGCAATATATATATTGCCGTGTATAGTTTTATTGTTGTATAACTCAGCCAACTGATCTATAAAATCAATTTTTGCCTGCTCTGTGAGTTTACTAAGGCCCGTAATAATAGTTTCCAGTTGTATGTCATTCCCAGCTGTAACAGCTTTAACCGAATACGAGTCAAAAAAATCGGGATCAGTATCTTTCATTACATAAATCCCTCTATAATTGTTGGTCTCAATTATTGCTGTATGGATTCCATCACACTGTTCGTATGGCTTGGAACTTTTATGTTCGAATGTAATTTCTATTATCATATCGCTTGAAGTATATATTTACTATATAAAACAGATTATCAGGTAAAAATACTGCTTATAGATATGCAGTATTTACATAAAACATTCATTATTTTATATAAAACATTCTTGATAACTATTTTGGGATAATAATCTGAAAATAAAACATACTCTGCTTGTATAATATACTAATGTTACCTATTATTGTATTAATAAACCAATCTAAAAGATTTACTTAACTTAAATCAATAACGTATGAAAGCATTACTTTCAATCTTTATGTTTTTTATTTCAATAACTGCATTCTCCCAGCAAAAATATAGTAAAGAAGATGGCGCTGTCTTGAAAGACAGTTTTGCTGTTTTGAATAACAGTTCTGCGGTTGCGTCCAAGGATAACCTGATCTCATCCCAGTTAATTATTATCGATCATAATGCTTTAGCGAAAAGGTACAAGAAGAAATCTACAAATTACGGAATTGCAGCAGTAGTTTTTGGGGGAGGAGTCATTGGTTGTTCTAAGTATATTTACGACCATTTTTCTTCTCATGGAGCCGTTAATGCAGTGTATATTGGCACTGTATGTTTAGGTGCAGCTATTGGTTGTACCATTGCAGCAGTCGTATATCATTACAAGGCAGGGAAAGAACTTAAATTATCGGTAAAAGGTACAACTGCCAGTCTGGTTTATACTTTCTGATTAGGAATTCTGAACCTTTAATTAAGTAACATTATGCAATCTCCTTTTTAAACTCCTGTATGTTTTTATACCCCTCAATGTTTAAACTATGAATAAGCTGCATAAAAGTTAGTTTCCCTTTTTTATGATACCCTATCAGATAATCACGGGTTCTCAGAAAATCGTTTTTATATAATTGCTGAAACTGAATATCCATGGTTTCACCGTTTGAGAATTTAATCTTACAGTAATTATAAACTCCGTTTGATAGCTTCGGATTAAAATCTCCTCTAAAAGTATTGATAAGTCTGTCTTGATAATCAGAAACCTGAAAGTCTATTTTCTCAATATCGCTTAACGCTATTTCTTTATAGTTTATCTTAATAGAATCTTCTTCCAGCTCTAAAACTCCACAGAATTCTCCCCTTAAGGCTTCTCGTGTCGTCATTCCTGTAAACAACATCACTATACCTATTATAGTAGTTACAACCCCCAATGATATGGCAAAATATTCAAGAGGACTTTCTTCCAGGTATTTATCTGATATGTATCCTGTAGCAATACATATAGCCAATGATGTATAAATCACCGTGTTGGGTGTCAGCACAAACTTGTCCGATCTTTTAAATATATTGAATTGAATGTTATTGCTCATAGTATTATCAATAAAGTTATGATTACTTGCAAATATATCAATAAATTTGATATACAATCATAACTTCTATTTCTCTTTTAGTTTCTCAATCTCTTCTTTGGCATGCTGCTTAGCCCCGTCGTCACCATATTTAATTGTCAGCTCGTAATACTCAATTGCTTTCTTGCTGTCGCCTTTAAGTTTGTATGCCTGAGCAATATTGTTTAATACAATATAGTCCTTATTATCTAATTTTTCCGCTTTTAATAATGGTTCCAAAGCTTTGTCATATTCCTTTTTCAGAAGGTAAACGATGGAAAGGTTTGATAAACTCTCAATATGGTTAGGATAGTATTTAAGAACAGATTCTGCTATTATTTTCATATTGTCTAATAACGCATCGTTTTCGGTATTATACAATTGAAGAATGTAATCGTGTATAGAACTTAAAAAAACATTCTCAGGGTTATCAATGGGTTTGCTGTCTTCCCAAATCCACTGGTTCTTAATTACAGCAGAATAGTCAATCGTTTTAATAATTTCTTCCGTAAATTTCTCGTAGTTTTCAATCTTTCCAAGCATATAGATTTTACCAAAACGCATATCAAGTCGGGTAGGATATCTTTCTATTCCTTTATCTAAAATATTAAAGGCCTTGTTCAGAAGTTCTGTGTTGTAATAGGTGTCGCCATAGATGTAAATCACCGGCTCTTTCTTTGTAGAGTCATTGCTCATAATCTGAAGTACTTTTTCTCCTTTAGGATTATTTCCCAGAGCAATTACGTCATTGGAACTTTTAGCTACATAATAGTTGTAATAAGCAACATATAATTCAGGGTCGTCACTTTTTGCTTTTTCCCACTTCTCAAGTAACTCTTTTTGTCCTATGGTATCTTTTTTAGAGAAAAGGTCACTGAATTTCTGTTTAAAATCTTGTGCATAGGATTGATTACATAGAAGAGTCAAACCTAAAATGAATGTTGTCGTTAGTTTTTTCATATGTTGTATTTTTCTTTAACCTCTTCAACCTGAATTGTTCTGATGAATATCAGAATAGTGATTCCTATAAGCAGTGTAACTCCGCTTGAAAGAAGATAATTGTAATCGGTATTACTGAATCTTTGAATTAAACACTTAGCTATACGTCCGGATATTTCTCCTGCCGGATAAAGTATTAAGGCTAAAATTGACCATATAAGAATACCTATCTTCGCAAATTTATTTTTATAAAGAACTAAAACCTGAATTGATTATTTGCAAATATATCAATAAATTTAATATACAAGCAACTACCCCAGATTATTATTTTCAAACTGTCTTTAAGACTGCGTGTTTAAATGATCACTAATTCTTTTCTGGTTCTTATCAGGCTTCAACTTTCTTTAAGTGTAGCCATTTTACTAGGATGTAATATGCTGTCTATAGCACAAAATTCTCAAATAACTGATTCAAAGGTGTCATGGAATGTTAAGGCTGGTATGAAGGGGAGAATAAACTCAAAGATTTGATGCAGGATTAGGACTCGGTGTGTCATTAGAGGTCAGCAAAGTGATTGTTGGACTTGAAGGACAACTGGGCTTAACAAAAATTGGAGATGGATCTGCGTCTGATGGCTCTCCAAAGAATATCAATTTTGGTGTAACTGTTGGATATAAATTCTGACTTTAATATTCAGATTAATATAAAGATCTCCTGCATTACTTAATATAAGTATGCAGGAGATTTTCTTATGTAATAGTCTCAACCTGTTACTCCCAACTCTCCTCGGCTGTGTTAAAACAGGGACATTCTTTAATTCTCTCCCAAGGATCAATAATGCCGTTATAGTTCTTATCCGGACTCAAATCCCGATGGCCTACTACCTTACTGCCGGGAAACTCTTTGAGTAACTTGCTTACCAGGGAGTGCAATGCTATTTGCTGAGACAGCGTGCGAGTATCTGCCGGTTTGCCGTTCGTGTCTAGTCCGCCTTCGTAGCAGATGCCCAGGGATTTTGCGTTGTATCCTCTTGCATGCGCTCCAACTTCATCGTGACTTCGCATTGGTTCTACTTTGCCGTTTTTACGTATATAGTAGTGATAACCCCAGGAACTGAATCCTCTTACTTTGTGTGCTGAATCTATGTCTTGTGCAGTGATATCTCTATCCACTCTCGTTGCCGAGCAGTGAATTACTATTAAGTTTATTTCTCTCATTTTGTTTTGCCGTTATTTATTTAATAATGCCGTAATATTGTTTTGGGAGCCCCGCAAATAGGGCTTTCTAAATCCATGAATGCCGTAATTTATATTTCGTTCCCGTTATTTTATTAGCAAATGCCGTAATCTCGTTTTGGAAACCCCATAAACAGGGCTTTCTAAATCTACGAATGCCGTTATTTGTATTTCGTTCCCGTAATTTATTTACTAATGCCGTAATCTTGATTTTAGAAACCCCACGAGCAAAGGCATTCAGATTCCCGAATGCCGTAATTCTGTTTTCTGTGCCGTAATTATTGCCTGTCCTTGCAGCTGGTAACCAAACATTGCCCTTTTAGAGCGGAGTTTAGCTGCGCGTTCAACGTAATCATCTCCTGATACATTTGCTTCACTTTCTCGGAAAGTTCGAAGTAATCCTTTTCAAAGCGGGTTACCTGCTCCATCAGGTAGTCGAACTGACTCTTTACCAGTTCGGTGAAATCCTGCACTTGCTTGGCATCCTTCTTTTTCAGAAAAGGAAGTACCATTTGCAGGATGTTTATAATGCCATCTAAAATTTTCATGTTTCTGTTTTTACTGATTAATAA